>Ga0209536_100007780_pt1 | contig 16208 bp, 15 predicted proteins | sample DeeMarSeWOR28_12_FD_187461 | JGI IMG/M metagenome (GOLD analysis project Ga0209536, IMG submission 187461) | Marine sediment microbial communities from White Oak River estuary, North Carolina - WOR-2-8_12 (SPAdes) (version 2) | ecosystem: Environmental > Aquatic > Marine > Intertidal zone >...
GCCAATCTTGAATACGATATTTTTAAACTTAAAAAAAAGTTTGGAGATAAAATCACTCTTATAGGTAATATTGCTCCTCAAATGTTAGCATCTGGAACATCTAAAGAGATTGAGAAATATTCAATTAGATTATTAAAAGAACTTGCTCCAGGAGGGGGATATATATTTGCAAGTGGTCATAGCATTAATCCTGCGATTTCTCTTGAAAATTTTCAGTTGATCGGAATTGAAAGTGATGCGCAGGTAGATCAATATATACAACAAAATGATATAGACTGCATCAAAATTGGTTTTGGCGATTTATCTAAAGTAATGCCAGAACTTCCATTTGACAAGGCATTCTATAGACTTGCTGGCCTCGATTTTTCTGTAAGATTTAATGAATTTTATTTCCAACGAGATCTAATGAAAGAGAAAAAAGTTCTACAAGTACTCAACCCAACTGGCGAAAAGTATATTTTTGATTCATATTACTATCTTGATGATACACTATATGGACAGCAGTTTGTTAAACGAAAAAAAGAAATATTAGTAAGACAAGAGATGATTAAAGAAATATATCTTCATAATTCAAAAAAGAGTACTACTGGAACTGTATTCTTGGTCGTTGGTTCAGGTTTAACAGGAATTTTTCTATTTTTTATAATCGCTATCACAATTGATTGTAATAAAAATGAAAATTGTTTTGGGTCGCCTGTAATCTGAAGTTAGATATTAGGCATCTTCGATATAATCAACCGTTAAATTAATACGCTTCAGGTTTAGGTTATCGCATACCAAATTAATGCATGTTTCCTCGGCTTTGATCTGCCTTTTTTATCTTTCTTGAATTAGAATCATGAAGCCCAATATAATTCTCAAAACCATAACAACCTACAATAGAAAGCATCAGATGCATTCTTTTAATCCGACAATACATGAATTTCAGGATTATATCATTGAGCGAAAATATCATGAAATTGCGCTTCGACCACACCTATTATTACGACTTCAATGATGACGGCAACAAGGAGGCCATTGATTACAATAATGATTTTACGCTGGGAAAATGAAAGAACTCCTCTCTTTGAATAGTTCGGATATATAGCGTAACTTTAATTGAGATTTTTTACCCGGATTGAATAAATCCCGCTAACTGATTTTTAGTCCCAACAAAAGGGCATTTTTATGAAGATTAACTCCAAAAAATGAAATAATACATCCTATGAAACAGAAAATTAACATTTTGTCCTTTGTATTCCTGACCTTATTGTATCATATCAATGCATTAGGGCAGGAATCAGACGAACAAATATTTCAGGTGAAGGGATTTAGCTGCACTTCTCCAAGACATGAAGGTGTAGACCGCTTCGTCAAATTCATCGATGAGGAGTTGGGCCCCCGTGGCGTAAACACGCTGGTATTGTTTGTTTGCGATAAAGATTTTAATTATCAGTTTGAAAGTTATCCCCAACTAGCTGAACCCGGATCACTTACCAAAGAAGATGTTAAGAAGATGGTGGCAGCATGCAAGAAGCATGATATCAGGATAATCCCGCAAATTAATTTACTGGGTCATCAATCCTGGCGCAGCACACCCAACATACTGTTGCGCGAATTTCCTCAGTTCGATGAAACGCCGCATATTAAAATGCCTGAAGAATACGCCTGGCCCAATAGTGATGACCTGTACTGTAAAAGCTACTGCCCGCTTCATCCCGATCTTCATGAAGTATTGTTTGCATTGATCGATGAAATTTGCGATGTCTTTGAAACGGATGCTTTTCATGCTGGTATGGATGAAGTATTTTATCTGGGAGACGATAAATGCCCGCGCTGTTCCGGGGTTGATAAAGCGGTGCTCTTTGCAGGAGAGGTTAATAAAATTAAAGCACATCTGGACAAGACAGGCAGGGAATTATGGATATGGGGAGACCGTTTGATCGATGGCAAAACCACAGGTCTCGGCATGTGGGAAGCTAGTTATAATTACACCTACAGGGCAATTGATATGATACCTAAAGATGTAGTGATCTGTGACTGGCATTATGAGAGGCCCGACCAAACCGCCGTATATTTCGCTATGAAGGGTTTCAGGGTCATAACCTGCACAGGCAGATCATCGAAAAATTCTATCATCCAGACGGACGATATGGCCAAGTTCAGGAAATATGCTACACCGCAGATGAAACCCAGGTATTACGGCATGATGCAGACCGTCTGGAGTGGTACTGAAGAATTTATTGATAGTTTCTACAGCAATTCAGTTACGGATGACCGGGGCAGGCCTGTTCCGGCAGCATCCTTCAAAGCAATGTTTGAAAGGATAAACGAACTGGAATCCGAGAACAGGTAATACAATGGGTTAAGATCATATTCCGACGTACCACGCCCATCCTACGTCTCCGGTATCAACAAATTCATCGGTAACTACAATTCGCTGAATATACTTCAAACTCTTGTAACCAATTTGCTTTTCAACCCTTAATCGAACCGGAGCCCCATGAGGAATTGGCAGATCCCGACCGTTCATACCATAGGCCAGTATGGTCTGTGGGTGGAAGGCGTCCAGCATGTCGATACTGTCCTCAAACCCATCAAAGACGTGAAAATTCACAAACCGGGCTTGCGGCAGGATCCCTGCACTTTGGAGTACAGTGCTTAAAGGAACACCGGTCCATTCGGCAATGGCTGTCCATCCCTCTTCGCAGGTATGCCTGGTAATCTGTGTTCTTGAAGGGAACCTATGAAGATCAGCAAGAGAATATTGGCCGGGTCGGGAAACCAGACCCTCTACCGACAATCTCCATTCAGCAAATTGTCCCCGATACAATTTTTCATACGCTTCATTATAGCCACGTTGTGAACTGTCTGCAGGATTTGTGGTTCCCGTTGCAGGGAAGGAAGAGATATCTCTGTACCTGTATTCCTTGGCCAGTGATTGACCGGGTAGTAAAGTGCGATGTGCAACATAGGTAAAGGCATCACCCATACGGAGGATATTGCCGTAGGTGGGCGGAAGTTTTTTGCCGCATCCTGGAAGGACTAAGGCGCCTATGCCGGTTAATCCGGTAACGATGGCCTTACGCCGTGTAATGAGTTTATTCTTTTTCATATTTCTTGCCTAGGGTCATATACAACATATGGTCTTTGAATCCTGATTTTATGATCATAAACAGATGTACACATAAAAAGAGTACAAGCGTGACGGATGTAAAGAAGTGGATGGTACGCGCAGATTGGGCGCCACCAAAGATCTTCAGCAGAAATGGATATGCGGCGGTGACTGCAGGGGACATCGTCAGGCCGGTCATTATTGCGATCGGCATAATGAGAAAAATGACGATGAGATAGGTGGTTTTCTGGAGGAGTCCATATTGCGGCCCACCTGTCGTGGGAGGGATCTGCATGCGCAAATGTTTTACTATATCCTTCCAGAATAATTTTGGTGAAAATTCTTTTCTTCCCGGCCATATATGCTTACGGAAATGACCCGTAAACAACCCGGAAATAAAATAAGCAACCCCGGCGAGGACCAGGAACCAGGCGGCCAGGAAATGGAGGCTCCTGCCCCATCCATTCTGATTGAAAATATCGAATGTACGGCTGGCGCTTACAGGTCCATCCATATCATCCGAAAATGCTATGGTATTTTCCCATCCACCATGTTTATGGTTGCGGCTGATGGGCAGTTCAATCAATGCCGGTGTCAGGTCATTCCCAACCTCTCCCCAGTAAAGACGGGGGTGAACCATCAGTATTTCATAGCCACTGAAAGCAAGTGTAAGAAAGCTCAATACCACAATCCAGTGAAAAGCCTTCACCCATCGTTTATGTCGAATTTTGGTAGTGCCGGATGTAGCCTGAGCGTTCATTTTACCAATATTATTCCGTAGATTTCAATTACTAAACTTTCAATATACGAAGAGATATGATTTTGTCAAACAATGTATTACCAAAGTCCAGGATAGACGAAAAGAAAGATCTTACGGGTAATTTGTATTAAACCAACAATTCTGTATAATAAGCCTGATTTTTATTATATTGTTTTTTCGAACGATTCTTTTCTCATTGCACAATTTAAACTACGAAAATGACACCAAAAAATCGCAGGACCTTCATTTCAGATTCATTAAAAACAGCAACGGGCATCCTGGTGGCAGGATCAGCTTTGTCAGAAAACGCTGAAGCCAGAACATATCAACCTGATCGGAAGCTTGGGGTTGCCCTCTGTGGACTTGGCGAATTCGCCACCGGCTCCATTGCACCGGAAATCGCCTACACCAAAAACGTTAAACTAGCCGGAGTGATAACCGGGGATCCGGAAGGCAAAGGCAGGGAATGGGCGGGGAAGTACGGATTCCCTGAGAAGAACATCTACCACTATGATCAGATCGAACAAATGAGCGGGAATCCGGATATCGATTTTATTCACGTTGTCACACCCAACGGAATTCATGCGGCAAATACCATTGCGATAGCCCGGGCAGGCAAGCATGTTCTATGCGAAAAACCGATGGCCACTAATTCAGAAGATTGCAGGAAAATGATTGAGGAGTGTAAAAAAGCAGGTGTCTTGCTTGGGATCGATTACCGTTTAAACTGGGAGCCTCACCACCTGAAAATGATGGAAATGGCCGGTTCAAAAACCTACGGTGACCTTAAAACACTGGTTACGGATTTTTCCTGGTTGCGTGGCGATCACAAACCCTGGTTGCTGGACATGGAACTGGCCGGGGGCGGTGCGCTCTTTGACACGGGAGTATATCCCATCCAGGCGGGCTGTTATCTCACCGGGGAAAAGCCAATCCGGGTAACTGCAGTGGCAAACAGTACACGTTCTGTCTATAGTCCGGATATAGAAGAGACGATAAGTGCCCTTTTTGAATTCCCCAACGGTACAGTCATGTCTGCCAGGGCGAGCTATGCCTATAATAGTGATTGCTGTATTGTGAATGCAGAAAATGGTACTTTCTCAGGTGAAGGTTGGTTTTGGGCCCAGTCAGTGGATGGGAAGCCGGTATCCAGGTATATTAAATTGCCTGAGGATAAGGTTTTTAAAGTAGAAGGAACCTTGCAACAGGCTGTATTACTTGATGCATTTGCCGAGGCAATCATGAATAAAACACCTTTCCGTACTCCCGGTGAAATGGGATTACGTGATATCAAGATAATGGAAGCAACCTATGCCTCGGCCAAAACCGGAAAATTGGTAGAAATTAAATACTGACATACTGTATTATCTGGTCTGAATGGTACTATTCTTTATTGAAACATATAAAATTATAAACATGAAATTCTGTAAAACATCATTTGTATTCATTGCCCTGGCAACTATTGCGTATACAGCCCACGGACAAGGGATGCCTCTGGGGGAAACACTATTGCTGAGTACTTCTCAAGTAAAAAAGGGTATGGATCCCGAAAAGTATGCATCCTTTATGATCAATGAGTATATCCCTGCCTGGAACAATAATTCTGAGGGAGCGGGAATGTATTTTTTGCAGGCAGACAGGGGGAACAGGACCGGAGAATATTTAGCCGTCTGTGTCGCCTCAGATAAAAGTGCTCGTAAAAAACTTGGCAAGGGAAGTCCTTTTAGTGATAAAACCGCCAATACTTTGAAAGTAAAACCATCAGATTTGCCCTCAATATTCTTTGAGGATCCTGATGCGTATACTGAATATCAGCTGATCGGGGGTGACCGTGTGACTCCCCTTCCTGAGATTGAACTATTGGGCATCCATTACATAAAGGTTAAACCGGAAATGGCCAAAGATTTTGAGCAGTTCGTTGTTGAGAAACTGCATCCTGCCGTGGGAAATCTGACGCATGATATGAACCTTTTATATTATAAAGCCATCGCCGGAACGGACAAAGGTTCTTTTATTACCATTTACGCTATTGAATCAGTTGCTGCGAGGGAAAGATTCTGGCCTACCGGTGGACAGGAACAGGATATCGTAAAAGAATTATTCGGCAAGTACGAGGACCTGGCTAAAGAACTGGTCAATTACCTCGTTGAAGACTCCTACCTGAAACCGGAATCAGGCGGCGGGGCTGCAATATTCGAAAGTCTTGAATGGACAGATTTTGTGGTGAAGTGAATCAATTTTAAAGTTTCATTACCTGATTCATTTCTGGCGTATAACGAAAAAATCCCGCCTGTTTACTTTATGGCAAACCATGGCGGGATTAAAAATTCGGTTCCTGATTAACAGTATAAATTAAAAATTATATCCTAATCCAATCATTATATTGGGAAGGAATCCTTCAAAAGAGGTTTCTGTATTTTCTTCCTGTGCAAAAGTATACATGGGTCCAATTCCCAGATCCAGGGAAAGCCCGCTCTTCCACACCCATTGATACCCAAGCATCAATCCAACGCCAAAGGTATTTACTGAGTTTTGGACATCAGTTTCCTTTTCTTTGAGGGAGTTGTATGATAAATGTGGACCTACATAAAATCCCTCCGGAGCAGTTTTAGTGCGTCCTGTTACAAAAAACTGATATCCACCGCGGATTCCAAATCCTGTAACCTCGGTACCTAAAAACCGGTACCAGTAATTCCCGCCAATCTGAACGGCTGAGGATTTCCCCAGGGCTCGCTGATAGATCAGATTAATATTACCAAATGCCAAACTAATTGGATTCAGTTTGATAATATTCGGAAGATTCTCTTCTGCCTCATCCTGGGCAAAACATGATACACTCATACCAATGATGAATGTTGTCAATAATATGATCTTTTTCATAGCTAATAGAATTGGGTTAAACAAATTTCATAACAAGTTGATTGTATTTCTAATACTTTATACGTTACATAGCCTTTAAAAAATTCTAACAATCAATACTTTGATGATTCAATAACGAAATGACCGATAAGATCGTATTTCGCCAGCATATAATGTTTCTTCAGATTCTTGACCAATTTTAGCAATTGGAACCATCAGAAATTGATCAGACGTATATTTTGAGAGGAGTTTAAATAATTGAAAAGGTCATTCATCTTTGAAATATCGGAATCCGTAATATAATCAATCGGATAACGATCGCTCGTAAACATAACCTTTATCTTATCGGAAGAGATTATTTCAAAAAAAGCCTCCCTTGATGTTTCCAGAATGAAGGTGCAAATATAGCCTTCCACAACACTTCCATATTGGTCGCAGGCACCCCAGTTTATGAATCCGTCAATTATTTTTGATGAAGCTGGATCGTTATTAACAATGGAATCAAATTTATGCGTCCCTGATGACGACTTAATAAATATTTTGTCGGCTTCAATTTCCTTATCCCTTGAAAATTTAATGATCCTGAATCGGTAGGAATTTATTGAATCCTGGGTCACGAATTTAGCTATCATCTGAATGTCAGATTTTGAAAAACTCCTGTCCGGCCTGGTATGGATCACAACAGCCCCGGTACGATCATTGTTACATATTTGCAAACTGGATTCAAACCTATTGGGAATCGCAATACTTGAGAGGGGTTGGCCGTAAACTTCATTAACGTGATGTATTACAGCAAAGACAATGATCAGGGCATATAGGGAAAACTTTTTCATATCCACCTACCCTTCTTGATAACTGATTTATGTCATTCTGAACTGATGCGTATAAGAATAACAACTATCGAACGCAATAAGTTCCCTTCAAGAAAAATGCAACCTCATAAAATTATAAACATTAACATTAAGCCTGACCAGGCAAATAATTAAATATCTGTGTACTATATTAAATGACAATTTTTCTCAAAAAATTGGCAATTACCGGGCTGCTTCACCAATGATACCAGAGACAACGCCGGAATAGCTGATGGTCTGTCTCCTGGTGCTGATCACCGATAGTATGGCACTGTTTGGGGCAGAAACATTCAAGGTACACGTGTAGGTATCATCAGGCCCCTTGATTTTAAACTTGATTGTTAGTCGACGTTTTTTATCGTTCTTAATTACTTCGTATGTTTCCATGGGTCCTTCAAATTGTACCCCGCCGTCACTTGCGGAATATCCGGCACTGAAAGCTCTCCCGAAGTATGGCATATCGGCAGCAGCATGCTCTTTATTTATCCTGAGAAAATTCTCTCTTGTGGTCAGATCAACCTGAGGTCCTCTTTGTGGGTTGGCCCTGTTGGCCCTGAACTCATATTGCTGATTGTTGATGAGCAAGAGCAACGCCTGGTATTGTTCTTCTTTTTCTTTCTCCCGCGTATCTTTTTTAGAATCCTGAGAGAAGACGGGAATAGTAGCTGTAGTGATTATCGAAACCAGGGCCAGTATTTTGAATAGTTTCATGATCTTTGAGGTTTTTTATGGTATACACGAAATTCTATAATATTGTTTTGAAAGCGAAATTAATCCCCCAAAAGTATATGATCACTCAAATCTGTACTATCTATTACATGGGTGAATTAAATCCTGAAGGGAAGGATTTTCAAATGCATTTTGTTAACTTATATATAATAATCCAAACCCAATACTTTGAAAAAGGATAAGAAGAATTTCCTGATCAGGTGGATCCTTTTAACTTCCATAATCCTGCCTGTGGGAGCTATTCCAGGATATATCTTAAACTTGTTCATTCATGGCAAAATGGGCTATAGCATCAGTGATGTGGGCCCTCCTCTACTGCAAACACTTGAATATTGTATCTGGATTACCATTTTAACTGCAACAGTCAGTTTCATCCAATGGATCATACTACAAAAACAATTCAAGATTTCCTCTTTTTGGATTCTGGCCTGTGTATTGGGAGGGGTAATTGGGGAACTATTGAGTGGTATTGTTCTGTGGAAAATGGGAATCAACCGGGCTGACCTGGGCCCGGCCCAGGGAGGTTCAATTTTCACGGAGGTGATCATATTCTTGTTTTCCGGGACCTTGATAGGATTATTCCAGTATCCCTTTATGAGGAAAAATTTTCACAAGTCAGGTTTCTGGATATTGGCGAGTGCATTAGGATGGGGATTAATACCCGCCGCATTCCTGCTATTTGGGGGTGTTGTCCTCAGTACGATTACCGGGATGACCTTAGTCTGGATCATGAAACCAAAAGGCTTGGAAGCCCGGGCGGCAGGTGGGTAGCAACCTGAGGTTCAGCCATCAGCCAGAATATCATCAAAGTCGTCCTTGAGGGCTTCATACCGGACAAACCCTTCCGATACCATTTCCACGTTCTTTTCTTTTTCCAGCAGAATAGCAGGATAATTATCGGCCCCCCAACTTTTTACCAGGTCAAAATCTTCCAGCGTAAATCGCTCGTACATCGGATCTTCATACCGCTCCATGAAGCCGAATTTGTTGACACCAAACTTTTCGCAGACCTTGAAATACGGCCTTGGGTTGTTGAGATCCATTCCATCAACATAGTGTGTCGTCTGAACGGCATGCGCGATATCAAAAGCAAGATCCGGTCTGAAGGATTTGAAAACATTGAAAGCGATGGACGGCGGAATAGAATTACTGACGTACTCTCCTTCATCCAATAGCTGAATAAACTTCTCGCCAAAAGCAGCTCCGGTGATGCGCTCCACATCGGGCAATGATTTCTTGAGATACTTGGCTTTTTCTGAGATCTTACAAATTCGGCTGCCTATTACCAGTCCCCCACTTTTTATATCGAAGTCAAAATGCGCACTGTATTCTTCCCTGAGTCTTTTGATCACTGCATTGAAACCAAAACACCACCCGCAGAGGGGATCGAAAGCATATATAATTTTTTGTTTATTCACCTATAATAGTCAAATTGCAAATTATAATTCAATTTAACCTGTTTTAGCATAATCTGCGCATTTAATTTAAATAAGATTGGTATATTTTTCGGACAACTTATGAGTTCCCGAACATTTTTCCTGATTCTTATCCTGTTTTACCTTGCTGCATGCAATAGCCCATTTGACCGGGAAGGTATTAAGCAGATAAGCTTCGATCCGGGCAGTCAGATCAAATTCAAACCCAACATCGTCTGGATCGTTGCAGAAGACCTGAGCCCTATCCTACCTGCTTACGGAGATTCAACCGTTGAAACACCCAATATTGACCGGCTGGCACGTGAAGGCATTGTCTATAGAAATGTTTTTTCCCCTAGCGGCGTGTGTGCTCCCAGCCGGTGCGCCATCAGTACGGGGATGTATCCCTCGAGTATCGGTGGACATAACATGCGTGTTCAGTACGTACAATCGCATATGGACCAGCTTGGCCTGATCCTATATGAGATTGTCCCTCCTCCGGAAGTAAAGATGATGAGCCAGGTACTCCGGGCCCATGGATATTTCTGCTCAAACAACGACAAACAGGATTATCAGTTCAAACCACCCGTTACTGCCTGGGATGAATCCAGTTTAACTGCACACTGGAGGCATCGCAGGGTAGGCCAGCCTTTTTTCTCCATCTTCAATATTGGGGTAACGCATGAAGGCCATGTAACCCGCCCGTACCGGAAACAACTCCTGCGCTATCATGATCCAGGATTCCCGGAATTGGATGAAGATCTTGCCGGTTTCAGTGAATCGATCAATCTTGAGGATTGGGCGCTCAATGTTCCGGAAGACCTGGAAGTACCAGTGCCGCCTTACCTCCCGGCAACTGACACGGCCCTAAAGGACATCCGCCGTGTGTATTCGAATGTCATTGAACTTGACCGTCAGATAGGGATAATCCTCAGACAACTGGAAGAAGACCAATTGCTGGACAGCACGGTTGTGTTCTTCTATTCAGATCATGGCGGACCACTGCCAAGGCAGAAAAGGCTCATTTATGACTCAGGCATAAAGGTCCCTCTGATCATACGCTATCCACGACAGATAGGCGCCGGGTATTCTGATGATCAGCTGATAAGTTTTGTGGATTTTGCACCAACAGTCTATTCCCTGACTGGAATTAAGGTGCCGGAATACATTCAGGGACAGGCATTCTCCGGAAAACACAAAACCCGTAAAAGGAGAACATATATTCATGCCGGAGCAGACAGGTTGGATGACCAGGTGGATATGATCCGGGCCGTAAGGGATAAACGGTATAAATACCTGTTGAATTTTTATCCTGACCGCCCGTATTATCTGCCGGTAAAATTCCGGGAACAAATGGCCATTATGCAGGAACTGTTAAGGTTACACCAGAAAGACAGCCTGGATCCTTTCCAGGCCCAGTGGTTCAGGGAGAAGAAAGCCGAAGAAGAACTTTTTGACACTTGGGAAGATCCTCATGAATTGAAAAACCTGGCCGGAGATCCTGAATACGCCGAAAAGCTGGCTGAATTGCGTGATGAATGTATCCGTTGGATGGAAGAAATTGAGGATATGGGGGAAATACCGGAGGCTGACATTCTGGAAACCTTCTGGCCTGGTAGGATACAGCCCATTACTGAAACCCCAAGCTACGAAGTTACCAATGGTGAACTGCTGTTTACATCCGGGACTGAAGGCGCCAATATCGGGTATAAACTGTATAACTACGATGAAACTCCACCCGATGTTTGGAAAGTATACAGGCGACCGCTCACCATACAGGTGAATACCCGGATCGAGGCGATAGCACACCGATTGGGTTATAGAGAATCCCAACCCATTAAGATCGAATTTCGATAAATAATGATGCTTATGGATTATGTATTACTACGGCAATCAATGCGAATCTGGATCAGTTGTACATTATGTTTACTTCTGGGAGCCAATAATTTTTCATTCGCTCAGCAAAACACCTCGCTTTTCGAATACTGGCAGTACCACAAAGATCCTGAAAGCACCCTATACAATGCGCTGGCAGATGTAGGGTTCAGGCAACTTGATAAGCGGGTCGAACATATCAAAACACTGAAGGACCAGGAGGCATGGACTAACCGGCAAAATGAAATTAGACAGAAACTGGACAGCATCATAGGCGTTTTTCCTGAAAAAACTCCGCTGAATGCAAATATCACCGGGATCTTAAAGGGTGATGGCTTTCGTGTAGAAAAGGTGGTCTATGAATCGCAACCGGGACTTTATGTAACAGCGGCCCTCTTCCTCCCCGATGGGCTTACCGAAAAAGCCCCTGCCATACTCTACTGCAGCGGGCACACTTTTGAGGGATTCCGGTCGAAAACCTATCAGCATGCGATCATCAACTTAGTAAAAAAAGGATTTGTAGTACTGGCATTCGACCCCGTTGGACAAGGGGAAAGGCTTCAATACCTGCATAAAAAAGGTAAAAAGTCGATATACACAACGCCTACCCACGAACATTCCTATGTAGGTGGACAATGCTTCATCACGGGCCAGTCCCTTGCCAAATATATGATCTGGGATGGCATTCGGAGCATCGATTACCTGGTATCCAGGGTTGAAGTTGATCCGCAAAGAATCGGGATCACGGGAAGATCGGGCGGCGGAACACAATCCGTGTACATATCAGCCTATGATGACCGCATTCTGGCCGCCGCACCGGAAAACTACGTCACCAGTTTCCGATACCTTCTAGAATCAATAGGTCCGCAGGATGCCGAGCAAAACCTTCCCAATTTATTAAAGAATCATCTCGACTTCGCCGACCTGCTTGAAGTACGGGCTCCCAAACCACTCCTGATCGTAAGTACCCTGGATGATTTTTTCAGTATCCAGGGGGCCAGAGATACTTTTACAGAAGTACAAAACGTGTACAGGATATATAACGCGGAAGATTCAGTACGCATGATAGAAGATGCAGGCGGTCATGAATCCACCCGTAAAAACAGAGAACGAACGTATGCCTTCTTTCAGAAACATCTTAACAATCCGGGTGATTCCACTGATCTTGATGTCGAAATTTTCAATAAAAAAGACCTTCTTGTGACCAATACCGGTCAAGTGCTGACCGCATATGACGGGGAATCCATATTTTCATTGAATCAGAAAGTCTCTACCCGCATTCTGGAAGCAAGGATGGATGAACCTGATTCTGCATTACTCAAGGAAAACGGACTTTTTGAATCCGTCATGCAGACTACCGGCTTTGAGAATCTCGTGCTGGAGGACGAATATATCTTTTCCGGTACCGGGAATTTTGAAGGCATGAACTACCAGCGCTACCTGATCAAAGGGAATAATTCCAGAAATATACCTTTACTTGTGATGGCTTCAGGTAACATGCCCCCCAGCCAGGCGGTAATGATTCTCAATCCGGAGGGTAAAGAATCTGAATTGAAATCGGGATTGCCTGCCTACCTGGCCAGAAGTGGATATCTGGTGATAATTCCCGATATTACCGGCAGCGGGGAACTTGATCCGGGTGATTCGGGCGGTGATTCCTATATCAGTCATTCATCGTATAACAAATGGTACGCAGGGATCCTGACGGGCAAAAGTATTGTAGGCCTCAGGATGGAGGATATCGATCAAGTAAGTGGATTTGCCTTCGATCATTTCGACATCAAGAATGACAGCCTATTGGGCATTTCCAGAGGTATCTTTTCCGCGGATTTGCTGCACAATAATATAGTGAGTGCCAATTTCTCCAGGATGGTATTGATCGATCCCCTGATCTCCTACCAAAGCATAGTTTTGGAAAAGGACTATGATCCCTACCTTATTCAATCCGCCCTTGCGGGGGTACTTCCCAGGTATGATATCCCTGACCTGGTCGCCGCGATGGCACCCGCAAAGCTTCTGCTGATCAATATGAGGGATCAATTGGGTAGAAGTGTCAGCATTTTGCCGGATAACATCGATATACAGCGCATGCGGCGGGGCTATCAACTGAAAGATGCAGACTGGAATCTGGAAATACGGTCCTGGGCAGATGAGGATCCCGCCATTATCTTTGGGAACTGGCTTAAATAATACGATCCCTTCCGATCACCTGTTCCTCTCCCCCATGGATTCGAGATAGGCCTCCAGAAATGCCTCATCATTCTCCTTGCTGTCTCCATAGTATTCCCGAAGTTCGGTCAGGCGCTGGTGCAGCATAACCCGGATCTCAGCGTATTCCGGATCATCGTATACATTGTTCATTTCCTGAGGATCCTTCTCCAGGTCATACATTTCCCACTCATCAATGTCATAATAAAAATGCATCAACTTATATCTGTCCGTACGCACACCATAGTGCCGCTTGACCATATGGACCGAAGGATATTCGTAGTAGGTATAATAGATAGCGTCACGCCATTCCGACCTTTCTCCATTCAGGATTCGTCTGAAGGACTCGCCCTGCATATCTTCAGGAATCGTGATACCTGCGTAATCCAGGAAGGTTGGAGCAAAATCAAGGTTCTGTATCAGTTGATCAATGACAGTACCAGGCTGTATCTCCTTAGGATAACGCATAAGGATAGGGGTTCTAAAGGATTCCTCATACATAAAACGTTTGTCGAACCATCCATGCTCTCCCAGGTAGAAACCCTGGTCGGAAGTATAGATGACTATGGTATTTTCCGCCAGTCCGCTTTCATCAAGATAATCAAGCACCTCACCCACCCCGTCGTCAACAGACTTGATGGTCCTGAGATAGTCTTTTATATACCGGTTATATTTCCAGATGGCGAGGTCTCTGCCCGTCAGTTTGGCCGCCTTCATGGCATCATTCTTGGGCGTATAGGCAGAAAGCCATTGTTCAAGCTGCTCTTCGTTGAACCTGTTTAATTCATTGTCGAAACCTGTTTCGTTGCCTTCGGGATCTTCCCGCATCTTAAAATCATGTCCCCAGAGCATGTGCCCGTCGACCTGCATCTCCTGTTCCCTGGCAGCAGCACCCCGGCCTTCATAGCTATCGAAAAAGGTCTCGGGAGGCATAAAGGTAGTGTCGTCGAATAGCGTAAGGTATTCCGGGGCGGGTTTCCAGTTCCTGTGGGGTGCTTTCTGATGATACAATACACAAAAAGGCTTTTCAGGATCTCTCTTATTTTTCAGCCAGTCCAGCGTAGTTTCTGTGATAATATCAGTAACATATCCTTCAAAGCGTTTTCTCTCCCCGTCAATCAGAAAATCCGGGCTATAATAGTGCCCCTGCCCGGGAAGTACCATGGAAAAATCAAATCCCTGTGGCAGGCCATCGAGATGGATCTTACCAATCATGGCAGTCTGGTACCCATTGCTCTGCAATATCTTAGGGAAGTTTTCCTGGTCCCAGTTAAAGGGATGAATATTGTCCACCTTGCCGTTGATAAAGCTGTGTTTCCCTGTAAGCAGCACGGCACGGCTGGGCGCACAGATGGAATTGGTCACAAATCCCCGTTGAAAGATCGCGCCTTCTTTTGCCAGCCGGTCAATATTGGGAGTTTCCAGATGACTGCCACCATACGCGCTGATCGCCTGAAACGCATGGTCATCACTCATAATATACAGAATATTGGGTGGTGTCAGCACTTCGTCCTTAGGCGAACAATTCAATAACACAAGGGCGAGGGCAATCAGGCCGCCAAAATTAGAGATGTTTTTTTTCATAGCATATATATCTTTGAACGAAACTATTTTCCTGTTTTCTACCCATATCACCGATCATTCACTGTCTATCAAGGACCGGTATACGAGGTCCCTGAATTCAAATGCATACATGCTCGTCGTTGGGATGAGCTGGGTATAGGTGATGATAATCATTCCTTCAGTGGGATCGATCCAGAAATTTGTGGAAGCCAATCCGCCCCAGGCATAGGTACCCGACTCAAGACTTACCACACCGGCGAGTCCGTGTCCCATCCCTTCCCCATAGGTGGCTCCCGGAGGCATCTGGTCAGACATGATCAGATCAACGGTTGACTCTTTCAGAATCCGTTGACCATCCAATTCTCCCCCATTCAATAGCATCGCACAAAACCTGTAATAGTCATCCATAGTGGATACCAACCCGCCGCCGCCGGAAAACAGGCTTACAGGCTTCTTAAAACCATCCCCGAACGGTCCTTTCATTTCAATCAGGCTACCATTTTCATCATAGGTATACACAGGCACAAAGCGGTCATGGTATTCCTCAGGAACGTAAAATCCAGTGTCTTCCATCTTTAATGGTTCGAATATCCGTGTCTGGAAGAATTCGTCGAGTGGCACCCCTGAGATGATTTCTACAATGTGTCCTGCAACATCAATGGAAAGCCCGTATTCATACTGTGTGCCCGGTTGAAAGTTGAGGGGTAAAGCAGCCAGTATCTTCATCTTCTCCTGCAGGGTGCCATCCCAGCCGCTTACCCCTGAAGTGCGGTAGAGGGAATCGACGTACGATCCCGGATTCCAGCCATAGGAAATCCCCGATGTATGGGTAAGCAAATGCCGAATGGTCATTT
>Ga0209536_100007781_pt1 | contig 16208 bp, 11 predicted proteins | sample DeeMarSeWOR28_12_FD_187461 | JGI IMG/M metagenome (GOLD analysis project Ga0209536, IMG submission 187461) | Marine sediment microbial communities from White Oak River estuary, North Carolina - WOR-2-8_12 (SPAdes) (version 2) | ecosystem: Environmental > Aquatic > Marine > Intertidal zone >...
CGGGATTTACAGAGATATCATAAGGGCGTTATTTATCCTGCCTTTATCTGGTAATCATGTCTAATCTTTTCTCAGCGGTCTCTGCGTTCTCGGCGGTTTCAATTCGGCAGTGAAGCTGCCCTTGGATCAGGCCGATAAGGATGTTGACGGCTGGTAAATGCACTGTGCTACAGCTGAAAATATAATTAATTTTTTTAATATACCATTGCACAGCCACTTGTTTTATGTTATGTTAGTGAAAATTGAGTGCAGTCTGCGTAAAGGGCTGCCAGGACGAAGTTCCGACAATATTCCGCGTCACACCTCGGGGATTATCCTAAACGATTGCCTCAACGAGAGTACGCCGCTGTTGTTCTCGGGCAATTGATAGGATTTTATGCACACAAATGACTTTAATGACTTTGCGATAAGCAAGTCGCTCCTCAAGGCCTTGTCGGAGCAAGGCTATCAGAAACCAACCGACATTCAACGAGCTGCTATCCCTGTCTTGTTGGCAGGCAAAGATCTATTTGCCAGCGCTCAAACAGGCACAGGCAAGACTGCTGCCTTTTCCTTGCCCATACTGCACGTACTGGGCGAACGGCACGTCAAGCGGCCTAAAGACAGGGCGATCCGGGCCTTAGTTCTAACACCCACCCGTGAATTGGCCCTGCAAATCGACGAGAGCTTTCGTGCCTATGGACGCCATCTCCCGCTGCGCACGGCCGTTGTCCTGGGAGGTGTGTCCGCCTCGGCTCAGATAAAGGCCCTCCGCAGAGATCCCGACATACTGGTGGCCACGCCCGGGCGGCTTCTAGACCTGCTCGGCCAGGGACATCTGTGCCTCAATGGCGTTGAAATGCTGGTTCTGGATGAGGCGGACCGCATGCTGGATATGGGATTCATCCACGACGTTCGGAAAATCGTCGCCAAGGTTCCTTCGGATCGACAGACCATGCTCTTTTCCGCCACACTTCCCGATGCCGTGGTTCGATTGGCGTCTTCCATGCTCAAAGATCCGGAGAGTATATCGGTTTCACCCAAGATCCCGGTGGCCGCAAACATATCGCAGAAGATCCTTTTCGTCGAGAAGATGCACAAGAGTGCCCTCCTTAAAGACATGTTGAAGGATAAGACAGTCGCCAAAGCCCTGGTTTTCACACGCACCAAACACATGGCCAAGCGCCTGTCCGAGCAGCTCTCCAAGAACGGCATCTCAGCAGATTCCATCCACTCCAACAAGAGCCAGAACGCGCGTCAACAGGCCCTGGCAAACTTCGATCAGGGGCGTGTCAAGGTCCTGGTGGCCACCGACATCGTGGCCCGCGGTATTGACGTAGACGGGATTACCCATGTCATCAACTATGAGCTGCCCAATGAAGCCGAAAGCTACGTGCATCGAATTGGCCGAACGGCCCGCGCAGGCGCAGACGGCGTTGCCCTGTCGTTCTGTAATACGGACGAGCTCGCCTTGCTCGGCAGCATTGAGAAACTGACCAGGCATCCGCTGCCTGCAATGGAAGACCATCGTTTCCATTCGGCCGGTATCGCGTCGCTCCGCGGCCTCTGCTCTGGAACGACCAAAGCAAGAACCCCTGCACGCAGCCACAGAAGGCCCGGTACAAGAAGATCCGCTCGCCGGCGAGTTGCCGGGTGGCGAAGGTAATAGTCCATTGTATATAAGGATATCTCATGGGAAAGCCAAACCACAGTTTTGAAAAACGCCGGAGAGAGCTGGAAAAGAAAAAGAAGCAAGAGGCAAAGCGACAGCGCAAGCTGGAAAGAAAGAATGCGCCCGCAGCGGAAGAGCCAGATCAAGATAAGAGCATTCCGCCCTTCACGGCCCAGGTGCAGATCGGCACACCAGGCTCTGTTCTTGAAGTAGGATCCGAAGCTCAAGATCCTAAATGAACAGGATTCGCGCAGGCCTGTTTGAAAGAGTAAAGCCAGACACCGGCCCTTGGCCGCAAACTCCAAGGACCAATCTCTTAGCTTGTCCCTTCAACTTAGCTCAGGGCGGGCTCTGAGCGGATTCGAATGGGCCAATTTCAGGACCTCCGGCGAAGGGGTGCAGAGTGAGTTCGAGGCCTTATAGGCTCTTTCTGAAAACTCCCTCGTCGGTCCGAGAGCGAGCGGTTTTTTGCCTGGCAAAGACGGCGAAGCAGGCGATATCGGCTCTATCGTCGATGCAGCTCCCGGCGCGCCGGGACAGCCAGGCGTAAAACAAGCCGCTCGAAGCCAGAGCGAGTTTTCAGACAAAGCCTGGTGTTACGGGTGCATCGCATGGCAATAGGTGCTGTACTGTATTTCCCCGGTTATTTCCCCCGGTTATTTCCCCGGTTAAAGGCTTGACAATTGATCTTTGGGTGGTATATTCTGCGAAAAAGTATGGATGATGGCCAGGAGAGAGTCCCCTGATTTGGGGCGCCGAAGGTGTAACCTGCAGCTTGGAATGGCGGCGGGGAAACTCTCAGGCAAAAGGATCCTGGCCGGACGGCTCTCTGGAGAAACTGTAGAGACTACAGGTACCGAAGGGATAATTCTCTCAGGTAAAAGGACAGAGGGACATAGTTGTGGTTGCGAAACCAGCGTATGTTCGTCTGGAGTCTGACAAAGAGGGCCGGTCGGTGTTGCAGAACGATGCCAACAAATCGCAGTTGCGTGGAGCTGAGAGAACTCCCGAGCAGACTGTTCTCTACGATCAGCATATTGGGCTGACCGACAGATCCCACATCGTCTCGTTCGCCGGATATCTTATGCCGCTGTGGTATTCGTCCATATCCGCCGAGCACAACGCGGTGCGAGAGTCAGCCGGACTCTTTGACTGTACCCACATGGGCATCTTGGAGATTTCCGGTGCCGGTGCCGCCGAGTTCATAGACCAGCTCACCACCAATAGCATCACGAATCTTAAGGCCGGGCGCGCACAGTATTCCTTTATTTTGGATACGTCCGGAGGTGTTCTTGATGACGTCATAGTCTATCGCAAGGATCGGGAGGAGTTTTTCGTTGTCGTCAATGCTGCGAACAATGCCAAGATCAAGAATTGGATCAATGCCCTGCTTGAGGCCGAGGTCTGCATCGATCCGGAAGATGCCGACAGGAAGGTGTCCGCCATACCCCAAGTGCGGGATTTGCGCGATGCCGATTGTAGAGACGATTGCAGGGTGGACATCGCCCTGCAGGGCCCCAAATCGCTGGCCGTGCTTTCTGTTTTGATCGGGGACGAAGATACCCTGTCGCAGGTTGCCAATCTCAGACCGTTTGAGTTCATGGAGGCCGATATCAGGGACATTGCATGTCTGATCTCACAAACCGGCTATGCGGGGGCCAAAAGCGGATTCGAATTGTTCGTGCATCCCGAGAAGGCATCGCGACTGTGGGAAACGATTCTCCGGGTGGGCGAACCGCTGGGGCTGCTGCCTTGCGGCCTGGGCTCGCGCGACAGCCTGAGAATTGAGGCGGGCCTTCCGCTCTACGGACATGAACTGGCGGGTGAATTCGGCATTTCGCCGTTCGAGGCCGGCTACGGCTGGGCCGTCAAGCTGGAAAAGGATTTCTTTATCGGCAAGAAGGCTGTCGAACGGATTTCCAGAGAATATGATATGAAGGTTGCCAGGATCGAACTGCCGGCAGCAAAGGGTATCCGACCTGTTCGACAAAACGATGGCGTGCTGGACAGACACGGCCGGTGTATCGGCTGGATATTGAGCTGTGCAAGAACAGGGGAAAGCCAAATTGCTCTGGCCTATGCCGACAGAGAATCCGTCAAAGAGGACGCCGCGGTCGGGCTCTACTATTTGGCAAGAAGCCGCAGCCAGATCCAACAAGGCAGGAAACAGAGCATTGAGAAGGGAGAACTTCTGGAACCGGACCTAACAGGCAAGGTCTTAGATCGATTTGCTAAATTCTAATCGGAGAGAACAATATGGTCATCGAGGGACTGCTCTACACAAAAGACCACGAGTGGGCACGGATTGACGCGGACGTTGCAACGATTGGGATCACGGATTATGCCCAGCAGATGTTGGGAGAACTCGTGTTCGTGGAGCTTCCCCGTATTGGAAAACAATGCGCCGGAGGCGATGAGCTGGCTGTCGTGGAAAGCACCAAAGCGGCAAACGACATCTTCGCCCCCGTGGCCGGCAAAGTAATCGAAGTTAACGACGAGCTTGAATCGCAACCGGAACTGGTAAATCAGGATTGCTACAACGCAGGCTGGATCTGCAAATTGCAGATCACCGATGTCAAATCCGTCGAGAGCCTGATGGATTCAAAGCAATACGAAGAGTATTTGGCCGGGCGTTAGAGGCCCAGCCCAGCATGTCCGAAGAGCGGCAGTTGCGGCTTCAAGGTCAAGTGACAAGTTTTCTCTGGAGTGCGATAGATGCCTTTCATATCAAACACACCTGCGCAGCGAGAGCAGATGCTCGCAGAGATCGGGCTCTCGATGGATGAGCTTTTCGACGACATTCCCCCTCATCTCAAGGCCGGGGAGTTTGACTTGCCGCGAGGTTTGAGCGAACAGGAAACTCGAAATCGGCTAATGGAGCTGGCCCAGAAGAACGCTACACATCTGACCTGTTTTCTAGGCGGCGGTTTCTACGATCATTTCATCCCCGCCGCCGTCGACGCCATTGTTTCACGCAGCGAATTCTATACTGCGTATACACCTTATCAGCCTGAACTGTCGCAGGGGGTTCTGCAGGCGATCTACGAATTCCAGTCTATGATCTGTCGGCTGACGGAAATGGAGGTGGCGAACGCTTCGCTATACGACGGCGGAACGGCGCTCTATGAGGCGATGATGATGGCTCTGCGCATCACGGGCCGTAACAAGGTGATTGTAGATGACAGCGTCAACCCGATCTACCGCGTCATGATCCACTCTTATACGCAGAATCTCAAGATTGAGCTTGACCAGACTCACTGTCAAGACGGCCTGGCCAACCACGATCGGATATTGCAGATGATCGATGACAAGACTGCCGCTGTTATTGTACAGAACCCTAACTTTTTCGGGTGCATAGACGAGTTCAGCGACATTGCCGATGCCGCGCACGACAAAGGCGCCCTGCTGATTGTCTCGACATACCCGCTGTCGCTGGGGATACTGAAAACGCCGGCGGCGATGGGGGCCGATATAGTGACAGGCGAAGGGCAGAGCCTGGGCATACCGATGTCATTCGGCGGGCCGTATCTGGGCTTTATGGCGTCGGCAAAGCGGTACGTTCGAAAGATGCCGGGGCGTATCGTGGGCGAGACACTCGATGCCTCCGCTCGCAAGGCATACGTCCTTACGCTCCAGGCGCGCGAACAGCACATACGCAGAGACAAGGCGACCTCGAACATCTGCTCGAACGAAGCCCTGTGTGCCCTTACTGCGCTTGTCTATCTCTCGCTGCTCGGCAAAGAGGGCCTCAAGGAAACCGCACAACTCTGCGCCGACAAGGCAAACTATGCATACAAGAGACTGACGGCCATACCGGGCGTAGTGCCGCATTTCAGGGGAAAATGGTTCTTCAACGAATTTGTGCTCGACCTGCCGTGCGAGGCGGCAGATGTGATTGCCAAGTTGATCGAGAAGCGTTTCGCCGCAGGTTTCCCCCTGGGCAGATATTACGATGGTATGGAGAATTCCATTTTGATCTCCGTTACCGAGAAGAGAACCAAACAGGAAATTGGCATGTTGGCCGAAGCCTTGGAGAGTGTTCTATGAGACTCGTATTTGAAAAAAGCGTTCCTGGCCGCAGGGCGGTTCGAACAGCTCCAACTGATGTGCCGAGAATAAGCATGAGAAGCGATCTGCTGCGACAAGAGCCTGCAAATCTGCCGGAGCTTAGTGAGCTTGACGTGGTAAGGCACTTTACTGAGCTGTCTCGTCGGAATTTCGGCGTCGACAATAATTTCTACCCGCTCGGCTCATGCACGATGAAATACAATCCCAAAGTTGCCGAGCATATCGCGTCCTATCCCGGTTTTGCCGACTTGCATCCTTTGCTGCCTCAGTTGAGGATGGGTGGAATGCTCACCCAGGGCGCACTGCGCGTCCTCCACGAGATCGATCTGCTGCTGTGCGAGATAACCGGCATGGCGAGATTTACCACCCAGCCTCTGGCCGGAGCGCACGGAGAGTTGACCGGCATGATGATTATGGCGGCTTACCATCGCGAGCAAGGCAATAAGAAAACGACCGTCCTTATTCCCGACAGCGCTCACGGGACGAATCCAGCCAGCGCTGCAATCGCCGGTTACAGAGTCGTCTCGATACCCAGCAGCGAAAACGGTGTCATGGATGTCGAGACGATCAAGCAATATCTAAACGATGAGGTCGCCGGCCTGATGCTGACCTGTCCGAACACACTGGGCCTGTTCAACCCGCACGTGAAGGATATCTGCGACCTGATCCACGGAGTCGATGGATTAACTTATTACGACGGAGCCAATCTCAACGCGATAGTCGGCAAGGCCCGGCCCGGTGACTTCGGTTTCGACATCGTACATTTGAACCTTCACAAGACCTTCGCCACGCCGCATGGCGGAGGCGGACCGGGAGCCGGCCCGGTGGGTGTTAAGAAAGAGCTCGTGCCGTTTTTGCCCGTATCCGTTGTGACAAAGCGTGACGACGGCACGTACGCGCTGCAATACGACCGCCCCAAATCCATTGGCTATATTGCACCATTCTATGGCAACTTTGGCGTCGTCCTGAAGGCCTATGTCTATATCCTCATGCTCGGCAAGGAAGGTCTCCGGCGAGTTGCGGAAAATGCCGTTCTCAACGCCAACTACGTAAAAGAGAAGCTCAAGGGCCATTACAGAATTGCTTTTGACAGACTTTGCAAGCACGAGTGCGTTTTCACCATATCCGAGCGTATGGCGCAAAACGGGATTCGCGCGGCAGATATTGCAAAGGCCCTCATAGACAAAGGCTTCCATCCCCCGACCGTCTATTTCCCGACGATTGTCACCGAAGCAATGATGATCGAGCCGACCGAGACCGAAAGCAAAGAGACACTCGATAGCTTTGTCGAGGCGATGATAGAAATTGCCGAGCAGGCCGAGAACGAGCCGGAAAAGCTCAAGGCCGCTCCGACAACTACTGTGGTTTGTCGTCCGAATGAGACCGCCGCAGCGAAGAACCTGAACATAGCATGCTCAATAATTGAGTCGCCCGCATGTTAAATGAGATGGCTCGAGATACGCGATTGAGCCGGAGGGCTCTGAGAAATCGGGCTAGTAGTCCTTGAAACTTCTCATCCATTCGGGCCAGTCTTCGGACTGTACGTTGCCGGCCTTTGTCCAGGGGCCCCTTGTATCGAAGTCATTATACCAAGGCAACGTCCACAATTCCTTTAGCCCGATCTTCCTGACCGACCAATCCAGGAAAGCGCCGTTGATGGCCTCATGATGCCTGTTCAGGCAGATCCTCCGCATTTCGTTGCTGCCGGCCAGGTTCTCCGTGGCGCCGTCATATGTCGGCGGCTGATTGTTGGGAAACGGCCAGACATCGTACCAGAAACAATCGACAAACACGGGTATCCGATCCGCGGGCTTGATATTGACGTGCCTGTAGTAGTTGCTCGCGTTGCTGCCCGAATTTCGATTGCAGAGCCACTCATTGAAGCCATAGCTGCCGTAGGAGCCGTCCGGGAAAACGCCCCATGCGGCGCGCGGGTTCAGGCCCCCTTCGGACAAAGGCTTGGTAGCCGTCGGACACAGACGCATGTCCAGATCGTGGTACTCGGTACGCATCACGACGGGCCATCTGCCCTCGCTTGTCTGGCTCTCTCCGCCGAGGCCCTGGTGAAAGTAGCCGTCTCTGTCTGTGGTGAACATCGACCAGATCAGCGTCCACTGGTGCAGGCTTGCCTGGCAGGTTACCGTACGCGCCTGCTTTCTCACTCGCTGCAGCGCCGGCATCAATACCGCCAACAGCAGCGCGATTATGGCGATCACCACCAAAAGCTCTATCAGGGTAAATGCTCTCTCTCTACGCATGATGTATGCCCTTCTCATTCGAACCGCAAAAGTCAGTCGCGTCCGTGCCTCTGTTATGATTATAACATACCGCCCGGCAATTCAAAGCAAGATATGAGGGCACCTGGGAACCTGCTGCGCTGGGTGCCCTCATAGCCGATCGGTCTGGCGGATTATTTGATGGCCAGGACCACGACAGACCTGGCGGGAATCGTGACAGTGATCAGCTCGGCGTCCACTTTCGATCCATCCAATCGTGTTGGCCTGACCGCGTTGGGATTCTCAAAGGTGTTATGAGCCGTAATCTTCTCGGCCGTCAACACCCGACCGGAGACGCTTCGAGGAGAAAGTCCGTCGAGCAGACACTGCAGCTTCGAGTCGCTGCTGGGATTGAGGTTGCAGATCGAGATGTGCACCGTCCCTGCGGCGTCCTTGGAAGCAGATGCGACCAATTCGGGGATCTTCTGGTCTTGGGCGCCGTATCCGGGGCACACCAGCTCAGTTGGCAACAGCGTGGCGCCTTGATGTACCTTGAACATCTCAAAGACATGATAGGTCGGCGTGACAATCATCTCTTTGCCCCGGGTCAAAATCATCGCCTGGAGCACATTGTTGGTCTGGGCGATGTTGGCCATCTTGACGCGCTGACAGTACTTATTGAACACATTTAGAAAGATACCGGCCGAGACCGCGTCCCTGAGGGTATTCTGCTGGTACAGAAATCCCGGATTCGTTCCGGGCTCGGCATCCCACCAGGTGCCCCACTCATCCACGAACAGATCGATTCTCTTGCGCCGGTCAAATCGATCCATGATCTCGATATTTCTGGCGATGATGTCATCGACCCCGAGCGTATTCTTCATCAGGGCAAACCATTCGGCCTCATCGAATTTGGTGGCGCTGCCCTTGTTCGTCCAGTCGCCGCTGCCGCGCACATAGTAGTGCAGCGTGATGGCATTCATGTGTCGCGCCGCCTTTTCCATGACTACCTCCGTCCAGCGCAGGTCTGTCCCGCCGGGGCCGCATGCCACTTTTACAATCCGGTTGCCCGAGTAGCTGCGCACGTAAGTCTGGAAGCGACGGTACAAGTCCGCGTAGTACTCGGCAGTCATGTTGCCGCCACAGCCCCAGTTCTCATTTCCCACACCGAAATAGCGCACGCGCCAGGGTTTCTGGCGCCCGTTCTGACGGCGCAGCCGGGCCATGTCACTGTCGCTGTCGCTGGTCATGTACTCGACCCAGTCCTGCATCTCCTCGACCGTACCGGAGCCTACGTTGCCGGCGATGTAGGCCTCGCATCCGAGCATTTCACAGAGGTCCAGAAACTCATGCGTACCGAATGAGTTGTCGTCGATGACGCGGCCCCAGTGCGTATTGATCATCCTGCCGCGCTTGCTGCGGGGGCCGATGCCTTCCTTCCAGTGGTATTCGTCGGCAAAGCATCCGCCGGGCCAGCGCAGTACGGGGATCTGTATCTTCTTGAGCGCCTCGACCACGTCCGTGCGAATTCCGCGTACGTTGGGGATGTCCGAGTCTTCGCCCACCCAGAAGCCCTCATACACGCAGCGGCCCAAATGTTCGGCAAAATGCCCGTAGATCTCCGGGGCGATCCGGTCCCTGCCCTGATCGACGTGAACGAGCAGCTTGCTGGTTTCGTCAGGGTCGGAGGTGATGCTGGTGGCGGCCCAGACAGAGCCTGTCAACCACAAGACAATTATGACGAGTGTGAGTTTCTTTCGATTCATGAGTGGTCTCCTGTAACATCAAGTGTTGAACCTATCACAATTCAAGCACACAGCCTCAATACAGCCTACTCCATCGTCGCCGGTTCATCAAGGGGCCTGACAATTGCGTCGCCCGCGAACGGCAAGTCGATACCAGAAGTTGTGTACCCTTCAGGGTAGTAAATTCCCGCGGGCAATACCATGACCTGCTATTGTGAAGGCACTACCTATGGCACAAGTTACCCGCGCAAAAACGGGAATCTTCAATCAGGAGCACTATGATCAGATGCAAATATTGCCTTGATTTTCCAAGCCGATTCGACGATAATCCGGTATGGATAAGCTTCAAGAACGGACAAGGAGAACACAGGTGCTGAACCTTCATGATTCAAAGGCATTCTTTGTGATTATCGTTCTGACGGTGTCTGTCAACTTTTCGCCTGTGTTGAAAGGTCAGGACGCCGCCAACTTCCATTCTGAGATTAAAGAAACCGTCGAGGCTGATTGGGATGCCCAGGAAAAGCGGCTGGGCCGGACGGCGTCATCTGCCCAGGCGATCGGTGCGAGACTGTCGGCCGCGGGGCGATTGTTCGATGATCTGTCATTGAAGGTCGAACAACTTGACACCGAGATGATCGCGCTGAAGAAGTTGCGGTCTCAAGCTGAGAATATCAACCGAATGCGTGACAGCGCGCGTCTCCGGCTTTATCGTGACATCCGGTGGGTGACGCGCGGCATGGCCCTCAAGAATCCCTTGATCGCGGACAAACGCGTCCTGTTTATGAAACGCAGGCGTTTCATCTGCCAGATGCTGCACGAGTATCTGGGTTACTACTATGACTACGAAGACATCGCCGGCGGTGGGATCTACTTGCTGGAAAGACCCGGCTATTCCTTTGCGCATCAGGATCTGACGGAAGATCGACTGGGCCGTGGTAATTACACCACACTGGCTCTGTCTCATGATGCCAAGACCATCTATTTTGCCTTTGCCGAGCGGGCCGAACGCAAGCCCGATTATTATTCCGAACAGCGGAGGTGTTTCCACATTTATGCCATGAACGCCGACGGCAGCGAGATTAGACAGATCACGCGGGGGCCCGATGACGACTTCGATCCATGTCCCCTGCCCGATGGCGGGCTGGCGTTTATGTCGTCGGCGCGCGGAGGTTTCACGCGGTGCAACAATCCGTGGGAACCCCTGCCGGCCCATACACTTCACCGGCTCGATCCGACGCTGAGTCACCGTCAAACGCTGTCGTTCCACGAGACCAGCGAGTGGCATCCTTCCGTGCTGCATGACGGGCGCATCGTGTACATCCGTTGGGACTATGTGGACCGCTCGGCTGCGAACTTTCACGGGCTCTGGATCGCAAATCCGGATGGCTCGGCTCCGATGGCTCTCTTCGGCAATTACACGATGAACATCAACGCCTGCTATCAACCCAAGGCTATTCCGAATTCGCGCAAGATCGTCTTCCTGGCAGGCGCCCACCACGCAGACGTGGGCGGCTCGATCGTGCTGCTCGATCCCCATCGGATCGCCCTTGACCCGAAGTCTGGTCAGGACGATTTCCGTTCGATAGAGGTGCTTACTCCGGAGGTGTGTTTTCCCGAGGCGCCCGGCTGGCCCGGCAGCTATTTCCACAGCCCCTGGCCGTTGTCGGAGGATTATTTTTTGGTCTCATTCAGCTTTGATCCATTGCCGGGCATGGGACCCAAGGTCAAAGCGGATACCGAGACGGGACTCTATTATTTCGACCGGTTCGGGAATATGGAGTTGCTTTACCGCCAGGGTGGCATCTCGTCCATGTACCCTGTCGTGCTCGAACCTCGAGAGACGCCGCCGACCATACCGGGTACACTGGATGAACGGCTGGGCGACGAGGGCGAGTTCATGGTGACGGACGTGCGAAAGAGTCACTTTGCGATGCCCGAGAATCGTCGCATCGTCGAGTTGCGTGTTTTTCAGGTCCTGCCCAAGATCCGTACGCACGTCGCCAATAAGCCGCGCATAGGCCATGCCAACGCCGAGAGTGCCCGCATGCTTCTGGGAACGGTTCCGGTCGAGGAGGACGGCTCGGCGTATTTCCGGGCCCCCGCGAAGAAGCCTTTATACTTTCAGGCAGTGGACAAGACGGGCAGAGCCGTCCAATCCATGCGCTCGGTGACATATCTGCAGCCGGGCGAGCGGCGGACGTGTATAGGCTGTCATGAGCCTCGCAACCAGGCCGTGACGACTCGGAAAAACCGTCCCCTTGCCGCGCTGCGCCCACCCTCGCCAATTGTTGCCGGACCGGAAGGGACAAAGCCTTTTAGTTTTCCACGTCTGGTTCAACCAGTTCTGGACAAGCACTGCGTCCGTTGTCACGACGGCGATCCGGGCCCGGACAAGTCCAGTATCGCTCTGACGGATGAGCCGGCGGGCGACTTCACCAAATCATACGAAAATCTCAAGCCTTTTGTGAGATGGTATGAGTGGGGCGGGGCCAGTATCGAACCGATCGTTACCAGGCCCGGCAGGATAGGAGCCGATGAAAGCCCGTTGACCAAGGTCCTGGCCGACGCCGTGCATGCCGAGAGCGTGGAACTTGACGACGGGGAACTGCGCCGATTGTATATCTGGCTCGATGGCAATGTGCCGTTCTACGGAGCCTACGAATCCGACAGACGGCTGGCTCAAAGAAGTGGTCGGTTAGTTCCCCCGCCGACAGTTCAGTAGCCTATGCCTCATACTTATCATATACCACGCTGGTCTTGTCGCCTGCGATTGAGACTTCAAGGATCCTGTGAACATCTATGCCCGTCTCTTGCTGGATCCGGCCAATTCCGCCGTATTCTCTTTTGGCCACGGCTGTGACTGCCCCTTCGATATAGACGTCATTGTTGCGAAGCAGATTGATCAAACCCGTCAAGGTTCCTCCACTGCTTACCGTGTCCTCGATGATATAAACAGTGTCACCTCGCTGAATCCCGTATGGGTATAGATTACCCTTGTAGTACTCCATGGAAAAGGCGGTCCCTTGGGATTCGGGTCCCGGAAACCACTTCGCCCCGGCGATAGGCATGTTTGTGTACAGTGAGACCGCGCCGAGAATGTGTGAGCACCTGTCAAATTCCGAGACTATCTTGTCTATCTGCGCTCGCGGGATGAACTGACCGATCTTGAAGACCGCTTCCCTGAGAAGGTCTGTCCGGGTACAGGGACAGTGCTCGCTCAAGGGGACAACCATGAACATCGCTTCTCTTCCCTCCGGACTCGTTATCGGAATAAGATCCTTGCCTTCATACGAAGAACGCAGCAGATTCTCTGAGATATCGATCTGGGGATTGTCGCAGTACCTCGCAAAGCGACAGTTGGCTGTTTCCACCCGGCTTCTTCTGCCGCCAACTTCGACGGTGAGCAATGATTTGATGTCCCGGCCGGGCAGGTTCTGCCTTCCGAAGCTCTCTCCATCGTATGTCTTTTCGGCCAGCACGTATATTTCATCGATCGTGGCTCCCCTTGCCTCTATGAGATTGATCAAGGTCCCAAGCGTCTCGCCTCTGTCCATAACATCGTCGACGATGGTGACTCTGTCGCCGGATTGCACGCCCTGCAGGGCGAGACGCCCTCCCCTGTAATGTGCATTGTCGCCGAAATAGCGCGTGAGCTTGTCCGCAAGTTCCTCCGAAGTCCAGCGGGCCATTGCAATATCATTTCCATTAAGAAAGCAAAGCGCCCCTGCGATGTGGCCCGCGCCGTGTTCTTCTGTGACAATTTTTCTGTCCGGTTCTATGGAGCTTGCGAGGATCGATGCGCAAACTCTCAGGGTTTCGGGGTCCAGTCTCGGAGTCAACTCCGATATCGTGCTGATTATTCTCTTTCTGCCTTTGTATGCCGCAATAGTGGGCTGATCGTCGTATGCTCGAATGAATTTATACATAACTTCACCGTCCTTGCGATCTGATACTGTTCGTCCTGTTTTCACTATATAACGTGACAGATCTGCGCAGGCAAGCAGTTTCTCTATCGGCGGCATCACGGCGTCAATCCTTGCAATGCAACGCCTTTATAGTATAGTGCTCCTGATTGAAGATTGCCGTTCTTGCGCGGGCATGCGGCTTTACAATAACATGTTATGGTTGTGCTCGCGGGAATTTACTACCCTGAAGGGTATAACATAGTTGCCCGGCGTACAATCATGGCCGAAACTGGGTGACTTCGGTGGCCGCGTGTGCTGCGGGCAGCTTGATGCAACCAGTTCGAGCCGTGCAGGGGCGTCCAGGTGTGATTGGTTTGGAGCGTCGAAAGAAGGAGAAATGAAAGTGACTCGCAGATATGCTACCGGATTGTTTATCGTTCTCGCACATGTATTGTTGACAACTGGCGCGGCCGGTGAACGCCCCAACATCGTCCTTATCATGGCTGACGATCTTGGCTTCGCCGACCTGGGCTGCTACGGTTCGGAGATTGCGACGCCGAACCTGGATACCCTCGCCGAAAACGGCCTGCGATTCACCCAGTTCTACAATACGGCCAAGTGTCACTCTTCACGAGTTTCCTTGCTGACCGGACTTTACTGCGACCAGGCCGGCGGCGCCAAGCTGAGTCGCGGCGCTACCATCGCCGAAGTGCTTTCGAAAGCGGGGTACTTCACCGCCATGGTCGGCAAGTGGCACCTCAGCAAACAGCCTACAGATTTTGGCTTCCAGCGCTACTGGGGGCATCTATCCGGCGCGACCAATTTCTTCACAGGTGACAAAACATTTCGACTCAATGGCGAAGGATGGGACGTCCCGGCCACGCTGAATGGACGGCCCTTCTATACGACACAAGCCATCGGCGACTTTGCTGTCGAATTCCTCGAAGAGGCCGCCGATCAGAACAAACCGTTTCTGCTGTATGTCGCCTTCAATGCCCCGCACTACCCGCTTCAGGCGCCGGAAAGGGCAGTCCGCAAATACGACGGCCGTTACGATTGCGGCTGGGATCAACTCCGCATCGAACGACACAAGCGCCAACTCGAATCGGGCCTGTTGCCGGCAAAATGGAAACTTAGTCCCAGGCCCGATCACGTTCCCGCGTGGAACAGTCTGACTGAGAACGAACGGCAGTGGGAGGCCGACCGCATGGAAGTCTTCGCCGCTATGGTCGAGTTGCTCGATCAGAACATCGGTCGAATTGTGGGTTTTCTTAAGGACAAGGGTATCTTCGACAACACGCTCATTCTCTTCTGCTCGGATAACGGGTCCTGTCCCTTTGAACGCACCCGCGGCCGTTATCTCAAACCGTGGGATCCGAAATCCTACTGGACCTATGACGCAAGCTGGGCGCACGCTGGCAATACACCCTTTAGGCTTTACAAACAGAACCAGCATGAGGGCGGCATCTCCTCGCCCCTGATCGCCCACTGGCCCGAGGGACTCAAAACCAAGCGCGGTGCCGTCATCGATCAGCCCGGTCATCTGATAGATTTCATGGCGACCTTTATCGAGTTGACCGGTGCGACCTATCCCAGGCAAATCGGCGACCGCCGCATCGATCCACTCCAGGGCAGGTCACTGCTGCCGATCTTCCGCGGCGAGAGACGCCGGGGGCACGAAACGCTGTATTTTCATTTCGGCACCGATCGCGCGTTGCGTCAGGGCCCGTGGAAGCTCGTATCGGCCAAGCTGGGAAAGTGGGAGCTGTACAACATGGACGAAGACCGCACGGAGCTGAACGATCTTTCCGGCCAAAGGCACGGGCAGGTCGCGGCCATGCAAGCGGAGTGGTTCAAAATGGCAGAGCAAGTCGATCGCCTGAACGGCCGCGCCCTTGCCCCGGTTGGCGACAGCATCAAGTCGCTCAGCTTCCGCAAGGACACCAGTTCGGGTTCCGTCTCCAAGGAAGAAAAGAAGTGAAAGATAGACTTATTTCCAGTTCAGGGTGACCGGGCCAAAGAGGCCGCAACGACGAAGGGGCATATCCTTCCACAGTTTTCGGTTTGTGCCGGAGCCTGTGACGTTGGTCCTGGCATATTGCCTTCCGTTCGTCTGCGTCGCATCGCCGACCAGCCGGTTTGCCCAGGTGTTGCAGACCTCGATCTCCAGGCTGTTGACGCCGGCCTTTGCGTATGCCTTGATGTCCACTTCGTACGGAGGTTTCCATAGGATGCCCAGCGGATGGCCGTTCAAGAACACCTCTCCCACCGCCCAGAGGGCCCCGAGATCCAGGATCAAGGGTGAATCACCTTTCAGCATCTCTTCGGACATGCTGATCTCGGTTTTGTAGCGGGCGGTACCGGAGTAGAAACGGACTCCCGGATTGCTGTGCTCTGTCCAGGACTGTAACTGATCAATCTCAATCGAGCGCGGAGCACCCCGCCCGTCCAGGAACCGCAACTGCCAGGGGCCGGCTACGCGCATCGTCTGGCGGTCTGCCGAATCGAGCGATCCGGCATCGGCCCTTGGCGTTTGGGCCGACTCTCTGTCTCTGAAGACAACAAACACCGAACCATAGGGAGCCAGAGACATCGAAACCTCGGTGCCCCGGGGCGTTTGTCG
>Ga0209536_100007782_pt1 | contig 16208 bp, 8 predicted proteins | sample DeeMarSeWOR28_12_FD_187461 | JGI IMG/M metagenome (GOLD analysis project Ga0209536, IMG submission 187461) | Marine sediment microbial communities from White Oak River estuary, North Carolina - WOR-2-8_12 (SPAdes) (version 2) | ecosystem: Environmental > Aquatic > Marine > Intertidal zone >...
ATCCAGTTCATCGATTGCACCTGAGTGGAGAAGACCCAGTGATCGCGGTTGTCGTTCCAGTTGTGCGTGTAGTACGACGGGCTGCCCCCATCCCATATATGCCAGTTGGGGCTGGTCCACTCGTCGGTGATCAATGAGTAGTCTTTCCAGGCGGACCAACGCCCGAAGTGCGAGGGGCCAAAGGCACCGTAGCCGATAAATCGAACATTCTTCTTCCAGGTCTCACTGACAAGGGCCTCCCGCATCGCCGCGAACATGACCGGGTATCGCTCCATCCAGCCTTTGGCCGTGACATGCCGTTTGAACTCATCCGGGCGCCCTTTGCCGTACCTGAGCAGATAACGTTTGGACTGCTCGGCCTGATGCCAGCGCAGATCAGGCGCTTCATTGTTCGAGACAAAGAGAACCAGCGGCGGGTCGGGATACATCTCCTGGAGTCTCTTCATTGCAGGTGTTTCCACGTACTCGGCAGCGGGATCGCGCCACGGGTCAACAGGCCCGAACGGACTCAACTTGGCGATTGCCTTGCCTTCGGCAGTAATTACGGCAGGACATTCTTCGGCCGGCAGCTCTCGGTATTGCCGTTTGACCAGCATCGCCTCCCACTGTGTACCCCGGAAACAAATGGGCAGTTTGTGCTCGCGGCAATAGGCAATAATGGCACCATAGTAGTCATCGAAACGCCTTGCATTCCTGTCCGAAGCGTCGGGATTGCCTCGGGGCCAGCTAAGCCATGGCAGGATATGGTGACCGGCGGCGAGCAGTTCGAGCTGGTACTGCGGGGTCCAGCCACGCCCCTGGCTTCCCATATTCCAGTGACTAACCAACGGCAAAGGCCGGCCCGCCGGACCATTGGGTGGCAGCAGAGCCTCCCTGCGGATTTCGGTTGCCACATCCACATCTGAGCCAATGGCAGCAACCGAAAAAAACATGCCAAGAACAAATGGGACAGATCCGATCTTCATCGCGTCAAAGCCTCCGTACTTCAAATCGGGGCCCACACCTATAAGTTCCAGGTGTGGGCCCGTCTCAAATCTTTCAGTCTATAGTCCGGTGACGGTCAAGAAGAACACCGGAGGCCAAAGACTATCCTGCCGGCTACGGCGCAGCGACGGCCGAAATGCTGAGCGTATCATGTCCCGATGCCGTGATCCGCACGCCCATCACCGGTACGTTCGTCTTGAACACCACACCGAAGGCTGTCTGGTTACCATTGGCGACTCCGGTGCTGGCGTACGGACCACCATCCGCAGCCTTGGCAAATTCGACCGGCTCTCCAACCGAGCCGTCGGCAAGAATCGCCTGGAACGTCCCGGCGTCGTTGCCGCCCCGCTCGAAAACGAAGAACGTGTCAGACAGGGAGGGGAAGACCGTCTGCTGAAAATCGATGCCGTCGATAGATGAGATGTTGTCGGCGTCTCCAGGGATGCTGAAGAAGAAGTTGTCGGCGTTTGAACCGACATCGCCGCTCTTCGGATTCGATGTTCCACTCACGGTCGCCGCAGGAGCAGGATCTCCGTCGGCCCATAAGGTCTCAGCGCCGGTGACTGGATCGATATACCACCGTGTCGTTGTACCCAGCATAAGATCTCCATCGGCCACAACGTACTCAGTCCCCTCATACCTGAAGCTGACTATCGCGTCGTCGGCGACGGTGACATCTGCCAGGCCGGCAAGCGTACCGACGACTGCCGTGACAGCCGGGCGATACAACGCGATGTCGTCGAAGAGCATCTTGCCGGATCCTCCGGCCTGGACGTTGTTCTTGTCGCCGAAACCGATGCCGATCGAGTCGACATTGGTAAGGTCCACCCCCTGGGATGCGAACTGTTCCAGATCGATGGTCCATCTAGTCCACGTGGCTGCCTGAGTCGCGGCCGGATCATCGTGATAGACTACAGCAGTGCCGTTGAGGACTACATACATAGCTTCAGGATCGTTGGATGCGTTGCCGTTGAACCACAGAGACAGAACGCCGACACCCTCTTGGGTCCAGTCGCGCGGGTAGAGAAGCCTCATGTTCGCCTCGGAGTATTTGCCGTTGTTATCGTACGAGTACGGCATCGACGTGAGACCGCCATGAACGTTGCCATGCTCGGTCAGTGGCAGCTCCGCATAGCCAACCACAGCTCCGTTTGTCGTCGTTTCAAAACCGTCTATCCATGTCAGGTATATCCGGTTACTGTCGGGATCGTCTTCGGCAAGGTCATTGTAGGATTCGAAATCGTCTACAGTGATAAAATCCGCGGTCTCGAAGCTCCAGACATTGCCCTTCACCGAGCCGGCCGCGCCGATCCCATCGACACGCCAGTAGTAGGTCGAATGCCAGTCGAGCTTGCCGGGATCAAGACTCTCGGAGCCCGCCGCCCTGCTGCCCTTGTACTCGGGCGAAGCTGAGGTGGCATTGCGCACTGCGTCTTTGTCCGTGCCCAGGTAAACCTCGCTCGAGGTCGCCGTTTCTCCGGGCGTCCAGCTCAGTGTGGCCGTCATCTGCACACCCGCGGCACCATTGGCCGGGTCGGGGCTGCCCACGGCGCCCGGGGTCGAGAACGCCCAGACTTTGCCCGTATGCGTGCTCATTGCATCAAACTCATCGACGCGCCAGTAGTAGACATTCTCTCGTTCGAGCGGACCGGAGGGACTGTAGGTAGCGGTTCCCTGCGGTGCGCCTCCGGTGGCGTTGCTCACCTCGTCATAATCTGCGCCAAAGTACACGGTGTGCAGTTTTGCGCCGAATCCCGGTGTCCAGCTTAGCTCGGCGTTCGGATCCACGAATTCGGCCCCGTCGGCTGGGTCGGGCTCGTATGCGATCTTGGGCGGTACGACGAAGCTCCATACATCGCCCTTGTGTACGGTGCCGTCGGCCTCGACTTCGTCGATGCGCCAATAGTAGGTAGTCCCCGGAACAAGGCCCTCCGGATAGGGAAATCCAGGAAAGCCGACAACGTAGAATGTTTCACCCTGGTTGCCCCGGAATGTGTCGCCCGTGCCGTTGTCGACATCTTCGAAATCATCGCCGAAGTACACATCGTGCGATACCGCTGCTTCATCCGCCGACCAACTGATGTTCGCCCATGTGTCCGGATGGTAGGCGCCGTCCTTAGGGTTGGGATTGTAGGCCACTCCGGTCCACGCGGCCGCCAGCGTGGTCTTGCCGGGATTTGTGCGGTCGAAGTCCAGTATGACACGGCCACCCCCGCCATAGGCGGTGATCAGGCCGCTGTCAATGTAACCCTGTACCGTTGCGGTCACGTCGCCGTCCAACACCAACGTGCCGTCGCCGACGTCTATCATGCCGACTTCTGTCATATCGAGCCCCTGCGAGCCAACGTTAACCGTGCCGCCGTGCAGGAACAGTTCCCCCGCGGCTCCGCTGCCGGTCGGAATGATCAGCTCACCGCACGTGACCTCGCCGCCAGTCATTGTCCAGGTGCCCGTGCCGCCACCCCATCCGAGTTCGAATTCATTGCCGACCGTTATGGTGCCGCCGCTCATGTTAAATATGCCGTGGCTGTTGTTATCATCCCCCCACCAGATGTAATCTGTTATTTCAAGCGTGCCGCCCGTCATGGTCATCGTGGGCTCGCCAGCCACTTCACAGGAGAGGCCATTAATCTTCAGCTCCATCCCATCCTGAATAAGCGGGCCATTTGGTGCTCTTGCTTCTGGCATATTCACAAATACATTGTCGCCAATTGCAGGGACTTTATTGAATTCCCAGTTGCCCGGCGTGGTCCAAAGGTTGTTGCCGCTGCCGCCCCTCCAATGGACGTCTGCAGCATTGCTTATGGAACTCGTCATCAAAACCAACAAGACCAGACAAACAATTCTCTTACACATGATAGTCTTCCTTAAAAAATGACAATTGACAATTGCTCGCACTTTCGCAAGATTCGTTCTATTGCGTGCAGAACTGCTTTGCCGTGACTCCGAGGCTGCCTCCTTCCCTAATGAACCGATAGTCAGTGATAGAGCCGGAACGCTATCTCATACGCGTGTAACTCCGGCCTCTTTCAGTTGCCCTCATACCCCCTTGTCCTGTGCTTTTGTCAAGAATTCCCAAAAACAGGAAGAATCCACGCACCGGAGAGCCGGAGACGTACAGACCTTTCCTAATATTTGTACCAAATTAGCCGCCGCGCAGTCAAGGACAAATTCAAGAACCACATAAGCAAATGTCTTTGTGCACGGCATTGAACGGCAACAGAACTCATTGCCTGATTCCAAGGGCTGGGCTCTCAGAAGCTGTCACCGCGTCGAGACTCCCGGCACAGGTGAGATCAACGCTCGTCAGAAAAAAAGGGGCCTGCCAAATCGATTGGTATAGGCCCCAAAATGGTCCAAATCCTTGAGTTGCTCACCGAGCAACCGGTTCTTCAAAACAGCGCAAAATGTCTGTGTTATTGACTCGCAAGCTTAAGGACCTCAGCCGCAGTCAAAGCCCTGTCATAGATGCGCACATCGCTCATGTATCCGCTCCAGTTCTCTCCTTCGAGACCTTCGTTGTCACCGCCGAAGAAAAGCGGCTGAGGAACGTCCAGGGGTTGTGTGAACGTCCCTGAGCTGGCCTCAATGCCGTTGCGGTAATAGGTCAACCGATCTGCAGTTTTCACCACAGCATGGTGGAGCCAGACATCGGCGACAATGTCGTCATATTCCAGGTTGTCGTCGCCGTTGCCGTTCATGTGCCACTCGAATTTCGTCGGAGTGAACTTGATGAACTGACGCGGCACAAAATCGACGGCATTCTCGTCCATCCGATTACCGAGAATAATATCATTGTCCGCCGTGTTTTCATCGCTGTGTTTCGCCCAAAAGGCCCAGGTAAAGTCGTTGGTCAGTGTCATCTGAGGAATCTCGCCGGCCCGAACAAAGGCACCGGCTGCCGTGCCGTTAAAACTAATAACGGTGCCGCGTTCGGGATCGTCGACCCAAACCGAGCCGTCCGGTCCCAGACCTCCATTAGGGTTGCTGATAGCGCCGTCATTGCCACTGCCGGACGAATCAACCGCTACAGTCCCTTGGCCATCATCAAGCTTCCAGTGCCCCACTGGCGGCGGTGGTGGCCGATACAATGCGATGTGGTCAAGGAGTATCTTACCCGAGCCTCCACCCTGGGCGTTGTTCTTGTCGCCTAAACCGATGCTGATCGAATTGACATTGGTAAGGTCAACGCCCTGGCTTGCGAACTCCTGCAGATCGATGGTCCACTCGGTCCACGTATTTATTTGCGCCGCAGCGGGATCGTCATGATAGACGGTGGCGCTGCCGTTGAGGATTATGTACATCGGCTCGGGGGCATTTGATGCGTCACCCCGGAACCACAGCGACAACACTCCAACACCTTCTTCGGTCCAATCCGGGCCGATCTGTAGATCAGCGACATTCGCCGTGACCTCTGAAAAGGCGACAACGGTGTTGTCATAGTAAAGTGGTGCTGACTGCGAGCCCTCGTGGACAATTGAAGTCTCCATTGACAGCTCGAATGCTTCCAGACCACCTATGGTCGAGCCGTTTGTCGGATCCTCAAATCCGTCTGCCCACGTGAAGAATATCAGATTGCTGCCCTCGTCGGGTGGCCAAATCTCGTTATAGGCCTCGAAATCATCGACGGTGATGAAGTCGGCCGTCTCGAAGCTCCAGACAATACCTTTCACCGTGTCAGCCGCGCTGACCGCATCGACACGCCAGTAGTAGGTAGACTTCCAGGCGAGTTTGCCGGGATCATAGCTTTCGGATCCCAGCGCCATGCTGCCCTTGTACTCGGGCGAAGCCGAGGTAGCGTTTCGAACCGCGTCTTTGTCGGTGCCAAAGTACACTTCGCTCGAAGTTGCACTTTCTCCCGGCGTCCAGCTCAGAGTGGCGTTCATCTGCACGCCGGTTGCGCCGTTGGCAGGACTCGGGGCGCCGACCGCGCCCGGCGTCGAGAATGCCCAGACGTCACCTTTATGCGTCTCTACCGCATCGAACTCATCGACGCGCCAGTAGTAAACCTTCTCGCGTTCGAGCTGACCCGGGCTGTAGGTTGCAGGTCCCTGCGAGGTCCCTCCGGCAGCGTTGCTCACATCGTCAAAATTGTCGCCAAAATAGACGGTGTGCAACAAAGCACCAAAACCCGCTGTCCAGCTTAGCTCTGCGTCCAAGTCCACGGATTCGGCTCCGTCGGCAGGATCAGGATTGAAAGCGGTCTTTGGCGGCACTATGAAGCTCCACACGTCGCCCCTGTTCTTTGTGCCGTCTGCCTCGACCTCGTCGATCCGCCAATAATAGGTCGTGCCTGCAACAAGACCGTCCGGGTAAGGATATCCGGGAAATCCGACAATGTAGAACGTGTCACCCTGATTGCCTCTAAACGTATCACCGGTGCCGTTGTTCACTTCGTCAAAATCCACACCGACGTAAACATCGTGTGATGCCGCGGCGTCTGCCGGCGACCAGCTAAGGGACGCCCACGTATCCTCATAGACGCTACCATCGGCCGGATCCGGATTGTAGGCTTTTCCCGCCTCCACAGCCGTCAACGTGATCTTGCCGGGATTCCTGCCGTCGAAGTCCATGGCGAACACGCCGGCGCCGCCATGTGCGGTAATCTGACCGGCGGCCATAAGGTCTTCAAGGTACTGCATGAATCTGCTCTCTTCGCCTTCCAATACCTCCATTATAAGAGTGCCCTCGGTGATGTCTATCAGGCCGCCATCATTCACTAACAGACCCCCACCGAAGCGGTCGGAATTTCCGGCGCGAGAGGTGCCGATGTTGTAGGTGCCGCCATGAAGGTAAAGTTCGCCGGTATTTCCGGGTCCGGTCGAGAGGACGACGCCCTGGGCGTTGACCGTGCCGCCGGTCATAATCCACTTGCCGGAAGCACCGCCCCACCCAAACTCGTGGATGCCGGGTCCTCCAGTCAATTCCATGGTACCGCCGCTCATGTAACAGGTGGCATGGCAGTCAGCCGCATCACCCCACCAGATTCCCCAGCCGGTCAGTATGAGAGTCCCGCCTGTGATTGTCAGGGTGGGCTCACCAGGCAACTCGTTCGACATCCCGTCGATCTCTATGTGCATTCCATCCTGAATAACCGGGCCGTTTGGAGCTGTTGCGCCCGGTGACTCGATATGCGCCCAGTCAGCAGCGCCGGGGGCCTTATTGCCTTCCCAGTTGGCCCCGTTCTCCCAAAGGTTGTCCGCGCCGGCGCCGGTCCACAATATGTCAGCAGCATCACTGACATTGACAAAACCGAGCGTCAGGACAACAGAAGCCAAAACAATCAGTTTCTTACACATGGTAGTCCTCCTTAAAGCAAAGTATAGAGTAATAAATCGTCTCTCGGCCACGCGCCAAATCAAACGAAGGTAAAGAAGATCAATCTTCTAAACATCATGAGTCCTCCCAAATTAGTTGCAGTAATAGGATTATTCCCTTTGTATACCAAAACGCATGTAGCTTCGTTTCGACCTGGCAGTGAATCACTGCCTTTGGCCACGATTACCTCCTATGGAACGGGGCGATACAGCCTGATATCGTCAAAGTACAACGTACCCCTGGCACCAGCACCGTCAATCCCGATGCTCAACGTCGTGATGTTCTGCGGATTCACGGGTAACGATGCCAGAGCGATGCTCCACTTCGTCCACCGTCGCTGCTGTATGTCGTCCGCATTGCCGTCGTAGGAAACTTTCGAGCCGTTGATCTTCACATACAACTGCCCTGTGTTTTCCGCGGCACCGTGGAAGTGCAGGACCAATGTCTCAACGCCATCCTGCGTCCAGTCCTGCGCAACGGCAAAGGCACGTTCGGCCTCAGAATATGTCGCGGTGGAGGTGTTGTCGTAGAACAGTGGCATCGACTGGTAGCCTCCGTGAACGATGTTGGTCTCGACATAATGCTCCCCGGCAGCCCAATTCGGAAGAAGATAGCCTACTGTAGCGCCATTCGTCGTATCCAGATATCCATCTGCCCAAGTGCTGTATATCTCGTCCGGCGGATAGTCGTTGTAGTCCTCAAAGTCGTCCACAATGAGGAAGTCGGCTGCCGTAAAGCTCCAAACGCTGCCTGTCCACGGACTTTCTGGATTGAGATCATTGATTTCATCCACGCGCCAATAGTAAGTCGTATCCCACTCGAGCAATCCGGGATCATAGCTTTCAGAACCAAGTGTTTTGCTGCCTCTGTACTCCGGCGAGCCCGTGGTGGCATTCCTCACAGCTTCTTCATCAACGCCGAAATACACTTGGTGCGAAGCAGCATCTTGTCCTGGACTCCAGTCAACGGTAGTGGTCTGCCTTATGTCCGCTGCCCCGTTGGAGGGGCTTGGGCGGTTGGCCCTGACCGGCAGTGAAAAAGCGGCCTGTGGAATGATTTGCCTTGGCATCGAGGGGCTGCCCCAGAACAAAACGACCACCGCACCTCCGCCAAAGGACTGCCTGTAGGCAAATTCCATCACTATCGAACGAGTTCCCTCTTCCAGGTAAACGGCCTTGTGGTGCTCGACCGGGAAATGGTCCTGCCATCTTTCGTCTATGCCACGGTCTTGCCACTTGTCGATGATCAGCTGATCATCGACCCACAGACGCATGCCGCCCTGCACCTTCGGGTAGAAGCTGTAGGTTTCGGAGATTGGCACGTCCAGATCACCGGTCCACCTGATCGAGTAGTTGTCATCGCCGACTTCTTGGTCAGGTCCGCTGAGACCCCAGTTAAAGTTGATTTGAGGATCCGTTCGGCTCAGAACGTGATCTTGCAGATCCACGCCGGTATAATAGTCGCCTCGCAGGCCTCCGCCGGTACCCGCCGTCTTGAAGCTCCAGACCTGGCCCATTTGCAGGCCGGCGGCGCCGAACTCGTCGATGCGCCAGTAGTAAGTCTTATCCGATTCGAGCAGGCCGGGATCATAGGTTGTATTTGGCTGCATGCGTTCTCCGGAGGCGTTGTTCACCTCGTCAAAGTTGTCGCCGAAATACACAGTGTGCAGTTTCGAATTCAGACCCGCCGTCCAGCCAAGCTCGACATCAGTCTCTAAGAATTTGGCTCCGTCGGCGGGTGCCGGGTCGTGCGCGGTCGTGGGAGGAACGCGGAAGCTCCAGACGTCACCGGCGTGGGTCGTCCCACTAGCCTCGATTTCATCGATTCGCCAGTAGTATGTCGTGCCCGGAACGAGACCCTGAGGATAGGCAAATCCCGAGAGGCCGGCGACGAAACTGGTAGATGTCTGGTTGCCACCGAACGTCCCTTCGGCGCCTCCGTTTACGTCGTCGAAGCTCTCACCCAGATACACGTCATGCGATACCGCAGACTCGCCGGCTGACCAGTCGAGCCTGACACTGGTGCGCTGATGTGTTGCGCCGTCGGCAGGGCTGGGGCCAAAAGCATGTGGCCAACCTTCGCCGTGCATAACTTGCTTGAGCTCACTCTGTGACAGTGCCCGTTTGAACAAGTGGAATTCGTCCATAAGCCCAGTGAAAGGTCTCGCGTTGCCAATACTTAAACCTACGCGAGCCCCGTCACGCCAATCTCCGGGTATTTCCCTGCCGGTTGGAAGATCGAGTTGCGAAACCACCTCGCCGTTCACGTACAGAACCGCCCTGCCGGATTCTTTGTCATACGTTCCGGCGTAATGAAGCCATTGCCCCCAAGTCACGGAACCGGCCTGTATATCGAAGATCGGACTCATACCGGAAGCGCGGAGCGCCCATCTGAATTGCCCGTCGGCACGCAGTTCCGGGTGGACAAGCCAGCTCCCCGCATTCGTTCTGGCATCGAATATGGCATGGTGATCGCCCGTGTCCTCACATTTCACCCAGGCGGCGAGTGTGATCGCAGATGTTGGAATATCTTCGAGAGGGAAGTTACCGCCGTCCAGATCGACAAATCCAGCATCAGTAAAGCTGGCGGCTCCGTTGTGCACACCGGCAGGATCAGCCGTGACACGACCTTGCACAGTGCCGTGATGGGCATTTCCGGATTGGTCCGTGACGATTTTGCCGACATCGTCGAATGAATAGCGTATTACCAGAGACGCATCGTCAGCAGCCAAGGCGCTGCCGGCCAGAGCAAGCACCAAGACACAAGAAAGCAGACAAATCATTTCGCCACGCATAACGGGTCCTCCTTCAAACGAAACTCACATAAAACGACCTAGGACGGTCTGTATTGTTGAACACGTTTTGTCAGGTGATGCCGAAGACAGTTTGCATTCGTTTGAGGCTGTCTCCTTCCTTAATGAACCGATCGTCAGTGACAAGGCCTGAACGCTGTCTCAGAATCGTGCGTCTCCGGTTCCTTTTAGTTGCCCTCATACCCCATTTTTCTGCGCCCACTCAAGGAATTCCCAAAATTGAGGAAGTCCTGCTTGCAGAATAGCCGGAGATCCACAGACCTTCCATAAGAGTATTTGTACCAAACCGGCCGCCACCAGGTCAAGGACTAATTTGAAAAACCGCACAGCACAAATGAGCATTCTGGCGGACAGTATTGCGAGCACGTTACTGGCGTTGATTTGCCAGCAGCTTGACAAAATCATCGGCGGCAAGCTCGGCGAGGCTGTCGACGACAATATCCGCCATGGTCAAATCCCTCCGCTTTCTGGTGGTTGTCACCGCCGCCACGGGCATCCCTGCAGCCTTGCCCGCCTCGACTCCCTGGACGGCGTCCTCCACGACCGCGCAGCAGCCCGGTGGCAGTTTGAGTTGCTCTGCGGCCTTGAGAAAAGTATCCGGCGCGGGCTTGCCGCGGGTTACCTGCTCTCCGGAGACGCAGGCGTCAAAACAATCCCGCAGATTCACGCGGTCTAAAACAAGATCAAGATTGGCTCTCGGCGCCGAGGAGCCGACCGCCGTGAGAAAGCCTGAGTCTCTCAGATCGTCGAGCAGATCTTTTGCCCCATCCGACGGTTCCAGGTGATCGGCGATGATCTGGCGATAGCGCTGCTCTTTCCAGTCAGCCATGCGATCGACCTCGTCGCGGGGCAAGTCTCGCCCGGTCACCATCGGGATGATCATGTAATTCTGCATGCCGAAAGTTCTGTAAAAGAACTCGTCGGACATGATGAAGCCTTCCTTCTCAGCGAGGTCGAACCATGATTGCCTGTGGGCCCAGCCGGTATCGACCAGCACGCCGTCCAAGTCAAAAATAACACCCATTCTATTGCTCTTGTTGCTCATGCGGCCTATGTTAGCCATTCGGCGGGCTGCGTCAAGAACGACAACACTTGACTCGGCGAGTGGATTTGAAGACAATTCTTTCTTTAGGTGTGCGTCTCTATAGGCGCACATCACATTACGAGGCTCGAAGATGCGAACTTGTCTTGCAGTTACAGTGACGTTGGGAGTTTGTATCGGTTGGCTTGGCGCAGATCCTACCGCGAGCGCAGCAGCCCGAAAGATCACCCCGAGACAGTTGCCTGACGTCGTGGGGGTGACACATGTCGACGGCAAGTATCATCTGAGCAACAAGGATTTCCTGAACGAGGGGGCCGATCAAATCCTCGCCCTGGGCTCGCGTGTGATCAAGGTTTGGTTTCATAATCCGTCCAAGTCGTACTCCTTCAATTCGCAGTGGCCTGCTGCCGAAAGCATGGTTCAAACTGCCCGGTCGCCCTACTTCAGGACATTTTTTGACAAGCCCTTTACCACGTACATTATGATGTGCTTTTCCAAGGGCAGAGATCCCGCCTATTTCAGGAATGGCATAACACAACAGCAGAAACTCGATGAGCAGAACCAGTTCTATGAACTTGCCAAACACCTCTTGACGACGTACAGGCAAACGGGCAAGACGTTTGTTCTGCAACACTGGGAAGGGGACTGGCTGATCCGACCGGGCTACAACAGAAAGGTGGATCCGACGCCGGAGTCTATCCGGGGCATGATAGATTGGCTCAACGCACGGCAGGCGGGCCTCGACAGGGCTCGGGCCGAAGTCGGCTCCGATGGTGTCGCGGTGTATCACGCCGCTGAGGTGAACCTTGTCGTTCGTTCCCTCAGAGATGGGCAGCCCAATATGGTGAACAAGGTTCTGCCTCACACCAGGTTGGATCTCGTTTCCTACTCGGCGTGGGATGCCACGACAGAGCATGTGAGGGATCCGAATCTCTTCGGTGACGCGCTGGATTTCATAGCGGTGAATATGCCGGACAGTCCGAGTTTCGGTAATCGTAACGTATATGTCGGTGAGTTTGGCATGCCCGAAAACGAGTTTGATGCCGAGCGAATACAAGAGATGATACCCGACGTGGTTCGAACCGCTCTCGATTGGGGATGCCCTTACATAGTCTACTGGCAACTGTACTGCAACGAACTCACGGACCGCAGACAACCGACGCCTGTGACCAGCAACGATGCCGTCCGAGGCTTCTGGCTGATACGTCCCGATGGATCGAAGGCCTGGACGTGGGATTATTTCCATGAACTCTTGAACGCCGGAGGCTCGCGGCCGCAGGGCATGTGTCTTTTGAAATCGCTTGACACTACAGTGCTCCTCGATTAACGTTCGGGGTAGATGTCGTTTTCTTTAGGTGAACTCGAATCCCGATCAGGAGGTCTAAAATGTTGAGACGTGCTTTGCCGTCTGTCCTGTTGATCATACTTTCTTTTGCGTGCGCAGCCGACGGCGCCGCTCTCCTGAAGGGCCAGGTCTTTGACGCCGAGACAGGTAAAGCGCTTGCTCATAGAATATACATCCAAGGTGAAGACAGCAAATGGCATTTCCCCAAATCCGCATCGCCCGATGGCTCGGCGATCGCCTACCGGAAGCAGAGAGGCAACCGCGGTTCGATCGAGATGCATACAACACTCTCTGCGCATCCGTTTACTGTCGAATTGCCGCCAGGGCAATACACGATCACTGTTGAACGAGGCAAGGAGTACTTCCCGGTTACTAAGAAAGTGACGATTGGCAATGAGCCCGCCAGCCTGGAGGTCAAGCTCAATCGCTGGATCGACATGGCCCGGCTCGGGTGGTACTCGGGTGACACCCACGTGCACCGGACGCTGGCGGAATTGCCCAATGTGCAGCTTGCCGAGCACTTGAATGTTTCGTTTCCCTTGCTCTACTGGGTCACCAAGGGTTTTCAGCCACCGGGCACAGGCGACAAAACGACCGGTGAGAAGATTCAACCTCGCCTGATCTCAATCGACGATACACACGTCATCTATCCGCTGAACACCGAATACGAGATCTTTACCGTCGACGGCAGACAGCATACGCTGGGAGCGTTCTTCGTGCTCAATCACAAGTCCGTTTTCCAGGAAGGGACACCGCCGGTGTCTTCTATCGCGGCCAAGAGCAAGCTGCAGGGGGGATTGCTGGAACTGGACAAGCACAACTGGCCATGGTCCATGATGCTCGTGCCGGTCATGGGCGTTGATCTGTTCGAGCTGAGTAACAATCACGTGTGGCGCACGGAATTTGGCTTCACGAGATTCGGCGAGCCACCGCCTGAGTTCATGAACGTCGAGACCGACGCGCAGGGCTTCACCGAGCGGGGCTGGATCGAATATGGATTTCAGAACTACTACACGCTGCTTAACTGCGGATTTCGCCTGCGACCGACCGCCGGCACCGCCTCCGGCGTTCATCCTGTCCCTCTGGGCTTCGGAAGGGTCTATGTAAAACTTGAGGGCGGTTTCGACTACGACTCCTGGATACAGGGGCTGGATGCCGGACGCAGCTTTGTCACGACGGGCCCGATGCTGTTCGTGAAGGTCGACAATGTTGGGCCGGGACACGTCTTCCACCAAACCGGCGGTATCAAGACCTATTCGATTAGCGGCGCCGCTCAAAGTATCCACCCATTGGGAGCAGTAGAGATTTTGGCTAACGGGCGTCTGGCCAAGACAGTCGAGGTTCGCAACAAGAAGCTGTCATCGGGCGCTTATTCCTGCAAGATCGACGAAAGCATTGATGTCGCGGCTTCTTCGTGGATTGCAGTTCGTTGCTTCGAGCAGCGGCCCGACGGGCGCTGTCGCTTTGCTCACACCGGTCCGTTTCACGTGGAGGTCGAAGGCAGACCATTAGTGCCTCGCAAGGCAGAAATCGATTTTCTCGTCGAGAGGATGCAGACGCAGATCAAACGCAACGAAGGCATCCTGGGCGAAGAATCTCTCGATGAATATCGCAAGGCTCTGACCGTCTATGAGAAAATAGCCCGCTCGGCTAAGTAGCTGTAAGAACTCGAAATTCAATACTGACCTGCGCAACGGCGCGAACAAGAAAGGAGAATTGACTAATGAATCGTTCTGTGAGCTTGAAATGTCTGGTTGTGTTGATTTGTACGGCGAACACTCTCTGGGCCGGACCTTTTATGGGCCAGTACAAAGGGACGTTCTACCCCGACCAAAAAGTCACTCTGCCCGCGACCGCGACGGTCGTCGACGAGGGCCAGGGTGACTATCGTATCAATATTCACGCGATCTCCGACGACCCCACGCTCGAAGGCGCGCATATCGAAATAATGGCAAGAGAATTTGGCTCGCAGGTCCATCTTTCCTCGCGCGCGGGCGGCTACGACTGGCGGGGCGAAATTCGGGAAGGTCGCCTCGTAGCGACAAGCCAATACGGACAACGCTTTGAACTGGAGAAGATTGAAAGCAAGTCCCCTCGCGCAGGCGCCAAGCCTCCCAGTGGGGCTGTAATCCTGCTGCCGTTCAAAGAAGGAGTCAAGCCCGATTTGAGCGGCTGGACGAATCCCGAGTGGAAGGCCCGTGACAACGGCAGCATGGAAAGCGCCAAGGGAACGGGAGCCAACAGAACCAAACGTCAGTTCAGCGACATCAAGCAGCTTCACGTCGAATTCAAACTTCCGCTCGAACCCAACGGGCGCGGCCAGGGCCGGGCCAACAGCGGCGTGTACGTAATTGATGCATACGAAGTGCAGGTGCTGGATTCGTTCGGCCTTGTGCACACCTCCGGCGATTGCGGAGGACTTTACGGCCTCGCTCGCGCCAAGGTCAATGCGTGCCTGCCGCCCGAGACATGGCAGACGTATGACATCACATTTCGCGCGCCCCGGCTGGGTGACGGCGGCGAGGTAAAAGAGCTGCCGGAAATCACCGTGGTCTTTAACGGAGTCAAGATTCACGACAAGCTGCAAATCCCGAGACGCAGGCATCGAACCAGAGGGCCGATTCAGCTTCAAGATCATGGTCACAGTATTCAGTTCAGGAATATCTGGATCGTTGAGGGCCAATGAGCGGCATGCTTGTGGAAGTTGAGGACAAACAAATGGCAGGCAAGACAATTCTTGGGGTGCTGGCCGTGCTGACCCTGGCGCATGCGGGTAATGCAACTGCGGCAAGCAAGAGCCCCATAAAGGTATTTATCCTGGCGGGCCAATCCAATATGGAAGGCCATGGGATCGTAAAGGTCGATTCCCGACCGAATCAAGGGCGGGGGACTCTGGAATACCTGGTCAAGAATCCCAGCACAGCCAAACGCTACGGGCACCTGGTCGATGACAAGGGCCAGTGGGTCGTGCGCGGCGATGTTTGGATCTGGTACCTGGGGCGCACGGGCGGCCTTACCGTCGGCTACGGCGCGCGGAACGACCGCATAGGTCCCGAGCTTCAGTTCGGAAACGTCATGGGCGATTATTTCGACGAGCAGGTATTGCTCATCAAGACCGCCTGGGGCGGCAAGTCACTGGCTAAGGATTTTCGCCCGCCCAGTTCCGGCGGCCAGGTCGGGCCCTACTATACTGAGATGCTGAAACACGTCAGAGATGTGCTGGCCGATATCGAGAAGTATTTCGACGATTATGATGGTCGAGGCTATGAGCTTGCAGGCTTCGGCTGGCACCAGGGCTGGAACGACCGCGTCAACCAGGCGTTTAACGACGAGTATGAAAAGAACCTTGCCAACTTCATTCGGGATGTGCGTAAGGATCTTGGAGTGAAAGATCTGCCTTTTGTCATCGCTGAGACCGGGATGAGTGGTCATCAAGAGAGACACCCGCGGGCCCTGTCGCTGATGCGCGCCCAGGCGGCGGTGGCGAAGTATGACGAATTCAAGGACAATGTGGCTTTCGTGGGGACCAAGGATTTTTTCAGGCCCAAGGAAGTCTCGCCCTCGGGCCAGGCGTACCACTGGAATACCAGCGCCGAGACCTATTTCCTGATAGGAAACGGCATGGGCGAGGCGATGCGGCGGTTGTGTGAATCCTAGTCTTGTTGACAGGATGCAGATTTTCTGTTCCAATACCGGCTGGAGTGGGG
>Ga0209536_100007783_pt1 | contig 16205 bp, 9 predicted proteins | sample DeeMarSeWOR28_12_FD_187461 | JGI IMG/M metagenome (GOLD analysis project Ga0209536, IMG submission 187461) | Marine sediment microbial communities from White Oak River estuary, North Carolina - WOR-2-8_12 (SPAdes) (version 2) | ecosystem: Environmental > Aquatic > Marine > Intertidal zone >...
TGTAAACAGAAACATCCTTAGTTTGTGCCGGTTAACGGCCGGAAACATTTTAGGAACACTCAAAGCATCACAGGAACAGACAAATTCCCAAAGAAGTTCTTGACAAAGACGGCTCAAAAAGTTATAATAGTAGAAATTGGAGTTCGCACAGCATCTGAGGGGGGATTATAATCTTTGCTCTTCAGCAGAGCTGGGCAAATTTATCGTAAGGATAAAATTCAAGAAATTGTATTTTGTAATGGGGATGGATGATGAAAAACTTAAGAAAAAAATTCAGAGGGCAGTACTTTAGGAAGGGCATCATATACTTCCTTAGTTGGTGTCTGGTTGTGAACACGTTTCTGCCTGCTGCTATGGCGGAAGTGGTGCTTATGCCAGGCGGTGAGATCAACGGCAGTATCTCAGTTACTCCGCTGGGTGGTGGTACTGTTCAGGACATGACCGCAAGTAACGGCGCGATCGGCCATTTCAGCGATTTCGATATCGCGGCCGGGCACATTGTGAACCTTTCACAGACTGGTGGCCCTAATCCCAATGCGTTGTTCAGAGTATTTTCTGGGGACGGCACTCAGATTCTTGGTCAATTCAATGCAAACGGCAATGTCTTCTTGATTGATCCTGCCGGCGTGCTTTTCGGCGCCGATTCAGTGGTCAATGTCAACCAGTTGATTGCATCGAGCCTTGACATATCGAACGAGGATTTCCTTGCCGGCCAATACGAATTTGTTGCCGGTGGAGGCGATATTGGCGCTGTTGTCAACGAGGGTACAATAAATGCTGACCAGGGCGCGGCGCTAATCGGCAGGAAAATTCTCAATACCGGGACTATTGCGACGGATGAAGGTGGATTTGTTGTAATGGTTGCTGGTGACAGGGTGCTGCTGAGTGAAGAGGCAAGTAATGTTCTTGTTGAAATGAATACAGTTGCACTTCCCGAAGAGGGAGACGGCGAAGTTATTAATAATGGTGAGATCACTGCTCCGGCCGGGATGGTAGTACTTGCCTCCGGTGATGTTTTTGCTTCGGCGCTTGAATTGCCAAAGGTCTCGGGTGGCAACGGTAGAGTCGAGCAAAACGGCGTTATCAATGCTGATGGTACCACCGATGGCGGCAATGTTAGCCTGACAGCGGCCGATGAAGTTATTCTTGATTCCGACAGCCTGACTTCAGCAAATGCCGGGACCGGCGATGCCGGTTTGGTTGTCGCCCATTCAATTAACCGGACAACAGTCGAGTCGGGCGCACAAATACAGGCGACAGGCGGTCACGAGCCGACTACTGCTGGATTTGAAGATGTTGTGGCAAAGACCGTGGAGATCAGCGGTGACTATGTTAACTTTGCCGGTGATATCGATGCTTCCGCAACTGACGGCAAGAGAGGCAAGATTGTTATCGATGCTCTTAACATTGATGTTCTAAACGGTGCAATGCCTGTTGATCCGCCTGACAATACTGTCTATGAGCAGTGGATCGAAGAGCAGACACATCTAAATAACTCGACAGATATTGAGCTGGTTGCTCATGCAAAGGAGGGGGGAAATATCCTTGTGAGCACATTAACCGATGGTGAATTAACAGGTGGAAGCGGCGATATCGTAATGCGTACAAAATACGATACTGGAGGAATTGCATTATTCGGCGATTCTGCAATCCATACCACAAATGGTGGAAATGTCTATATGCTGGCTGGTCAACTTGGTATTACTGTTGGCGATATTTCAACGGATGTACCGTCGAGCGACAAGGTTACCGAGCCGGGCAAAATCAGGCTCCTTACGACCAATGGAGGCGATATTACAACAGGAAATTTGTTCGTGGACGGCGGAAGTTACGTTGAGATATCGATGATCGCGGACGGAGACCTGACGGTCAACGGTGATGTCCATACAATCACAAATCAGGTTCCTTCCGATACTCAGGAAATTGGCCAGGCCAGAACATGCCTGGTATCTGAACACGGCAATGTACTCGTCAACGGTACTATTGCAGTTGAAGGACACGGCAAGAATGAAAGTAATGCGGATATTCATATCGATGCCGGCCAGAATATCACAATAAATCTTAACGGTGGACAGATTAGGGCGACCGCAAAAACCTCACAAACCGGGCCTGCAAATGCCTCTGTGTTACTCCATGCCGGCATGGACATAGAAGGACCGGGAACTATTTTAATAACCGATGATGGTGAGAATCCGACGACTCGTTCCAATGCCATCTTTATTGATACCAAGGCCGGCGGAGGCTCTGATTCGGCTACGATATCCTCGAATGGTGACCCTGAGGATTCGGATGTGGTGACGGATGGCGAAGCTGAAGCCACATTAGATATTGATGAAGATGAAGGCGAAAATCCGCTTTGCAAAGAATGCCCGACTCCGCCCGGACTGGTCCCGCCGCTGGATCCGTGGGCTTATACAACACATATGGGTACTCCTTTCAGTGGTAATGTCTTTGATGGCAAAACTGGTCTTGAGGTGATACCTGGCGAATCCTGGGTAGAATTGACACCGGATTCCTGGGAAGTACAAACTAACCATGGAACTTTAATCATTGCGAGAAATGGTGATTATGAATACACGCCGGATGAAGGTTTTGTTGGACAGGACAGATTCGCTTATCAAGCCATCACGGAAGATGAAGTTGAGACCGACTGGGTAGAGGTTACGATAGATATCATTAACGAACTGCCGGAGACTAATCCAACACTGGCAATTGAGCACATGGGTGTCGTTATTGAGAATAAGACCTTGAATACCAATGATGTCAGTGACGGCCTTGCGATCGACGATCTTACAATCGAAATAGTGGACGGCCCGGAGTATGGTAATGTCGAAATAGAATGGGATGGTGAGAAATGGATCTATACTTATACGCCGGAAGCAACACCGGAGGGAGATGAAGTAGGCCAATACTTTGTCGGCACCGATACCTTCACATACTCGGTAACTGATGGTCAGCTCGATGGAGAAGGTAATCCTATTAAAGTTCTCGGTACGGTTGATATCATTCTGGTTAACACTCCACCGGTTCCGGCTGAGGATACGGTGACAGTAGGTCAGAATGAGACTGTTATTATTGATGTGCTGGAAAATGATTATGATCCGGATGTTATGGATGAGCTTTCTATTATAATAGACGGTATTACTCCCCAGCACGGACAGTTGATTCTGAATGAAGATAATACTTTCACTTACATACCGGATGTCGGTTATGTCGGACAGGACACTTTCACTTATGCAATTAGTGACGGCCAGATAAAACGAACCCGAGATCTTGTATGGACTACAGTAACGATTTGGGTCAATAACGCACTGTTCATACCGGCGGCCCCGCTTCCTGCGCCGATAGAGATCGAAGTTTCCGGTTGTCCGGCATTGATTCAGTGGGTGGCTGCCGAACTCGGTACCGACCAAAAGGCAGTTCAGATTTGGGTAGCCAAAGCTCTGGCTTCTCCCGGTAGCATCCAGCCGTGCGATGCGTGTGAGGGCCTGAAGGAAGCTGCATCAATTTTGCAGGACGTCGACGGCACCCGCGTGGCTGCTTTAGCGAGCCTGATCAATGAGTTTGCTTCGAGCGATGCCCCGCCGACCGAAGAGCAGATGGCTTCAATTGCCAATGCGATAGCTAATGACATCGAAGGCAACCTGCAGTATGCATCGGCAGGCGAATATCTTGATGCTCTTGTGAAATATGTCAGTATTCTGTATAGTGAAATGGGCTTTACCGCAGGCGAGGCGATACAGTTCGCTACGGATAACTATGTTGAGAATCTCGTCGAGGCCGAGAACGTGGGCGTTGCCGCTTACGTTGCTGCCAGATTGGCCGCTTTAGGAGGCACAGAGTAATTGGTTTAACGCTTTAATTGATTGGATTTCAAGTTGCCGTCGGGGCATAAAAAATATCCCCAGCCTTGACGGCAACTTTTTTTATTATAATTGCCTGTCCAAACCTTCCCGTTAACAAGCAGAATTTAGGCTTCGTTGAAACGCATCATTATTTTCCAATTCTCGAACAAAGTCGAACAGCGGACGTACAAACCTTAGTCGAGCCCCTGGATCGAATTGGTAAATAATGTTATCCACTCTTTTGCCATACAGGGGCTTTTTTCTATTTAGGCTGTGCATTCGTTGCGAAAAGGCCAATAGATCCTATCCTGAGACTGTTTGTTTACGCTAAGAGTCTGCCCTGGGCGAAGCCGAATGGGCGGGTATAATCAATGAAAATGATTGTCCTTAGTTTAGTTCTTTTTGCCCGTCTGCTTTGAATCCATCATGAAAAGTGACTTTGCCTTCAGGTGTATGTCCACCGAAGGACAGAGCGAAGAATACCTCCCGTGGTACTCCCTCAAGCACAAGGCCGGGTACGTTACGGAAACCGAACTTCCTGTAGTACTCCGGATGTCCTACGACGCAGCAGCCCTGAGCATTCAGGTCCTTCAGGCGGGACAGCCCTTCCTGTATCAGGGCTTTGCCGACTCCCTTGTGCTGATGCTCCGGCGATACCGAGACAGGCCCGAGTCCATACCAGTTTCGTGTCCCGTCAGCGATTGTCACCGGCGAGAAAGCTATATGACCGATGATACGGTCATCCAGTTCCGCAACCAGAGATACTGTCAGGGCCTTATCGGCGCGCAGGGCCTCTATTATGAACTGCTCGGTGTGGTTGCTGATTTGAAGGCTTTCGAACGCAGCAATGGTCACTTCGGTTATCGCGCCTATATCAGCGTCAGTCTCGTCTCTTATAACAATGCCCGGATTCGCGGGATTCATGTTCGTTTTCCTTACCGGTCAACAATGTTTATATAGTTTACTGGTTTTTGCCAGTAATAAATAGCATATTTATGTCACTTGTGCCACAGGTATCAGTGTCTAAAAAATCTATTATTTTTTCATTTTTTCACTTGACGGCCAAATTATTGCTAAGTATGATATATATTAAACATTATTATTGGATAGTTCATAGTTCATAGTTCATTGTTCATAGTTCATAGTTCATAGTTCATTGTAAACTCGAAAATCGGCAATCGTAAATCTTAAATCAGGAGGAACTCCTTATGTCAACTCAAAAACAAATCAAAGCGAATCGTCAAAACGCACAAAAATCCACCGGCCCTAAGAACGACGAGGGCAAGGCAGCGGTCTCGCAGAATGCGGTCAAGCATGGCATTTTTGCCCAATCGGTAATAAAAGGCGAAAATGAGGCTGATTATGAAGCTTTTCACGACAAAATGGTCGCTGAGTTCAAGCCCGTCGGGCCGATGGAAATCCTGCTGGCAGAACGCATAGTCAGCCTCTGGTGGCGGCTGGAACGGGCCGAACGCATCCAGAATCAGGCCATCGACGTGATGATTGAACGTGATGAGCCAAGCCCTTTACAAAAGAGCCTGCAACATTGGATGCCAAAGGACATCGGTCCCGATACGAGAGGGGCCGGGCCGGAGCTGGTGCTAGGCAGGGCGATTATCAAGGATTATTCAAATTCAAGGGTGCTCGACAGGATGTTGTTGTACGAAAGGCGGATCGAAAGCAGCCTGCATAAGACCATGCGCGAGCTGGAAAGGCGGCAACTAATCCGGCAGTACCGGCAGCAGGAAGCTGAGCATGAGCTATCAGTACCAGAATCCCACCCTGAATCAAAGGAAAAGGTAGATTTGAAAAAACAAAACCAAAGCCTGCCTTCGGCCGGAAATTCTAAATCCGAATATCTAAATCCGAAACGAGTGAAAGATGATACTGTTTTGAAAAAACAAAGCCAATTTGCAGAAGCCAATATTGGCGTAAACCCTTTAGGAAAAGGAGATTATGGCGATAATTCGGCCGGCGGCGACAATGAAAACAAAGCCAATTTATCCCTTAGGGAACGAATCCAATCAAGAGTCCAGGCTTACATTTGGCGGAAAGCTCTCAACGCTCAAGGGCAAATCCACGGGATCAGGCACTAAGTCCTGAATAATTATTAGGGCACAACTTCGGAATACGAAGACGGATCGTAATTCAGCACGCGTAAAGTATCGAAGCCGGCAGGGACCTTTACGCTGTCTGCCCGGTCAAAGGTCATTGAAGCGTTGCCCTCTATCACCATGGGAATCTCAGAGTAATTGATAATCGTACCTTGGATCATGGCGTTTACGTTGCCGGTAAAGAGGACGCCGCTTACAGCGACAACTCCCTCCAATGTGGAGAAGTTGCCCTGGAACGACATACCAAAACCCGGAGCTACTATGGATGAGCCTTCTTCGGCGCGGATGGCATCGAATTCGACGCCCGCGGGATATGGCCCGCTGGCGAAGTTACCCAGGACATCTATTCTGTCTATAGGCGGGTCGACCGTGTAATCACCCAAACCGACTATGATGCCCTGCAGGGCCACGTTTTGGGTGAATGTGACGACGTTGGGTGAATAGATAAGTAGAATTCCCTGTATAGTGACACTTTTGGGAAATACGGGATTTGTATTAGCAGCGATAGAGCAATTAACGAGAATGTTGGTATAGGAACCTAAGTCGGTAGTAGAATCGATTACATCCCCTGTAGCGTACGGTATGAAACGTGCCGTATCAGGTTCCGGGAAGGCCACGGGAGGGACGCCGACATGTACGTGGCTGTCTATGGCATCCTGGCCCTGGTCGCCATCGATTTTCACGTCGCCGCCGAAGTTTGCAGTGGCGGCGGGATTGCCGATCATAATGTCGCCGTGGAAGTTTGTATTGCCTCCGACGGAAAGTGCAGTAGCACTGCCTGAGCTCTCGATATAAATGTCCGCTTCCCAGGCCTCGGCCACGCCTACAGTAGTGGGATTGCCAGTATAATTAATAGGGCCTTTTGTTGCCAGGCCAAAGTTAAAGATCGGATGTTCGTATGGCTCGATATAGTAATCGACTTTTATCGTTCGAGTAATCTGACCATCGCCCCCTATGGTGGAAACCTCCAGATTGTATGGATTGGTGTTGCTGATAGACATTTGTCCACTGAAGGTCTGTCCGCTTGTCGAGTCCAGTGTAACCGGGAGTATTTCGCCTGTGTTTTTCTTAAGTACGATGTTCGTGATGCTATTGGCGTCCATGTTGGCTTCCAGGGAGTTCATTACGGTGATGAAATACTTGTTTTCGGGAGTGTCACTTGGGAACATGACGGTATCAAGCCAATACCGTTCTACGTCAAGTCCGGATTCGGCACTGCCCAGCGCGCAATCGACCTTGCGCTGGTTAGATGCGAGTTGCGTGTTTGCGCCCGACATGGTTGCCATAGAGACAGCCAGAGCGGAAAAGATTATTACGAAAATCATTGCTATGACAAGTACTGCGCCTTTGCGCTTAGGATGAACTGATTTTTTTACTGGTGCCATTTTTCCCCCCACCGGAAAAGACCCAATATGGATAGTAACTGGTAACTTCTATTCGCTAACTAAAGTATAAGATATAAATGCTGCAAATGCAACATGTTTGGAACGAATTAAGTAAAGGAGTTGTGAATATGAATGACCTATAAGAACCTTATTATACAACCAATGTGAGTTATTAAGTTCCGATATTGTTTCGAAAAGTGAAAAGCTGTTGAAAACTACAATTCCGAGTAAGAGGATGGATTATATGTCAGTACGCGTAATGTATCGAAGCCGGCAGGGACCTTGATGTTGTCTGACCGGTCGAATCTCAGTGATGAATTGCCCTCTATTATTGTCGGATTATCAGAGTAATTCACAATTGTACCTTTAACGGTGGCGCTAACGTTGCCGGAGAAGTGTGCGCCGCTTACCGCCATAACGCCGCTTATGGAGGAGAAATTCCCAGCAAAAGTAGCAGAAAAGCCCGGGGTCAGAATCGAAGTACCCTTTTCCTCTCGAATCGCATCGAACTCAGCTCCTTCGGGGAATGGAGTAGACGAAAAATTACCAAGGAAGGATATGCTGTTAGTTCCCGGATTGTACGCTTCACCATCAGAGACAATTATACCTTTAACTGTGACATTACTTTCAAATGTAACAATGTTGGGCTGTTTGATATACAAAATACCCTCTATTATAACACTGCCCTGAAAGTTCGGATTGGTTCCGGCGACTATTGTCGCGTTAGTTATGATCATTTGAGGTGAGGACAGATCAGTTGACGAATCGATGATAGGTCCTGTAGCGTATGGCAAGAAGCGTAGTGTGTCGGGAATAGGAAATTCCGGAGTCTCGACACCTGTCTTGACGTGGTTGTCTATGGCTGTCTGGCCTGTATCGCCTCCTATTTTGACAGCACCCTGGAAGTCTGCAATGCCGCTTGAATTGCCGATATTGATATCGCCAGCAAAGGTTGTATTGCCGGTAACAAGCAGTGCGAGATTGTTATTTTGGCTGTCAATAAAGATATCTGCTTCATCGTTGGAATTTAAACCATTTAAGTTTGGATTACCAAGAAAGTGCACAGGTCCTTTTGTAGCCAGGCCGTAATCGAAAATAGGCCATTCGTATGGTTCGATATCGAATTCGACTTTTATCGTCCGTACAACCAGACCATCGCCTCCTGTAGAGTAAACTTCCAGAACGAAGGGATTAGAATCGCTTATACGCATTTGGCCACTGAAGGTTTGTCCGACTACCGAGTCCAGTGGAACGGGGGGTATTGAGCCGTCGTTTTCGAGCGTGAAGTTAGAGATACTGTTGGCATCCAGATCGCTTTGCAGATTGCTAACTATGGTGCTGAAATAATCGGCCTGTGGCGTCGAGCTTGGCATTGTTAAGGGAGTAAGCCAGTGACGTTGTACCTCAAGCCCGGATGTAGCGCTGCCCAGTGCGCAATCGACCTTATGCTGGTTCGATGCGAGTTGAGCATTCGTGCCGGATATGGTTGCCATAGAGACAGCCAGAGTGGAAAAAATAACGACAAAAATCATTGCTACGATAAGTACAGTGCCTTTGCACTTCGTATGAACGGATTTCTTTGCGGGTGCCATTTTTCCTCCCCCCTTAACAGAAAAATGCCACTTAAAAAAGTAATTAATAACTTCTAAGAGCTGCTTAAAGTATATGAAATGTTTGACTTGTATACAAAGAATATTACGTATCTCATTTGTTTTTATGGGAATTTTGACTGAACCGGGAAATGTCCAATGAAAATGATTGGATGGGATTATTTTGTTTATTTTGTGCTCTGACGCTCGGCGAAATATGAGCTGCGTGCGAATGGGGCGGAGATTACCCAGGAAAATCCCAGTTCGACGGCTTTTTGCTTCCAGAAATCGAATTTTTCCGGCGTTATATATTCGACAACCTCCAGCGAATCCTTCGAGGGCTTGAGGTACTGGCCAATAGTGATTCTGTCACAGCCGACTCCGAGCAAATCTTTCAAGACCTGCTCGATTTCGGTGTCGGTTTCTCCTAAGCCCAGCATTATCGAGGATTTGGTCTGGATATCTTGATATTGCTCTTTGGCCGTTTTCAGCAGGTTCAGAGACATTTGATAATCGCCGCCGGCTCTGGCGAGAGGATACAGTGATGGGACCGTTTCGATGTTATGGGCGAATACGAACGGCAGCGAGTTTTGCAGGATTTGCAGGGCCCGGTCCTGGCAGTTGCGGAAGTCGGGCGTGAGTATCTCGAAATGCATATCGGGGCACTGTCGCCTGACCTCGTCGATACAATCGCGAAAGTGGCCCGCGCCGCCGTCCGGCAGATCATCTCGATCGACGCTGGTAATGACTAAGTATTTCAGTTGCATCTGTTTTGCCATCCGGGCCAGGCGCTCCGGCTCGGTTTTGTCAGGCGGTTTGGGTTTGCCGGCCGCTACCGAGCAGAATTTGCAGTTTCGCGTGCAGATGTTGCCGAGAATCAGGACAGTTGCCGTTCCTCTCGACCAGCACTCGCCTCGATTGGGGCAATTTGCATTGCTGCATATCGTTTGCAGGCCGAGAGAATCCAGGATTTTGCTGGTATCCTGGAAACCACCATCGGCCGGCAAAGGCCTGTTGAGCCAGGGTGGCAGCCTGCGTGTTTTGGATTTCATGCTTTATGCTCTTGCATTTTAAGTATATTGAAAGTGTTCTTTGAGAATTTCAGCCAAATACTGCTTAATCCGATTCATCGGGTGTTCTTTGCCGGTTTCCTTTAGTACCGATGTCATTTCGACGTTGTCGAGGCCGCACGGCACGATGTAATCGAAGATGCTCAGGTCGTTTTGGATGTTTATCGCCATGCCGTGGTAGGTGATGTATTTCGACACGCGTACACCGATAGAGGCAATTTTTCTTTCGCCGATCCATAAGCCGGGTGCGCCTTTTCGACTCGTGCTGTGGACGTCTAATTGTTCGAGTAGTTCTGCTCCGATTGTTTCAAGCTCTCTGATGTATTTGTTGATGTCGAGCCCTTTTTTTTGCAAGTTCAGGATCGGGTAAAAGACAAGCTGGCCGGGATTGTGAGCGGTCGTGCCGCCGCCTCTACGGACTTCAACTACGTCGATATGCTTTTGTGCCAGGTCCTCTCGATTGACTAAGAGCCGGTTAGAGCTTTGCCGGGCGCCGAGAGTAATAACAGCAGGATGCTCGACAATCAGAACGGTATTCAGTATCTCGTTTTGCTGTCTCTGAGAGCGTAAAAGTTGCTGCAACTGCAGAATTTTACGGTAATCGGCGATTCCGCAATCACGGATTTCCAATGAGCAGTTTTTACCTTGTTTGGGCTCAGATTTCATGGATTTCATTTTAATGACCAGTAACAGCGATTGCACGGATTTTCCACCAGTGATGATTATGCCTTCAAGGTCGGCATGTTCTTTTATATGTAAATAAAAAAGACTGATGACTGCTTAAGGTCATCAGTCCCTGCTTTTCTTTTCCACTGCCCCGCTCATCCGATAGCCACAGACTCTTCACAACCCTTTATATCAGTAAAATGTTAAAAGAGCATGTGATTATTTATTCAAAGGCGATTCCGACGCCGATCTCTGCATTTTCGAGCAGATTTGTTCGGTCAACCCTGACAATCTTGCCCCTTTTAATGCGGGCAAATTGCCCCTTTTCCTTCGCCAGAGCCTCGGTACGCGGGAAGTTCAGCTCCACGAGATGGCCCGTCCGGATAGGTGCCGTTAACGGAAGTGTAATAAAAACACCCGTTTTGCTGATATTACAGCTTCGGCCAATGACAAACCTATTTGCTTCCGGTATCCAAACGCTGACAGGCCAGGCGACACTGCTCCGGCTATCTTTTCGCTGCTCAAGTAATGCCTGCATAGTTTAAATCTCCTTAAATAGTCGTTCCATCTTTGATATATTTTATCGGCAATGTTAAATTGGATAGATTAGAATATTTGGGCAATGTAATCGGATTTTTCAAAAAAGTTTTCGCTGATCGCGATACTGAACTGTGATAGTTTTTTTTATGAGACGTTAATTGGCAAAATTTGAGAAAAGTTCTCCGGATAATACCTCAAATATCGAAGTGGACTTGATTAGTGGTTTGAGAAGAATGCCGTGCCGGGTTCAAAGTGTGTGGTATTCACCTGATAACCGCTGTTTTCACTGTTATTAAGGTTTTACACAGAAAATCGGATGGAAGTGCCGGATAATTCTTGACATGAACGGCGGCAATTTGATACAAATAAGTAAACGAAGGTCACAGGCTTTGTTTTTGTTAACCATCAAAATTGGTGCTTTAAGGACGATAGGGTAAAAGCAAATATTGAAGTATGTTATCGGGCAGGTCAGATTTACTTTCGGCCCTAAAAATCCGATACTTATCGAGATCGATGGGTATTATTGAATGTAGTTGAGACGTCATTAATAATTACTTTTTGAAGGAGGATTATTATGTGTAGAAAGATGTTTTATGTGTTTTGGGCGCTAGTTCTTTTGCTTGGACTATCGGCCCATGCTCAGACTATTGTTTGGATTTCGGAGACGAATGTAGATGCTCAATCTGTCTACTTTGACCAGGGCTGGATAGACCTTCTTGAGGATGAAGGATACACCGTTGATTTCCGGCCAGGTGAATGGATGACCCTCGATGCCGATAAACTGGCGACTCTTGAGTCGGCAGATCTGATCATTGCGAGCCGCAACAGTAACAGCGGCAATTACGCCACGGATGCAACGGAGGTTACACAGTGGAACTCTGTTCCTACCCCATTGATAATGATGACGGCGTACTGGTGTAGAAATAATCGCTGGTTGTGGATAGACGACACATCTATAGAGGAATACGCTTCCGAAGCAATGATGCAAGTGGTGGATAGCGCCCACCCGGTGTTTGAGGGCATAAAGCCGGTTAATGGTCTGGTGGATGTCATTGATGAGACTGTGAACAGTGGCCAGAATTCTTTCATTCTTACCAACAATGTCGGAAATGGAACGTTGATCGCTCAAAGAGAAGATAATCAAGCCGTATGGATCTCTGAGTGGGCTGCTGATGTAGAATTTTATGAAGGATCAGGTCAGATACCTGCAGAGAAAAGGATGTTGTTTTTTGCCGGGGGTGGGGGCGCCCAGGAAGCTGGCTCACTCAACCTTAATGATGATGGTATCAAAATATTCTTGAATGCGGTCAGGTATATGATCGGTGGCGAGACTCGATTGAAGGCCTTCGGTCCGAATCCGGCCGACGGCGAGATCTGTGGAGAAACGTGGGTTAACCTTAGCTGGGAGCCCGGAGGTCTTGCAGCCTCGCACAATGTGTATCTGGGTGATAATTTTGAAGATGTAAACAATGCCACACACGAGAGTGAACTGTTCCGTGGCAACCAAACTGTGACGTTCTATGCTGCCGGCTTTCCTGGCTATGCATATCCTGAGGGTCTGATTCCGGGGACAACCTACTATTGGCGTATCGACGAAGTCAATGATGCCGACCCTAACAGTCCGTGGAAAGGTGAAGTCTGGAGCTTCTCGATTCCGCCAAAGACCGCCTACAATCCCGTTCCCGCTAATGGGGCCGAGTTCGTGCCTACGGATGCGATGCTTAAATGGACAACGGGCTTCGGTGGAAAAATACACTACGTAGTCTTTGGTGGAGATTTCGACGAGGTTAGCAATGCTGAGATGGGTGCTCCTAATGGTACTACAACTTATAATCCCGGCCAGCTCAAGTTGGCAAAAACTTATTATTGGCGTGTCGATGAATTTGATGGGGCAGATACTTATAAAGGTGAAGTTTGGAGTTTCACTACCGAAGGCGCGGTCAGCGGCCCAAATCCGGCTAATAATGCAGTTGATGTAAGTCCCACAAAGATTCTTACATGGGTTAAAGGAGATGTTGCTGCTTCGCATGAGGTATATTTCGGTATGGATTCGGATGCTGTGGCCAATGCCACGAAAACTTCGCCCGAGTATAAAGGGGCTAAGGGCCTCGGCGAAGAGAGCTACGATCCCGGCAAGCTTTTATTGGAAACTACGTACTTTTGGCGGATTGATGAAGTCAACAGTATCAGTCCGGATAGCCCGTGGATCGGTAACGTTTGGAGCTTTACGACAGGCGATTTCTTTGTCATAGACGACTTCGAGGATTACGACGTAGGCAATAATGAGATATGGTGGGCATGGAAAGATGGGCTTGGCTACGCCGCACATGACAACGAACCGGCCTATACTGGCAACGGGACTGGCTCGGCCGTGGGCGATGAAACTACCTCTTCATATACCGAGGAAACCATTGTTCATGGCGGTATTCAGTCGATGCCGGTCATGTACGACAATAACAAGCAGGGCTTTGCCAAGTATTCGGAGGCGGAGTTGACATTGGATACTGTACGTGACTGGAGCGATCAGGGCGTTACGGAATTGTCGCTGTGGTTCCGTGGCAATCCGGCATCGGTCGGCAGCTTCGTCGAAGGTCCGGTCGGTACATATACTATGACAGCTTCCGGCACGGATATCTGGAACGAGGCCGATGAGTTCCACTTTGCTTATAAGATGCTCAGCGGAGTTGGCTCGATCAAAGCCCAGGTGAACAGCGTCGATAACACGGATCCGTGGGCCAAAGCCGGCGTGATGATTCGCGACACACTAGAACCGGGATCCAAGTTTGCTGCTGTGTACATAACACCGGGCAACGGATGTAGGTTTCAGGTGCGTACCGATACCGGTATTGCCGCTACAAGCGATACGGGTAACGAAACTGCTGAGCAGACGGCTATCACAGCACCATACTGGATCCAAATAGAGCGTGACTTTGCAGGCAACTTCAGGTGCTACTATTCAGCTAACGGCTCTAACTGGCAGGTGATAGCATGGGGTGCTCAGAATATCTCAATGAGCTCGAATGTCTACATCGGTTTGGCGGTGACCAGCCACAACGCCAGTGAAACATGCGAGGGCAAATTCTCCAACGTCACAATTACCGGTACGGTCAGTGGGCAATGGGTGAGCCAGGATATCGGTATCGAAAGCAACGACGCAGAGCCGATGTATGTGGCAGTATCCAACATTGCCGGCACACCTGCGGTTGTAGTCCATGATAATCCGGCCGCAACAACCATAGACACCTGGACCGAGTGGATTATCCCGCTTCAAGCTTTTACCGATCAGGGTATTAATCTGACCGACGTTGACAGGATTGCGATTGGCCTCGGCACCAAGGGTAACATGACGGTGCCAGGTGGTTCAGGTAAAATGTACTTTGATGACATCCGGCTGTATCGACCGAGAGGTGCTGCTGAGTAGTGAAACCCGCTGTAGCGGAAGTAACAGCAGAACTTGATTGATTTCGGGGTCTATGCCTATAAATTCGGCATAGACCCTGATGTTATATCAATCACACAAAGCAAAGATATTTCCATTGACGGAAAGACTACGAATCTGGTATAAAAGGGATTGTTCGCGACAGCGGATAATTGGTTTTGAAGAGGATGTATTTACGGGTGTTTATTATAGATTTTCAAGATAGATAACCGCCCATATTGACATTCGGAGGAAGGAGGTGATAGCAGGTCCTAAGTAATGATTCATGCGGTAATAAATCTACGTGTCGTGAAGATGAAAATTGTATTTGATTGTTTTTATTTACTATTTTACACGAGGATTATTATGTGTGGAAAATTAAGTAATCTGGTTTTGTTTGTTCTTATGCTGGGCGCAACTTTGACAAATATGGCCAGGGCTGATCTTGTTGGTTTGTGGAGGTTTGATGAGGGGGCCGGGACTATTGCTTATGACTCAAGTGGTAACGGTAATGATGGGACTCTGGTTGGCGGTGCTACATGGGCAGCCGGTCGTTTCGGCGGCGGCATCGAACTTGACGGCACCAGTGGCTATGTTTCAGTTCCCGGTTTTGAGTTGACGACAGATACGATCACTTTTGCTATATGGGTTAATGGTTGGAAAGGAGGTGACTGGGCACCGCTCATATCCTCTCGTGTTGTGGGCCAATGTGAAATGATCTTTAGCGACAACGATACTTTACGCTACGTATGGAACAATGATTCATCCGCTACGTGGGGCTGGACCGGCGGTCCTGTCATTCCCATGGATACATGGACTATGTTGGCCGTCACAATTGATCCTGATCGTGCCGTTGCATATGTGTACACAGATACCGGGGGGCTTTCCAAAGCTACGAATCCGATTGCCCATATTGAAGAGACTGTCGGTGCCCTGCAGATTGGCTGGTCTTTCGATAACAGATTCGTACGTGGAATTATCGACGAAGCTGCAGTCTATGACCATGCTTTGACTGAAGACGAAATTATGGCTTTCGTGAAAGGGGAAGGAATTCCCCACGCCCTTGGCCCCAATCCTCCTGATGGTGCGCTTATTGCCAATACATGGATCAGCCTTTCCTGGCGGCCGGGAGATTTTGCCGTTTCACACGATGTTTATATGGGTGATAATTTTGACGATGTCAACGGAGCCACGCGAGATTCAGATGTATTCCGGGGCAACCAAGACCTGGGATTAGAATTTTATATTGCCGGCTTTGCCCCGTACGCTTATCCCAATGGTCTTGTTCCCGGCACGACTTACTACTGGCGAATTGACGAAGTCAACGATGCTGAGCCAAACAGTCCCTGGAAAGGTAATATCTGGAGCTTATCAATTCCTCCCAAGACTGCGTATTCTCCCGAGCCTGCCGATGGTGCTGAATTTGTAGATCTGAATGTGCAGCTTAAATGGACGGCAGGTTTCGGAGCAAAACTGCACTACATAGTCTTCGGAGAAGATTTTGACGAAGTAAGCAATACCACCATGGGTAAACCCTACGGCACTACAACTTACAATCCTGGTCCGCTTAAACTTGCC
>Ga0209536_100007784_pt1 | contig 16205 bp, 11 predicted proteins | sample DeeMarSeWOR28_12_FD_187461 | JGI IMG/M metagenome (GOLD analysis project Ga0209536, IMG submission 187461) | Marine sediment microbial communities from White Oak River estuary, North Carolina - WOR-2-8_12 (SPAdes) (version 2) | ecosystem: Environmental > Aquatic > Marine > Intertidal zone >...
GCGCTCGACCACCAGGTTGAGCTCGGGCGGCAGCACGAACAGGCCGAGGCCGCCGCCTGCGAGGGTGCGCCCGGCCTGGGCGAGCAGCTGCGCCTGGCGGTTCCCGGGGTCGGACATCGGCGCTCAGCCGCCGGACTTTTTCTCGGATTCCGTGGCGGCGGCGAGCGCGGCGGCGCCGGCCGCCGCCTTGGCGGCGCGTGCCTCGTCCTCCGAGCTCGGCACCAGCACGGTGACCTGGCGGTGGGCGAACTTGATGCCGTTCTCCTTGAACGCCTTGAGGACCTTGTCGTAGGCCACGCGCCGGATCATGAACACCGTGCTGCCGGGCTTGGCCATGAACTTGGCGCGCACCACCAGCGCGCTGTCCTCGGTCGAGTACACGCCCTGCGACTTGAGCGGCTCGATGAGGTCCTTGCCGAGTTCCGGATCGGCGGAGATCTCGGCGCCGATCTTCTTCATGATCTTCTTCACCAGGTTGAGGTCGGTGTCGTAGGTCAGGCGGAACTCCAGCTTCATGATCATCCAGTCGCGGCTGTTGTTCTTCAACTGGCGGATCTCGCCGTAGGGCAGGACGTTGAGCTGGCCGCGGTGGTGGCGCAGGAACAGCGCGCGCGCGGTGATCTTCTCGATGCGTCCTTTGGTGCTGCCGACCTCGATGTATTCGCCCAGCCGGAAGGCGTCGTCGACCAGGAAGAAGGCGCCGGTGACGATGTCGCGCACCAGCGTCTGCGAGCCGAAGCCGATCGCCACGCCGACCACGCTCGCGCCGGCGAGCAGCGGCACGATGTTCACGCCCAGCGCGGAGAGGATCGACAGCGTTGCCATGACGAAGATCGTCGCCAGCAGCACCATGCGGAACAGCGGCAGCAGGGTACGCAGGCGCGAGGCGGGCGTGACCGCGTCCTGCGGCGTCTCGGCCTTCATGCGCCGGTCGATCGCGGTGTTGACGATCTCCCAGAACATGTAGGCGAGCAGCAGAACGATGCCGATGCCGAACAGTGCGCTGGTGATCTGTCCGCCCAGGCTGCGCTGGGCGATGCCGAACAGGTCGAGCTGCCAAAGGTCGGCCAGCACCAGGAAACCGACGACCAAGACGACGATGTGGATCGCGCGGCGCAGCACCGGCTCGTAGCTGACGATCAGCCCGGGCCGCGCCTCATCCTCCGCCGCCGGACCGGCAAGCGCCTTGAGCCACCGACACAGCACCATGTCGACGATCGGCAGTGCGACGACCAGCAGCACGCTGATCATCGCGACGTTGGAGGGCGCCAGCGGCCCCGACAGCAGCTCGAGCACCCGCGCCACGACGATACCGACGAAATACACCGAGGCCAGCACCGGCCAGAGGTCGGCCAGCAGGCGGATCAGCGCATTGCCCTCGCCGCTGGCGCGGATCAGCCGGCCGATGTCCTCGCGCACGCGCCAGGTCGTATCAAGCATCGACGCCAGCAGGACCAGGGTGGCGACGATCAGCAGCAACTCGACGACCTCGGTGCGTACGCCGAGCCGGCCAAAGACCAGCACCGCGCCGATGCCGATGACGTAGATCAGCACGAAGCGCGCCACGCCGCCGTGCAGCCGCCGCGCACCCGCGTCGTCGAACGGCAGCAGTCGCAGCGCAGGCTCGCGCGGCGCGAGCAGGATGCGCGAGACGATCGTCACCGCGCGGTAGACGAGGACCGCGCCGAGCGAGATGAAGACCACCACCCGCGTCGCGACGTGACCCTGCCACAGCGCGAAAAACAAGGCATAGGCGCCGGCGTAGAACAGCAGCAGGGCGATCGCCTCGAGCAGCACCGCGAGTACGATGCGCGTCGCCTGCGCGCCGAAGCCGGTTCCCAGCCCGGCATGGATGCGCTCGAGCGGCGCGCGCACGAGGCGGCGGAACGCCCGCTCGATCAGCCAGCCGGCCAGCAGCATCGCCAGGATCCCGCCGACGATCTCGAGCAGGTGCCACGCGCCGCGCTCGTCGGTGAGCCGCGCATAGACATGGCGCAGCGCCTCCGGCAGCGCGCTCACCGAGCCGAAGACTTCGGCCGCGCGCTTGCGCATCACGGCCGACTGCGCGTCCATCTCGCCGACCATGCCCGCCATGCCGGCCGCCTCGCCCGCGACGGGGGCCGCACCGCGATCGAGTTGCTCGATCAGCAGCCTGCGCACCTCCTCGTCGCTCAGGCGCGAGACCAGCTCACGTACCGCTTCCTTGGTGAGCGGCTCGGACAGCGCCGCGGACGTCGCGGCGGTGCCGGGGGACGCGGGGGCGGCGTCCTTGGCGAGCGCCGGCATGACGCTCGCCGCGAGCAGCAGGGCGGCGATAATGGGCGCGCAGAGGTGATTTAGGTGCTGGAAGATTTTCATGACGGTCACGGGCTCTGGTGATGATCGGCAGTCCGCCGGGCCGGTTGCGACCCCGGTTGGAGGCGCGATGATACGCCGCATCGCGCACCTCGACATGGATGCGTTTTACGCCTCCGTCGAGCTGCTGCGCTATCCGCAGCTGCGCGGCCAGCCGGTGGTGGTCGGCGGCGGTCGCCGCTACCAGCCCGAGTCCTTGCCCGACGGCAGCCTGCGCTTTGCGCGGCTGGCGGAGTACGCGGGGCGCGGCGTGAGCACCACCGCGACCTACGAGGCGCGCGCGCAGGGCGTGAATTCGGGCATGCCTCTGGCGCGCGCCGCGCGCCAGTGCCCCCAGGCCGTGCTGCTGCCGGCGGACTTCGACGAGTACCGCAGGTACTCGCGCCTGTTCAAGGCGGCGGTGCGCGAGATCGCGCCGATCATCGAGGACCGCGGCATCGACGAGATCTACATCGACCTGGGCGACCTGCCGGGCGTCGCCGACGACGGCGGGCGGGCCATCGCCGTCGAGATCAAGCGCCGCGTGCGCGAGGCGACGGGCCTTTCCTGCTCGATCGGCGTCGCGCCGAACAAGCTGCTCGCCAAGATGGCCTCCGAGCTCGACAAGCCCGACGGCCTCACGCTGATCGCCGAAGACGACCTGGAATCGCGCATCTGGCCGCTGCCCGCGCGCCGGATCAACGGCATTGGTCCCAAGGCCGCGGCGCGCCTCGAGGCGATGGGCGTGCGTACGATCGGCGAGCTCGCGGCCTGCGATCCGGCAGTGCTGGTGGAACGCTTCGGGCGCAGCACCGGCGCCTGGCTGCACGACGCCGCGCACGGGCGCGACGCGCGCGCGGTGGTGACGCGGCGCGAGCCGAAGTCGATGAGCCGCGAGACCACGTTCGAACGCGACCTGCACCCGGTGCGCGATCGCGAGACGCTGTCGGCCGCGTTCACCGAGCTGTGCGAGCGGGTCGCCGAGGACCTGCGCCGCAAGGGCTATGTCGGGCGCACCATCGGCATCAAGCTGCGCTTCGACGATTTCAGTACCGTGACGCGCGACCAGACGCTCGAGTCGTACACCGACGACGCGCGCTCCATTCGGCGGGCGGCCGGCCACTGCCTGAAGCGGGTGCCGCTCGCGCGCCGGCTGCGCCTGCTCGGGGTGCGGGTCGGCACGCTGTTGCCGGCGACAGCGCAGGCGGCCAGGTCGACGCCGCACGCGCCCGAGACGCTGATGCTGTTCGAATGATGCATTGCAGGCGGTGAAGGGTCTTGTGCATCGTTGACCCTTCGCCCGCCTTCACTCGCCCAACCCTGTCATCGGAAATGAAAGACCCCGCCAAAGCGGGGTCTGAGGTGATTGGGCGTTCATGCCATCGTGCAGCGCGAGCTATTTCTTCTGACCGTCCTTCACGCCCTGGTTGTATGCCCGCTGTTCGTTTTTCTTGCTCTGGTCGTAGAGGTAACCGCCCGCAGCGCCTGCGGCGGCGCCGGCTGCGGCCCATCCCCAGCTGCCTGAAACAACGCCGGCGGTCGCTCCGCCAATGGCCGCGCCGGTCGCCACGCGCCGTTCCGTGTCACTCATACTCGCGCACCCGGTCAAAGCCATCGAGCTGATAAGCGCGCAGGAGACTAAGAACTTCCGGTTCATGTTGCACTCCTTCAATGATGTTGGCTCGCAGCGTCAGCCCATGCAGGGATAGGATCCCGCCAGATACCTGAACAGGCTGTCGACGGGCCGATCGTCCAGGTATTGCGGGTGTGACTGCGCCCAAGCGACAAAACCCTTGATCACGTCGGCGGGTGCCGGTGCGGGGTTCGGCGCGCAAACGAAGCGGCCTGAACTCGGCGCCGATGCGTTGTAGTAGTGGTAGGCGCCGGCCAGGTATCCGTTGCAGAACTCCATCGCCCTGACGTGAAGCGGATCGTCAGCGGGAAGGCTGCAGAGTTCGACGAGATTGTGTCCGGTCTTGAGCCGGAACGTTTCAAGATCCAGGGCCAGGGCGTTTCCCGAGAACAGGATCGTGGCGATCAAAATGTATAGACGCATCTTCATTCCTCCGGCGAGCAAGATTCACCTGTGTAGAAATCCAACCACTAGACCCCACGTTTTGCCGTCCAAAAGGTCTGCAAACACTATAGTGCACCAAATTCCGGCGCCTCTGATGCGCGTCAAGAGTTGAGAAACTAGCGGTGGCGCCAGCGCGGGTGGTGGAAACGCTAAACGCAAACCGCGACCCGGTCGGGTTGTTTGATCTCAATCAACCCGGCTGCTGAAGCCCTGCCGTACGGTTCCCATCGAAAGAAGTAGGAAGTCTCCCAACCTCCCTACTGTTCCATTTGCCCCGCTGCAGCGGGGCTTTTGTTTTGGGAGGGGGTGAACGACCGCTCCGCGCCGGTCGTGGACCGCTGCTTCCGGGGGGTTGGGGGACCGTCACCCGAATGGCGGGGCGCCGGCCCGTTGACCGCCCGGTCGCGCGACGAGGCCAATACAGCGCCGGGCGGACATCTCGGCTATGCTTGCGCGCGCCGCGAGGGGCGGCTCATTGGAGGGGGCGTGCATGAATCGAATCCTGGATCGCTGCGCACTGCGTGCGCGCGGCTGGCTGTCCCTGTGCGCTGCGGCGCTGCTGCTCGCCGCCTGCGCAGGCGGCGGCACGCCGGCGCCGCTCACCGGTACCTATTGGAACGTGAAGCAGGTCGGCGAGCTGAGCTTCAAGCCCCTCAAGGGCGGGCGCGATGCCCACCTGCGGCTCGACGCGCAGCACAAGCGCGCCACCGGCTACAGTGGGGTGAACAGCTTTACCGGCGGCTTCGAGAGCGGGCCGGCGCACCTCAAGTTCGGGCCGATCGCGGCGACGCGCCGCGCCGGGCCGGCGGCGGCGATGGCCTTCGAGGCGTCCTTCTTCAAGGCGCTGGAGGCGACGCGCAGCTACCGCATCTCGGGCGACGCGCTCGAGCTGCTCGATGACCAGGGCGCCGTGCGGGCGCGGCTGGAAGCGCTCGCGGGGCTCTGAACCGGCTCAGCGCTGCACGCTGACGCGGCCGTAGCGATAGGTAAAGAGCGGCACGCGCGGCGGCGGATGCCGCGTGCGCAGGTAGTGTCGCAGCTCGCCGAGCACGAACTCGGTGATGTCGGCGAGCGGCAGCGCGAGGCAGCGCTCGATCGGCCGCCAGTCGAGATCGAGCAGCTCGCCGTTGCCGCGCAGCATGCCCTGCAGCCTCTCGCCTTCGGCGACAAAAAAGCGCGCATGAAAGCGGATCGGGCTCGCGGTCGGCGTGATCGCGCGCACAATGTGATCGAGTGCGTGCAGGTCAGGGCGCAGCACGCCGTCGTCCCGCGCGCCGAGGGCGAGGCCGGTCTCTTCCCAGGTTTCACGCACCGCGGCCACCGCGAGCGCGCGCGCCCTCGCGTGGCTCGCGCTCTGCGCGAGCTGCTGGGCGACCTCGGGGCGCAGCGGGGTGAGCGGCACGACACGGTGGTCGCCGCGGTCGACGCCGCCGCCGGGAAACACGTAGACATCGGGCAGGAAGCGGTGGCGCCGTGCGCGCCGGCCCATCAGCACTTCGGCGTGGCCGTCGCGCTGCCGGATCAGCGCGAGGCTCGCGGCGTCTTTCGGTCGCACGGGCATGGCGGCAGATGGTAGCGCAGCGCCGCCCTGCGACGGACGTGCGCGGTGCGTGGGTTCGATCGCATAATGACGCATGAGTCGTCGGCGCATTCCGTTCTCGACGGTCGCGGTCACGGGGCTGGGGCTTTTCGTTGCCGCCGCGGTCGGCGTGACGCTGCTGGTGAGCGGCACGGCCGGCGTGCGCACGACGCAGGAGCTGCTCGCCGAGCGTGCCGAGTCGCTGCTCGATGCCCTCGAGCGCCGGCTCGAGGCGCGGCTGCGGCCGATCGATGCGCAGGCGAGCTGGATCCTGCAGTCGGTCGCCGAAGGCCGCGTCGATCTGGACGATGCGGACCGCCTGGACGCGTTCATGAGCGGCGCACTCGGCGCCACGCCGCAGGTGGCGGCGATCGGCATCACCGATCCGACCGGCCAGGTGCGGCGCTGGTCGCGGTCCGCGGCACGCGCGAAGACCGAGGACTGGTCGGATCGCCCGCAGATCATCGACTGGCTGGACCAGGGTCGCAGGCAGCAGCAGCCCAGCTGGCGTCCGCCGCTCTGGACGTCGATCGAACGCACCGCCGTGCTGCTGCACGACGCGCCACTGCGCCGCGACGGCCGCTTCCTCGGCATGCTGGCGCAGATCGTGCCGCTCGAAAGGCTGTCCGAGGACTTCGCCGATTTTGCGGCCGAGACCGGCGTCACGCCCTTCGTCCTCTACGGCGAGGATCGCGTGCTGGCGCATCCGGCACTGAGGGAGGACGTACGCGAGGACCCGGGCGCAGACCCCCTGCCGCGCTTGCGCGAGGTGGGCGATCCGGTGCTCGAGCGGATCCGGTCACCCGACGTGGTGTCGCCCTTCGGCCTGCGCGCGCTCACGCGCGCAAAGGCGGTGGCGGTGCGCCTCGGCGACGCGCAGCACGTCCTCATCACGCGCGAGGTCGGCCAGCTCGGTGCGCAGTCCTGGTCGGTCGGCGTGCATCTCGATCCGCGGCAGGACGGCCCGTCGCAGCTGCAGCGCGTGATGTGGTCGCTGTTCGCCGGCGTCGGCGTGCTGGTGCTCGCGGTCGTGGTGGCGGCCTTCGCCGGGCGCCGCCTGAGCCGCCCGGTGGAAGCGTTCGCGCTGGCCGCGAAGCGCGTGCAGGCAGGACAGCTGGAGGACGTGCCGACGTTGCCGGGCAGCGCGATCGCCGAGTTTGACGACGCCAGCCAGTCGTTCAACGACATGGTGGCGGGGTTGAAGCGCAGCCGCATGATCCGCCGCACGCTCGGCCGTTTCGTTTCGAAGGAAGTGGCGCGCGAGCTGATGAAGGGCGGCGGCAAGATCGAGCCGCTCGAGGCCGAAGCGACGGTTCTGCTGTGCGACCTCGAGGGCTTTACGCCGCTCACCCAGTCGCTCGGTGCTTCGGGCGTGGTCGAATTCCTCAACCAGTACTTCGAGGACATGGTCGCCATCATCGAGCGCCACCGCGGCGTCATCACCCAGTTCCAGGGCGACGCGATCCTCGCGGTGTTCAACGTGCCGATCGCGGATCCGGCGCATGCCGAGAACGCAGTGCGCGCTGCGCTCGAGATGGTGGCTGCCGCCGAATCGCGCCGCTACGCCGGCGTGCAGGCGCATAACCGCGTCGGTCTGTGCACCGGGCGGGTGGTCGCGGGCGCGGTCGGCTCGCACGGGCGCATGACCTACACCGTGCACGGCAACGCGGTAAACATGGCCGCGCGGCTCGAGGTGATGAACAAGGACTACGGCACGCGCGTGCTGATGTCGGGCTATACCGCCAAGCAATGCCGCGGCATCGCGCTGCGCCGGCTGGCCGACGCCGAAGTGCGCGGCTACGACGACAGGGTCGAGATGTACACGCCCGCCGAAGGGGCGTGCGTGGCCGCGGCTTAGGCGGCTGCGCGTGCGCTGCGCAGCCGCGCGGTGCCCGCTGCGTCCACGCCGCCGTCCGCGGCGAGCGCGACACCGAACAGGCGCTCGGCGTCTTCGCGCGTGTAGTAGCCGCGCGATACGTCGCGTGCGACCCATTTCGGATCGCGCGTGTACGCGTCGCCGTAGCCGCCGCCGCCCGGTGTCGAAACGCGTACCACGTCGCCAGGGGCGAGCTGGATGTCCTGGTCCTTGGAGCGGTGCGGCGGGCGGTAGACCGTGTCCCCGCGCTCGATGACCACCTTGTTGAGGCCGCCGTCCGCGCCGCCTCGCGCGCCCAGCGGGCCGCTGCGGCCATGGTCCATCACCATCGAGGCACGCGCCGACCCGCGCCGCAGGCGGATCGCGTAGTTCACGCCGAAGCCGCCGCGCTGCGCGCCGGCGCCGCCTGAGCCTTCGTGCAGCGAATACTCTTCGAACAGCACCGGGTAGTACTGCTCCATGACCTCGATCGGCGTGGTCTTCGAAATGCCGATCGTCGAGCAGCCGTTGGAGATGCCGTCGCTTGCCGGATTGCCGCCGTAGCCGCCGCCGGAGATCACGTACATCACGTACGAGCGATCGCGCGCCGGGTCGTGGCCGCCGATCGCGAGGTTGCCGGAGGTGCCGGCGGGCGCGGCGAAGAGATCTTCGGGAATCGCCTTCACCAGCGCATTGAACACGGCTTCGGCGATCCGCTGGCTGACCTCGGCGGCGCAGCCCGAGACCGGGCGCGGATATTTCGCGTAGAGGAAGGTCCCCTCGGGGTCGGCGACCTTGAGCGGCTCGAAGGTGCCGGCGTTGATCGGCACCTCGGGAAAGATGTGCTTCACCGCCAGGTACACCGAGCTGCGCGTGGTGGCGATCACCGAGTTCATCGGCCCGCGGCAGGGAGGCGACGAGCCGGCGAAATCGAAGTGCAGGTCGTTGTCGCCGGTCTTGGTCACCTTCAGCCGGATGTCGAGCGGCGCGTCGACCACGCCGTCCGAGTCGACCATGGCATGGCCTTCGTAGACGCCGTCCGGAATACGCGCGATGTGCGCGCGCATCTGCTGCGCGGCGCGCGCGCGCAGCTCGGCGATCGCAGCATCGACGGTGTCCGCCCCGTAGCGATCGAGCAACACCGTGAGGCGCTTCTCGCCGGTGTCGAGCGCCGCGGCCTGCGCCTTGATGTCGCCGACGCGCTGGTCGGCAATGCGGATGTTCGACAGGATGATCGACAGGATCTCCGGGTCGAGCACGCCCTTCTTGTAGAGCTTGACCGGTGGCAGGCGCAGCCCTTCCTGCTCGACCTCGGTGGCGTTCGCCGAGAAGCCGCCCGGCACCATGCCGCCGATGTCCGGCCAGTGGCCGGTGTTGGCGAGCCAGGCCCACAGCCTGCCGTGGTAGAAGAACGGCTTGACGAAGCGCACGTCCATCAAGTGCGTGCCGCCGAGGTAGGGGTCGTTGACAATGAACACGTCACCCGGCTCGGCGTGCCAGCCGTTTGCGCGCAGGCGCTCGATCACCGCGCGCGCCGAATCCTGCATCGTGCCGACGAACACCGGCAGCCCGAGCTCGCCCTGCGCGATCAGCGCGCCGTCGTCGCGCGCGTAGATGCCGTCGGAGCGGTCCATCGCCTCCGAGATCACCGGCGAGAACGCCGCGCGGCAGAACGCCAGGTCCATCTCGTTGCAGACCTGCTGCAGGCCGTTCTGGATGACGGACAGGGTGATCGGATCGATCATGGCGGTCGCGGCAAGATACCATGCGCCGACCCAGGAGGAGGGTGCAGCGATGAACATAGGTTACGAGATTCACGACCGCACCGCGGTCGTCACCATCGACCGGCCGGCGCGGCGCAACGCGGTCGACGTCGACACCCAGAGCGAGCTGTATGCCGCATTCGAACGCTTCGACGCCGATGAAGCGCTGGACGTCGCGATTCTCACCGGCGCGGGCGGGCACTTCTGCGCTGGCGCCGACCTGCGTGCGATGGCCGAGGGAAAGCGCAAGACCTACGACGCCGAGGGTTCGATGGGGCCGATGGGGCCGACGCGCATGCGTCTGACGAAACCGGTGATCGCCGCGATCGAGGGCTATGCGGTGGCCGGCGGCGCGGAGCTCGCGTTGTGGTGCGACCTGCGCGTGATGGCCGAAGGCTCTACCTTCGGCATCTTCTGCCGCCGCTTCGGCGTGCCGCTGATCGACCTCGGCACGGTGCGCCTGCCGCGCCTGATCGGCCACAGCCGCGCCATGGACCTGATTCTCACCGGGCGGGCGGTCGGCGCCGAGGAGGCTGAGCGCATCGGGCTGGCGAACCGCCTAGCGCCGAAGGGCGGGGCGCTCAAGGTGGCGCTCGAGCTCGGCGCGTCGCTGTCGAAGTTTCCGCAGCGCTGTCTGCGAAACGACCGCCGCTCCGCGCTCGAGCAGTGGGGGCTCCAGGAGCGCGACGCGATGCTGAACGAGTTCCGCATCGGCCTGGACACGATCGCCTCGGGCGAGTCCACCGCCGGCGCCGAACGCTTCGCGGACGGCGAAGGGCGGGGCGGTCGTTTCGACTGACCCGGCAGGCATGACCTCGCAACCGCGCACCGCACGCCCGGCCGTCGCGCTCGCGATCGTGCTCGTCGGCATGCTGGTTGCGCCGCTCGACTCGGCGGTGAATGCGGCCTTCCCCGCGATCACCGCGGCGTTCGGGCTCGAAGTGGCCGCGATCCAGTGGATCGTGATCGCCTACATGCTCGCCTTCAGCAGCCTGATCGTCGTCAGCGGAAGGCTCGCCGACCTGTTCGGCTACCGGCGCGTCTATCGCGCCGGGCTCGCGCTCGCGACGCTGGCGTTTCTCGGCTGCGGTCTGGCGCCCGCCTACGGTTGGTTGCTTGCCGCGCGCGTATTCCAGGGCGTTGGCATCGCGCTCGTGCTCGGTGCCGGACCGGCGCTCGCGCTCTCGGTCTATGCGGAATCCGAGCGCACCCGCGTGCTTGCACAATACTCGGCGGCCTTCGCGGTCGGCCTCGCGCTTGGGCCGGTCGTGGGCGGCGTCCTGGTCGAGCATGTCGGCTGGCGCGCGGTGTACCTTGCGCGGGCGCCGCTCGCGTTCGTCGCGCTGGTGCTGCTGCGCTATGTGCCCGCGCCGGCAGTGAAGTCCGGGCGAGTGTTCGATGTCGCCGGCGCCCTGCTGCTCGCGACCTGGACCGGCGCCCTGCTGCTCGCGCTGGCGCTGCCGGGCGGGCTGTCGCTCGGTCTTGGAGTCGTCGCCTTGGCGAGTTTCGCCGCTTTCTTCGTTCGCGAATCGCGCGCGCAGGAGCCGACCATCCGGCTTTCGCTGTTCCGCGACGCGGCGTTCGCGATCCCCAATCTCGCCTCGGTTGCAGTGCACTTCGCCGGCTTTACCGTATTTCTGCTTGGGCCGTATTTTTTCGTGCGCATCGCAGGGCTCTCGGCGCAGGCGGGCGGCATGATGCTCGCGCTCGGGCCGGTCGGCGCAGTCGTCGGCTCGGTGCTGTCCGCACGCCTCGTCAGGGCGTTCCGCGCGCGCCGCGTCGCGCTCGTCGGCATGCTGCTCGATTTTGCAGGTGTCGCAATTGCGGCGACCTGGGACGCGCAGACGTTCGTGCCGGTCATCGCCGCATCGCTCGCCATGCAGGGTTTCGGAATCGGGATATTTCAGGTGGCCTACACCGACATCGTCATCGCCGCTCTGCCCCTCGAGGATCGCGGGGTGGCCTCGAGCCTCGCCAATCTCACACGAACGCTCGGCGTGGTCGGCAGTGCGACCCTGATGTCGGCCTTGTTCCGCCACGCGGAGCGCAACGCGCTCGGCGCCGGGCAGGAGGCCAATGCCGCCTTCCTCAGCGGCTTCGATTTTGCATTTACCAGCGCCGCGGCGGGGCTGGGGGTTTTCCTCCTGCTGAGCCTCGTTCGACCCCGCGTGTGGACCGCGCGATAGAAAAGCTGTCAGGAACCGGTGTGCCCGGGTGCTTGCGGCGAGCGGGTTGACGGCGCGGCTCTAGCGGAAAGCCTGACGTCGACGGGTTTTGAGGGAACCCGCCGATGGAGTAACGTTCTGGGTATGAGGCTGCGCCTCGGCATTGTCTGGCTGCTGCTCCTCGCGCTGTGCGCGACGGGCGTGGCGCAGGCGCAGCAGGCGCCGGCGGAGGAAAGCGCGGCGGCGGCTGATCCCCATCCCCTGCGGCCGCCCGACACCTCGAGCCCGCGCGACACGCTGCAGAGTTTCCTGACGGGCGTGGAGTACGCGATCAACGCCTGGCGCCGCGGGCCGCTCGACGCGCGCGGCTTTCGCAACGTCGTCAGCGCCGGCGCGACGCTCGACTTCAGCGCGACGGCCGAGCGCGAATCGTTCGTGGCGCGCATCGAGCGGATCCTGCTCCTCAAGGAGCTGCTCGACCGCGTCGCGCTGCCGCCGGCCGGGCAGATCCCCGGCGATGCCGAGGTCGCGGCACGCGGCATCACGCGCTGGACCATTCCCGATACCCGCATCACGATCGCGAAGGTCGAGCAGGGGCCGCGCGCCGGCGAGTTTCTGTTCTCGGCCGGCACGGTGCAGCAGCTCGACACGTTTTATCGCCTCGCCAGGGACCTGCCTTACCGGCGCGGCGCCACAGCGACCGGCATGTACGAAGCCTACCGGGCCCTGGGCGGCGGGGAGGGTGACGACGAGCTGCGCAACCGGCTGAAGAAAGTGGAGGCGTTGAGTCCGCGACAGACGCTGGTCGGCTTCGTCGACAGCCTCAATCGCGCCGACGCGCTGCTGCGCGATGCCAACGCCGCGTTGAAGGCCCAGCTGACGGACATGACGCCGCAGAAGATCGCGGCGACCGAGGCGACCGGGCGCAACCTGATAAACCGCGCGCTCAACCTGCTCGATCTGAGCGAGCTGCCGGAAGCCTATCGTGCGGACTACGCGCTGCAGGCCGGGCTGCAGCTGAAGGAGGTGCTCGACCGTACGCTGCTGCCGTTCCAGGAGATGGTGCCGGATATACAGGCGGTCGAGAGCGCGCGACTGCGCCATGCCGCGAGCGCGGGGCGCGATGGCGATGCGTACCCGGGTTTCCGTTGGCGCTACCCGAACACCGAGATCGAGATCGTCGAGGTGACGAAGGGGCCGCGGCGCGGGCAGTTCCTGTTCAGCCCCGAAACCGTCAGGCGTGCGGGCGAGTTCTACCGCAAGGTTCGCGATCTGCCGTATCGCTCGGAGGTGGGTCCAGGCGACCGCAGCCGCCACGAATGGGCGGAGGTGTCGAAAGGCATCTACACCGGGTACATCTCCTCGCCGGGCTACCTGATCCCGCAGGCGCACCTGCTCGGGCGCCTGGTCGATCGCCTGCCGGCGGCGTTCAAGGCCCTGTACGGCGAGCAGACGGTATGGCAGTGGATCGCCCTCGTGATCTGCCTGGTGGGAACGGGCGCGGCGGGGACCGCCGTGTATCGCCTGACGCGGCGCCTGACGAGCCAGCTGAGTGCGCCGCTGCGCGGCTGGGCCATGATTTCCGCGCCGGTGCTGGTCGCCCTGCTGGTGTTGCAGGTGCTCGAATTCGTCGATGCCGACATCAACATCACCGGCAACGTCTTTCACGCGACGGTGGTGCTTGCCGAGGCGACCGTTGCGCTGCTTGCGGTCTCGGTGGTCGCGAGGCTTGCGCAGGCGATCGCCGCGACGCTCATCGCCGGGCCGAAGGCCGGCGAGCGCGGCATCGACGCCAGCCTGGTGCGCATCGCCACGCGCATCGTCGTCTTCATCGCGGGCGCGCTGATCATCATCTATTCGCTGCGCCACCTCGGCGCGGACATGGTCCCGCTGCTCGCCGGTCTCGGCGTCGGCGGCCTCGCGGTGGCGCTGGCGGCGCAGCGCACCTTCGCCAACTTCATCGGCAGCCTGATCCTGTTCGTCAACAAGCCGGTCAAGGTCGGCGACTTCTGCCGCTACGGCGATCAGGTCGGTACGGTCGAGTACATCGGACTGCTCGCCACGCGCATCCGCTCGCTCGAGCGCACCATCGTCACGGTGCCGAACGCCGAGTTCTCGGAAATGAAGCTCGACAATTTCTCGGTGCGCGACCAGCGCCTGCTCAAGACCGTGCTGCAACTGCGCTACGAGACCACCGCCGAGCAGCTGCGCTACATCCTGGCGCGCCTGCGCGAGCTGCTCGTCGGGCATCCGAAGGTGACGCCGGCGCCGGCGCGCGTGCGCTTCATCGGCTACGGCGCCTACTCGAAGGACCTGGAGGTCTTCGCCTACCTCGACTGCTCGGATCAGGACCGCTTTCTCGCCATCCAGGAGGACATCCTGCTGCGCATGGAGGACATCATCGACGAGGCCGGCAGCGGCTTCGCCTTTCCGTCGCAGACCGCGTATCTGGCGCGCGACAAGGGCGTGGATGCCGAGCGCCGGGGCGCGGCCGAGGCCGAGGTCGAGCGCTGGCGCTCGCGCGGCCGGCTGCCGTTCCCCGAGTTCGACGCCGAGGCGCGAGGCCGGATGGAGGATGTCCTCGACTATCCGCCGCGAGGCTCGCCCGACTACGTGCCGCCCGCGATCGTCACGCGCCGCGCGCCGAACGCCCCGCTGCCGACGCTGTCGAGCGAGGATCTCCTCGATCTGCCCGGGCTGGTCGCCAGGCTGCGCGAAACGGACCGGCTCGCCGAATACCTGCGCGGCCGGCTTTCCCAGCCGACGCGCGACCGGCTCGCCCGTTACCTCGGTGGCCGCGATCAGGAGCTGAAGGATGCGCTGGTGGGCGAGCTGAACGAGATCATCGTCGGCCCCTCGATCTACGATGAGCAGCGCTTCGCGCGGGTCGAGCTGCGCCAGAAAACGCGGGACGCGCTGGCGAGCGAGCCGCAGGGCGAAGACCTGGCCTTGCTCAATCGAGGCCTGCTCGACGATGCCTTTCCGCGGGCGCTGGGCGGCAAGCGCGAATCCGAGTGAGCGCGCCGGCCCTTACAGCTCGACCAGCAGGTTGCCGTGCACGTCGAGCCGCGCGCGACAGCCGGGCTCGAGCACCGTCGTACAGTCGAGCTGCTCGATGATCGCCGGCCCGGCGATCGCCTGCTCCAGCGGCAGGCGCTCGCGCGCGTAGATCGGGGTCCGGTGCCAGCCGCCGTCGAACCACACGTCGCGCTCGCTGACCTTCGCCCCTGCTGCGTCCTTTGCGTGCGCGCCGCGGCCCAGCGCGGCAAGGTCGATGCGCGGGCGTACGCCGATCACCGCGGTGTGCAGGTTGACCAGCACGGCGCGGATCTCGGGCAGCTCGACGCCGAAGCGCGCCCAGTAGGCGCGATCGAAGGCCTGCTGCAGTTCTGCGCGCGTCGGCTTCGGGCCCGCAAGCGGCACGCTGAGGATATGGCTCTGGCCCTGGAACTGCATGTCGGCCGAAACCAGGTCGCGCACCTGGTCGATGGCGATGCCTTCGCGCTCGAGCAGTCGGCGGCCTTCGGCCGACTGCTGCGCGAGGAGGGCGTGCACCGCGTCCATGTCGAGCGCCGGCACCGGCTGGTTGACCGTGTTGACGTAGTCGTGTCGCAGGTCGGCGACCACGCAGCCCAGCGCGTTGGTGATGCCGGGGCGCGCCGGCAGCAGCAGGCGCGGGATGCCGAGCTCGCGCGCCAGCGCGACCGCGTGCAGCGGGCCGGCGCCGCCGAAGGGGAACAGCACGAAGTCGCGTGGGTCGTGGCCGCGCGACAGCGACACCATGCGGATCGCGCCCGCCATGCGGTCGTTGGCGATGCGCAGGATCGCCGCGGCGGCGGCGGTGGCGTCGAAGCCGAACGGCGCCTTGAAGCGCGCCTCGAGCGCGGCGCGCAGCGCGTTGATGTCGGCGCGGCCCGCGACGCCGAGCAGGTGATCGGGGTTCAAACGCCCTAGGACGAGATTGGCGTCGGTAATCGTCGGCTCGGTGCCGCCACGGCCGTAGCACATCGGCCCGGGCGAGGCCCCCGCGCTTTGCGGACCGACCTTGAGCATGCCGTCCTCGCCGATGTGCGCGATCGAGCCGCCGCCGGCGCCGATGGTGTGCACGTCGACCATCGGCACGTGCACCGGCATGGCGTACTCGATCTCCAATTCGGAGGAGACCTGCGGCACGCCGTCGCGGATCAGGCCGACGTCGGTCGAGGTGCCGCCCATGTCGTAGGTGATCGCATTCGCGAAACCCGCCGCCGAGGCGGTGAACGCCGCGGCCATGATGCCGGAGGCGGGGCCCGACATCACCGTGTTGACCGCGCTCTTCGCCGCCAGCTCGGCCGCCACCGTGCCGCCGTTGCCCTGCATCACGAGCAGGTCGCGCGCGAAGCCGCGCGCGCGCAGCTCGGCGGCGAGACGCTCGAGGTAGCGGTCGAGCACC
>Ga0209536_100007785_pt1 | contig 16200 bp, 10 predicted proteins | sample DeeMarSeWOR28_12_FD_187461 | JGI IMG/M metagenome (GOLD analysis project Ga0209536, IMG submission 187461) | Marine sediment microbial communities from White Oak River estuary, North Carolina - WOR-2-8_12 (SPAdes) (version 2) | ecosystem: Environmental > Aquatic > Marine > Intertidal zone >...
GTTCGTGATCGGATTGATCGCCCGGGCTGTCGAGATGTAGATCTCGAAGCGGTCATCGAGTTGAAAGAGGTCCACGGAGTGGGCGCCGCCTCCGGTGGCACTTCCCACGAGGATTGCCCGGCCTCTCACCTTCATGTCGTAGGCGAACATCTCGGCGGCCGAGAAAGTCCGTTCGCTAGTCAAGATGAAGAGCGGCACATCCGGCAACGGCGGGCCCCCAACCTCTTTCGCCACCCAGAACTCGGTCAGGAAATCCGTTTCCCGAGAATAATAGCCTGTGAGTTGAGTGCCGTACGGCAAGAAGTACCGGCTTAGGTACGGCAGGCTCTCTCCCGCGCCCCCTCCGTTATGACGAAGATCGATGATGACAGCGTCGGCGCCCGACAGAAACCTCATCGCACCGTCTACCATCTCCCTGGATTCCGAGATCGGATAGAAACGTCTCAGGTCCAGATATCCGATATTGCCTTCCATCCACTCCAGCCTCGCAAACCCTAGGTGCTCTCGTTGGGACAGCCGGAACAGACGAACCGGATGGTGAAGCGCGCTCAGTGCTCGTTCGCCCACGTCGCTCGGTTCGATGACTCTCACCAGGAAGTGTGAGTCGCTCGTGATCTCTCTCAGATCGGCTGTAACTGCCTCCGCGAACGCGGCGGGTGTCGCGAGATCACCATACAATCCGAAAGCGCACCGGGATCGCAAGGAATCCGCGAAGGCTCGGGCCCGATCCGCAAGCACGTAATGGTCTTCCACCAGTGCTGCAACGGTGTCGATCAGCGCCGCCCTGTCTGCAAATGCCTGTGGAACGTGTCGCCCCAGACACAGCGCACTATGCGGCATCAAGGCCAGAACCAAGAGGATGGTGACAAGCAGACAGAAGAACCGCGGATGACGTGCTCTCACCTGGCTCGAAAAGCTCACGCGGGCATCCTCCGGCTAGGGTTTGGAATGTGGGGCCGGGCTCGGTCGCGCTGAGGTTGACGTGCAATGATAGCTACCGGCTTCTTTCCCGGCACGCTCGCGAGCGGCGATACAACCTTTTCCGGCCCGGCTCCGTCTGACCCAGTAGACACCTCCTGTTTACCGAGAGAAGCGCGAATGGGCAAACAGAAGCCGGACATGATCAAGGGTACCCTGGATATGCTGATCCTGAAGGTCCTCTCGCTGGAGCCCATGCATGGGTGGGGGATCGGCGAGCGGATCCAGCAGTCCTGCTCATAATCTCGATCGTACTCGTGATCGTCGTCGTCATGTTTCCCGCGCTGGAACAGCATCGGGGCCACTTGAAACCTTCTCCGCCTTCGATTCGTCATATCAAGTATCCACCTCTTGATTACCGAGAGAAGAGCAGATGGGGAAGCAGAAGCCGGACATGATCAAAGGGACCCTGGACATGCTCATCCTGAAGGTCCTCTCGCTGGAGCCGATGCACGGTTGGGGGATCAGCGAGCGTATCCAGCAGATCTCGGAGGACGAGCTGCAGGTGAACCAAGGCTCGCTGTACGCCTCGCTGCACAAGCTGACCCGGCAGGGGTGGATCAAGTCCTCCTGGCGGGTAACGGAGAATAACCGGCGGGCGCGCTATTACGCGCTAACGAGAGCCGGTGAGAAGCAGCTGGGGATTGAGGCCAAACACTGGGGGCGGCTGGCCACCGCGGTGGAACGAATCATGGCAACGTCCTGAAAGCATCGCTGGCGCCACGCCCGCGAAACGAGGAGCGATACCATGCGCTGGATAGCGAATCTGGCGTTCCGCCTCCAGGCCATTCTGGCCACGGCGAAGCTGGAGCGGGAGCTGGACGAAGAGATGGCCTTTCACCTCGAGATGGAGGCACGCAAGCTCATACAGCGAGGCATGACGGAGGAGGAGGCCTGGCGTCAGGCGCGGCGGAGTTTCGGCTCGATGCTCCGCAATAAGGAGAGCGCCCGACAGGCTTGGGGTGTCGGCCTCGTCGAGGATCTGAGGGCTGACGCACGCCACACTTTGCGGGGCTTCAAGCGAAGCCCCGCCTTCGCCGCTGTTGCCATCTTCACTCTCGGTCTGGGTATCGGGGGCACGACCGCCATCTTCAGTGTGGTGAACGGGGTAGTCCTGAAGTCCCTTCCCTTTCCCGACCCTCACCAACTCGTGGCGGTGCACCACAGCATGCCGGGTGTAGGAGTGGATGAGGCCCCTCTGGGTCCCGCCATGTACTTCACGTTCCGAGACCACGCCCGTACCCTGGAGGACATCGGCGTGTGGCGGCGGGCTCCAGTGACCGTCACAGGTCTAGCGGAACCGGAGCAAGTGGTAGCCGCTCAGATCACGGACGGGATCTTTCCCGTTCTCGGTGTGAGTCCAATCTTGGGAAGGGGTTTCAACGAAGAGGACGTGGTTCCGGGGAGCACCTACCCCGTCATCCTATCGCAGGGATACTGGATCCGACGCTTCGGCGGCGATCCAGACATCTTGGGCCGCTCGATCCACGTGGACGGGAATGCGCTAACCATCATCGGCATCATGCCCGGTGGCCTGAGGCTCGGTGAGCTGGACCCTGAGCTTTTCCTTCCCCTGGTCTTCGACCGGGCAAGAATCGGCGTTGGCAATTGGAGTTTCCCAGGGATCGCTCGCCTCCGACCCGGCGTCACGCCGGGTGAAGCCAGCGTCGATCTGAACCGCTTGACCGTGCTTGCCACGGAGGAATACCCCGGTATCCCCCTGGCCGACCTACGGGAGAGAGAGTTCACCACGTTCGTGCGGCCGCTCAGGGAGGACGTGGTCGGAGGAGCGGGGATGGTGGTCTGGCTCGTGTTCGGAATGTCCGGCCTGGTCCTTCTCGTGGCTTGCATCAATGTGGCCAATCTCTTTCTGGTTCGTGCCGAAACCCGCCAGCGGGATGTGATCTTGCGAGCGGCGATGGGCGCATCGAAGGGACGCCTCGCCCGCCAGTTCATCACCGAGAGCATGGTGATCGGAATCTTGGGCGGCTCTGCCGGTTTGCTGCTGGCACTGGGAGCGAACCGCTTGCTGCTTCACATGGCGCCACCGAACCTGCCACGCCTGGAGGAGATCGGCTTGGAACCCACGGTCCTCCTGTTCGCGCTGGGCCTGTCGGTCTTGACCGGCTTCATCTTCGGAACGATCCCGGTCCTCCGCCACAGAAGGGGTAACCTCGCAGGGTCACTCAAGGAAGGGGAGCGCGGGACCAGCTCGAATCGGCGGTGGTACCGCTTGCGATCCGTCTTCGCCGTGTCGCAGGTGGCCCTCGTCCTGGTTCTACTGATCGGTTCAGGGCTGATGATTCGCACCTTCCAAGCGCTGAGGAACGTACCGCCGGGGTTTCAGAGGCCGGAGGAAGTCTTGACTTTTCGTATCTCGGTACCTTCTTCGCAAGCCGCTTCGGCCGATGACGCGGCGCGAACACATGAACGGATCCTGGAGCGGATCGCGCAGATACCCGGGGTGACCTCGGTGGGGGCTGCCGCATCAGTGGCCATGGACGGATGGGAGTCGTGGGAGGATGTAGAAGTTGAAGGGTTCCCTCCGCCACCGGGAGAAGCTTCCGCGCACCGGCGCCTCAACTGGATCACGCCTGGGTACTTTGCGACCCTAGAAAATCCCCTCCTCGCCGGCCACACCATAGAGTGGGAGGACGCATACCAGCGGCGGCCCGTGGCCGTGGTGACCGAAAACTTCGCCCGCGAGTTCTGGGGCGATCCGGCCGCAGCGTTGGGGAGACGATTCCGGACTTCGGCCAACTCGCCCTGGCGTGAGATCGTGGGCGTCGTGCAGAACGTGCATACCACCGGCGTGGCCGACGTTCCGCCGTCGGTGATCTACTGGCCCCTAATCATGGAGAGGATGTGGGGGGTAAGGACGTTCACAATCCGGGATCTCCGCTATGCCGTTCGGACGTCGCGCGTCGAGCCGACGACGTTGCTGCGCGAGGTCACCGATGCCGTGTGGAGCGTGAACCCGGATTTGCCGTTGTCCGAGACTCTCACGTTGGAAGACATTTTGGCCAACTCCATGGCCCGGACCTCCTTCACCCTGGTCATGCTGGGCATCGCCGCCGGCGTGGCTCTCCTACTGGGGGTGGTCGGTCTGTACGGGGTGCTGTCCTACCTGGTGGCGCAGCGGACCCGCGAGTTGGGGGTGAGGTTGGCCCTTGGGGCGCGGCCAGCCGATGTCCGCCGTATGGTGGTCCGGCAAGGAGGGATGCTAGGGGTGGCTGGAGTCGTGATCGGGTTGGGCGTGGCGTTCGGACTCACCCGCCTGATGTCGAACTTGCTGTTCGGCGTGAGTCCCGTTGATCTCCCGACCTTCGGTGCCGTGAGCGCGGTCCTGATGGCGGTCGTGTTACTAGCCAGCTATCTCCCGGCGCGGCGTGCCGCCGGCGTGGACGCGACGGAGGCGCTTAGATGGGAGTAGCGTCGATCGATCATGCCTGCGAATACGATCACGATCACGAGCAGGAGCACGACCGTTCAGCAGGCCCCCGGCAATCCTGCTCATGATCATAATCGTGCTCGTGATCGTCTTCGCTTGACGCCGTCGAACATAACGGCTCACTGATCACGCCAGTCAGCATCGGCGTCAGAGCGGAAACGCGCCCCCACTTTCTGGAGCAGGGCGGCCGCCCCGTCGTGAGGCTGGCATCCTCAGTACTTGATCTGTAGCGTCGCCTTTACTGTGTACTCGTCCGGGACTCCCGCCACGGAGTGCTGCAATCGGTCGTAGTCGAGCACTACATAGTTCCCTTTGATGAACTGCCACGCACCGCCGATGATGTAGCGCTTGCGCACGTCGGCCTCGGGATCATTCGTATCCGTGTCGAAGCGATCGTAGCGCCCGAACACCGAGAATTCCTCCCGCTGAGGAAGCCGGACCTCCGCGAACGCCGAGTACCCATCCTGGTCGAGGCTAGCACCGTCGGGTCCTACCGCCGTCCCCGCCTGGTTCCCCGTGCCCGTGTAGTACTGCCCCGTTGCCACGACGTACCGGCTCTCGAAGCTGAGCATCCCATTCAGCACATCCCAGTCGGGCGAATCCTCGGTGTTGCCCTTTCCAGTGAGGCCCAGCACGGATACCTGGAGACCAGGGACAAGGCTTGGGACGGGTCGCAGGGTCAGGCGTCCTTCGACAACCATGTTATTGTTGCTCGAGTTTGCGTGGTACCCTCCACCGTTGTAGACGCCCACCCCAAACGAACCCCAGCGTCCGGCGTAGTGATCGTTGACATTTTCGCGGTAGTCCTCAGGCATTTCCTGGCCAAGGTTTCCACCTACAAGAACTCCCACGTCCGCCGAGTTGAAAAGGCGGTTGCGTTCGAGGAACATCGTTCCCTGCATCCGGAACCGGTTGATGTGCTCCTCGAAGTCGAGCCACGGCATGTGCGCTACGCCCACCTCCGCGTAGGACTTACCCAGGAACCCGACCCCGTCCCACTTGAAGGCGCCGTACAGATACTTGAGTCGAACCTTCCAGTCTCCCGTGTCATCCTGATGGACGTCAGGCGTCAGTCGGAACCCGAAGTACGACGTGATGTCCTTACGGATGTCGATGTAACCGCGCCCGACGTTGAATCGCGATTCTGTCTCCAGCCCCCCCTCACCGTCGTGCCGCTTGATGCTCTCATAGCTGACGTAGGTCAGCGTGCCGATCTTCAGTCCGCGCAGCGCGTCGGGCAGCTCGGCCTGTGCGGTGGAGGGCGCCGCGTTGAACCCGGCGTTCGAGTTTAGTACTGCAGAGTTCCGGTAAACGCCGGTGCGCACCGCCGACGTATCCCCCGGCTGGAATGCCGAGTCGGCGGGCACTTGCGCTAGTAGCATGCTCGGCAACGACGTAACGAGAATTAACATGCCGGCTAGCCGCTGGATCATGGCAGTCTCCTTTCTTTGTACTGCTGAGATAAGTCGTATCCCAGTCGACGATTGCCTGGCGGGCGTGGCAAAACGAACTGCATGAGTCACAACTACATGCCTAGGATGTCTTGCGGTTGTAAGGGGGCCGCAACGGGTTTGTAACAAGAGCGTAACAGCTGCACCGGGTGCCCCCATCGAGCCAGACTGTCCGGGCCTTTTGTCACCCTCGCCCTCGCTCTGATGGTCGACAGTCATCCGGCTAGCGGCTCTCGTTGTCGGAGGCGCGGCTCCCGGGCCCTACGCTTTCCCGCGCTGGAACAGCACGGCGCAGATGATGATCGCGCCCGTCAGCATCAGTCGCGTCGCTTCGGGCGCAGCGTTGAGCGAGAGTATCTTCTGCAGGTAGCCAATCGTCAGCACCCCGATCAGCGTCAACACCACGCTGCCCTTCCCTCCCGCCAGCGTGGTCCCGCCGATGACCACCATGGCGATGGCGTCGAGCTCGTAGGCCATCCCGGTCTCCGGGTCGCCGTGGGTCTCCTGGGCGGCCTGGCAGATCCCCGCCACCGCCGCGAACAGGCCCGACAGCGCGTAGGCCGCGATCAACGTGCGGCGCACCGGGACGCCCGACAGCCGGGCCGCTTCTTCGTTCCCGCCCACGGCGTAGATATGGCGTCCCAGGCGCAGCCGGGACAGGACGATCCAGGTCACCAAGACGCAGAGCAGAAAGATGATCGTGACGATAGAGAGGTTCCCGCTCAGGACTTTGCTGTCGATGATGCCGAAAATCGCGGGGAGATCGACCACGCGCGTCGTGCCGTCGGCCTCCGTTACGTAGTTGGTGATCTTTCTACCACCGGAGATCACCTTCGCCAGTCCCCGCGCAAAAACCATCATCGCCAACGTGACGATGAAGGGCTGGATTCGCAGGCGCGCGACCAGCGCGCCGGACGCCGAACCGAGCGCGGTTCCGAAGGCCAGGACCAGCGGGATGGCGAGGACCGCCGGCCAGCCCTGCGGTAATGTGAGCCAAGCGAACGACACGGCCGCCAGCGCCAGCAGGCTGCTGACCGAGAGGTCGATCCCGGCGGTGATGATCACCACCGTCATGCCGCAGGCCAGCATGCCATGGACCGACACCTGCCGGAGCATGTCGCGGTGGACGCTCCACCGGAAGAAGGCTCCCTCGGCGTTGAAGATGCCGCCGATGGCGATCATCAGCAGCAAGGCGAGCAGCGCTCGGGCGACGGGTGTGGTCCACCAGACCGTCAACTTCACGCGCCATGCCGGGCTCAAGTGACGCCTCCACGTTCGGAGTTTCCCGTCAACCCCATGGCCGCCGAAAGGACGGCATCCTTCGAGGCCGTTTCGCGTGCGAGCTCGACGGCAATGCGGCCCCGGTGCATCACCAGAATGCGGTCGCAGAGCGCGAGCAGCTCGTCCATCTCCGAAGTGATCAGTAGAATCGCAATGCCCTGCCCGACCCAGGCGCGCATCAGCTCGTAGATATCGGCTTTGGCACCGACGTCGATGCCGCGCGTCGGTTCATCGAGCAGCAAGACTCGCGGCTGCGGCAAAAGGCAACGTGCCAAATACACCTTCTGTTGGTTCCCACCCGATAGCGTCCGCACTGGCGCGTCGAAGGAGGGGGCGGCCAGCCGGAATTGCTCGGCTACTGCTCGAACCGTTTCGCGCTCCTCTTCCCTGCGCACCCATCCGACCAGGTTGCAGAATCGCGAGAGACCGGCCAGGCTGACGCTGTGGGTCACGTTCAGCTCCGGCGCGAGGCCGAGTGACTTGCGATCGTTGGTCAGCAGCACTACGCCCCGCTCGATCGACTCGCGGGCACCTCGGAGCGGAAACGGCTCCCCACAGAGCCGGACGCGGCCGGCGACGCGGCGTCCCAGCGCGCCGAACAGTGCGTGCAGCACCTCGCTCGTCCCCGAGCCCTGCAGGCCGGCCAGCCCGACGATCTCTCCCTGCCGCAGATTGAAGGAGACGCCCTCGACGACGGAGCGCGATCTGCGAGTGGGGTGCGCCACACCCAGTTCTAAGACTTCTAGGGCGGCCTCGTGAGGAAAGAAGGCTCGCCTTCTTTTGCCCCCTCGGCCGAGATCTCGACCCACCATCCACTTGACGAGCTGTTGGGGCGGGAGATCGTTCGCCGCAGCCGTGCCCACCAACCTGCCGTCGCGCAGGACTGTGATGCGATCGGCGAGTCGGTAGATCTCCTCTATCTTGTGGGTGATGTAAACGATGCCGCGGCCTCGGCGTCGTAGCTCGACGATGCGCTGGAACAGCGAGTCGACCTCGCGCTCGTTGAGGGCGCTAGTCGGTTCGTCGAAGATGATGACGCTGGCATCCCGCGCCAGCGCTCGGGCGATCTCCAGGGTCTGCTGGCTGGAGATGGGTAGCTCTTCCACCAGCTGTCGGGGTGAGATGTCGAGGTCCGTTTGTGTGAGAATCCGCTCGGTCTCCGACTCGTGGAAGGCGAAGTCCACCCTGCCGAGGCGTCGCGTCACCTCGCGTCCCAGGAACAGGTTATCGGCGACGCTCATCGATGACACCAGCGAGAGCTCCTGGTGAATCGTCGCGATACCGGCTCGCGCGGCCTCGTTCGGATGGGCGAAGCGTTGCGAGCGGCCGTTCACGAACAGCTCGCCGGAGAAGTCGTCGTAGACGCCCGAGAGGATCTTGATCAGCGTGCTCTTGCCGGCCCCGTTCTCGCCGGCTAGTACGTGCACCTCTCCCGGCAGCACCTCGAAGTCGACTCCGTGCAGAACCTCGACGGGCCCGAACGATTTGCGAATCCCGCCCATTACCACGACGGGATCGCGCCGAGCCGGGTGCCCCGTCCCGGTCCCGCCTCCTCTCGTGATCGGTTCTTCTCCGGCAGCCCCCATCTTCTCTCTTTCGTGCCGAGCGGCTCCCGGCCACATTACGTGATATCACAAACAGATTGAGTACGCTAAGGGAGGGACGGGCCATGAACAAGCACCTCGCCATCACCCTGTTGGTCACCTGTCTGCTCACGCCCCTCACGGCGACGGCCCAGGGCGTCGACGGCACGCTGTTCGACCTGGCGCGCGTCAAGCAGAATGTGCACAGCAAGCGAATCAGCAGCTTCGATCGCAGCGGCGGCAACAATGACCGGTTCGAGGCGATTCCGGATGGAGAGCGGCGCACGTTGTTCGAGGTCGAGGGCGCCGGGATGATCAACCACATCTGGATCACGATTGCGCCTCCTCCACCGGCCCTGAGCCGTAACGATATCATCCTCCGCATGTACTGGGACGGCAACGAGAACCCCTCAGTCGAGGCGCCCATTGGCCCGTTCTTCGGCCAAGGTTGGGACGAGAGCTACAACTTCGCCTCGCTGCCGCTGGCCGCCGGGCCGCGCCAGGGACGCGGGCTGGTTAGCTATTTCATTATGCCGTTCGCCAACGGTGCCCGCATCGAGATCGAGAATGACACGGGGCGCAACATCGACGCCTTCTACTATTATATAGACTACGTCGAGCTCGAGACTTTGCCGGAAGACATGAGCCGTTTTCACGCTTGGTACAACCATGAGTTGACCGAAGCTTTGCCCGAAGGTGAAAACGAGTGGTCGCTACTGGGACCGCAGGGAAAGAATACGACGGGAAGCGACAACTACCTGATCGCCGACATCGAGGGCAAAGGTCATTTCGTCGGCGTCAACTACTACGTCAATTCGCCCAGCCCGATGTGGTACGGCGAAGGCGACGACATGATCTTCATCGACGGCGAACCTTGGCCCCCCTCGCTGCACGGGACGGGGACCGAGGATTACTTCAACACCTCTTGGTCACCCAACACAGTGTTCAGCCATCCCTACTACGGCTACGGCCGCGTGAACGATGACATCGGCTGGTTGGGCCGCACGCACGTCTACCGGTTTCACGTGAGCGATCCCATCTACTTCGATGAATCGCTGAAGTTCACCATCGAGCACGGCCACAACAACAACCTGACGCTCGACATGGCGACGGTGGCCTACTGGTACCAGGATGGAGTACACAAACCGTTTCCGCCGCTGCCGGACCGCGAGGCGCGTGCTCCGCAGCCGTTCATCCGCACCATCGACATCCACCGCTGGCGGCACGAGTGGCGCAAGAACCTGGGCAACGACCCAACGCTGTGGGGTAACGAGGTCCGCTCCGATAGCACGCGCTAAAATACCTGCGAGCAATCGGGAACCGGACGCTCACTCTCGCTTCTGATCGTGACGAGAGATCGACGATTCGGGTAACCTTGCCAGAAACCACCCGGCCGTTTCCACCGTAAGGCCGATTGAGCGGAGCGCCTCCGGGTCAGTCCCGCGCGCGAGGGTTCGTCGCGGGACGATGCGAGGCACGAGAGCGCGTGCTATCGACCCGGATAGGATCCACCAAGAGGGGGGTCTCGCATGCGCGGTAGCGGCGTCTCTTCGTTTGGCGAGTGGCTTGGCGATCTCCGGCAGGATACGCGATTCGCGCTCAGGCGGCTGGCGCGGTCCCGTTCCTTCACGCTAATCGCGGTGCTGTCACTCGCCGTGGGAATCGGCGTCAATACAGCACTGTTCACCTATGTCCAGGCGACGCTTCTCGAACCGGTTCCGGGGGTGGCCGCTGCGGACCGGATCGTCGAGCTGCTACTGACGCGCCGCGGTCAGGAGCAACAGGAGTGGGCCTATCCCGACTTCCAAGATCTGAGAGAGGCCGATTCCCCAGTCGAGTCTCTGGCAGGGTGGAAGCGGAGGGATGGCACTCTTAACACGGCTGACGGCAACGAGCGCGTCCGCGTGATGCACGTGTCGGCCAACTACTTTCGCCTCCTAGGCGTGGCCCCTTCCAGGGGTCGGGATTTCCTGCCCGCGGAGGATGTGGGCCCTGGTGAACACCCGGTCGCCGTAGTAAGCCACGACCTGTGGCGGAACCGGTTGGGGGAAGACCCGGACGTCATCGGCCGGACGATCAATCTGAACCGGACGCCGTACACCGTCGTGGGGGTGGCTCCGGAAGCGTTCAAGGGACATCAACCCACGTCAGGCAATACGGACCTGTGGGTGCCGCTCGTGCAGCACCCGTTCTTGTCGGGCCCGAGAGACCTGGCGAGGGACCGGGGCTCGCAGTGGCTGCTGACGCTGGGACGGCTGCGAGACGGCGCCACGGTCAGCCAGTTGAACGCAGCCCTGCAGACGGTCTTCGCGCGTTTGGCCCAGGAATACCCGGAGACCAACCAGGATCGGAGCGCTCGGGCCTTCCGCTTCGGGCCGATCCCTGCCTATGGCCGGGCGGGAAGCGTGATCTTCACGGCAGGACTCGTCGCGCTGACCGGTCTGGTGCTGCTGATCATCTGCGGAAACGTGGCCGGCATGATGCTCGCCCGCAGCGTCGCCCGCGAGCGAGAAATCGCTGTACGACTGGCGCTGGGCTCGGGTCGCGGACGTCTGGTACGGCACTTGATGGTCGAAGCGCTCGTTCTGGCCTTGCTCGGAGGAAGCTTTGGCGTTCTTCTGGCGTTCTGGGGAGCGAGCGCGGCATCGAGCTCGAGCATCGCCATCGATATACCCAATGTCAGCCTGCGCCCGAACGGCATGATCCTCGTATTCTCGCTGGGTCTGATGCTCGTGACCACGCTCGCCATCGGCCTGCTCCCGGCGCTCCGCTTCAGTCGGCCCGAGCTCCTCTCGGCGCTGAAGGATGACGCGGGAGGCGGCGGTCGGCGCGTCGGCCGCATCCATCGTCTTGCCGCTTCGGCCCAGACGGGGCTGGCCCTGCTCCTGCTTGTCATCAGCAGCCTATTCTTGCGAGCGATAATCGAGATGAATCGGCGAGATCTTGGGTTCGAGCCGAACAATCTGCTCGTGACGCACCTGGACCTCTCGACAGAGGGCTACGAAACGCTCGAGCAGACCGGTGTCTTTCTTGACCGGGTGAAGCAGTCGGTCGGTTCGCTACCGGGGATTGCGTCGGTATCGATCGCAGACGGACTCCCCCTCGATCTGGTCGGGAACTTCACTCGCGTGTCCCGAGCGGACCAACTCGATGATGGCAGCGGGCGAGTGCTGGTCGAATTCACCCGTGCCGGCGAGGGGTATTTCCAGACGATCGGCACTCCGATCCTGCGAGGCAGTGGCTTCGAGGCCAGATACGACGCATCCTCCGAACCGGTGGTCATCATCACGCAGGCGTTGGCCGAGCGGCTGTGGCCCGGTCAAGACGCGTTGGGACGGCGGCTGCGGTTCTCTGTGACGAGAGACACGGCACAGGAATTCACCGTCGTCGGGGTCGTACCTGACGTGGCCTCGAGCCGGGCGACCGAGGATTGGCCCCACGTGTTCGTGGCCCTGCGGCAGCAATTCCGGCCGCGGGTCATGATCGTCGCCCGGAGCAGCGGCGACGCCTCGGCTCTGGTCAGGCCCGTCCAATCCGCAATCCTGGATGTCGACCCAACTCTCCCGATCCCCCAGGTGGTCGCTTCCGCCTCTCTCGTGGCTAGAGGAACGCAAGGCCAGCGGTCAGCGGCACGAATGGCCGGCGGCCTCGGCCTGTTGGCGTTGGTCCTCTCGGCCATCGGTGTTTACGGAGTGGTGGCCTTCGCGGTCGCCCAACGGACCCGCGAGATCGGCCTGCGGATGGCGCTGGGCGCTACGCGTCCACAGGTCTTGGGCGCCGTGCTGCTCGATGCGGTGCGCCTGGCTGCGCCGGCGCTGGCCGTGGGCCTGTTGGTGGCGGCCGGGCTAAGCATCGGCATGCGGTCTATCCTGCTCGGGGTCAGCCCCGCGGACCCGCTCTCGTTCGGCTCCGCGGCGGCAGTGCTGGTTCTGGTGGTCCTGGTGGCGAGCCTGGTTCCGGCCCGGCGGGCATCGACGATCGATCCGATGGTGGCGCTGCGCAGCGAGTGAGTGCCTGCTGACCGCCTGCCGAGCCGGGCTTCGAAAAGGGGGCGCGCTGTGTGGTCTGACCACGGCGGGCGTCTCCAACTGATACGGAGGTTGCGTGGACGATGCTCGAAAAGCCGCTTTCTTCCTGGCCAATCCAGTCGCGCGGGGCCGGCACCGGTCTTGCCATTTTTGATTAGGGGGCCGCCCGTCGTTTGAGGCCCAGCCTCGAGGTTGCGAACCAGCACCGACAGAAGGACGTCGGGCGCGGTGAAAGGAGTGAAGTCATGCGCCAACTCGACGTCGGTCTAATGAGACTCGTTCCACTCCTAGCTTTATCTGCTATTGCGGTCGCTGCGACGGACGTGCAGGCGCAGCATCACCGTCATGGACGGCACCCGGCGCGTTCGGTCCTCGGCTTCCAGGTCTTGTGGGCCGAGCCGCAGGGTGAGTTCGCCTATTTCGTCGACGACGGCTTCGGGTTCAGCGGACACGCGGTGTTGAATCTGGGCCGCGAGCGAGTCATCGGGCTGCGCCTGGACGGCACCTTCATCATCTACGGCCACGAGCGCTTCAGCCAGCCGCTGAGCCCGACGATTCCCCGGGTCTGGGTGGACGTGACGACCGACAACATCATTGCCTCGGGCTTCATCGGGCCGCAGATCACTCTGGGCTCCGGCGCCCTGCGCCCCTACGCGCACGGCGGGTTCGGGATCTCCTATTTCTCGACGCATTCATCGGTTGACGGAGACCCTTACTATCACCACTCGATCGGCAGTACAAACTTCGACGACTGGACGCCAGCGCTGACTGCCGGCGGCGGAATCTACCTGGCACTGTCCAGGTGGGTCATGCTAGACATGGCCGCGCAGTACATGCACAACGGCCGGGTCGAGTACATGCGCGAGGGTGGCATCACCGAAGATCCCGATGGTTCGCTCTGGTTCGAGGTCATCGAGAGCGAAGTCAACCTGTGGACCTGGAAGCTCGGGGTGTCGTTCGCGATCGGATAGACGGGCGCGGTGCCGGCGAAACGTCGGGCTCCCGGTCAAAATGCGGCCTTCGTCCCCGATAGATAGTGAATAGGGATCCAGAGGGTTCTGAACTGCATCCGGCCGCGTTGTATGTCGATGAAGCTGTTGAGCTCCATGGCCTGTTCGATGGTTCGCAGGTTGCCGAACAGCGGTGGATCTATATCTACCGCAAAGAGTCGCCCACCCGGCTTCAACACGCGTGAGATCTCTGCAATCCCTCTTCGCTTGAGTTGTTTCGGAAGGTGGTGGAGCATAAGGCTGCTCAGCACGACATCAAACTTGCCATCCGGATAAGGAATGTCCTCGATCAGCGCGACCTGGTAACGGATGGCCAGCTGACTGACGGCCGCCTTTCGCTCCGCCTCGCAGATCATCTCGGGGGCAGCGTCGTTGCCGTAAACCTGACCGTCGGCCCCGGCGCGCACTTTGGCCGCCATTGTGAGATTCCCGGTTCCGCAGCCCACGTCAAGGACGGTTTGGCCACTCGTGATGCCCGCCAGTTCGACGGTCCGTTCCCTGAATTGGCTTTCCTTGCCCAGGAAGTGAAAGCGGTTCAGTCGATCATACCAACGAGGCCAGCGTATCCGAATTCCCTTGGTCGCGGGGGCCAACGCTCGAGCTGCTTTCATAGACCTGTCACTCCGTCTCGCGGGCCTGGAGAGGCGACGCTTCTGGGTCGTCTGGCGCGCGCTGCTCCAGCAGAGACCCGCGCCGTCGTGGCGATGGGACAACCCAGAAGCGTCCTGACGAACCCTATGTCTTCCCGATTGCCTCCAGCACTCGTTCGGGTGTCATGGGCAGACGGTAGAGCCGGGCGCCTGTCGCGTCGAAGATCGCGTTGGCCACCACCGCACCCATGTTGATGATCGCGGGCTCGCCACCGCCTTTGGGCGGCAGCTCGTCGTTGGAGACGAAGGCCGTATCGATGCGCTCCGGCATCCAGGAGAAGCGGGCCGGCCGGTAGGTGCCGAAGTTCGAGTCGAGGATCTTACCGCCCTCGAAGCGGATTTCCTCGGCGAACACGTAGCCCAAACCCATGGCGATGCACCCCTCCATTTGCATACGGGCGCCATCGGGGTTGACCACCACTCCCATGTCCTGCGCGCAGACGATGCGGTCCACTTTGACCTTGCCGGTCGTCGAGTCCACGGTGACGTCGGCGATCAACGCCACGTAGGTCTCGGCGTCGATCCCACAGGCCAATCCGCGACCGCGACCGGTCTTGCGGGGCGCCACTCCCGGCTCCCAACCGTAGGCATCGGCCACGGTCTTCAGGGTCGCCAGCATCCGCTTGTCGGTCGTGTTCTTGAAGCGGAACTCCAACGGGTCGATACCGGCGGCCGCGGCCATGATGTCCACCTGCTGCTCGGCCGCGAAGCGGTTGCTGTTCGCCGCCGGCGCGCGCCAAGCTCCCACGGCGAACGGGTGCATTCCCTCCGGCGCCCTGCCCCACTCGCCGTAAACGCGGACGCTGCGGTTGGGGATGTCGTAGAAGACGTCGGAGCCGCGCGAACCGGCCCCGTAGACGTGATAGTCCCACAGCTTGATCTTGCCGTCCGCATCGATCCCGGAGACGACCCTCAACGTGGCCGCGGGCCGGAATGTGTCGTAGAAGAACTCTTCGGCCCGCGTCCAAGCGACTTGCACAGGCGACCCGGTGATCTTCGCCAATCGCGCCGCCTCGACCGCTTGCTGACCCGGCACCTTCCCGCCGAACCCACCCCCCACATACGGCGTCAGCACCCGGACATTTACCGGGTCGACGCCAATCTCCCGGGCGATGGCCTGCTGTTGGCTGAAGGGTGCCTGGGTGGATGACCAGACGGTCGCTCTCCCGTCCTTCACCTCGGCCACGGCGGTGTGCGGTTCGATAGGCGCGTGGGCTACATAGCTGTTGTAGTAAGCAACATCGAACGTCTGGACACAAGCGTCCCGCCCAGCCTCCAGATCACCTCCCTGCTCGGTGACGTTGGGATCCGACGCTATTCTCACCAAGTGGTCGAAGATCCCCTCGGTATCCACCGACGGCGCTGGTGTATCGAACTCGGCTTTCATCGAATTCAGGGCCTTGTCTGCCAGCTCAGGGTCGGAGGCGAGGGCCGCCACCAGCCCGTCTTGATTCACGACGCGAACGCCGGTCATGGCCTCGGCTGCCGAGCTGTCCACCGACCGCAGCGTCGCACCGTGAGCCGGGGGACGCAGGATCCGGGCATAGAGCATCCCGGGCAGCCGGATGTCGCCAGCATACTTCGCTGCGCCCGTTACTTTTTCATAGCCGTCCAACCGTTTTGGAGACGTACCCATCACGGTGAACTCCTCGACGGCGCGCAGGACCGCTTTCTCGTCCACGGTATGCGTGATCGCTTGCCCTTTGGCCAGCTCGCCATAGGACACACGTCGGTTCCGGTCAGACTTCACGTACACAACGCCCTTCTC
>Ga0209536_100007786_pt1 | contig 16198 bp, 10 predicted proteins | sample DeeMarSeWOR28_12_FD_187461 | JGI IMG/M metagenome (GOLD analysis project Ga0209536, IMG submission 187461) | Marine sediment microbial communities from White Oak River estuary, North Carolina - WOR-2-8_12 (SPAdes) (version 2) | ecosystem: Environmental > Aquatic > Marine > Intertidal zone >...
GGAGTCACATCCGTCAATTCCAGTCCGAAACGGGTGTCGGGTTTATCTGTGCCATAGCGAGCCAGGGCTTCTTCGTGAGTAAGCCGTGGAAAGGGGAGTCCCAGTTCCAGATCGAGAACTTCTTTAAAGAGATGGCTGAGCAATCCCTCGGTCAGTCGGTAAATATGTTCCTCGTTTGCGAAAGCCAACTCGAGGTCAATTTGAGTAAATTCGGGTTGACGGTCGGCACGGAGGTCTTCATCCCGAAAGCACCGGACGATTTGATAGTAGCGGTCGAAGCCTCCGATCATTAGAAGCTGCTTGAAGAGTTGGGGGGACTGGGGTAAGGCGTAAAACTTACCCGGGTTAACACGACTGGGAACGAGGTAGTCTCGAGCCCCTTCGGGCGTGCTTCTGGTCAACACCGGAGTTTCCACCTCGATAAAACCCACTTGGTTCAGATAATGACGGACCGCCTGAGACGCTTGATGACGCAACAACAGGTTCTTGAAGATTGCCGGCCGGCGCAAGTCCAGAAAACGGTAACGCAGTCTCAGGGTTTCACCGGCGTCCACATCTGATTCCAATTGAAATGGTGGGGTGATGGAGGTGTTGAAAAGTCGATATTCATCCACTACGACCTCAATCTCCCCGGTATTGAGCTTGGGATTGGTCATACCTTCGGGTCGTAACCGCACCTCGCCGCAAACCGCAATCACGTGTTCAGATCTGAGGGCATGAGCCCGTTGGTGTGCTTCCGCATCGCGCTGTGGATCAAATACCACCTGGGTAATACCTGCCCGGTCGCGCAAATCGATAAAGATGAGACCTCCGTGATCTCGACGCCGCTGCACCCAACCCATGAGGGTAACACGAGTGCCGGTGTGGTCTGCACCGAGGGTACCACAGTCGTGAGTGCGCTCCCAGTCACCGAGTGGATCCAAAACCATTGCCTGCCTTTCAACTCTTCAGCGTCTCTGGTAAGTATAGTTCTAAGCCTTCAGTCAGTTTGTCAAATCCGAATATCGAATGTGGAAATTGTCCTTTGGACTCCCCACCCTTCGGGTGGGTTCCCGGTTTGTCCTGCGGACTCCGACGATTCCGGGGTGGGCTCCCAGTTTCGAAACAAATCCTAAATTCAAATATCGAATGTTCAAAACAGGTTCTCCCGGAATTTGCTTAGATAAACGTGAAGGTGCTCGATCCCGAGTGTAACTCGTGTGTTTCGAATTTAGGTTCTAGAATTCAAGAATTTGATACCCTGTATTCGGCCACCGGTTTGCGGAGCCCTAATGAACGACCTATTCTGGAGAACCGTCCGATTTGAGCCTGGCAAGCAGCTGCTCGACGATTCCTTCCAATGCAATTTCCTGTTGATTACCGGTCGCCATGCTGCGCAGAAGAGCCACGCCCTTAGCCAGTTCATCCTCGCCCAGGATGAGCACATGGGAGACGCCCAGCTTGTCTGCCCGCCGCATCTTAGCCTTGAGGCTTCTAGACTCATAGTCCATTTCTGCAAAAAGATTGCCAAGCCTGAGTTTCTGCACAAGTTGAAACCCCTTTTTCTGGGCTTCTCCGCCCAAACAGGCCACGAAAAGACTGCCTGAGCCCTTGTCTGCGCCAGCCTTTTCATCTGACAATAGGATAAGCCTCTCCATGCCAATGGCAAAGCCGGTGCCGGGCAGGTCAGGCCCTCCAAGCGCTTTCATGAGTCCATCATAACGACCCCCCCCGCCAACCGCATTTTGTGCGCCCAGGTGGGGGGTGAGCGCCTCGAATGTGGTCTTGGTGTAGTAGTCTAGACCACGGACCATGTAAGGATCCATGGTGTAAGAAACCCCCAGGCTGCAAAGGTGATCCTTGACACTCTGAAAGTTATCTCGACAATCCTCGCACAACTGATCAAGGAGCACAGGCGCTTCGCGTACAAGTTGACGGCAGGTCTCCACTTTACAGTCAAAAATCCGCAAAGGATTAGTAAGCCTACGTCGTTGGCAATCCGAGCAAAGGCTGGTGCTCACGTTTGTTAGATATTGAGCCAGAGACTGCCGGAAGGGCGGGCGGCAGTCCAGACATCCCATGGAATTGATGTGAAGCTTGATGTCGGGGATGTTCAACTCCTCCAGGAAAATTAAAAGCATATAAATGACTTCGGCGTCGACCATGGGGTCATCCATGGCGAAGACCTCCACGTTGATCTGGTGGAATTGTCGATAACGACCTTTCTGTGGGCGTTCATGGCGGAACATGGGCCCGATGGTGTAGAATTTGCGCATAGCGGGCTGCAGATGCAGCTGATGTTGAATGAATGCCCGCACCACCGAGGCAGTGGCCTCGGGACGCAAGGTGAGAAGCTGGCCGTTGCGGTCCGGGAAAGTGTACATTTCCTTTTCGACAATGTCCGTGCTCTCCCCGATACTGCGGGCAAAAAGCTCGGTCTTTTCAAGAATGGGTATCCGTATCTCCTGGTAACCAAAGTTGGCGAAGATTCTTCTAGCAACAGATTCGACCCACTGCCACTTTCCTACGTCGGCAGGAAGGATGTCATTTATGCCTTTAATTCCCGTGATAGCCATCATGCGAACTGAACTCCACAATAGAAGGGTAAACAAATTTTGATACTTAATCGCCTGGCTAAAGTCAAGGGAAAAGAACCACAAGACTTTCCCCATTTTTTGGGGCGAGCACAGTAACACCCACGGCAACCAGCAAACATCATTTTTTGGGTAAACTCCTGAAATAAAGAATCCGGGCCCTGAGGTCCCGGCTTTGAGTTCACCCCGGAGGGGTGTAGTTTAATTCCAATGGAATAGTGGAATGATGGAAAAATGGAGACTGGGAACCCGGTTGCGGAACTGAGCGGAGCGAAGCGAGCGCCAACAATATTTGGGGACAAAGGATAGAACTATTTTGATTTCTAGCCCTGGACTCATAGCACTTATTCAAAAAAATGAGCCGATTCAGCCAACCCCATTATTCCAATACAATGGTTACTGGCAGAGCCGATCCGCCGGTGGCGGACTGACCTGGCCCTGAGGACCAGGTTTTCTATGGCCAAATAAACAGTCAGGAGTATCTGGTCTTTGATGTGATCATTTTCAGAATCACTCAATTTGGGCAATCCTTAGATTTGCGTTGCGAAAAGGGTGCGGTTGGGATAAGCTTCTGGTATGATCTTCTTCACTTGAACCTGTTTGACGGTCCAACGTGCCCCCAAGTAGCTGGAGCCTGCCGACACCGATAACTATTTGATATACTGTCATTTTCTCGAGGAGATACATCATGACACCCCCGTATGACCCCGACTCAGATGAAAGAGACAGGCCAAGCTGGCGAGAAATTGACCGGAAACGCGACCGAAGTCGCCATGTAACCCGGGACAAGACCAGCCGCAAGGAGAAATCCCTCCGTTCCACTTGGGCCAAACAACAGTACCTGAAAGAGGTGGGAAAATTTTTCCAGGGAGAAAAGGGCGGCAAGGAGCATAAGGTGGCCTTGGATGCCATCCACCGGCATTACGGCACGGGCAAGTTTGCATCTGCAGTCAAGAAGTACCTGAAGAAGTATGGGATACCAGACGACTGGAGCACCTTGATGCTCCTTCTGGATTATAAAGACGACGAGGTGCTGGTTCAGGTTATTGAGGCCCTCAAAGAAATCGCGCTCGAGCGGTCACCCCTGGAGAGGCAGGGTTTTAAGGATAAGTTGGAAATCCTTTCCTTCACCGCGTCAAGTACACAGATCATCTCCTTGGTGGAAAGAGTGTCAGGGGAAATATGAGAAGGTGGTCAGCAGCCATAACGATTGCACACCCACACGAAATCGGGCTAATATTGACATGAAAAAAATTGATGTGGGATTTGGGATCAACAGCGGGGGTTGCAACATAATCACGCATCCCCAGGTCTCATATCTCCCATCGCTGAATTCAATTCAGATGAACTCCCCAGGGTTTGCTGGGCCTTTGTGGTGCCGCAACTCACTCTAGTGCTCTAGGAAACCAACCATGACCTCACCGAAGAGGACACTATACCTGATAGACGGCAGCTCCTGCATCTACCGTGCCTTTTATGGGGTCCGACATCTGAGCACTTCCGCGGGAATTCCCACCAATGCCGTTTACGGTTTTGCAGGCATGCTGAACCGGGTCCTCAGGGAGAAGAGACCAGAGTACATTGCCATTGCCTTGGATGCTCCCGGACCCACTTTTCGCCACGACTTGAGTCCTGATTACAAAGCGAATCGCCCCCGAATGCCGGAGGATCTCTCAGCACAGATTCCCTACATCAAACGGCTTATTACTGCCTATCGCATTCCTTGGCTGGAGCTCTCCGGGTACGAGGCCGACGACATCATCGGGACTCTGGCGACATGGGCCGGCGGACAGGGGGCGAAGGTCGTCATAGTCTCTGGCGATAAGGATCTGATGCAGCTGGTCACATCTCAGGTGCACATGTGGGACACGGTTAAAGACGAGGTCATAGGACCTATGGAAGTCGAGGAACGCTTCGGGGTCCCCGCTTCCCAGGTTGTGGAGGTCATGGGACTGGCAGGAGACAGCAGCGACAACATACCTGGGGTGCCGGGCATTGGTCCGAAGACGGCGCAGCAGTTGATCAAGGAATTCGGCAGTGTGGAAGGGATGCTGTCTGATTTGAACAGGGTCCAGAAGAAAAGTATACGTAACAGACTTCAAGCCTACTCGGAACAAGCCAAAATGTCACGGGAGCTTGCTAAGATCCAATGCGACGTTCCAATGGACAGGAATTGGCAAGAACTCGAACAGAGGGGGGTGGACCGCCAAGCACTGGTTGACCTGTATCGAGAGCTGGAGTTCAGGAGACTCCTCCAGGAGTTGGGAGAAGAGAAGGACACGACCGGACCACCATCTGCCAAGCGCGACTACCAGCTGATAGAGACCGCCGAAGCCTTGGAATCGATGCTTTCCCAGGTCTACAAGTCAAGGCGGGTGGCAATCTGCGTCCTCACCAGCACCGAAGACCCTTTAGAGTCGGAAGTTGTGGGATTAGCTCTGGCCTGGGGACCGGAAACAGCGTGCTATATTCCCCTCGGATATCCTAATGAATCCAGTGTGAGGCAATTGGATCGTTCTGAGGTGCTGCAATCGTTGACGCCCCTCCTGAGCGATTCCCGTGTTGCCAAGGTCAGTCACAACATCAAAATAGCTTGGATTGTTCTTAAGAAACTGGGCATTGAGCTCTGTGGCATAAAGTTCGACCCCATGTTAGCGGCATACGTGCTGAATCCGGGCAAGAGGGTGCAAAACCTTGAGCTGATAGCTCGAGAGCATGCCAATGACACCCTGGTTTCTTATGAAGACGTGGTGGGAACCGGCAGAAAGAGGCGAACTCTGGCAAGCGTCCCGCTGGGTGAGGCTCTGGCCTATGCTGGGGACCAGGCCGTGTTTTCTCTGCGGTTGGCGAAAATCCTCGATGAGAAAATCAAAGCCGCCGACCAGACTCCTCTCTACTATGATATGGAACTACCCCTCGTTCGGGTTTTGGCTCGCATGGAGATGAAAGGGGTGCGAGTCGATGTGGACAGGTTGGGGGATCTCGCTGCTGATTTCAATGAACGCTTGAAATTGAGCCGTGGGAAAATCCACGAGATGGCAGGGGAACGGTTTAACATCAACTCGCCCCAGCAGCTGGGCCAGATTCTTTTTGACAAGCTGGGCTTGCCCATGGGAAAAAAAACGAAGACGGGTTACTCGACCTCCATGGAAGTGCTTTCGATCCTGGCTCCATACCATCCCCTGCCTGGTGAAGTGCTCAACTACAGAAGCCTGGCTAAACTGAAGAATACTTACATTGACGCCTTGCCTCGCATGGTCAACTCGGATAGTGGTCGTATACACACCTCCTACAACCAGACCGTAGCCGTGACCGGAAGGTTGAGTTCAAGTGAGCCGAACCTCCAAAATATCCCAGTGCGAACCGAGGAGGGCCGGGAAATCCGTCGTGCCTTTGTGGCCGACCCAGGTTGCTTGCTCATTTCGGCAGACTATTCTCAGATTGAATTGAGAATCCTTGCGCACTATTCAGAAGACGAGGCACTCACAAATGCTTTCAGGAACGGCGAGGACATTCACCTCCGCACCGCGGCTGAGATTTTTGGGGTCAACCCTGGAGCGGTCACTGTGGAAATGAGGCGCCAGGCGAAAACCATCAACTTCGGTATCATCTATGGTATGAGCGGTTTCAGGCTTGCCAAGGATCTGGGCATTCCCCAGAAAACAGCCAAGCAAATCATCGAGCGCTATTTCGAGCGGTATCACGGAGTCCGTTCGTATATGGCAATGAAGCCGGAGGAGGGCCGCCAAAAGGGGTTTGTCACCACCCTGTTCAATCGCAAGAGGTTCCTGCCTGATCTGCACAGTCGTAATCGCAATGTCAGGCAGTTCGCTGAGCGCACAGCCATCAATACTCCAATCCAGGGCAGCGCCGCTGACATAATTAAACTTGCCATGATTCGCATTGACTCAGTGCTGGAGCATAGAGCGCTGCCGGCCCGAATGATCATGCAAGTGCACGACGAACTGATTTTTGAAGTTGAGGCCAGCGCGGCAGAGGAGGTTGCCAATCTGGTGCAACATGAGATGGAGTCAGTGGTATCTCTTGCCGTTTCTCTGGTCGTTGAGGTGGGATATGGCCACAATTGGGATGAAGCACACTGAGGTTCTGCCTCAAGCGTATGGAGCATGGAGCAAAGCGGTGGGATCTTTTGCCAAACAGAGGAGATAAATCCGAATATCGAAACTCGACATTCCAAACAATGCTCAAATTACCGAAGTCCAAATGACCAAAACCTCTGTTGAATGCCCAATGGAATTTGTTTTGAACATTGAGAGATTAGAGATTTGAATTTAGGATTTTTTTAAAATTTCGTGCTTTGGATTTCGGGTTTGAAACATATTGCTGAAGAGAGCGATCCGCCGGTGTGTCTTGACAATTGGAACATCAGACGATAGAGTTAGGGTAAAGCCTGCCACGGGCAGGCATGGAAACTGCGTCCATGGAGTGCCGCGCCAATAATGAAAAGACGGCTAGGCACCATCAAGTGTGCCTCAGAAGGCGTTGCCGGTTCCAGAAATCTTCTGGCAAACCAGCGACCCCGGTCACGGTTGTAGACCCTGCCCTCTTTGGTGACCGTATATTGGCGGGGTAGTGCTCAGTATCCACCTGCAGAGCTGGGCGCGAGAGTATTGCGGGTTAGGCCCGACCAGAACTATAACGCCAGACGATCTGGCGGGCGACAGCAAGTCTGGCACTTTGGACGGTTATCAGTTTCTGTGCCTGCCCGTGGCAGGCTTTACACAAAAAAACCACCCGGACTCCGGGTGGCAACCATTATCAATCCACAGATAGAACCAGACTCAGCCGAACCCTCGCCGCAAAGAGCCATTTCACCCAACTGCGCAGCAAGGCTTAAGACGATTCTTCCTGCTTTAGTTTGTCAAGTTCAGACTTGAGCTGTTCAACCTCGGACTTGTACTTTTCCGCCTCTTCTTTGTACTTGGATGGATCATCGGTGTCCATAGTTGGTGAAAACTCTTCCTCTTTCTTGCTAAAGTAGGGAAGCTTTTCTTTCACCTCATCAAAGCCCAGATAAGCAGCAATGACACCGCCAAACAACAACATCACAGGCAGTCCTCCCGCCACTAGCTGCAGGAACGGAACCCACCAAATGAGCAAGAGTATGACCCCCAGAACCGCTGCAACAATGCCACCGACAAAAACCGCCATGCCACTTCCTCCTTCTTATGGATAGCACGTAAACATCAGCCCGCAGAAGAGGGATCTCAACAATCCGCTCTCACGTCCTCAACTTAGAAAAGTTTCTGTCGTATACCATGACCCCCAGGGGATTGCAAGTTAATTTTATTGCCCACCAGAAGATATTGACATTATGGACCAACATGCCACCAACATGTGCTGTCCAATAAAAGAAAGCAGTGGTGCGAGCCGCAGGCTGACAAAAGAGAAAGCCCGTTTATTTTCAGAAAAAACCTCTTTACAACTGCGGCTTTTCTCTATAGACTCAATGAGTTTAGAGGCCAGAACCTGTTGTCGGGCGGATGAGCCAGTCACTGAGGCTGACGGTTGTCTAAAGTAATTCTTTGAACTAACAGAATAAGGGTGGGTGCTTATGGCAAAACCATCAAAAAAGAGTGCAAAGTCTGAGGCTGAGGTTGCAGTAGAAGCAAAGCGAAAGAAGGAGATCTTGGATCAAGTCGCTCAGTCCAACCTGCCTACTAAGACGATTCTGAAAGAGTTGGGTATCTCCCGATCCACCTACTACAGCTGGCTAAAGCGCTACGAAGAAGAGGGAGAGGAGGGTCTGTTGGACAGTCGCTCATTGCCGAAGACGGAGCAAAAATTAAGAGAGGCGGCTCCTGCAGTCGAGGAAGCCGAACCGCAGGTCACGGATGTTGAGCCAGCGGCGGAGGTTGTGGAAGAGACACCCCCGGGACCCGAGGCGGAGACAGTTGCGGCGGCAGAGCCCTCACCTCCCGCTGCGGAAAAACGCGATGCCGCGCCCAAAGGACCAGCAGCCGCTCCGATGAAGGAGAAACCAGAAGTGGTTGTGGCCAGCAGGGGAGCGGTTTCTCTTGCTGGTGGTGAAAAGAAGAAAGGTATTGGAATCTATGCTCTTATCGCGGTATTGTTGCTGATACTCGGACTGCTTTTCAGTGTCAGTTTTAGCCATTACCACACTTATGAATTACGGCTCACCGGCAACACCCTCACCCTGTGGAAAGGAAAATTCGCGGCGCGAGGTTTTGAGATGCTGGAGGAATTTGAGCCTTTGCAGGTGGGTGATAGCGATGTCAGCGCACTCACCAACAGACCGTTTAAGGGCGAAGATGAGCTGAATCGAGCTATCTATGCTTTCTTGATGGATCAGATCAATTCAGAATTAGCCAAGGGTAATGAGGCCGACAGTGCTAAGATTGATCTTCTACTAGCCAAAGCAGATAGTATTGTCGGCGCTGATGCAAAAAGCAGCCGGAGTTTGGCTGACATACGCTATCAGTTGGCTGAGAAACAGGTTGCCATCGCAGAGATGGAACTTAAGAAGGCTTACGAGAAAGCACTTCCTGTTTATGAAGAAGCCGCTGGAATGGGGCTGGGAGATGCGGCTGTGGTGCAAGCCAAGATAAAGGCCATGAAAGCGGCATTGCGGGGCGTTCCGCAGGAGGCGGTTGAAGGACCGCCGGCTGAGGAGGCTGAGCCCGCAACAGCACCTGAGGCAACGGCTGAAGGGGCTGTGACGCCCGCAGCGCCGCAAGAGCCGGCCAAAGAGGCTGTGACAGCCGCCGTGCCGGAAGAATCGGCCAAAACAGTTGCGCCCTCCGGAGCGACCGAAACACTTGGCCCAGAAGCTGGAGAAGCTGCAGCACCCGAACCAACACCTCAAGCGGCTGAGACGACTGCAGCCCCGACGGAATAAGAAACCTCTTCTGTCCAATATATCCCGGGCCGGGCATAAATAGAAACATTGGCATTGCTCCCCATATTGGCGCTGGCCGGAAGGAAAGTTCCGGTAGGCGCCTTTTTTCATGCAACATGTGAAACTCCATCTTCCGAGCTTCGTCGGAATTCGTGGTTTCTGTATGAATGAATCCCTTGTGGCGTCTTGGAGTCGGACAAACTCGGACATTGGGACGTGGATTTCGGAATATTTTTGTATTCTGCACTAAAATATTTGCTTTCTCCTTTTCCAGGCTAGAAGTTCTGAAGATTGAAACGTTCCTCTTTTTGGGATAGTCTGGGAAGGAAATCCCAGGGAGGGATTCTGTAGAATGCAAGACCCCAAGATAGACAATCTCCTCTGCGCTGTTCAGAAACCAAGCCGCTATCTGGGCAATGAGATCAATTTGCCCCAGAAGGATTGGGGCGGCAGCCGTGTGCGGTTCTTGCTGGCATTCCCCGACGTCTACGAGGTGGGCATGTCTCACCTCGGGCTCCTGCTGCTCTACGACATTCTTAACCAGCAAGAGTGGATAGGGGCTGAACGGGTCTATGCTGTTTGGCCAGACCTGGAAGCCAGGTATCGAACTCGAGGAAGACCACTGGTAAGTTTGGAATCGTCCACACCTTTGTCTCATTTTGATGTGGTGGGATTTAGCCTGCAGTACGAATTGAGCTATACCAACATACTTACCATGTTGGAGCTGGGTGAGATTCCGTCCTTGGCGGAAGCAAGAGGAGTCGGGCTGCCATTGATCATCGGTGGAGGGCCGGGTGCGTTCAATCCTGAGCCGGTTGCTCCCTTTTTTGATGCATTTGTTCTTGGGGACGGAGAGGAAGCGATCCTCGAAATTGCCGAGATTGTGAGGGAGTGGAAAACGCAAGGGGGAGAGAGACGAGACATCCTAATCGCGCTTTCTGAACTTGAGGGAGTCTATGTGCCTGAGTTTTTCCAACCTCAATACAGCAGAGACGGTCGGATAGCTGCAATCACTCCTCGTTTCACAGAGAAAGCCCAAGTGCGAAAACGTGTCCTTACAAGTCTGGATGTGAGCCGCCCATCCGGCCGCCCATTGGTTCCCTGCTCCAGCATTATACACGACCGGCTGAACCTTGAATTGGCCAGGGGCTGTACCCGGGGATGCCGTTTCTGTCAGGCCGGCATGATCTATCGGCCGGTTCGTGAACGATCGCCTCATGAGGTCTTGAAAATGGTGGTGGAGGGGTTGGCCAGCACGGGGTATGATGAATTATCTCTCCTATCGCTAAGCATCGGGGATTACGGTAGCATTAGACCACTGCTCAATAATCTCGTCTCTTGCCATCCCAACGGCAAGGTGGCTATCTCTCTGCCAAGCCTTCGTGTGGGAACCCTGGATGAGACTATGATTGAGGCCATAAGCCGGGTGCGTAAGACCGGATTCACGCTGGCCCCCGAGGCAGGGACCGAGCGGTTGCGCCGGGTAATCAACAAGGGGGTTAGTGAAGGTGATCTACTGGATACCATACGAACAGTCTATTCTGCGGGTTGGCCACTCATCAAGCTCTATTTTATGATGGGGTTGCCTACGGAGGAGGGTGAAGACCATCAAGCGCTGGTGGAACTCGCCCTGAAGGTCTGGCGGGAGGCGGCCACGCACAAACCAGGGCGGCGGTTGCATGTGAGTGTTTCCACTTTCGTGCCAAAACCGCACACCCCTTTCCAATGGGCGGCTCAGTTGACAGCCACCGAGATGGAAAAGAATCTTGCTTTCTTTAAACAGCGCTTGCGAAAAAGGGGGCTTCAGTTCAAATGGCACACGCCCTGGCAAAGTATGCTGGAGGGAGTATTCTCCAGGGGTGATCGACGTTTAGCAGAGGTGCTCCTGCGCGCTCAGCAGCTTGGCTGTCGCTTCGACGGCTGGAGTGAACAACTACGGCCTGACCTGTGGCGCCAGGCCTTTAGAGAAACAGGAGTTGATCCAAGTTACTACGCTGAGCGTGCTCGTGACCTGGAGGAGATTCTTCCCTGGTCGCACTTGGATTGTGGGGTGAGCAAGGAGTACCTCTGGGAAGAATATGAGCGGGCCTTTGCTGAAGTTGCCACCTCTGACTGTCGGGCGCAAGCCTGCAACAAATGTGGGGTTTGTGATCATGATGAGGTGAGGCTGCGACTTTACCAGGGCATGGAAGCAAAGCCAGTTGAACCGAACCGACTCGGGGCGAACCGAGATGGGTTGCATCCGTATCGCTTGGTGTTTGCCAAAACTGGCAGCGCCCGATTCCTCAGTCATTTGGAAATGGCATCAGTTTTCCAGCGCGCCATGAAGCGGGCTGATCTCCCCTTGGCCTACAGCCGGGGATACAAACCCAGCCCTCGCATCTCTTTTGGAGATGCACTGCCCCTGGGCCTTGAGAGCCTGGCGGAGGTAATGAAGGTGATACTGTGGCACCCTGCGGCGGCTTCAGAGATAGCTGATCGGCTCAATGTTGAGCTGCCGACTGGCTTGAAAGTGCTGGAGGTTGAAGAAGAGCGGAGTGATTTACAGACAACCTCAAAGCTGGTGACTTACGAAGTGATTTTTCCAGATGGGGCGTGGCCGGTGGAGGGATCTCACCGTTTTGAGCGTCAGTTACTCGTGCCATTCAGGCAGAAAACGAAACGGGGCGAGGTTGTCATACCGCTTAAGAATCGTGTAACCAGGCTCGAAACTCTAAATTCCAACCGGATTCGGTTCTCCCTGATTCAGGCAAGAAATGATCACATTCGGGTGCGAGATTTGCTGATGCACTTATTTGGCTTATCGACTGACAGGGTCCAAGACACCCGGATCGTGAAGACCTCCGACAAACCCATATAAGGATGAGAACAAGGGTGACAAGGTGTCCACTGATCTGATCATTAACGTCAGAGATTATGAGACTCGGGTAGCACTGATCGAAAACGGAACAGTGTCTGAGCTCTATATCGAACGTGCCGGTGAGCGGAGTATCGCTGGCAACATCTACAAAGGGAGGGTGGTAAGAGTTCTGCCGGGGATGCAGGCCGCCTTTGTGGATATCGGCTTGGACAAGGCGGCGTTTCTCTACGTTAGCGACGTACACGACAATATTGACGAAATAGAAGAAATGATGGCCAACAGCAATGACACCAACGAGGACGAGGAACTGCAGTTAGATGCGACTCGGGGGACTTGGCTTGAGGAGACTCATATAGAGGACCGACTGCAGGAGGGGCAGGAAGTCCTAGTTCAGGTCTCCAAAGAACCGTTGGGCAGCAAGGGGTCTCGTATTACTTCACACATCTCCATCCCGGGCCGTCATCTTGTCCTCATGCCCACAATGGACCATGTGGGAATCTCCCGCCGGATAGAAGATGAAACTGAGAGGTTGCGTTTGCGCGAGTTGCTGATGTTGATAAGACCTCCCAAATACGGCTTCATCGCCCGCACCGCAGCAGAGGGGGTTGAGAGCGACAAAATCAAGGCGGAAATGGATTTTATGTTGAGGCTCTGGCAGAGCATCCAAAGAAACAGTGACCACTCTCAGGTGCCTAGTCTCCTTTACCAAGAGCTAGATATCACTCTGAGGGCCGTGAGGGATCTGTTTACCCAAGAGGTGGACAAGCTGGTTGTGGATTCCAAAGAGGAATACGACAAGATTCTGAAATTTGTGGATACTTTTATGCCCAGTTTAAAAATAGATGTGAAACTCTATGACGGGACAGAGCCCATTTGCGATGCCTATGGTATCGAAATGGAACTCCAGCGCGCTCTGGGAAGAAAGGTGTGGTTGAAATCAGGCGGCTACATTGTAATCGAGATGACCGAAGCACTTACTGCCATTGACGTGAACACCGGCCGCTATGTGGGGAAGCGCAATCTGGAGGAGACCATTCTCAAAACCAACCTCGAAGCGGTCAAAGAAATAGCCTATCAGTTGCGCTTACGAAACATTGGCGGAATCATTATTATTGACTTCATAGACATGGAGAAGGAGGCCAATCGGGAAAAAGTGTTCAACAGACTTAAAGAAGCTCTGAAGAAAGACAAGAGCAAAACCAACATTTTGAAGATATCAGAGCTTGGTCTTGTTGAAATGACGCGGAAACGGACCAAAGAAAGCATTAATCGGGGACTTCGTGAACCATGTTTCTACTGTGATGGGGAGGGATATCTCAAGTCAACGGCAACCATGTGTTATGAGATCTTTCGGGAGATTGAGCGGGATCATGAAGCCTTATTTGGGCGCAGCGTTATGGTCACAGCCCACCCGGAGGTGGCTCATCTTCTCTACGATGAGGGGCGCCATCATTTGGAGTCTCTGGAGAACGATCTGCAGGCGCGGATTACAGTTAAAGCAGACCAGAACCTCCATCTGGAGCAGTATGACATCTATACTCTGTCATGACAATTTGGGTCTCAGATTTATGATTTTGGATTTCGCAGCGAGTTTTTAATTTTCTCGACCTTCAGATAAGGATCTTCAATCTGGAATCTGAAATATTCTTCTCGCATGTATGTGACTTGTGCTTGACAAATAGTGATATCTGAAATATTTTATAAATTTATTTCTCTGGAGGATGACTTGATGTATGCTGTGGTTAAAGCTGGAGGGAAGCAGTACAAGGTGAGTGCCGGTGATGTGCTGCGCATAGAGAAATTGGACGTCGAGGTTGGCGAAAGAATAACATTGGGCGATGTTTTGCTGGTTAGTGATGGTGCAAACGTTCAGGTTGATTCATCAAATCTGGCCAAAGCTAAGGTGACTGCGCGCGTGACTGGCCATGGCCGAGGTCGGAAGATCGTGGTGTTCAAGTACAAACGGCGCAAAGGGTATCACCGGAAGCAGGGTCACCGACAGCACTACACCGAGCTGGCCATAGAGAACATTGAAACTTAGAGGTTTTCGGCTTAAAGGACACTGTTCATGGCACACAAGAAAGCTGGAGGAAGCTCACGAAACGGTCGGGACAGCGCCTCCCAAAGGCGTGGCGTCAAGCGCTTTGGCGGTCAGGCTGTCCGAGCCGGCAATATTCTGGTGCGGCAGGTGGGCACAAAGTTTCATCCAGGCCTAAACGTGGGGATGGGTAAGGACTACACGCTCTTTGCCAAGATTGACGGCGTTGTCCGTTTCGAGCGCATGGGTAAAACCCGCCGGAAGATTAGCGTTTATGCCCTGAGCTAGTTTTCATCCGCAAATGGCCTGTTTCTCCGCCCCAGACGGACCAATCTGCGCTACTTCCTCTAGAGCGTGCTTGATGCGTCTCCGCGCAATCCCTTGATTTCCTAATTTTTTGCGGAAACCTGGAACCCGCCCACAAAGGGTGGGACTGAGTCCCGAAGCGGGACGAAGAAAATCGCCCATTGATTAACTGGAGGCTCCTGCAGCGGTGTTTGGAGTCTCCGGATGGGCACTCACTGATCAATCATCGCACCGCACTACGAATCAAGGTCTGGAGGTTTCCCATTACCGCTGGCAATGCGTTTTGTCGATGAAGTCAAGATCCACGTTCGGGCCGGTGACGGCGGCAAAGGCTGTGTAAGTTTCCGGCGTGAAAAGTACGTGCCTCGGGGCGGTCCGGATGGCGGAGATGGTGGCGCCGGCGGTGATGTGGTGATCAAGGCCACAGGTGCTAAACAAACCCTCCTTGATTTTCACTTCCAGCGTCACTTCCAAGCATCTCGGGGAGCCCACGGCCGCGGCAAACAGCAGACCGGCAGGAGCGGTGAAGATTGTATTCTGCGCGTGCCTGTGGGCACTCAGGTGAGAGATGCTGATTCCACTGAACTGCTTGGGGATCTCACTCAAGAAGACGATTGTGTTGTAGTGGCAAGAGGTGGAGAAGGTGGAAGGGGCAATATGCACTTTGCCACTTCAACCCGCCGTGCTCCCCGCTTTGCTCAACCAGGAAGACAAGGTGAGGAAAGGCGCATTAGCCTGGAGCTGAAACTCTTGGCTGACGTGGGGCTCGTTGGCCTTCCCAATGCAGGTAAGTCTACACTCATCTCCCGAATCTCCTCAGCACGACCAAAAATCGCAGATTATCCATTTACCACCCTTGTGCCCAATCTGGGAGTAGTGCGACTGGAGCTGGACCAGTCCATGGTCGTGGCCGATATACCCGGACTCATAGAAGGCGCCCACCGGGGGGCTGGACTGGGGCACAAATTCCTCCGGCATGTTGAGCGGACACTGGTCTTAGTCCACATTGTGGATGTTTCCACTTACGACCGCGAGGTCAAGACCATTCGGGAAAACTACCGGAAGGTTAACGATGAACTGGGCAAGTTCAGCTCCGAGCTCCTAACCAAGCCGCAAATAGTTGCTTTAAACAAAATAGACTTGCTAACTGAAGCGGCCCCACTGGAAGAGGTCCGGTCAGCCTTCCGGGACCTGGGGGTTCCGGTTCAGGCAATTTCTGCTCTAACCGGGGAGGGTACGCAGGAATTGATTTGGGAAACGGCGAAGCAGCTCGCCCGTTTACGAGAAAAGATAGCAGCAGGCCCAAAGGACATGGCTTTCAAGACGCAATAAAGCAAGCACTCTGGGAAGTTGGAAGCCGACAATGGTTGGCAGATTGCCTCTGTTGAAGGTATACTTGACGATGTCACACTCTGGCAACCCGTTGCCATTAGCCCATTAACGCTCCTTGATTGCAGTCGGCTCGTGGTCGCGAGAAAAGAGAAACAATTGGCGGTCTCTGAGGAACGCAAGAAGGTGGTGGATAGAGCACAGCGGGTTGT
>Ga0209536_100007787_pt1 | contig 16198 bp, 11 predicted proteins | sample DeeMarSeWOR28_12_FD_187461 | JGI IMG/M metagenome (GOLD analysis project Ga0209536, IMG submission 187461) | Marine sediment microbial communities from White Oak River estuary, North Carolina - WOR-2-8_12 (SPAdes) (version 2) | ecosystem: Environmental > Aquatic > Marine > Intertidal zone >...
GGCCCCATCAAATTCGTTACAGGTTCCAGGCCAAAGGCAACGGCCATTTCAAGGGTCTTTTTCCCTGCCTCCTTAGCTTTCTTGTAATGCCTGCCGATATGCTGTCTGTCCGCAACATAGATGCTCGTTTTGTTCTTTCCCTTTACATGGATGCGGTACATTCCCGCATTCTGTACGCCCGTCTCAATGTCTTTTGTTATGACATTGCTGAAATCAATGAACCTCCCCCCATCTTTCTCATTCCACTGGGGGATAGGAAAGATATTCAAGTCTACTTTCTTACCCTTTAGGATATTCTCCTTACACGGCCCATCCGACACAAGCTTGGGCTGGATTGGATTAGCGATCCCTTCAGACAATTTCTCGGTTAAGCCCTCCTCCGTGGTCCCAAGGGCAAGAGCTATCCGTTTACGGGTCCCTAACACATTCATGGCTACCGATTTATCAGACCCTTTTACCTTGGTGAAAAGAACGGCCTTATCAAGCCTTGTCAAATACCCTACCGCTCCGATCTCAAGATGAGGATCGACTCGCTTATCTATAGTCAGCAGCTCCCCTTGGGTGTCCAAGAACTTCAAGAATTCTCTCAGATCTCTAAACGCCATAAACCACCCTCCTTTATGCTTTTTGAGATTAATTATGGTATTCAGCGTTGTGTGTCAATAGGGAATAGGACCCATGATATTCTGGTCTCATGGGTTCGCGTGATCAGGGGGTAGGTGACCTTCGCAGTCTCTCTAGAAATCAGGGGGTGAGTCAGAGTCCGGGTTCTGAAACATGCGAGAAAACAGGAACAGCATTCTTGAAGGCTTGAGCATCAACCAAAAAATTTTGAGCATTTCACGGGAGTTCATGGCCGACCGCACATGCCATCTCACCGGTTCTGTCGTGTTCATGTGGAGAACCAGATAGCCACCCACTTTGGTGATGTCACTGATTTCACCCACTAACTCCGTTGTTCCCAATCCAGTTGATCTCATTCGCATAGCAGTCGATATAACCTCCTTATAGCTTTGAGAGACCTTTGCAAAACGCCCCCTTTTGCCCAATCTGGGCGTCAGGCTCAAATTTCAATCCTCGAAATACTCCCCTGTATTCCTGTGGTTGAAATTTTCGCCTTCCTTGACCTTGAACAAAATTGAACATTTTTCAAAGGTCTCTTTGAGAGGCCAGCAAAGCCCAGAGCGCTCAAGTGCAGACTAATTCTTCAAAAGGCCCTTCCCCCGTCAATAATGATGGTCTGGCCAGTGATGAAGTCGCTGTCTTCAGATGACAGGAATAGCGTGGCACCAACCACATCCTCGGGTTGCTGGAGACGTTTTAGCGAAGTCCTTTCCGCCGCCTTCAAAGCCCTGTCCTCCGGCATGACCATTGTTGTTGCCTCTGTCATGGTTGGGCCCGGGGCTATAGCGTTGACATTTATGCCCGTCGCTCCTAATTCTGTGGCCAATGCCCTTGTCAGACCAATAACAGCTCCTTTTGAGGCCGTGTAGTGACAGAAAACGCCTGGTGGGGTATAGAAAGCCGATGAAGCCACATTGACGATTTTGCCCTTGCCCTGTTTTCGCATCTGTGGAACAACAGCCTTACTACACTGCCAGCAACCCCTCACATTTACTGTCATTACCCTGTCCCATTCATCAATACTGATTTTGTCAAAGGGCTTCCAGCTTATACCGTAATAGAGGGCAGCGTTATTAATCAAGACATCTATGGCGCCTAAATTGCTTATTGTTTCTTCAACCATGCGCGAAATATCTTTCTCTTCCGTAACATCTACTTTCGTGGCAATGGCAGTCAATCCTTTTTCTTGCAACTCCTGAACGCTCGCCTTGCAGTTATCAAAATCGATATCGGCGGCAACGATCCTTGCCCCTTCCGTGGCCAATCGTAGGGATATGGCCTTGCCCAAACCCCTGCCAGCGCCGGTAATAATTGCAACCTTCCCATCTAGTTTCATTTCAATTCACCCCCATCTTATGGACTGCGTCAATGATATCTAAGCGGCTAAAGCAACCCCTCCTTTTTTGCCCGTGTCACGATTTCCGGCTCCTTCCACCACTTGCTTACTCCAAGGTCTTCGGCCACGGCGTTGGCGGCCAGGTATCCAGGCCCCCAAATCACACACCCCCCCGGGTAACAACTGGAGCCGGCCAGGTATAGATTACCAACAGGGGTCCTGGTGGTAGAGCATTCCTCATTGGGTCTCAGATAGCCCATCTGGAACACATGATAGGCCCCCTGTTTGAAAGAACCTTTCACCATGTCTGCAAATTTGTTTTCCACGTCGACGGGGGTAGAGATGAACTTCTCCATCACTTTGTCTCCTGTGATGTTGGGGGCGTATCTTTGCAATGTGGATAGGCACTTTTCCGCATGTGCCTGCCTGAACCGATAATCTAGCCATTTCTCGGCCCCATCCTTTAGTTCATAGGGGACCATCTGGTTGATATAGCCCACAGCCCTTCCCGGAGGCGCCATGCTCGGATCATGGACACTTGGAAAGCAGGCGTAAATATTGTTATTTTCTCGGAGTTCACCCTGGCCTATGGCATCCCAGTCCGCAATAAGCTCTTCCGGAGTTTCATAGCCCAGGACATACATGAAGGCTTGATTCATCTCAGGGTTTGTCTCGGCGGCCTTGAAAATAGGCGGTTCCTCCAGTGCTAAATGGAGTCCCAACAGGCTATAGTTCTCCCACTGCCACCCTTCAATCTTTTTCACAAACTCCCCATCGAGATTGTCAGGCCCCACGAGCTTTAAGAAGGTCTGGGCGGGATCAAGGCTACTTATTATCGCTTTTTCAACCTCTATCACACTCCCGTCATTCAACTCAACTCCCGTAGCGGTCCCATTTTCAGTCAAAATTCGCTTGACCCTCTGGTTATTTAATACCACCCCTCCATTTTCATGGACGATCTTGTTCAACGCCTGGGCTACCGTGTGAGAACCGCCTAGGCATAACCGATAGTTTGAGGCACGATTAATGTAAAGAAGCACAAGATAGCCGATCCCCGCCATGTCATACCTCACGCCCCAATGGCAGCCCAGAAAAAGCATCAAAGCCCTGACGTGTTCATTCTCGAAATACTCGTTCACTATATCTACCGCGGTTCTCTCAGAGTATTCCAGTATGGTTTTACCTATTTCTGTGGCTTGCAATGCCACCAGTTGGTCCAGGACAGGCGTGGGAGGAACGTATGTGGCTGGGGCTATGAATAGATCAACACACTTTTCCGCCAGGTGATATAGCTCCCTGTAAGAGTCCGCGTCCCGCTGCGAAAACTGGGCAATGGACTTACAGGTCATTTCAAGATCATTATAGATGCCAATACTTCCCCCGTCGGAGAGGGGCAAGGCAACGACAAGGGAGGGCAGAACATGCCTACAGCGATATTTCTCCTCCAATTCCATGTCCTTGTAAACTGGGGCGTAGTCCACCATCATCATATAATTAGCGTGTGTGTTATGATAGAAGTCAGGTATAGTCACTTCCTCTGTCGCAAGTCCGCCTCCGGACTCAAAACGCCTCTCTAAGACACAAACCTTTAATCCAGCCTTGCTAAGGTAGGCGGCCGCCTCCAATCCATTGGGTCCAGCCCCCAAGACGATTACGTCATATTTCGCAGTCATTGTTCCTCCTTCCGGTCATTGGTTTAGATGAAGCCCCACCACTTGGGTCCCGTACGATGCCGGTGGTTCAAAAAGGACGACCATCCACTTCCCACGGCTTTTCAAGGTCGTAGTCTTCTGCGATAACTTTATAACAGTTGTAGGCCTGGCAGGACCTTGCCCCTGCTGTGGGATGCCAGGCCGAGCCTGTGCAGTAAACGCCCTTTATGTTTGGGACTTTATAAAATGCCAGCTCTGGAATTGGCCGATTCCTGCCCATTTGGCCTGGCACATGATCTATGACGGCCCAATTCCCATAGGGCGCCATGTTCTTCAGGCGGCAGACATCATAAGGGGTCTCTGGGGAATAACCGATAACATTGTCCCATGTCATGTTAGGGGCAAACTCGTGCCAGACCTCCATGACCTGCTCCGCATGGGACTTTTTAAAGGCGAGCCATTCCTTCTCTGAAAGGGCGTTGGCAGGAGGGACAAAGTCCTCAGTGCCGCACACGGTCCTACCCTCAGGTGCCTGGGTTGGGTCAATCAGCGTATGCTGCCATAGAATCAAGTTAAGATCGGGGTCCACCTTCCCTAATCTCCGCCAGGCGTGATTTCTACGCAACTTCGCAGGGTCCTCTGCCCCGACCGAAAGCCATCCCGCCTCGTCTATATCAGGCTCAAAACTAGACGCTGCGTAGCGAGGTCGCTCTCTAAGCGCCCATGAATACCAAGTAATACAGACTTGCCACCGAACAAGATGCGCCACCCTGCGTAAAATTCTTTCGCTCACATGCTCATTCCCTCCCAGTAGCCGGAAACAGAGGTTGTAGGGATCAAGGGTGCTGAGCACAAGCTTCCTTGCGGCTATTTCTGTGCCGTCATCGAGTCGTATTCCTGTCGCCTTTCCGTTCTCTATGAGAATCTTATCAACTTCATTCCTCGTGAATGTTTTTCCACCATTGTGCACGAGAATTTTATGAAAGGCGTGCGCGGCACTGTGCGTCCCGCCTTCCCAGCACCCACTCCCTAGGAGAGGACCGAGCAGACCGAAGTACCTCAAACCGGTCCCAGGCATTTCGGGGTCACACCCATGGGAGGAATATCCTCCCCTCATCATAGCGCCAATAATCTTGTCGTTTTCAAACAGATCCCTTAACACCTCCAATTCTGACTTGAACGTCCATGCTGGGTCCCATCCCGTCTTCTTTTCTATGATGAGTTTCTCAAAAGGGCTGGGCACGCCTTCAGGGGTGGGGGGATTAAAATAATTCTGCAGTCTCGCCGGCGCTATGTGCTCCTGGTGTTCCCTGTAAAGTCTGAGATACGTTTCCGCGTCCTTCGCAGACAGTCTCTCAAAAGACTTTGCGGTCTTCTCCTGGTCAGGGTCAATGAGTTCGTGGTGGACAGCAAAGCCCGTTCCATCATGGAAGGCTGCGCCCTGGCTAATAGGGTAGGGGATGTATTTCAGATAGTCGTTGAGCTCCGGGAAATCCCATTCCACCGGTATATTGTACGCCGGGGTAATGACTGTCGCATGGGGATTGCCTATAAACCCTGGCGCCGAGGCCTCTTCACTGGCCCACCCCCCGCCGAGCTCATTTCGCCTTTCGAAGATGCCCACTTCCATGCCACCGTATCTGGCTAAGTAAACTGCTGTAATCAGTGCTTTATTCCCGCCTCCCACAATTACTGCATCAAAGGTCTGATCAGCCATGCAAACACTCCTTTTTTTTGTAAGTCTCCTTTTGTTATAAAAAGTCCCCTAGGCTAGGTTTTGTATCTACCCGCGTTTTCGATCCAATCCGTTGGCACCATATCAAGCAGAAAACGAAAAGTATGTCAGACGAAGTTTGATTTTTTTGTAGGACTAGGACGTATAGCCTTGTCAGGGTTTGTCCTACAAGGGGTGCACAGGGATAGGATGGGTTTTTGAAGCCAAGAATGCGATTGACTAAAGTGGGAAATTGAGTATCTTGTACTGGAAGAAATCCTCAAGGCGCGTCAATTTTAAGGGAGTGGCAACGAGGTTATTGGGAAGTAAAGTAAAAAGCAGATCAGAAGGAGGATAATTATGGCAGGGGCAAATTTTTACAAAAAGGAGATCCCAAAGGAATATATAGAGAAAGGATACTGGCAGCTCCCAACCCTTTCGGAGATGTGGGATCGAAACGCCAGGGAGTATCCGGACAAAGAAGCGGTCGTGGACTCAAGAACGAGGCTCACCTGGTCCGAAGCAAAAAAGTGGATCGACAGGATGGCCATCCGCTTTGTGGAGTTGGGCCTGAAGAAAGACGACGTCATGGTCCTTCAGCTACCCAACTTCGCGGAGTTCTGCCTGCTGAGGGTGGCCCTCGAAAAAGCAGGGGTGTTCTTCCTCCCCGCGTTAAGGACCTTGCGCCACGAGGAGATGAAATACATGCTCTCCCACATGAAAGCCTGTGGAATCGTCATACCCTGGAAGTTCAGAGACTTTGACTACTTTCAGATGGTCAAGGAAATTCAACCTGACCTGCCTGCTTTGCAACATATCTTTGTGGTTGGTGATGAGGTTCCTGAGGGGACGATCTCCCTGAAAGAGATTGTGAACACGCCTTTGGAAGAGAAATATCCATCGGACTACCTTCAGGGAAAGGGATTTTCAGTCACAGACATCTCTTTTGTCTGCCATACCACCGGCACTACGGGATTTCCAAAGTTCATGGAAGAGCGTGCTTGTACGCTCATCCACTCCGGCGTACGCGGAGATGGCGCTTGCGTAAAGCTCAACGCCGATGATACCCTCGCCGCACTGAGCCCCGCTGCCATAGGACCCAATGTCATTAACTATTTTGCGGCACCATATTTTGCGTCCAAGGTTGCGCTCTTAGAGCATTTCAGTGCCGAGGAAGCCCTCGAACTCATCGAAAAGGAGAAGGTTACTGTTGCTTCTGGTGTGCCTACCCAGGCGGTCATGATGGTGAGGGATGCCAACCCAGATGATTACAACCTAGATTCTCTAAGGGCCTTCTGGCTGGCAGGCGCCCCTCTCGGCTATGAGGATGCGGTGGAGGTGGAGAAAAAGCTTGGTTGCCAGGCCGTCCAGGTCTACGGTGCTGTGGATTTTGGGGGAATAAGTTCCGGCTCACTGGACGACTCTAGAGAGGTGAGGTTTCGTACCGTGGGGCGCCCTTTTGAAGGGAACCAGGTGAGGTTGCTGGAGGAGAGTGGAAAAGAGGCGCCAGAGGGAGGGATTGGTGAAATAACGGTGAGGGGACCGTGTGGTGGCGCTGGCTTTTACAAAGATCTGGAGGCAACCAGAGCGGCTTTTACTGAGGAAGGCTGGTTTAGCACGGGCGACCTGGGGAGGTGGGATGAGCAGGGGAACCTGAAGGTTGTTGGCCGTATTAAAGACGTTATCATCCGGGGGGGACAGAATATCTACCCTCCGGAGATAGAGAACATCTTGATCAGCCATCCTAAGGTGGCAGCTGCTGCGCTTGTGGGCATGCCCGACTCGGTGATGGGGGAAAAGGCCTGCCTCTATGTGGTCCCAAAGGCGGGGGAGGTTTTAACCTTTGATGAGATGGTCGCCTTCCTGAAGGAAAAGGGGATCGCTCCTTACAAGCTCCCGGAGAGGCTAGAATTGTTGGAAGAGATGCCATTGGTGGCTGGCATGAAGGTGGACAAAAAGGTGCTACGCGAAGATATCTTGCAGAAGCTTAAGGCAGAAGGATAAGCCGCAGGCAAGGTCACGCTTCACGCTTTCAGCCCCCTGCTGCCGGTGTGATTAAATCCAGTACATCGCCTGAGCGCAGCTCGTCATTTAAGGCCGCCTGCTGGCCATTGACAAAAATGAGTATGGTATCTTCAAGGGGGTTGCCAAGCCAGGGCAGCTCCTCAAACATGGCTTCCACATTGGTCCCTGACTCTAGCTCCACAACAATGGGTTTGCCCAGCTTACGATCCAAGCGCATATCCTCGGGCAAGGTTGCAGTAATAATGTCGTAAGATCTTATGGTCACTTTGATCGACGCGTTCATCTCGCTTTTTCCGTAACTCGCCTCAAGGACGAGGCCACGCCCCCTCAACTAGCCCTAACAAGAAAAGCCCCGCTCTTCAGAGCGGGGTCGATTACCATAACCTGTCAGAATGCCTCACCCGGAAGGGCAGGGATGAGGCCGGTTACTTCTTGGATTTCTCCTGCAGCGCCTTCAGAACCTTCTCTGGGGTTATGGGAAGGTCTTTGATGCTCACCCCGACAGCGTCGTAGATGGCGTTGGCAATGGCTGGCGCCGTGGGTATAGTCAGCCCTTCACCAGATTCCTTTGCGCCAAATGGCCCGTGAGGATCATCTGTCTCTACCACGATAGAATCCACCTTTGGCATATCCAAAGCGGAAAACATCTTGTAGTCCACAAAGGAAGGATTAACAACTTTACCCTTCTCGAATTTCACCTCTTCACTCAAGGCATATCCCAGTGCCATGTGCATTGAGCCCTCGAGCTGTCCCTCCACAGACATGGGATTTATGGCCCTACCACAGTCATGGGCGGTGGCCGAATCAATCACTCTCACTTCGCCCGTTTCCTTATCCACTTCCACCTCGATGATTTGTGACCCAAAGCTCCAGGTGGGTGACACCACCGTACCCTCGGCGATTGGGTCTGCAGGGGTATAGACCCCTCTACCAAGAACAGGTGCCCCACTGTTGGCACTTTGATACGCCAGGGCAGCTTCAGACACTGAGACGCCCTTACCCGTTCTCTTGACATAAATCTGTCCATCCTTGGCGTCCAGCTCGTCCTGAATCTTTCGCCCCAATAGCTTAGCAGCAGCACCGAAGAGTTGACGCTTCGCATCTGCGGCAGCTTCCTTAGCAGCGTTCCCCGCCATCATGGTCGTCCGGCTACTAAAGGCACCCGTATCCCCAGTGACGATACCAGTATCGGAAGAAATGATGCTCACATCCTCCAGCCTTACCCCCAACTCCTCAGCCACAATCTGAGAGAGGATGGTGTCGCAACCTTGCCCAATCTCCGCTGCAAGGGTGAAGTAGTGCACCGTTCCATCACCATTTACTCTCACCCAGGCCTCATTGTAAGGACGTGAGGTATTAAAGTAGTTGTAAAGTGCTCCGCTAAAAAAGCCATAGCTTCCCACACCTATGCCGCGCCCCTCAGGCAATTTCCCCCGCTTATCTTTCCATTTCATACTCTGGGCAACTTTCTCAATAGATTCTTGCATGCCACAACTGGAAATGTGGCAAACATTGGGAATCTTTACATCCCCGGGTTGCGTGGCGTTCTTTAGTCTCATGTCTACCGGATCAACGCCGATCTCCTCAGCGAGTAAGTCCAACTGTGAATCGAAAGCGAAAGCAGGTTGATTGGCCCCATGTCCTCGCATGGCTCCAGTGACCGGTTTATTGGTGTAAACATGGCGCCCTGTATACCTGTAGTTAGGAATTCGGTAGGGCAAAGTCAGACAGATGCCTGCAATCATGGTGGTGGTGACACCATAGCTGTGGTGGGCCCCCCCATCAAGGATGTTGTTAAACTCTACAGCGACTATTTTACCGTCTTTTTTGACCCCGGTCTTAAGCTCCATCTGAAAGGAGAACTTTTGCCGAGAGCAAACGAATACCTCCTCCCGGGTATATTCAATCCTTACCGGTCGGCCGGTTAGCCTGGAAAGAAGGGAAGAAGAGAATTCGTGTCCAAGAAGCTCAAGTTTACATCCGAAACCCCCGCCCACGTGGGGCCTTATGACCCTTATATCACCTTCCCGCATACCCAGTGACATGGCTAACAAACATTGAATAAAGTAAGGGGACTGGCTTGAGGTCCAGATGGTCAGCTTGCCTGAGGGGTCGAAACTGGCCACACAGGTATGTGGCTCCATGGGGACGTGTTGTACCACCTGAGTACGAAACGTATCCGCCCTGATACAGTCGCATTGGTCCCAAGCCTTATCCACATCGCCCACCTCTATGCGACGCGTTATGCTGACATTGTTTTTGATGCCTTCATGAATTTCAGGTGCCCCCTTCTTCATCGCCTCCTCGGGATTAAAGAGCCCCTGCAGTGGCTCGTAGTCCACCTTAATATGTTCCAGTGCCTCCTCAGCCGTGTCCTCATCGATGGCTGCCACGGCAGCGACTTCATCGCCTATATAGCGGACCTTATCCGTAGCAAGACCCTGTTCATCCATGGTCTCCGGGCGAAGCCGCCAGATGCCGTATTTGACCCCGAGGGTATCCTTGCCTGTAATGACCGCCTTTACGCCGGGCAGTTTCTTTGCCTTGCTGGTATCGATATTGAGAATCTTGGCATGGGCATGGGGGCTCCTCAGTATCTTCCCGTAAAGCATTCCATGAAACTTGAGATCCCCAGCATACCTTGCTTCACCCGTGACCTTTACACCACTATCTATTCTCGGAAAACTCTGGCCCACGACTGAGAGTTCTTTTTCCTCAACCTCTCTCTTTCGCAACCAGTAACCCTTCACTTCACGATCCTTCATCTTCTTTTTTCCTCCAATCTTTCAGTACTGGTCAGGCTCACTTCGCTTGCTCCAGGGCTTGTCTTATTGCTCGTTTCGTCAACACCCTTACTATATCTGTCCGGTAAGGGGCTGAGCCTCGAACATCGGTTATGGGACGCGCCTCCTCAGAGGCTATTTGTGCGGCTTCTTCGATCAAGCCGTTCTCTATCTTTTTACCCGTTATAACCCCTTCAGCCTTCTTCGCCCTTATGGGGGTGGGGGCGACTGCTCCCAGGGCTATTCTGGCCTCTTTGCATAACCCACCTTTACCCTCCAACGTGACCAGCGCAGCCACACCAACCACGGCCAAGTCAACGGAAAGCCGGGTGAGTCTCAGGTAGGCCCCGCCGGTATGGGCGGGTTGATTGGGCACCTGGATCTCGGTCAACATCTCTCCAGCCTTGAGCACGGTCTCACCAGGACCGGTAAAGAATTCTTCCACAGCAACAATTCTCTCCTTCTTTGGGCCCACAATCTTCGCTTTGGCTCCCAAGCAGATAAGCGATGGGGCAGTGTCAGCTGAAGGAGCCGCATTACAGATGTTGCCCCCAATGGTCCCCATGTTGCGAATCTGGTGGGTAGCCATTTTGCCCGCAATATCAGCCAGAAAAGGAAATCTTTCCCGAACAACCGCCGAGTCGCCAATGGACCTAAGGGTGGCCAAGGCTCCGATCCTCACGCCTTCGGCATCGGCGTCGATAGAGTCCAGATTGGGTATGCCCTTTAGCCCAACGAGATATTCAGGAGTTACCTCTTTATGTTTCATAATGATCAGCAGGTCAGTCCCACCGGCTATCAATCGGGCCTTATCTCCGTGTTGAGATAGCAGGGAACAAGCCTCTTCAATCGTCTTTGGATCAAGATACTCAAATTTAGGAAGCCTCATTTTTATCCTCCTTGCTGTGAGACTGCCAATATAGCCTCAACAATTTTCACATAGCCCGTGCAGCGGCAAAGGTTACCGGCAATGGCCGTCCTCACCTCGTCCTCGACGGAGTTGGGATTTTCGTCGAGCAATGCCTTGGCAGACATCAGCATCCCTGGGGTGCAAAATCCGCACTGGACGGCCCCGCGTTCAACGAAGGATTTCTGAAGGGGGTGCATTTCCCCATCCTGGGCTAGCCCTTCAACGGTCAAGATGTCCTTCCTATCAGCTTCCACTGCTAGGGTCAGGCAAGATACCACTGGCTTCCCCTCCAGGATAACGGTACAACTGCCACAATCCCCAACATTACACGCCCTCTTGGTCCCGGTCAGGTCCAGTTCCTCCCGCAACACCTCTAGTAAAGTTCGGTGAGGATGAACGGCCACTTCATAAATTTCATCATTCACCTTTAACTGAATCAATCGCTTCAAAGTGATTCACCTCCTTAGCTTTTAAACGGATAAATAATTGCTTTTTCCGAAAACATCCACAAGAAGTTTGATTTTTGAAGAACGGAGTATAGGGAAATGAAATTTTAGTGTCAAGGAGGAAATTTCATCATGATGTTTTTGTGCTCGATTTTTTTTTGGCATCCAGTGTTACGTTTCAGAAGTAAATTTTATAATTCCTTTCACCTCTACCCCGAAGTGCGAAACCTGTCCCAAAATTCCTTGTCCTTATGCCGCCAATCAGGGCCAAATTTCCGGTCGTAGTAGGAGGCGAACCTATCAATCCAGCGCCACCAACCGGTTTATCCTTTTCTTTGGCCTCCAGAACATCGTTTAAAAAAGTGACTATATGAGTCATCTCTTCTTTAGGCACATAAGAGGCTGCGCCATTTTTGAAAGATTTGACCGTATCATCGAGGCTCAGTGCATGGGCGGTCAACATAAGGGCTATGAGTCCCGTTTCATTGGCAATCTCTAACAGCTTATAGCCCTCTACACCCATAATATCCAAGATAGCGATGTCAAAATATTGGGATTCCAAAAACTTCTTGCCCTCATCAAAGCTGGAAGCCTTTACCACATCGCACATGGGTAACAGTTCTTCCAATGTTTTTAACACGCCAACCTCATCATCAACGACGAAAATCCTTTTGTAATCTAACAAATTTCTCTCTGACATGATCCTCTCTCCTTTTTGCACCTCTCCGCACGCTCAATGGAAAGACTACGAATCAATTGCCAAACCTGGCCCTGGACCCTTAAACTCCCTGCCTTGGAATCCACTGACTCTACATTCTGAGGCAGGTTCTTTCGTTGGTCTGATCATAATGAAGACTTGACGTCAGCGTATTAAGTTGTGTTTTACTAAAGAAGGCGGCAGGTTTTTGCAGGGCGGGGAAATTTTTCTTGACAGTGCCCGGCTATTTTGTTAGAAATCGCCGACATAGCCCAACAAACGGTTGGTTGAGTTTTTATTCTTTCTTGGCTTACCGAGCGGAAAACGTAGCGAATGCTGGTACTTAGAGAAAATATTTCCCGGGGTGTTTGCGAGTGGGAATGACAGCTCTTCAGGTGAAGCGGCGAAAAGCCTGGCCCATATTCTTCGTTCAGTCAGGATAGGAACACCAAACGCTTTGGCGGTAAGGGCGTCAGGGGATGCTGTGTAGAATGAGAGAAAGCTTCTTTTAAATGAGAGGGGGGACAAATGATGGCACCATTGAAAATTAGGGCAGTCTTAAAGACTATGTTTTTTGCGCTAATCCTCTGTGCATTTTCGTTAAGCCTTATGATTCAAGCAGGGGCAGGAGAAACTCGGGGTGTCACCACGACTGAGATTCGTATTGGTGTCATACCAGACTTGACTGGGCCTGCATCCTTTGGCTCAAGGAACCATTTGTGGTCTATCCGCAAATACCTGGATGAGATTAATGGGAAAGGAGGCATACATGGCCGGAAAATTAGGCTTTATGTGGAGGATGGGGAGTACAATCCCAGTATAGCGCTGAATGCCTTTAAGAAGCTAATTCTGAAGGAGAAGGTGTTTGCAATGATGGCCAACATGGGATCGGCTGCAAACAAGGTCCAGTTACCGCTCATTGAAGAGTACAAAGTGCCGCTGATTTCCCCGGCTGTGACTTCAGAGTGGATGTATAATCCCCCCAAAAGATACATCTTTGCCACCATGCTTTCCCAGGGATATTGCGCACGCGTCCTAATAGACTATGTGGTTAATCAATTGGGCGACAAAAAGCCTCGGATTGGCGTCTTATACATAAAGACAGAACTGGGCCATGAGTCCCTGAGAGAGGTCAAGGATCAAGCAGATATGTATGGTTTCAAAATCGCCACAGACATAGATTATACGCCAGGGAGTATTGACTTGTCAGGACAGGTGGCCAAGTTGAAGGAAAAAGACGTGGACTATGTCATGTTAAGCGGCATCATTAAGGGGCCCCTGTATGCGTGTAAAGAGGCCGCCAAACTTAATTGGAAGCCCCAGTTTCTCTTCCCTGGCGTGGCCTCAGATGAGCACGTCTTTGCCCTTGGCAAAGAGACAATGTTTTATGGAAAGCTGCCAATCGGGGCCTCAGCCTACTATCCTGTCTCTGCCGATTTTCCGGGTAAGAAAACCTTGTTAAACTGGCTCGAAGAGGACCCAAAACAGGGAAGGATTTACACCTACAATCTGCATGGTCTTACCTATGTGAGGACTCTCGTTGAGGGTCTCAAGAGGGCTGGGAAGGATCTGACTGTGGAAGGACTCGTCAGGGCCATGGAAACGATTCAGGATTGGGACAACTGGGGCCAGGGACCCATCACATTTGGTCCCAACGACCGCCAGGGGGCCGACAAAGTCAGTGTGTTCCGCGGTGTGAAGGGAGCCGCTGATGGTATCGGAAGATGGGAGATCGTGAAGACTTGGACGGAGCCCAAAAAACGGTAGGTCCTTGAATTAGAGAACTAAACAGTGGGGGAGCGCTATGAGTCGAGAGGTCAAAAGCTGGGATGAGTATCTAAAAGACTTTGAGGAGAGAAAAGCCAAAATATTGGCAATGGGTGGAGAAAAAGCGGTAGCCAGGCAGCATGAAAGAGGGAAGCTTACCGCTCGGGAAAGGATCGAAAGATTTTTTGATCCCGGAACCTTTGAAGAGGTATTTACCTTTTTAAAACACAAAGAAGTCGATTTTGGCATGGACAAGAAAGAGATCCCTTCAGAGGGCGTCGTTACGGGGTTTGGCAAAGTTGATGGCCGGTATGTGTGCGTTTGGTCACAGGATTTTACCTCTTCCGGAGGTACTATGTCTGATTTCCATGGAATGAAAGCCTCGAGCATCATCATGGATCACGCAATGAGGATGCGGGTTCCTGTGGTGGGAATGATGGATTCAGGTGGTGCGAGGCTTCAGGAAGGCATGCAGGCCGGCCACATGGGCTATGGGAGAATGCTTAACGCCCATACGTATGCTTCTGGTTCCATTCCCCAAATTGCAATGATGATGGGCCCATGTGGGGGTGGCCAGGGTTATGTGCCTGCCATGAATGATATTGTTCTTATGGTTGAAGGCAAGAGCAACATGTATATTGGCGGGCCCGTATTTGTGAAGCAAAGTATAGGTGAGATTACCACCATTGAGGAATTGGGTGGAAGCAAAATGCATTCTAGGGTCACTGGCATCTGCGACCTTGAAGTCAAGGATGATGATGAGTGCATAGCAGAGACGAAAAAAATTCTTTCTTATCTTCCTTCGAGCTTTGAATCACCCTTGCCCCTACTCAGCCCTACGGACAAACCGGACAGGAGATTACCTCAACTCCTAGAGATTGTGCCCACGAACATGCGAAGACCGTACGATATGAAGAAGGTCATCAAGGAAGTGGTAGATGAGGGGAGTTTTTATGAACTCAAGAAAGAGTATGCGGCAAACCTAATCATCGGCTTTGCGCGCTTCAACGGGATTCCAGTAGGTCTCATCGCAAATCAACCTCTGGTTAGAGCGGGCGCCCTTGAAGTGGAGGCGGCAACCAAGATAGCCCGCCACATCAGATTCTGTGATGCCTTTAATTTACCTCTTGTCTTTCTTATAGATAATCCTGCCTATCTTGTTGGAACGGATCAAGAAAGAAAGGGCGTGATAAAACACGGATGTAAGAACCTTCACGCCTATGCCGAGGCCACCGTGCCAAAAATAAGTGTCATATTGCGTAAAGCTTACGCCGGTGGATATGCCGGAATGTCAACCAAGACAATGGGTGGCGACGCGGTACTTGCCTGGCCCTGCGCAGTGATTACCATTGTTGTTCCTGAGGCGGTCATTGATGTGATTTATCCCAAAGGCAAATATGACGAAGCGTTTCGTCAACAGGCCCTGGAGAGTTACTATGAAAAATATGTGGGTCCTTGGTTCTGTGCGGGCCGAGGTCTCATTGATAATGTCATCCGACCGGAGGACACCCGGCTTGAAATTATAAAGCACTTGGAGGGATTGCTAAATAAGAAACAGATTGATATCCCACCCAAAAAACACGGCAATATCTATTTGTAAGCAGCTGCATCAGTGATATGGCCCTTGGGGAGATTATTGGCTATGGAACTGCTGATGCGGATCCGGGTTTAAAGGGAATGGGTATGGCTGTTCTAAGGGGAGAAAGGTGAAGAATGATACCCTACGAATTAAATGAAGATCAAAAATTATTTCAAGAGACAATAAGGCGAATGGCAAAGGAAAGGTTAGCTCCTGGGGCACAGGATGTTGACCAGAGCAGTGATTTTCCCTGGGGTCTCTATGCGCTCTTCAAGGAAAACGGACTTCCAGGAATAAATATACCTGAGGAATATGGGGGCGCGGGAGCGGATAGACTCACCACTGCTTTAGTCCTTGAAGAAATGGGCAAGACCTGCAATACGTCTGCGATTATCTTGGGCGTGTTCTTTCTTTCCAATTTGGTTATTGCGTTGTCAGGAAACGAAGATCAAAAAAGGCAATTCCTTCCAAGAATCGCAAATGGTGACGCTATTTGTGCCATTTCTTTAATTGAACCGGGGATAAACTTCGACACCAATAATATCAATACGACGGCTGTTTTGCGGGATGAGGACTATCTACTGAATGGCAAGACGCCTTTTATTTCAAATGCTGATGTGGCTGACCTTCTGATATTACCGGCAAAAGATAATGGTATCCAGGAA
>Ga0209536_100007788_pt1 | contig 16198 bp, 12 predicted proteins | sample DeeMarSeWOR28_12_FD_187461 | JGI IMG/M metagenome (GOLD analysis project Ga0209536, IMG submission 187461) | Marine sediment microbial communities from White Oak River estuary, North Carolina - WOR-2-8_12 (SPAdes) (version 2) | ecosystem: Environmental > Aquatic > Marine > Intertidal zone >...
TCGCCGCCCATCTCCTTCCGCGCCGCGGCGACGAGCGGCGCGAAGCTGACGTCGGCGAAGACGACCTCGCTGGCCGAGTCCTGGAGGATGTAGGCGAGCTCGCGGGGGGCGAGGCGCAGGTTGAGGGGATTGATGACGCCTGCTCCCATGAACGCCGCGTGCCAGAGCTCCAGGTACTGGTGGCTGTTGAGGGCCAGCACGGCGAAGCGATCCGCCGGCGCGACGCCCAGCTGGTGGGCCAGGGCGTGGGTCAGCCTCGCGACGCGCTCGGTGTGCTGGTTCCAGCTGCTGCGGTACTCCCCGTCGACGATGCCCTCGATCTCGCCGTGCTGCTGCATCGCGGCGCGATACATGTGCGGAAAGATCAGCTCCTTCATGGGGTCTCCTCGGGTATCGCACTGCTCTGGGGCAGCGTTGCTTCGATAGGATCGATCAGTGCTGGACCGGCAGGCTGGCGCGCACCCAGGCGAGCATTCCGCCCTCGAGGTTCGCGATGCGTGAGAAGCCGGCGCGCCGGAGCATGGCCGCCGCGGTCGCAGAGCGGGCACCTGCGCGGCACACGACCACGATGTCGCGATCCACGTAGCCCGCGAGCTTCGGCAGGCGCTGTCCCAGGGCGTCGAGGGGGACGAGGAGCGCCCCTTCGATGTGCCCGAGCTCGCCGACGAACTCCTCGGGCTCCCGCACGTCGACCAGGAGCGGCGGCGAGTCGGAGCGGAGGCGCCGCTCCACGTCGGGGGCGCCGACCTCCTCCACCGTGGCCACCTCGGTCACCGGAGGGAAGGCTACCTCGTCGTGCTCGAAGCTCGACTGGTTCACCTGGAGTACGCCCTGGATACGGTCCGGCAGGGGCAGGCCGAGGTTGGCCATGGCCTCCACGTACTGCTCGCGGCTCCGGTCCAGGAAGCGCGGGTTCGCGCGGCGCTCGTCGCCGATGGTGGAGGCGGTCCGGCCCTTGTAGTCGTGTCCGGGCCAGACCACGGTGTCGTCGGGCAGGCGGAAGAGCCGCGACGTGACCGCGTCGTACTGGGCGCCGGCATCGCCGCCGGGGAAGTCGGTGCGGCCCGAGCCCCCGATCAGCAGGGTGTCGCCGGTGAGGACCGCCCCCGGCACGCGCAGACAGATCGAATCCGGCGTGTGACCGGGCGTGTGCAGGACCTCGATGGTCTCCTCGCCGAGCTCCAGGGTCTCGCCGTCGCTGAGATGGCGATCGACGATGGGAATCGGGCTCTCGCGGTGCATCAGGTAGGGCGCACCGAGGGCCTCCTTGAGCTCGCGGCTGATCATCATGTGATCGGCGTGGGTGTGCGTCTCGATGATGAGCTCGAGCTGCCAGCCGTGTTCTTCGACCTCGCGTCGGTAACGCAGGGCGCGCTCTCGCACCGGGTCGATCAATGCGGCGTGATTGCCGGAGACGAGGATGTAGGTCTTGCAGTTGGCGTCGTTGAGTTCGCGAATCTCCACCGCCGTCCCTCGAGATCCGGGCCTGGGGGCTCCCCGGCATCGCAGCTCAGTCTACGCTCAGGCGTAGGTCGGGTCGAGCTGCACTCCGGTCTGCTGCATCCAGCTCCTCGCCTCGCGATCGGCCTCGGCGTCGTAGGAGTCGACGAGGAGCTCGATGCCTCCATCTCCGAGGCGCGCGCTCGAGCGACCGCGGAGCACGAAGGGCGGGTGCTCGTCGAGGGTGTAGGTCACGGTCCAGGCGATCTGCAGCTCGTTGCCCTCGACCTCGGGTCCGTCCGTCACGGCGATCTCCCGGGTGTCGAATCGGTGGTCGAAGCCGTCGAGGGACTTCTTCATGCCGGCGAGGATCGGTAGGGCCCCGTGGAGCTCGCAGCCGAAGAGGTCGGATTCGACGCGATAGACGGCGTCGTCGGCGAAGTGCGGCTCGAGGCGCGACCAGTCGTCGTCCACGACGGTCTTCTCGAAGTCCGCGGCATAGGCCAGGAATCGTTCGAGGACGTTCATGGGGGGAGGATAACACCCGCGGGTTCCCTTGGGGGACCCCCGCTCGCGCCGGTCGTGGGCTCGACGGGAGATTGTCCATTCGACACCGCCCGGTGATAGGATGGCCTCCGCACCCCAACCCCGCTGGAGGTCCTACCCATGCGCCGCGCCGGTCGAGCCCTCTTCCTGTCAGTCATCGCCTTCTCCCTTGCTTGTGTCCAGGAGTTCGACCTGGGGGTTGGCGCCTTCGAGGTGGGACCCGATCGGGCGATCCTGTGGACGCACGTCACTCCGGCGGCCGTAGGTCGGAGTTCCGTCAACCTGCGCGTGGAGGTCGCGACGGATTCCGGCTTCCAGAACGTCGTGCGCATGCAGGCAGTGAACGCGAAGGAGTCCGAGGACTACACGGCACGCGCACTCGTACCGGGACTCGCTCCGTCGACGCAGTACTACTACCGGTTCTCGTCCCTCGATCCGATGGGCGACCCCATCGTGAGCCCCGTCGGGACGTTCCGGACGTCGCCGCTCGGGAGCGACGGCGATCCCGTCCGCTTCGTCGTCTCCGGCGATTCGAACCTGGGTTACACCGCGCCCCTCGGTCTCGACTTCCATGTCCTGAGCGCGGCCGCGCAGGAGGACCCGGACTTCTTCGTCTTCTACGGCGACACGATCTACGCCGACTCGGGGATCCTCCCCGGCGGTGACGCATTCACCCTGGACGAGTACCGTGAGGTCCACCGTCTCACCCGTGCCGATCCCCACATGCAGACGCTGCTCGCCGCCACCGGGACGTTCACAGGCTGGGACGATCACGAGGTCCGGAACGACTACGCGGGGGAGACCGTGGACCCCGTCCAGTTCGACAACGGCGCTCAGGCCTTCTTCGAGTACCTGCCCGTGCGCAAGCAGCCCACCGGGGCTCCCTACCGCATCGATCGGACCGTGCGCTGGGGGAAGCACGTGGAGCTCTTCTTCCTGGACGGGCGCCAGTTCCGCAGTGCCGAGCAGTTCTGTAATCCGGATCCCATCCCCGACGGGCCGGAGACGCCGAACACGCTCTTCTCGCCCTTCGTGGAGGACGAGATCCTGGCTCCGCTCGTGGATCCGGTGATCGGGCCGATCGCTGCGGCGCTGGTGCTGACGCCGAGCGATCCGGACTGCGTGGCCACCCTGCTCGAGGACCCCACGCGAACCGTCCTCGGTAGTGCGCAGCTCGCGGCGCTGAAGCAGGCGCTGCTCGCCTCCACCGCCACGTTCAAGACCATCGTCAACAACACGCCGCTCTCGACGCTCTACGTCACTCCCTACGATCGCTGGGACGGCTACCAGGCCGAGCAGCACGAGCTGCTCGACTTCATCGCGACGAACCTGGACCCGAGTCGGGTCCTCGTCCTCACCACGGACTTCCACACCAACATGGCGATCCGGCGCCCGGAGCTGACGGAGATGGTGGTGGGCCCGATCGGGCAGACCACGTTCGCGACCTCCGCGGGCGGCATCCTGACGGGTGCCGGGCTGCCGCCGGCCTTCGTTCCCGTCCTGCTCCAGCTCTTCAACGGCGTCGTGGATCTGGGCAACGGCGCGGGCTCGGTGCTGGGGGCGGAGCACGACGCCTTCTCCTACGCCGTGGTGGACGTCTTCGAGGACGGCGGCATTCCGAAGCTGGTCGTGACCGCGCGCGGCAATCCGGACTACGCCGCCGGTGCGAACGATCCCAACGACGTGGTGGACCTGTTCAGCTTCGAGATGCCCTGAGGCAGAGGGCGGCAGCTACGCCGCGTCGATCAGCTCGAAGTCCGCGAAGTCGGGGCGGCGCATCACCTGGTGGAAGCGCTTCGCCGACCAGGGCCAGAGGGTGGGAATGCCATCCGGGTCCAGGTACCAGCTGTCGCAGCCGGTCACCCACACGGTGCGCTGCATCGCCTCGGCCAGCGACGCCTGGAAGGCGGCGGCGGCCTCGGGCTTCGGGGTGAGGGCCTTGCCCGCCTGCTGCTCGAGCAGCTGGATGCAGTCGAGGATGTAGCTCGTCTGGGTCTCGGACACGTCGATCACCGAGATGTTTCCGATCGGGCTGTTGGGCCCCACCAGCATGAAGAAATTGGGGAAGCCAGGCATCGTCATCGAGCGGTAGGTGCGAGGCCCCCGGGCCCAGGCCTCCTTCAGGCTCAGGCCGTTCGCGCCCACCACGTGGGCGATGCCCCACTCGTGGGGCCGGAAGCCGGTGGCGAGCACGAGCACGTCGAGCTCGTGGAGCTTCCCGTCCCCGGTGACGACTCCCCGCTCCTCGACGTGATCGATGCCCTCGGTCACGAGCTCCACGTGCTCCTTCTGGAGCGTGGGGTAGAAGGTGTTGGACAGGATCAGGCGCTTGCAGCCGGGCTCGTAGTCGGGTTTGAGCTTGCGGCGAAGCTCCGGATCCTTCACGGAGGCCAGGTAGTCGCGGCAGCCGCGGGCCATGCGGCGCCGCCAGAAGCCGTCCTCGGTCACCCCGACGGAGGCGAGGTCGAAGATCCGCTTGTAGAACGCCCGGGTGAGCTTCGCCAGGATGGGCAGGCGGCGCGTCCATCTCCGCTCGCGCTCCGAGTAACGCTTGTTGCCCAGGGGGAAGATCCACTGGGCGGTCCGCTGGAAGAGCGTGAGATGGCGCGCCACGTCGGAGAGCGGCGCCATCATCTGTGCGCCGCTGGAGCCGTTGCCGATGACGCCGATGCGGCGGCCGCGCAGCTCGACCTCGTGGTCCCATTCCGCGGAGTGGAACATCGCGCCTTCGAAGCGCTCGAGGCCGGGGATCTGGGGATGGTTCTTGATGTGGAGCGGTCCCGTGGCGTCGACAAGCACATCCGCGAGGACCTGCTCTCCTCCACTCGTCTCGATCACCCAGCGTCCGTTCTCGTAGCGGGCGCTCTCGACGCTCTGGCCGAAGGAGATGTGCCGCAGAAGGTCGTACTTCTCGGCGACCCGTTCGAAGTACTCGCGGATCTCCGGGCCCGGCGAGAAGCGGTGGGTCCAGTCGAGGTTGGGCTCGAAGCTGTACGAGTAGAAGAAGGAGGGGACGTCGCAGCTGAGCCCGGGGTAGGAGTTCTCGCGCCAGGTCCCGCCCACGGAGGCGGCCTTCTCGAAGATCCGGAAGCGTCTTCCAGTCTGCTGGAGGCGGATGCCCATCAGCAGCCCGGACATGCCGGCTCCGATGATGCAGGTCTCGATCTCTCGTCGGCTTCCCACGGAGGCCTCCCGGGCGCTCAGTATGGCGCAACGCCGCGGGTGCGCACGGCGCGCTTCCCGGCTTCCGGTCGGCGCTCGATCAGTCCTGCGAGAGCAGAGAGATGCGTCCCTGTCGCCGCAGTGCCGAGAGCGATGCAACCGTGGGCCAGAAGAGCGCGCGCACTGCGCGATCCGCACGCTGGACGGCCCGCGGCACGCGGCGCCACAGGGGCTGCGCGTCGAGCTGCGCCATGACCAGCTCGAAGACGGCTTCCTTCGCGGCCGCCAGCGCCGGGCCGGCCAGCGCGCGACCGTCGATCACGAGGAAGCAGGTGAGATCGCCGAAGGAGATCAGTGTGGGCTTGCCGGAGGGCTCGAAGGGCAGGAGGTCGTGATCGTTCAGCAGCCGGGCGGCGTTGCGCGCGGCGCAGAGCCCCATGTCGAGCGCGTGATAGCCCTGCTTCGCCAGCGGGGTCGGCAGATCGGCGCCATCGCCGGCAATGAAGATCTGCGTGTGGCCCTTGCTCTGGAGGCTCGTGTCGACCGGCGCCCAGCGGCCCGGAGGCGCCAGGCCCGAGTCCGCCAGCAGCGCGGGCGGGGCCGGTCCTCCGGTCCAGATCGTGAGGTCCGAGGGCAGCACGCGGTCGTCGTCGAGGACGACGGCCGCAGGTTCGATGCGACGCACTGGCGAGGCCATCTGCAGCTCGACCTGGTAGGGGGCGCAGAGCTTGCGGATGTGCCCATCGAGTGACTTCGGGGCCTCCGGCAGCAGCCGCTCACGCGCTTCGACGACGGCCACCCGAAGCTCGCTCTCGCGATGGGCCCGCAGGATCTCTCCCAGGGCCTCGACGCCCTCGAGACCTCCTCCGACGATCACGACGCTCGCCGGGCGTCGCCGGGCGGCGAGTCGCTCGAGTCGACGCCCGATCCGCGCACACTGGTCGACGGACTTGAAGGGCAGGGCGTGCTCGATCACGCCCGGTACGCCACGGGTGGCGTCGACACCGCCCAGGGCGACGATCAACGCGTCGTACTCGAGGCCTTTGCGGCGACGCCGCGTCGCGACGCGGCGGGCCGTCGGATCGATCTCCGTCACGGTGTCGCGGAGGAAGGTGTGGCCGGCGCGCTCCATCGCCCGATCCAGGGGCAATCGGAGCAGCTCCGGGGTCTTTACGCCCGAGAGCAGCTCGTGGATGTTGGGAAGGAACTCGAACGATGGGTTGCGATCGATCAGTGTGACCGCGTGGCGATCGGAACGCAGCTCGAGCGCCGCCGCCAGACCGGCGAAGCCGCCCCCCAGGACGAGGACGCGTCTGCGATCGGAGGAGCGTCTCTTCACACGTGCAGTATTCCACGCTCGAGCGGCGCAGGCGACCGGGCGCCCCGCTGCTCGACCGGACAGGCAATCCCGGGGGGCGCGCCCCTCCGGATCCGCGACGCGTCGACCGTCGTGTCCTACCTTGCGAGGGGAGGTCCATCGATGCGGCGCGATTCAGGGCGGTTCGTTGCGGGGCTCACGCGGCGGGAGTTCGGGGGTGTGGCGGCTGCGAGCGCTACGGCCCTCGCACTGCCCGGCTGGGCGCGGGGAGCGACGCGTGGCGTCGGGGACCCGGCGCAGCTGCGGTACGCGGGCGAGCAGTCCGTACCGGTGGCGCTCGCGGGTGTCGCGCGCGGGGAGGGCGACGAGGCGGTGGTTCGGGCCGTGCGCCGAGCGGCGCTCGCCGCCACGGACTTCTCCTGGCTCTCGCGGGGCGACACCGTGCTCGTGAAGCCGGTCTGCAACTCGGGCAATCCCTATCCCGCCACCACGGATCCACTCGCGCTGCGCGCCGTGGTCGGCCTGCTGCGCGAGCAGGGGGCCGGCCGCGTGATCGTGGCCGACATGTCCGGTGTGCAGTTCCTGCGCTTCGGTCCGGACCGCACGCGCGGCAGCACTCGCCAGCTGATGGTTCAGGCGGGCATGGCGCCGGCCATCGAGGACTCGGGCGCCGAGTTGCACGCGTTCGAGGAGGCCGGCTGGGACGGCTTCTTCGAGCAGAGCCCGGACGTGCTGGGCAGCTGGGCCGGGCCCGTGCTGCTGCCTGGCGTGCTCGAGGAGGTGGACCATGTGGTGCTCGTGCCCCGCTGCAGCCGTCACCTGCTGGCGGGCAGCACGCTGGGGCTCAAGGCCGCCGTCGGATGGTGGCGACACGACACGCGGCTCGAGTACCACCACGACGCCTCCACCTTCTCGGAGAAGACGGCCGACGCGAATCGGGTGCCCGCCGTGCTTTCGCGGCAGCGGCTGGTGCTCACGAGTGCCACGAAGTTGCTCACCACCTTCGGCCCCGACGACGGCACCGTGAGCGAGCCCGAGACGGGTCTGGTCCTCGCGAGCACCGACGTCGTCGCCCACGACATGGTCTCGCTGTCCTGGCTCCTGGAGAACCGGGCCGCACTGCCCCGGGCCCAGCGCGAGGGGCCGATCGACGATCCGAACACCTCGCAGGCCGTGGTGAACGTCGCGAATCGGGTGGTCACGGGCATGCTTGGCGGCTTCGGCGCCGCGCTCTCCGCGGAGCGCCTCGAGCGCTACGACCTCGACACGCTCTGGGACGACCGGATCCTGCGCCGAGCCTTCGATGTGTTCGGCGGGGTTCCGCGCATCGAGCTGGTCGGCGCAAACGACGGCGTACCGCCCGCGATCGCAGCCCGGCTCTCGGCCGCGGTTCGGCTACCCCGCACCGATGAACGCGGAGTCTTCGGATAGACGGGCGACGCTCTGCGAAGTCCCGAGGGCCCCTCGGTATTCCCCGCGGGATCAGACGCGGACGACCTCTTCCTTGAAGCCGTAGAGAATGAAGAGGACCTCCTCCTTCTCCCGCTGGCCGATGCCGTTCTTGTCGAGCGCTGCCATGGCGTCGTCGATGGCCGCCACGAACTCCGCCTCGTCGATGTTCATCCCCTGGTGCGCGGAGAGCATGTCCTTGCCTTCGTAGACGTCGGGCCCGCCGGCACCGGTGATGAAGAAGGTGGCGACCGCATGCTTCACCGCTGCGACGTCGCTCCGAGCGTAGCGCGGTGCGATCCGCGGGTTGGCGAGGTGGAAGTCGACGATGTCGCTCGCGATGGCATTGATACCCTCGGTCGATCCGAGGCGTTCGTAGAGGCTGGGCATGGCTGGATTCTCTCCTGGCAGGGGACGCGTCACCATTGCGCCCGAGGATACATCAGCCTCGGAGCGCTTCGGCGCCGAAACCTGGCGATTTCGATCGCGCACCGCGCGACGGTATCCTTCGCCCGTCCCCGATCGGAGGAGACGGATGAGTCAGGTGACCGTGGCCGCGACGCAGATGGCGTGCAGCTGGGACGTCGAGGCGAACGTCGAGCGTGCCGTCGGGCTCGTCCGGGAGGCGGCGGAGCGCGGCGCCCAGATCGTCCTCGTGCAGGAGCTCTTCGAGACGCCGTATTTCCCGGTCGAGGAGAAGGCCGCGCTCTTCTCCCTCGCCAGGCCCGCGCAGGGGCATCCCACCATCGAGAGGATGGCCGCGCTGGCGCGGGAGCTGGAGATCGTGCTGCCGGTCAGCTTCTTCGAGCGGGCGGGCAACGCCCACTTCAACGCCGTGGCCATGGTCGACGCCGATGGCTCGGTCCTCGGCGTCTATCGCAAGAGCCACATTCCCGACGGACCCGGCTACGAGGAGAAGTTCTACTTCAACCCCGGCAACACGGGGTTTCGGGTGTGGGACACGCGCTACGCGAAGCTGGGTGTAGCCATCTGCTGGGATCAGTGGTTCCCGGAGTGCGCCCGGGCGATGGCGCTCCAGGACGCGGAGCTGCTGCTCTACCCCACGGCCATCGGTGACGAGCCGATCCCGGACCACCAGGACTCGAAGGACCAGTGGCAGCTGGTGATGCGGGGGCACGCGGCGGCGAACATGATCCCCGTGGTCGCCTCGAACCGCATCGGCACCGAGGAGACCGGCGCAGTGAAGCAGACCTTCTACGGTTCTTCGTTCATCACGGATGGAAACGGGGCGCTGGTCGCGGAGGCCTCGCGCGATCGACAGGAAGTTCTCACGGCGAGCTTCGATCTCGACGCGCTGCGGGAGGCGCGTGCCTCGACGGGGCTCTTCCGGGACCGGAGAACCGATCTCTATCGCATCCTGCTGACGCTGGATGGAAGGCCCTGACTGGAGGCTGGACCGCGGTTCCCGCGACTCGCGGGCCCTTCGCGCGGACGCTTCGGCGGGTGCGGGTCAGGCGGGCTGCTGCTGGGTGATGCAGTGGATCCCGCCCCCTCCGACGGCGATGCCGCGCACGTCGACCTGCACCACCTGGCGGTCGGGGAAGACCCGCTGGATCGACGCGCGGGCGCGGTCGTCGGCGGGAATGCCGTAGCAGGGCATCACGATGCCACCGTTGGCCATGTAGAAGTTGACGTAGGAGGCGCACCAGGCGTCTCCCCGCACCTCGGCCTCCCAGGCGTCCTCGATCTCGACGATCTCGAGGGCGTGTCCCTGTGCATCCGTGGCGCCGCGAAGCGCATGCAGATTCTCGCGGAGGATCTCCGTGCGGGGCGAATGCGGGTCCGTGCGCGTCTCCATCAGCACCAGGCCCGGGCGCGCGAAGCAGGCCAGCCCGTCGACGTGGCCGTCGGTGACGTCGCCGGGGTGGAGCTCTCCGGGCAGCCAGATCACCTTCGACGCGCCGAGCGCGGCGCAGAGCTCGCGCTCGATCTCGGCGCGGGTCATGCCCGGATTGCGGTTGGGGTTCAACACGCAGGACTCGGTGGTGAGGATCGTTCCTTCGCCGTCGACGTGGAGCGCTCCGCCTTCGAGATGCAGGGACGAGCGGTAGAGCGGAAGATCGAGGTGCGCCGTCAATCGCGCCGGGAGCCGGGCGTCCTCGGCGTAGCGATCGAAGCTCCCGCCCCAGCCATTGAAGCGCCAGGCCGTCGCGGCTCTCGATCCGTCCTCTCCCACGAGGAAGGTGGGTCCGGTGTCGCGAGTCCAGGCGTCGTCGATCGCGAGGGGAAGCAGCTCCACGCCGGGCCCGCAGTGGTGGGCAGCCTCCGCGAGCAGCTCGGGCAGGGCGATCATCGTGACCGGCTCGAAGCGCGCGATGGCCCGGGCAACCGCCGCATAGGCCTTGCGCGTCTCGGGCATGGCGTCTCCAAACACCTCGGCCCGGTGGGGCCAGGCCATCCAGCAGCGGGCATGGGGGGCCCACTCGGCCGGCATGCGCAGCCCCGACTCTCGCGGTGTGCTCGACAGGATCACGCCTCCGACCTCTACGTTTCGAGGACGCCGGGCGCGAGTGGTGCCTCGCCGCCCTGCCGCCACTCCGCCATGTCGACCTCGATGGCGCCGAGGCAGCCCCACCGGCCGATCCGATGTCTCCGCGGGGCCCTTCAGGCGGGCGCGGCCGTGGGTCACCGATCTCTCCTTGCCTGCGGCACGACGCGATCAGGGTACCCCGAGATTCCGACGCCCGTGGGAGCCGCTGCGAGCGCCTGAGGGGCGGCCTCATCCCGCGCACCCGCTTCGGGTACGCTCTGCCTCATGAATGCGAGGCGAGTCCCGATGCTCGAGCCCTCCAGGCGGCCAGGGCGGAGTCGATCGAGGTGAGCGCCAGGGCATCCCTGGGGCTGGTCCTCTCCGGCGGCGGCGCGCGAGCGATCGCCCACGTCGGCGTGATCGATGCGCTACGGACTCGAGGGCTCGAACCGGAGTGCATCGCCGGGTCGAGCTCCGGCGCCATCATCGGTGCCCTCGCGGCGGCCGGGCACTCGACCGAGACGATGCTCGAGTTCTTCACCAGGGCGAGCCCGTTTCGGCTCTCCGTCGTCACCGTGCGCAAGGCGGGAATCCTGGACACCGCCAAGGTCGTCGCCAGCTTCCGCGAGTACTTTCCGGAAGACTCGTTCGAGGCCCTGAAGATCCGGCTCTTCGTGACCGCGACCGACATCGTCAACGCGCGACTCAAGATCTTCGAGTCGGGTCCGCTCATCCCCGCCGTCCTGGCGTCGTGCTCGATGCCCATGGTGTTCACGCCGACCGAGGTCGACGGCCGCTGGTACGTGGATGGGGGTGTGATCAACAACTTCCCCATCGAGCCGCTGCGCGGCCGCTGTGACGTCGTGGTGGGCCACTACGCGAGCCCGCTTCGCAGCGCGAGCCGGGCGGATCTGAACGGCGTGCTCTCCGTCTCGGAGCGAGCCCTGGAGGTGGGCATGCACTTCGCCTCGAAGCACAAGTTCCACGAGTGCGATGTGATGCTCCGCTGCCCGCAGCTCTCGAAGTACGGCCTGTTCGACACGAAGCACCATCGGGAGATCTTCGAGGCCGGCCGGCAGGCCACACTGTCCGCCATGGACTCGATCCAGCGGGCGATCGACGCCGTCGCCTAGCACCAGCGCGGACGTGGTGAATTCCGTGGCGCGGAAGCGCTCGGCCCGGGTGGACACCGCCTCCGGCATGGGGCCCGCCTGGGACCCCGCCGGCGGACATCCGCGCTAGTTTCCCCACGTGAATGCCGAAGCTCCGACAGCGCAGCCGAGTCTGGGATCCTGGAGCGTCGCGGGGATCTGGGCGCGGCACCTGACCTCGCTCTACATCCCGGCCGCGAGTCTGGCCTTCCTGTGGACGGGACCCCACGTCTGGTACGTCGCCATCCTCTTTATGCTGCCCCTGGTCGTGGCCCATCAGCTCGACTGCGCCCCCTGGCGGGAGACGCGCCAGCCCGACGCCTCCCTCCCTGCATGGCCCTTCGACCTGCTTGTCTACCTGCTGGCGGCGCTCCAGCTCCTGATCGTCGGTTGGACCGTCCAGATGTTCACCCGGCAGGGCGTCTTCTCCGTAGACATGGCGCTGGTGTTCCTGTTGATCGGTGGCAGCTCGGGCTTCTCGATCATCACCGCCCACGAGCTGATCCACCGACGGCGCAAGGCCGACCAGTGGCTCGGACGCCTGCTGCTGTGCAGTGTCCTCTACGAGCACTTCTACACCGAGCACCTTCGCGGCCACCACGTCCGGGTCGGGACGCCGGACGATCCGGCCACGGCGCGCTTCGGAGAGGGCTACGAGGCCTTCTTCCGGCGGACCGTGCCCGCGCAGCTGCGCAGCGCCTGGCGCCTCGAGGCGAGGCGACTCGGCGATGAGGAGATGGGGCTCCTCGACCGCCGGCATCTCGGCAACCGCGTGCTCCACGGGCTCGTGGTGGAGTGGGGCGTCGCACTCGCGATCCTGCTCACCTTCGGACTGGCGTCTTTCGTGGCGTTCCTGGCCCAGGCCTTCATGGCGGTGCGGCTGCTCGAGGCGGTGAACTACTTCGAGCACTGGGGGCTGGTGCGTCGTGAACGGCGCGTTCAGCCCGTGGACTCCTGGGACACCCACAGCTGGTTCACCTACTACGGCCTGGTCGGGCTGTCGCGTCACGCCGACCACCACGCCTGGCCGGCCCGCCCGTATCCGCAGCTCCGCGTGTTCGAGGAGGCGCCGCTTCTGCCCATCGGGTACGTGGGCCTGGTCGATCAGGTCCTGACCCGAGACCAGGAGTTCCAGGAGGTCGCCAGCGACGAGCTGGCGCGCCGGCGACTCGGGCCCTTTGCCGCCGCGGAAGGGGAGGACCCGTCGCCGCTGGATCCCCGGCTGGCGCGGGAGCGCCTCCGGGAGGCCCAGAAGGCGTTGCGTCCGGGAGACGCGAAGCGCCGCTCGGGAGGGGCTGCGCGACCGCTTCTGGTGATGGCCGGCGTCGCCCTGGTGACGGCGCTCGGCGCCCACTGGGAGAGCGGGGGGCTGGATCTGGGCACGCGCATCGCGCTCCACGTCTGGATCCTCGGCGTGGTGGCCGGGGTCGCGATGACGGCGCGGTGGATTCGCGAGCGGATCGACCACGAGAGCCTGGCCTTCGGCGTGGCCTTCACCGGCATGGTGGCGCTCGGGCTGCTCAGCGACGCCGTGCTGCGGGGCCTCGGCGGCGCCTAGACCCCTCGTGGGCGGGCGCGACCTCCGGGAGTAGCCTTGGGGGGATGCGCTGGCCGGCGATCCTCCTCCTGCTCCTGGTGGTGCTTCCGTGCGCGGCCGCCGCGCAGACGATCACCAAGCAGCCCCTGCTCCAGACGATGCGCGGTAGTGAGCTCTGGCTGCAGTGGGAGACGGACTCGGACCCGACGCCCGGGCAGCACTTCGTGGACTGGGGGCTCGCGAGCGTCACGGAGAACACCGCCGCGAGCACGCAGACCCTCATGGTCGACGCCTCGCACTTCGTGCACCGCGCGGCGCTGACCGGGCTTCAGCCCGGAACGCCGTACCGCTACCGCGTGCGCAGCGGTCCGAGCCAGAGCCCCGAGTACGTCTTCGAGACGGCTCCGCCGATCGGTGCGCCGCTCCGGGTGGCCTGGATCGCCGACAACCAGAACCAGGCCGGGAACCCCTTCCTCGACGTCCTGAACCGCATCGCCCCGCGTGAGATCGACTTCATCGGCCACGCCGGGGACACGGTGCAGAACGGCGCCGTCGTCCAGGAGTGGGAGGACTTCTGGGCCGTCCCCCTGGAAGGTGCAGGAAATCTGGGCCAGACCACCCCCGTGCTCGTCGCCCGCGGCAACCACGATGGCGAGTTCGCGACGGCCTACGCCTACCACTGGCTTCCCGGCAACGGGAGCTATTACGCGGAGACGATCGGGCCGGCTCGCTTCCTCTTCCTGGATTCGAACAACGAGCACCGCACGGCGGCCCAGGTTCAGTGGCTCGAGGCCGAGCTGATGTCTCCGGCCTCGCAGGACGCGGTTTTCCGGATCGCCGTGTTCCACCGCCTGCCGTACACGAACCTCTGGTGCGACGCGAACGGCTACAACGGCGACGTCTGGACCCGCCAGAACTTCGTACCGCTCTTCGAGCAGTACGGCGTCGACCTGGTCGTCTCCGGCCACGCCCACGCCTACCAGCGCGGCGAGCAGAACGGCGTGACGTACACGGTCGTCGGGGGGGCGGGCGGCCTGCTCGACACCTTCGTGCCCCCAGCACCCTGGGACTTCATCGACGTGGCGCTCTCCGTCCATCACTACGCGATCATGGAGGTCGGGGGCGGACTGCTGCGTTGGACGGCCTACGACCTCCAGGACGACGTCATCGACTCCTTCGAGCTGGGTGCGCCGGAGGGCATTCCCGCGGCGGCGCCGGTCGCGCGGCTGGCTCTCGGGCTCCTGCTCGTCTCCGTGCCGGCTCTCGCTGCGCGCCGCCGGGTTCGCTGAAGAAGCGCGCGCGTCGATCGCTACTCCAGTCCCGCCTCGCGCAGGGCGGCGTTGCGTCGCGCGTCGATCTCGGGACGAGAGATGCCAAGGTAGTTCTGCATCATCCCGAGCGACAGCTTGGGCTGGACGCGACGCCCTTCGGCGATCGCGGCGCGCGCCTCCTCGGAGCGCCCCAGCGCGACCAGGTTCATTGCGACGTAGGCGTGGCCCGTGGGATAGCTGGGCTGCGTCGCCACCAGCCGCTCGGCTGCTTCCAGCGCCTCCTCGTGGCGACCGAGCTCCCAGTAGGCCAGGGCGAGATTGTCGTAGATCCAGACCATCGACCCCTGCGGATTGAGTCGTCGGGCTCGCTCGCTCGCGGTGATCGCAGCCTCCGCATTACCCGTGATTGCCTGGACCCAGCCGAGCCAGATCCAGGCCTCGGGCATGCTCGGGTTGAGCTCGACCGCTCGCTGGATCGATGCGAGTCCGTTCCGGGTGTCGCCTGCGGCCAGGTAGGATCCTGCGAGGCCGAGGTGCGCGGTCGGATCGCGTGGGTCCAGTGCGACCGCGCGGCGCGCGCTCGACGCCATCTTCGCCATCAGCGCCTCGCGAGGGCCGTGGTGGCCGAGCATCAGCTCCGACATGCCCGCCACCGCGAACTGTCCCAGCGCGGTCGCGAAACGAGGGTCGAGCTGCGTTGCTCGCCCGAAGAACCGACGCGCCTCGGCGAAGTCCTCGAGCGTATAGCGATCGAAGTGCTGGAGACCGAGCTGATAAGCGCTCCACGCCTCCAGGCTATCCGTGCCTCTCTGGTGCGCCCGCTCGCCCTCGGCGCGCGTGAGATCCCCCACCAGCGATGCCGCGATTACCGAGCTGATCTCGTCCTGAAGCTCGAACAGGTCCGTGATCTTGCGGTCATAGGCCTGCGCCCAGACGTGTTCACCTGAAGGTGCATCGATCAGCTGCGCCGTGACGCGGATCCGGTTGCCGGCGCGGCGAACGCTTCCCTCGACCAGGTAGCGAGCGCGGAGATCCTCGCTCACACGCCGCAGGTCCACGTCGTCGCCACGGTACTGGAAACTGGAGCTGCGTGCGATCACAGGAAAGGCGCGCCAGCTCGAAAGGCGCGTGATCAGGTCCTCGGCCAGGCCGTCGGCGAAGAATGCCTGCTCGGCGTCTGTAGAGAGATTGTCGAAGGGGAGTACCGCAATGGCGGGACGGTCGTCGAAAGGCGAGCCGTCGCTCGCCTTCACCGCCTCGGGTCCTGCGTCCGGCGGGCGAACCCCGAAGAAGTAGGAGAGCCCCGCAGCGAGCGCGAGCAGGGCGAGGGTTACCAGGGGCAGCGCGAGGCGCCGACCCGGGCGCACGCGCTTGCCTTTCTCGCTGCCCGCCGGCGCCTCGAAGGGCGCGATGTCCTGGAGTCCGGCCTCGCGGATCTCCATGGTTGGATCGAAACCCTTGAGCGCGTAGCCGCCATGGGAGCGCCAATGGATGGGCCGGCCGAAGAGGCCCGGATCGAGCCGCTGTGGCGCATTGTCGGCGACGGCCGCCGACATCAGGATCTGCGCCGGTCGCGCCAGATCGCAGATGCGGGCGGCGAGATCGACCGCCAGACCCTCTACGCGGGGATGATCGGGATCGTCGTCAGGGCCAGCGCGCTCGGTGACCTCGCCCATGTGCATGCCGACCCGCACCGCGGGCAGGTCGGGCTCCACAGCGTGGATCTCTTGCAGGCCCAGCCCGAACAGGACTGCCGAGCTGGGGGTCTCGAAGGTGAGGAAGCAGCCATCGCCCGCCCAATCGACGATCCGGCCGCCGTGCTCGGCCGCGAGC
>Ga0209536_100007789_pt1 | contig 16194 bp, 15 predicted proteins | sample DeeMarSeWOR28_12_FD_187461 | JGI IMG/M metagenome (GOLD analysis project Ga0209536, IMG submission 187461) | Marine sediment microbial communities from White Oak River estuary, North Carolina - WOR-2-8_12 (SPAdes) (version 2) | ecosystem: Environmental > Aquatic > Marine > Intertidal zone >...
AAAAAGGGGCCGAAGCCCCTTTTGTCGATCTACTGGCGGCGGTCGATCCGGCGGTCGATTTGCCGGCCGCGGCGGTCAAGGCGCCTGTCGGCTTTCGCGCCACGTCGGTCCAGCCGCCGGTCGACACGATCACCCTTGCGATCCAGTCGCTCCGACAGTCTGTCCCTGCCAGCCGCGTCCGCGCGACGGGACTTGCGATCGAGATTGCGATCGATCCTGTCGCCGCGCTTATCGAGGCGATGCTCGATCCGGTCGCCCTTGCGGTCGAGACGCGTTTCCACGCGGTCGCCGGCGTCGGCCAGAGCGCTACCGGCACAAAGCAAAAGCCCGGTCGTAACGATGACACTCTTCCTTATGTCCATGATCCTCTCCCTGTTGGCACTACGAATTGCGTGATGTTGTGACTATCAACGCAGTCGTTCGCGGCAGGTTGACGAAAGTCACCGGCAATCGCATTGTTATTGTCAAATCGGCCGGATTCAGACGTGCTGCATGAGCACGGGCAGGCGCGCCTCGTGAATCAGGAACTCGGTCGTTCCACCCAGTACTTTCTCGTACCAGCGCTGCCGGCTGTAGGCCCCGGACACGATCAGGTCCGCTTTCGCCTCCTGGCAGGCATCCATGAGCTCAGTTTCGATGTGCCGGCCGCGAGTCCTGACGTGCTTTGCCTTGATGCCCCAGTGTTTCAGGTAGGCCTTGAGCTGCGACGCTTTCGGTCCCGGCCGGTCCTCCGGCCCGCAGGTTACGATCGTGATTTCGGCAGCGTGCTGCAGCAGCGGGATCGAGGCCTTGACCGTCCGTGCGACGCGCGGCCCCTGGTCCCAGGCGATGCAGACACGCTCTCCGAGCTTGCCGTGGCCGGCTTGCGGCAACAACAGGACCGGGCAGGAACCGCGCATCAGGGCCGTGTCGACAAACACGCGCGCCACGCCGTTTGCCCGCTTGGGCCGCGACACGACGATGAGATCCACGATCGGTCCGACGATCCCCATGACCTTGTCGGGCGAGCCCACGCGCTCCGCCCACATCGCGCCGGGCTCCGCGCGAGCGTGGCTGATCATTTCGTAGCCGTGCTCCTCGGCGATCTTCCTGTAGAGGCTCTCCGCAGCCACCGGCGCGTCCGGGGTGCTCTTCTTGCGCCACGCAGCATCTGCGAACTCAGACGACAGCGTCAGGTCGGATTCCTTGTGCGGCCTTATATGGCAGCCATTTACGCTCGCATTCAGTTTCTTGCCCAGCTCAAATGCCGTGTTCAGGGCTCGCGCGCATTCAGGCCGGTCGGCAACCGGCACAAGGATGACTCTCATCGACCTTCTCCTTATGGCTCAGAAATGAGGATGGCACCGCCTGTTGCAACCGGCAAGCAGGCTTTATACGTATCGGAAGAGCCCCTACGGCGAAAGCACCCTGTCGAGATCCCGGCAGAGATCGTCGGCGTCCTCGAGGCCCACCGACAGCCGCATGACGCCGTCCCCGGCGTATTCCCGGAACCCCTCGAGCTGCTCCCCCGCGAGGTGGTAACTCGATTCCATGATCTGGTCCGTGCCGATCCAGTACACGAGGCTGCGATGGTGGCCGAGACTCACCGCGTAGTGGATGACCTGCAGCTCGTCGATCATCTTCCGGGCCACGGCCGGACCGTCGTCGACCCGGAACGACAGCATCCCCGAAAAGCCGGTCATCTGCCTCAGCGCAATGTCGTGCTGCGGATGCGACGGCAATCCCGGGTAATTGACGCGCGTTACGGCCGAATGCGCATCGAGAAATTCAGCCACCTGCATTGCGTTAGCGGAATGTGCCTGCATGCGAATGGGCAGGGTCGCCATCCCGCGCATGATGAGCCAGGCATTGAACGGACTGATGACGCCGCCGTAATGCACGAGTGCCTCCTCGTTCAGATCCATCATCACGTCGCCCGGACCCAGCAGGGCGCCGCCGAGCGCATCGCCGTGCCCGCCGACGTACTTGGTGAGCGAATGAATGACGAAGTCGGCACCCAGTTCGATGGGGCGGGTCACCACCGGCGAGGCGAAGGTCGAATCGACCGCGAGGCGGACCCCGTGTGCCCTGCAGATTTCCGCTATCGCCTCGATGTCGGCGAGGCGGATAATCGGGTTGATAGGCGTCTCTATAAAGATGAGCCGCGTGTCGTCCCGGATCGCCGCTTCGACGTGCCTGACGTCGCTGGTGTCGACCGGCGTCACTTCGATGCCGAAGCGCGGCAGGGTGTGCCGGACGAGTTCCGCACTACCCGCGTATTGAACGTCGCTCACGATCAGGTGATCGCCGGGCGACAGGTAGCCGAGTAACAGGGCGGATGTCGCCGCCATCCCCGAGCCGAATGCCAGGCAGGATTCGGCGCCCTCCAGCACGCGCAACTTCTCCTGGAGCTGGTTGACGGTAGGATTACCCCAGCGCGTGTAAATGTAGGGCATGTCGCTCTCGTCGAAATCCTTGATCGAGAACGCTTCGGCGTCTTTCGTCGTAAAGGTCGTCGACATGACGATGCTCGGCGACGACGCGCCCGTAACCTCGTCCGGCGCCTCCCCGGCGTGCACAGCCAGTGTCTGCGGCCCGGCATCCTTCGGCAATTTGCTCACGATGTCTCCCCTGCTGCGTGTGCGCCCGATTCTACGCGAGCTTGATTCGCCGCGTAATGACAGCGTGCTATGCTCGATGCCAGCGACGATCGGGACCAGACCTGCAGTGGCAATTCGTTCACTTTGTATTACCGAGGGCGGCGACCGGCCGACGATAGAGACCTTCATCGGCATGCATCGGGCCGGAGTCGAAATTACGGTGACCTGCCCGCCGGATCATCCGAACCGGCAGCTGCTCGACGACGCCGGCGTGCCCACTATACCGCTGCAGCTGAATGACAACTTCAACAGCGACGACATTGCGACGCTGCGCCGCGAACTCATTCGTGGCAGGTACCACATCCTGCACACGTTCAACAGCAAGGCGGTGACGAATGGCCTGCGTGCCTGCAAAGGATTGCCGGTCAAGGTCGTCTGCTATCGCGGCATCGTCGGCAACCTGAGTTTTCTCGACCCGATGTCCTGGATGCGCTACCTCAACCCGCGCATCGACCGCATCATCTGCGTGTGCGAAGCGATCCGGCAGTGGTTCCTGCACATGCAGCCCGCATTCCTGCGCATGCCGCCGGAACGCCCGGTTACGATTCACAAGGGACACAGGCTGGAGTGGTACTCGGACGAGCCGGCGGATCTCGCCCGGTTTGGCATTCCGGAGAACGCGTTCGTCATCGGCTGCACGGCGGCGTACCGGCCGCGCAAGGGTATCGAGTATCTCGTCGATGCGCTGCGCATGCTGCCGACGGATATCCCCGCCCACCTGTTGCTGATCGGGCGCATGGACGATCCCGGGCTTACGAAGAAGATCAATGCGAGCGGTATTGCCGAGCGAATTCACCGCATCGGCCACCGCAGCGATGCGCCCGCAGTAACGGCCGCGTGCGATGTATTTTCACTGCCGTCCACGAAACGCGAAGGGCTCGCCCGCGCCATCATCGAAGCGATGGCGTACCGCGTGCCGCCGGTCGTCACCGACTGCGGCGGCAGCCCCGAACTCGTCGTCGACGGTGAGTGCGGTTTCGTCGTGCCGATCAAGGACGCGCGGGCGCTCGCCGGCGCATTCGAGAAACTCTATCGGGATCCCGGGCTGCGGCAACGCATGGGTGAGGCGGCGCGCGAGCGCATTGGCACGCATTTCCGCAACGAGGATACGGTCAGGAAGACGATCGCCCTGTACGAGGAACTGGTACCGAACCCGGATTGAATGCGTGCGGATACCCCTGCGCAGGCGGACCGGGGAGTTCCTCTCCGTCATGGCTCGCTGCGCTGCGCTTTACTTCCTTCGAGGAACTCCCCGGTCCGCCTGCAGGCTTCAAAGTTCGACCATCAGTTTCCCGGTGTTGCCGCCCGTGAACAGCAGGTTGATGCCTTCGATCGCGCTCTCGAGGCCCTCGAGCTTATGCGCGCGATACTTGAGTTTGCCGGCTGCGAGGTATTCCGCCAGTTTCTGCATCATCGCCGGCACCTGGTCCCAGTGGTCCGGCATGGTGAATCCCGTGATCGTAAGTCGTTTCCTGATGATGTTGAGCCAGTTCGGTCCCGGCGACGGAGTTGCAGTGTTGTAGTCGGCAATCATGCCGCACACGATGATGCGGCCGTGAGCGTTCATGCGGTTGAAGACGATGTGCTGCACCGGCCCGCCGGTATTCTCGAAATACACGTCGACGCCGTTCGGCGTTGCTTCCTGCAATTGGCGCTCGAGATCGTCCGACTTGTAGTTGATCGCGCTGTCGAAGCCCAGCTCCTCTTCGAGCCAGCGGCACTTCTCATCGGTGCCCGCCGTGCCGACGACCGTGAGGCCTTCGGCCTTGCCCAGCTGACCGACCATCGAACCGACAGAGCCGGCGGCGCCCGACACGACGAGCGTCTCGCCCGCCTTCGGCTTGCCGATCTCCATGAGTCCCTGCCAGGCTGTAAGCCCGGGCAGCGACAAAACACAAAGCACGGCTTCGGCCGAGATGCCCGGCGGCAACTTGTTGAGCCCTTCTCCGCTGCTGACCGCATACTCGGTCCAGCCGATCATGCCGACCACGCGGTCGCCGGCCGCGAACTCCTCGCTTTTCGACTCGACGACCTCGGCGACGCCGCTGGAGCGCATGACCTCGCCCAGTTCGACCGGCGGGATGTAGCTGCCGCGGTCCTCGCTCATCCAGCCGCGCATGGCGGGGTCGAGCGACATGTGCGTCTGCTTCAGCAGTATTTGCCCGGGCTCGAGTTCCGGCGTCTCGAGCGTGACTACCTCGAAGACGTCGGGCGTGATGGTAAGGCGCGGGCGTTTGACGAGTTTGACGGCTTTATATTGCATGACGGGTCGGTCGCTCCTGTGGTGTGCGGACCGCCCATGGTACCCGCAAATGCCGCCCCGGGAGCGGTTCGAGAACCGCTCCTACAGGCGCAGGGCCCCGTCCACCTCTATGCAGCGACCGTTCATGTACTCGTTCTCGAGGATGAACTGCACCGTGTGCGCGATTTCGTCAGGTTCACCCAGGCGTCCTGCCGGAATCGGCCGGGTCATCTTTTCACGCGCTTCCGGTTTCATCGACATCACGAGTTCCGTGCTGATGAATCCGGGCGCGATTGACGCGGAACGGATGCCATAGCGGGCGAATTCCTTGGCCCACACGACGGACATGGCCTGCACGCCTGCCTTGGCGGCGGAGTAATTCGTCTGGCCCATGTTCCCCGAGCGCGATATCGACGAGATGTTGATGATGCACCCCTTTGCGCCGGACTCGATCATCTTCGCAGCGGCTTCGCGGCCGCACAGGAACACGCCCGTGAGGTTGACGTCGATCACCGCCTGCCACTGGTCGAGCGTCATTTTCGAGACCTGCTCACCGTCCTTGTACTTGAGCATGAATGCGTCGCGGATGATGCCCGCGTTGTTGACCAGCCCGTGGATCGCACCGAAATCTTCGGCGATGCGGTCGAAAAGCGCTTCGACTTCGTCTTCTTTCGCCACGTTGGCGGTATAGCCCTGCGCCTGTGGCGAACCGGCTTCGCGACATTCGTCGGCCGCTGACTCCACAGCCGCCTCATCCAGGTCGACGAGAGCCAGCCGGCTGCCGGCCGCGGCGAGCCGCTTTGCCATGGCCAGGCCGAGCCCGCGGCCGCCTCCCGTAATCACGATTGTCTTCCCTGCGAGATCCATCGAGTTCTCCTGTATTTTCTCCAAGCGCCACCCTGGCGGCTTTATTGTGCACCGCACAATACCAGAAAATTTCGAAAAACGCCTGTGGCTGCGTCGTTGCCTGAAAACCGCAAATAGCCGATGATCGAAGCAGGCTGGATTAGGGGGTACGGCCATGACCAAGCACCGCAAAACCGCCACCGACCGCGACAACCTGCCTTTCGTCGCGCCGTGCCGGAAACTCTCGCTGTGGGCGCCGTTTCGCTGGATTCGCCTCGGCGTAGCGGACCTGGTCCAGGCACCGCAGCAAAGCCTTGTTTATGGTTTCGTTGTCGCCGTGCTGATCGGCGCAGTCTCCCTTATCGCGTGGTTCCGCGGCAGCCAGTGGATTATGTTCGGTATGCTGGGCGGGTTCGTATTCCTGGCACCGCTCGTCTGCGTCGGCCTTTATGCCATCAGCGCGCAGCTCGAACGCGGGCAGGAACCGGTCCTTGCACGCAGCCTGCGCGCCGCGTTCCGGCGACACATCGGCAACGAGGCGGTTTTCGCGCTGGCTCTGCTGGTGATATTCCTGGTCTGGTCGAGGGCGGCCGTTATCGTCACCGCGGTCATGTTCCCGACGGATGGCAACCCGACGACGGCCGAACTCGTCAGCTTCCTCGCGTTCGGCAGCGGCGTCGGCGCCATCTTCGCCGCAGTCACCTTTTCGGCGAGCGCGTTTTCACTGCCGATGATCATGCACCGCGACGTCGACAGCGTCACGGCGATCGTTACCTCCGTCAACGCGGTACTCAGGAACAAGGGCACCATGCTCGTCTGGCTGGCTATCATCGTCCTTGCGCTGGTGCTCGGGGTGGTTACGGCTTTTGCGGGCCTGATCGTGATAATCCCGGTCATCGGGTACGCGACCTGGCACGCCTACGAGGAGACCATCGACGCCACGGCCTTTCCCCGCCACAGTGAAGGCATAACGGCAACGCCGCGCGAACACTCGAGCGCCGCCATGGAACACGACCCCGTCATCTAGGCGTACGCCGGCTCAGGCCTTACAGAGTTCCAGTGCGCAGTAGGCAGCGCCGAGCAGTCCGGGCTGGTCGTGGAGTATGAGCTGTGTCGGTATGCGCTCCATCAGGGAACGATGGCGGCCCTTGTTCTCGAACCCGGAACGAAAGCCACTGTTCTTCAGGAGGTCCGGATAACGCTTCGATATGCCGCCGGCAATGAATATGCCGTCCTCGGCCCCGAGCGTCAGCGCGAGATCCCCCGCGACCTGCCCGAATACTTCGAAAAACATCTGCACCGCCTCCGCGGCCAGCGGGTCGGTGTTCTCGATCGCGGCCGTGAAAATCTCGGCCGCCGACAGGTGCGCGCGTTTCTCGCCGTGGATGCGCATCAGCGCCCAGTAGATGTTCTCGATCCCGGGCCCCGACACGAGCCGTTCGCTCGACACACGATCGAAGCGCTCACGCAGCGTTCTCAGGATATCGATCTGCACCTGTGTCTCGGGAGCAAAGCCGCCGTGCCCGGCCTCTCCAGCTATCGGCAGCAGCGTGTCGCCGTGTTTCCGCAAGCCGACCGCGCCGAGACCGGTGCCGGGCCCGATGACGCCCACCATGTAACGTTCCGCATCGAGCGGTCCGCGCTCCGGCAGGCCGACCGGCATGCAGTCGTTTGCCGTGAGGAACGGCACCGAGTAGGCAATCGCTTCGAAGTCATTCAGGAGTTGCACGTCGTCGAGCGAGAATTCAGCGGCAAGCTCGTGAGCCGCGATTTCCCAGTGGTTGTTGGTAAACCGCACGCGCCCATCGATGATCGGGCCGGCGGCGGCAAGACAGATCACGCGCGGCGACTCCGCACCGACGGCATCCAGGTACTGCCTGATCGCCGCGTCTGCCGACTCGAAGTCGTCACACTGCAGGGTATGCGCTTCTGAAAACCCGGGGCTGTCGGTACGAGCGAGCGCGAAGCGGGCATTGGTGCCACCGATATCACCAATCAGCAGGCAGGTATCGGTTTTTGAGCTGCGTCGGGCAGGATTCATCGAATGTTTCTCGACCCCGTTTCGTCCGCGCCCTACTATACAGAGAATCAACTTCTGCACCAGCGACTCGGCGGGCCATTGAATGTCATCCTTTTTCGGTATCGTTGCGGGCCTAGCATTGCTCATTGTCGGCGGTGGATTGCTGGTGACGGGCGCCTCGCAGCTTGCTGCGCGGCTCGGTGTGTCGCCGATGATCGTGGGCCTCACGATCGTCGGATTCGGTACCAGCGCACCGGAACTGGTCGTCAATATCATCGGTGGCCTGCGCGGGGAATCGGCGCTTGCATTCGGCAACGTGATCGGTTCGAACATCAGCAATCTCGCGCTCGTGCTCGGTGCCGCGGCCATGCTGCAAAGCATCGAGATCGAAGGCTCGGTCATTCGCCGCGAAGTGCCGTTGTTGTTGCTCGTGACGACAATAATGACGGTCATGGCGCTGGACACCGTCCTGGAGGGCGGCACCGCACGCATCGGCGTGTCCGATGCCATCGTATTGTTGTTGCTGTTCTCCATGTTCGTTTACATCACGGTGCAGGACGTCGTCCTGTCGAAAAAGAACGACGCGTTGCTCACGGAAATAGAAGCGAGCCCCCTGGTCGTTACCGAACCGGTGAGCCGTTACCACTGGGCTTTCGTGATCGCCGGATTCGCCCTGCTGTTCGTTGGCGGAGAAATGACCGTGCGCTACAGCGTCACATTTGCCGCCTCGCTGGGCATATCCACCACGCTGGTCGGCCTTTTCGTCGTCGCGATCGGTACCAGCCTGCCGGAACTGATTACCTCCGTGATCGCTGCCTGGCGCAAGGAATCCGACCTGGCGCTGGGCAACATTCTCGGCTCGAACGTGTTCAATTCCCTCATCGTACTGCCTGCGAGCGCGCTGGCCGGTTCCGTTACGATCCCGAAGGGCGGCGTGCATGACCTTGCGGTTTCATGGCTGTTTGCGGCCGCGCTCATTCCCATATTTCTCATCGGCCGGGCGCGACTCGGCCGCACCAGCGGTATCATGTTGCTGATCGCGTATGCGGCGTACGCGGTCCTGCGCATACGGAATTACTGAACAGTGTGCGAGAGACGACGTTACTTACCACCTGAAGATGGAGCCTACAGATGACTTCGACGCTCCCGGACGGCCTGTTGCATGCGCTGGTGCTCGACCGGAATGGCAGCGCAAGACCTGTCGCGCCTGCAGACATCGAAAACTGGCGGCCCGAGGATGGTCTGTTGTGGCTGCACCTCGATGTCGCGGAACGGCCGCCGGACGATTGGATGCAGACGGCTCTCGGCCTGAACCCGCTGGTCGTCGAGGCACTCAACGCCGACGAGACCCGGCCCCGGTCACTCACCCTGGCCGACGGCCTGCTGACCGTGCTGCGCGGCGTCAATACGAATCCCGGCGCGGACCCGGAAGACATGGTGTCGATCCGGCTGTGGATAGAGCGTGACCGGATCGTCAGCACGCGGCGGCGGCGATTGCTGTCGGTACAGGACCTGAAAGATCAGCTGCAGCAGGGTCTCGGCCCGAAGACCAGCGGCGAATTCCTGTCTGAACTCATTGGCCGTCTCGCGGACCGGATCGGCGGATTTGTCGACACGATCGAAGACGCCCTTTCGTCGATAGAAGAGGCGGAATCCGACGAACCGGTGCAGCTGCGGCGACGGTCGCTCGCCACGCTGCGTCGGCAGATCGCCTCGGTGCGGCGATTCGTCGGACCGCAACGGGATGCGCTGGACCGGCTTTACCGGAACCCGGGCAGCCTGCTCTCCGATTCGGAAACGAACCGTCTGCGCGAGGAAGCCGACCGCGTCACGCGTTATCTCGAGGACCTGGACCTTGCCCGCGAGCGCGCGGTGGTGTTGCAGGAAGAGCTGATGAACGAACTGGCCCAGCTGCAGAATACGCGCATGTACGTGCTATCCGTCGTCGCCGCCATCTTCCTGCCGCTCACCTTCGTGACGGGACTGCTCGGCATGAATGTAGGCGGATTGCCCGGCATAGATTCGCCGAGGGGATTCCTGATCGCCGTTGTCGTGATGTTCGCGACGAGCGCGGCGATGCTCATCTACTTCCGCTATCGGAAGTGGCTGTGAGATCAACCGCCGCGGTCGCCAGTTCGGCGATCGCAGCGAAGTCTTTCGCGCCCAGCAATCCGGGCGGCGCGATCCAGGAGCCGCCGATGCAGGCGACGTTCGGCAAAGACAGGTAGTCGTTCGCGTTATCCGGACCAATGCCGCCGGTCGGCATGAAACAGACCTCGGGAATCGGCGCCGCGACGGCCTTGAGAAAGGCGGCGCCACCCGACAGCTCCGCAGGGAAGAATTTCTGTAGTGTGTAACCGAGATCCAGGAGTTTCAGCATTTCGGACGCCGTAACGGCGCCCGGGACGAATGGCAGTTCCGCGTCGGCAACGGCCTCGAGCAGCGCGTCGCTCGAACCGGGGCTTACCGCGAACACGGCGCCAGCCGACTTCACCGCCGCGATCTGCGCCGCGCGGCGCACGCTGCCGGCGCCTACCAGCATGCCGGGCACCTCGGTCGCTATGCGCTCGATGGATTCCAGGCCCGCGTCCGTCCTGAGCGTCACCTCGATGGCGTCCAGGCCGCTCGCCAACAGGCACTTTGCCAACGGTGCCGCGTCATCCGCATCGTCGATGACGACCACCGGAACGACACGTTGCGCGGCGAGCAGGTCGGCCGCGTTCATGCGTCCGCCACCGTAAATATTCCGCCGCCCTGCTCCGCGCCCTCGCTACGCTCCCTGAACACGGCGAACAGCTCGCGGCCCATGCCGACCTGGCGATTCGCGACGTCAGCGTCGGGCGTGGGCCTCGTATCGAGGTCGGCGGCTTCCACGACGACAGTGCCGCCGTTGGCGTCGATCGTGACCATGTCGCCATCGCGTATCTTGCCGATAACGCCGCCGGCGAGCGATTCCGGCGTCACCTGGATGGCCGCCAGTACCTTGCCCGATGCGCCCGACATCCGGCCGTCGGTCAGGAGCGCCACCTTGAAGCCGCGGTTCTGCAGCACGCCGAGGTACGGCGTGAGTTTGTGCAGCTCCGGCATGCCGTTCGCGCGGGGGCCCTGCCCTGGCAACACCGCGACGAAGTCCGTCTCCAGTTCGCCGTCATTGAACGCCTGCGTAAACGCGGCCTGTGACGTAAAGACACGCGCCGGCGCCTTGATCGAATAATGCTCCGGTGCAACCGCCGACACTTTCACAATCGCGCGGCCGACATTGCCCGCGACCAGGCGCAGCCCGCCTTCCGCATCGAACGGGTCACTCGATGGGCGCACGATGTCCGCATCGAGCGTCTCTGCGGGCGCATCGCGCCATTCGAGCACGCCGTCTTCGAGAAACGGTTCCCTGCAGAAATTTCGCAGGCCCGGGCCGAGTATCGTCTGCACGTCGTCGTGCAGCAGCCCGGCATCGAGTAGCTGGCTGATGACGAATCCGAGGCCGCCGGCTGCGTGAAAGTGGTTCACGTCGGCCTTGCCGTTCGGATACACGCGCGCGAGCAACGGCACGGCTGCCGACAGTGCCGAGAAATCTTCCCAGTCGATGACGATCCCGGCCGCCTTCGCGATGGCGACGAGGTGGATCGTGTGATTCGTCGACCCCCCCGTTGCGAGCAAACCGACGATCGAATTGACGATCGCCTTTTCGTCGACGATCTCGCCCACCGGCACGTAGTCGTCGCCGAGATTGGTCCTTTTCAGGATGTTGTTCACGGCTTCGCGCGTCAGCTGTTCCCGCAGCGGCGTCCCGGGGTTTACGAACGAGCCGCCGGGCAACTGCAGGCCCATGAATTCCATGAGCATCTGGTTGCTGTTTGCCGTGCCGTAAAAGGTGCAGGTGCCGGGCGCATGGTAAGCGGCCGACTCCGCGGCCAGCAGTTCGTCGCGGCCGATACGGCCCGCGGCGTAGTCCTCGCGAACCTGTGCCTTTTCCCTGTTCGACAGGCCGGACACCATCGGTCCCGCCGGGGCAAACGTGACGGGCAGGTGTCCGAAAGACAGCGCGCCGATCAGGAGGCCCGGCACGATCTTGTCGCAGATACCGAGGCAGATCGCGGCATCGAACATGTTGTGCGACAGCGCCACGGCCGTGGACAACGCGATGACGTCGCGGCTGAACAGCGACAGGTCCATGCCGTCCTGTCCCTGGGTTACCCCGTCGCACATCGCGGGCACGCCGCCGGCGAACTGTGCGACGGCGCCCTGCTTCGCAGCCGCGTCCTTGATCACCGCGGGATACGTGTCGAACGGCTGGTGCGCGCTGAGCATTTCGTTGTAGGCGGAGACGATGCCGATGTTCGGCACGGTATTGCCCGACAACGCCTTCTTCTCGATGTTACTGCCGGCGGCCATGGCGTGCGCCAGATTGCTGCACGACATCGAGCCGCGTGACGGGCCGCCGTCGGCCGCGCTTCGGATGCGCGCGAGGTAGCCGCGGCGGGAGGCCTCACTGCGCTCCCGGATTCTCTCGGTAACACGCTGGATAGTGGAGTTCATTAGCAATTGCCTCGGGTTGTCAGGGTGCCCAGTAGACGTGCACGGGCGCACGCTTCTCCCGGAGTAAATGGGACACGGGATAACCGTTCGCATCATTCTTGGCCGTCTCGTAGATCTCGCGTTTGGCGTCGCCGAATATCAGCAGCAGTATTTCGTCGCTTCGCGATAACGCAGACAGCGTAAGGCTCACTCTGGGATGCGGGCTGGCCGCGGTTTTGACGGGGATGCAGAGCTCGTTCGAATCGACGTCGAGGCCCTCGCGGAGATTATCGGCATCCGGAAACAGCGAGGCGAAATGGCCGTCCTCACCCATGCCAAGCAATGCGCTGGCAAAAGGGAACGGTGCGAGACGCAACTCATCGTTCAATTCGGCGCAGCGTTCCTCGATCGTAACGCCGGCTTTGTACACCGGCAACAGGGTTGCATCCCGCGCTTCCCCGCTCAGCAGGGTCTCACGGACCAGCTTTTCGTTACTGTCCTCGTGATCCGCCGGTACCCAGCGCTCGTCGCTGAGGATCACGTGCACATCAGACCAGGCGAGCGCCTTGCGCGCGAGTTCTGCAAATACCCCCACCGGGCTCGTGCCGCCGCTGACGACGACCGACGCGGTGCCCTGCGCTTCGAGGCGCCGCTGGAGCGCCTCGCTGATACGATCCGCAGCGGCACGCGCTGCTTCTTCACGATTACCGAAAATGTTTTCCATCTGCTTTCTCACACGTAGCCCTCACACGTAGCCCTCGCACGTATCCCTTACACGTCCGGATGCCATTCACGACCGTCCCGATCGAGCAAAAACGACGACGCGGCCGGGCCCCATGAGCCGGCAACGTATGTTTCCACTTTCTGCTTCGACGCGTCCCAGCTGTCGATAATGGTGTCGATCCAGTGCCACGCTGCCTCGACCTCGTCACGGCGCATGAACAACGCGGGGTTACCGCGCAGCACTTCCATCAGCAGGCGCTCGTAAGCGTCGGGATAACGTACGCCGAAGGTCTCCTCGAAACTCAGGTCTAGCGACACCGGACGCAGGTCGAATCCACCCGGTCCGGGCTCCTTCGCCATGACCGAGAGCTTCACGCCCTCATCGGGCTGCAGCCTTATCGTCAGGCGGTTTGGCGCCACGTTGTATTTCTGCTCCGGGAAGATCGAATGCGGCACTTCGTGAAACTGCACCACGATCTCCGAGTGCTTGCCCTTCAGACGCTTGCCCGTGCGCACGTAGAACGGCACGTTCGACCAGCGCCAGTTATCGATCTCGAGCTTCAGCGCGACGAAGGTCTCGGTGCTGCTCCTGGTCTCGCCCAGTTCGTCGGCGTAACCGGGCACGGTCTTGCTGTTGATAGCGCCTGCCGTGTACTGGCCGCGAACGGTGCTGGTGCGCACCGCATCCTCGGTAATCGGACGCAGTGCGCGCAACACCTTTATCTTCTCGTCGCGCACCGCATCGTGGTGCAGGCTCGACGGTGCCTCCATCGCCACCAGACAGACGAGCTGCAGCAGGTGATTTTGCACCATGTCGCGCAACGCGCCGATCTTGTCGTAATACTCGACGCGCCCGCCGACACCGAGGTCTTCCGCGACCGTGATCTGCACGTGGTCGATCGCACCGCGCCGCCACAGCGGCTCGAACAGCGAATTGGCGAAACGCAGCGCCAGGAGGTTTTGCACGGTCTCCTTGCCGAGATAATGGTCGATGCGATAGATCCGGTTTTCCGCAAAGCAGTCGCCCACTTCATTGTTGATCGCGCAGGCCGACTCGTAGTCGTGCCCCAGCGGCTTCTCGAGGACGATGCGGCTGTTGGCAGTCACCAGCGCGTTCTTTTTCAATCCCTGCGCGATCGTGCCGAAGAGACTTGGCGCCGTCGCAAGATAAGCAACGCGGATTCGGTCTTCGGCGCCCGCGAGCAGTCCGGCGAGTGCGCCCCAGTTATCGTGATCGTAGGCGTCACTCTGCACGTAGTGGATGCGGTCGCGCAGCTTCGCCCACTCGGCTTCGTCGAAGTCGCCCTCGCCGAGGTTTTCACGCAGCGCCTCTTCGACGAGACCGAGGTACTCGTCGCGGCCCAGATTACCGCGACTTGCCGCGATGATGCGGCTGTCGCCCGTGATCTGGCCGTCGCGCTCGCGGTGGTACAGCGCCGGCAGCAGCTTGCGCATGGCCAGGTCACCGGTGCCGCCGAATATGACCAGGTCGAACACATCGACCGGTACGAAGTTTGCCATCTGGAAATCCTCTGTGAAGCTGAAATTTTACTACGAAATTGTAGGAAGTTGAGAATTTTTCTGGATTCTACACACTTTTTTTTGTAGTTTTACTACATGCTTACTCGGATAGAACAGCAGGCCGGGGCCCTGAGCCGCGCCGAGAGGCGCGTGGCCGACTGGGTCCTCGCACACCCGCGGCAGGCCGCGGACGCGACTCTCGCCGAGGTGGCGAGCGAGTGCGGCGCCAGCGAGCCGACCGTCATCCGGTTTTGCCGCAGCGTCGGGCTCAGCGGCTTTCGCGAGCTGACGATACGCCTGACCGAGGCACTGAGCCGCCCCGTGAGCTACGTGCATCGCGACGTCAGCGCCGACGACGCGACCGCCGATGCGGTCACCAAGGTGCTCGACGCCGCAATCTCGTCGCTGATCGACATGCGCGCGCAGCTGTCCTCCGTCCCCATCGACGAGGCGGCAGCCATATTGGGCGCAGCCCGGCAGATCACGTTCATCGGACTTGGCGCATCCGGTCACGTCGCGACCGACGCGCGCCACAAGTTCTTCCGGCTCGGCACGCCCTGCAGCGCGCACACGGACACCCCCAGCATCCTGCAGGCCGCGGCAATTGCAGGGCCAGGCGATGTTTTCGTCATCGTCTCCCACCTCGGCGGCTGGCCGGAACTCGACCGGGCCGCCGCTGCCGCCCGGGATAACGGCGCCACGGTCATCGCGCTGACGAATCCTGCATCCCGGCTGGCACGCATCGCGACCGTGGTTTTTGGCTGGGATCCCCACGAAGACACCAGCGTGTACACGCCGATGAGTTCGCGCCTGGCCCAGCTTGCGCTGCTCGACGCGCTATACGTCGCTTTCGCGCTGTCGCTCGGCGATGTCGCCGCCGAAAAACTGCGACGCAGCAAGGATGCCTTGCAGGGCGTCGGCCAGCGATAAGTCGCTGATTTGCCGCCGTTTCGGCCGGCTAGGTACTTCCCCGCATTGCTGTTCTGGACCGATTCAAGCACAAATACAGCATGCGTAAGTAAGGGCGGATGCGCCGCCCAGGGGAGTACGAAATGCGCAGGTATCTCGTTTCCATTCTTGCAATTTTCTCGCTGACGTTTTCGGCCGCGGTCACCGCCGGCGACTACCAGGATGGCCGTGCAGCCTACGACGTTGGCAACTTCGAGAAAGCGCTCGCCGTATGGGCTCCCGCCGCGGAAAGCGGCGATGCCGACAGCCAGTACGGCATGGGCCTGCTGTATTCCGAAGGCATTGTCGTTCCGATGGACGATCTCCAGGCCCTGAATTGGTTCGGCCTCGCGGCTGACCAGGATCACGGCGAGGCGCAGTACAAGCTGGGCGTCATGCACGCCAACGGCTGGGGCGTGCCCATGAGCGAGACCGAATCCATGAAGTGGTACAGGCTCGCTGCCGAGAATGGCGTAACCGCTGCCCAGGTCAGCCTCGGCACCATGTACCAGAACGGCTTCAGCGTCGAGCAGGACAAGATCGAAGCACTCAAATGGTTCACCGTCGCCGTGAAACTCGGCGACGACGATGCCCGCGTGCACCAGGAGTACCTGGCCGAACGCATGCCGGCCGAGGAACTCGCCAAGGCCGATGCCGACGTCAATGCCTGGTTCAGCGATCACCAGACGATGCTGGCGGAGACTCGCTAGCGCGATACACCATGCCCATAGGACGGCCAC
>Ga0209536_100007792_pt1 | contig 16193 bp, 11 predicted proteins | sample DeeMarSeWOR28_12_FD_187461 | JGI IMG/M metagenome (GOLD analysis project Ga0209536, IMG submission 187461) | Marine sediment microbial communities from White Oak River estuary, North Carolina - WOR-2-8_12 (SPAdes) (version 2) | ecosystem: Environmental > Aquatic > Marine > Intertidal zone >...
CTCTTGTGGGTTGGACGCGAGCTCGTAGAGGCGCAGCTGCGCCTCGGTGAAGACGCTCCAGCGGTCCGAGAAGTAGAACGTACCGTTGTAGATCAGCCAGTTGCCCCAATCGTCACTTTCAGTCTGAGCTCGTGCCGCAGCAGGCGCCACGGCCAGCGCGAGCAGGACCGCGACGGCTGATATCCTCATGCCACCCCCAGCACTTCGAGCACACGCTCCCCGTCCACTCCATCAATGGAAACTCGCTTGCGGCGGCTCGTGTCGCCGGAGACCACCCGCACAGCCGAGCGCGGTATGTCGAGCTCGTCTGCTATGAAGCGCATCAGCGCCTCGTTCGCAGCGCCGTCGACGGGTGGTGCCGCTACGCGTACCTTGATCGCGTCACCGTGCCAGCCGACGATCTCGGTGGCGGCGGCACGGGGCTGGACGTGGAAGGTCAGGACGGTGGTGGCCACCGCTAGATGAGCCTCAGAATCCAGCCCCGCAGCAGCAGGATCAGGAACCAGGCTATCAGTGGAGTGACGTCGAACATCCCGAACGGCGGGATCACCCGGCGCAGCGGCACCACGATCCAGTCGGTGAGCCAGTAGGCGGGCTTCATCCAGCGGTTGTAGCGCCCCACGCCGACCCAGGAGCCGATTACGCGCACTATGAGCGCGAACAGGATCAGCTGGGTCGAGTAGTAGACCACGAGCCACACGATTCCCCGCGGACCGGCCGATACTGCGCCGGCAGCCTGGAACACCTGGGTCACGAGCCACTGCGCGCCGGCGATCAGGATCACTCCCACGACGATCGTGACACTGAGCAGCCACCAACCGGCATTCTGGGGGTTGCCGCCGCGGCGCAGCAGTGCGGTCTCGATTGGAGCGAGGACCGGGTCGGTGGTCTTGCGCAGGAACTGGCCGGTGCGTCCGAACGGGTTGATGCGGCGTGTGCGCACGGCCCAGGAACCGACCGCTACGGCTCCGCTGAGCACGAATACGGCGAACACGGTGTACCGCAGTATGTCGTAGGCCAGCACGCTACAGCTCTATCACTTTGGTCTCGCCCGGCACGAGCTGGTGCATGGTGTCCCGCACCCGGACCTTGATGGGGCCGGCCATCGACGGCAGCGACGTGAGCTCCATCCGCTCGGGAGTCATGTCCAACTTGATGCAGTGCCCACGGTAGCACAGCCTGAGCTTCAGGTCCTCCAGCTCCTCGGGCAGGCGCGGGTTGAACCACAGGGTGTCACCCCGGGTCTCCAGGCCGGTGTAGCAGCGCTGCACCACGTCCACGGTGCCGGCCATCGCTCCCAGATGGATTCCCTCGGCGGTGGTTCCACCCTGGATGTCGGCCACGTCGCTCTCGAGGGCCTGCACGAACAGATCCCACGAGCCCGGCCGGTCGGCGCGGGCGTTGACCCAGGCGCTCACGATGCGGCTCAGCGTGGAGCCGTGTGCCGTGCGCGCGTCGTAGTATTCGATGTTCTTCGGTATGATCGCGTGGTCGAAATCGTAGCCCAGCCGATTGAACAGCCCCTCCAGCTCCTCGGCCGAGAACAGATAGAACAGCATCAGCACGTCGGCCTGCTTGGAGAGCTTGTAGCGGTTGGGGGTGTCGCCCTCGGCCTCCAGGATGCGGTCCAGCCGGTGGATGTCGCCGTACTTCTTACGGTACCCCTCCCAGTCGAACTCGAGCAGGTCTCCGTAGCCCTCGAACTGGCTGATGATGCCGTCGTCGTGGAAGCACACCCGCATCTTCGTGCTGATGTCCTCCCAGTGGGCGATCTCGTCCTCCCGTACTACCAGCGTCTCGCACAGCTCGTCGCGCTTGTCGTAGGGTAGGGAGTAGAACATCTCCAGCGCGCGCCACATCACCCACGCGGCCATGAGGTTGGTGTAGGCGTTGTTGTCGAGCCCCGGCTCCTCGCGGTCGGGATAGCCATCGTGGTACTCGTCCGGTCCCATCACGCCGCGGATCTCGTAGCGGTCCAGCTCCTCGTTGTAGTTCGCGAGGCAGGCCCAGAAGCGCGCGATCTCGATCAGCATCTCGGCACCGAAGAAGGCCATGAACTGGAAGTCGCCCGTGACCTGGTAGTACTGCCAGACGTTGTAGGCGATCGCCACGTTCACGTGGCGCTGCAGCTGCGAGTTGTCCGGGAGCCAGCGGCCCGACTTGGGGTTCAGGTGAACCTGCTGTGTCTCCTCCCTGCCGTTGCTGCCGCTCTGCCACGGGAACATGGCTCCCAGGCAACCGGCTTCGCGTGCCGCCGCGCGCGCCTCGGGCAGGCGGCGGTAGCGGTAGCGCAGCAGCGCGCGCGTGATCTCGGGCTGGCGCAGGTTCAGGAACGGGAAGATGTACAGCTCGTCCCAGAAGATGTGGCCGCGGTAGGCCTCACCGTGCAGTCCGCGGGCCGGCACGCCCACATCCAGCTCGGTGCTGTTGAGCGAAACCGTCTGCAGCAGGTGGAACACGTGAATCCTGAGCACCATGGCGGCGTGCTCCGCCTGGCGGTTGGGCAGATTGGCAGTGATCCCGATGTCGAACCGGTTCCACAGGTGGCTCCACGCGATCGCGTGTGACTTGAGCAGCGCACCGAAGCCGCCCACATGGCGCAGCTGCTCGCGCGCTTCGATCCCGCACTCCGTAATGGCGTGGTCCCGCGAGGTGTAGAAGGTGACCACCTTCTCGACCGTGAGCGGCACGCCCTTGTCGGCGTCCAGGGTGAACTCGTGCGCCGCGTATCCCGTCTTCTCTACCGCGCGCCGATCGGGCTCGATCCGCTTGCCGTCGCGGAACACCCGCGTGCGGGCGGCCTGAGCGATCTGCACCTTGGACTGGTTGGTCTCGACCTTCACGTAGATCCTCTCGGCGTCCACCTGGCGCGCTTCCAGCGGCTCCAGGTGCTTGCCGGCGAGCTTGCGGTAGCGCGGCACCCCGCTGTTGATCACGGTACCGTCCAGCGCCGACCGGAACTCGACGCTCCCCGACCAGTTCTCGGGAGTCAGCGTGCTCTCGAGCGCGCACAGGTGCGGTTCCGATATGTGAACCAGGCGGTGGTGCACGAGAGTCGATTCACGGCCCTGGGGGTCGCGGAACCTCACCCTGCGGGAGAGCACGCCTCGCTTCAGGTCCAGCTCCTGGCGGTACTCGAGGATCTCGACGGCGGAGAGGTCGAACCACTCTCCGCCTTCGATGCGGAAGGTGAGCGGCAGCCAGTTGGGGACGTTGACCAGATCTTCGTTCTCGATCACGCGCCCGGCCATCTCGGTGCCGAGCCGGTTGTAGCAGCCGGCCACGTAGGTCCCGGGGTAGTGTACTTCCCCGGCGTCGGCCTCCGCGGCGGCACCGCGGGTGGCGAAGTAGCCGTTGCCGAGCACGCAGAGGGCCTCGCGCAGCCCCTCCTGCCCGGGCTCGAACCCGTCGTAGCTGAGCGTCCAGCCGTCCATCAGCCGCCGCGCTCCACGATGGAGGTCAGCCGTTCGAGGAACACCCGTGCCTCGCCGGGATCCCGGAGCAAGTAGTGCGCGCTGGTCTCGCCGGGCTGCTCCGCCACGAGCACTCCCACGCCGCGCTCGGCCAACGCGCGGAATGCGTCCTCGTCGGTTTCGTCGTCGCCCAGGTAGAACGGCACCACGTCGGGGTGGTCCAGATCCAGCGCCTCGAGCAGCCACAGGACTGCCTTGCCCTTGTCCCAGTCGAGCCTGGGCCGGAGCTCGAACACCTTCTTGCCACCGGTGCGGCGCAGCTCGGAATGTCCCGCCGCCACCTCCTCCACCGCGGCGTCGATCTCGGATACGCGCTCGTCTGCGACGAGGCGGTAGTGCACCGCCAGGGCGTACTTCTTGCGTTCGACGAGGATGCCGTCGATCAGGCCCACGCGCTCTTCGATCTCGTCGGCCGCGCGAGCCAGCACCGCTCCGTACTTGCTCCCCTCCTGGTGCTGCAGCGAGAGGCCGCCCGGCCCGGCGATGTCGAATCCGTGGCTCCCGGCGTACACCAAGCCGCCCACCTGGACGAGCCCCTCCACGTCGGCGCGGTCGCGCCCGCTCACGATGGCCACCGTGCACGCGTCGGCCAGCCGCTCCAGCGAGGAGCGCATCTCGTCGGACAGCACGGCCAACTCGGGTCGCGAGACGATCGGAGTGAGCGTGCCGTCGTAGTCCAGGAAGACGGCGGGACGCTTGCCCGCGAGACGGCCGGAGAGCTCTTCGCTCCGGTCGAGGGCGGATGGCAGTGGGTGCGGATCTCGACCTGTCATGACGCTGCTAACCTCACGAGGCTGCCCGCCCCGCGTCAAGGTGGCGCGTGGCGCCGGTGCGGAGCGCCGCGCAATATTCTGGTTGTTCCTCCTCGATTCGGATTGGGGGCTGGATGCTTGAAGGTACGACAAGGGCTGTGGGTCGGGTCGGCCGCTGGCTGCGCTATGCCGTGCGTCCGCCGGACGTGATCTTCGTACACGATCCCTCATACAGCTTCGGTGTGGCGGGCGGGCTCATGGACTTGGCCCGTGCGGACAAGATCATGGGCTTCCTCACCGACGAGCGCCTGATCCGTCGCCAGGACGTGGACCGACCCCGCCCGCCCTCGCTGGAGAACATCCTGCGGGTGCACACACCGGAGTACCTGGAGACTCTCTCGGACCCGGAGGTGATGAGCGAGATCCTGGGAGTGGCACTGACGGAGCCGGAGGCGCACAGGGCGCTCGACATGGTGCGGCTGATGACCGGCGGCACGATCCAGGCCACGCGTCTCGCGCTGCGCACCCACAAAGCCGCGGTGCACCTGGGCGGTGGCTTCCACCACGCCAGACCGGACCGCGGCATGGGCTTCTGCGCCATCAACGACGTGGCGGTGGCGATCCGGCGCCTGCGGGCGCGCGGCTTCGAAGAGCCCGTGCTCGTGGTGGATCTGGACCTGCACGACGGCAACGGCACCCGCGCGGTGTTCGCCTCGGATCCCACGGTTCACACCTTCTCGATTCACAACGAGCAGTGGGAAGAAGGAGACGATGCGGTTGCCTCCACCAGCATCGCGCTGGGGAGCGGCGTGACCGACGAGCAGCTCATGGATGTCCTGCGGGACACGCTGCCTCCCCTGATGCGGGACCACGCTCCCGGATTGGTGTTCTATCTGGCCGGAGTGGACGGTGCGGCGGGCGACGCGATAGGCGACTGGAAGCTCAGCGCGAAGGGGATGTTGGAGCGTGACCGCTTCGTCACCGACCAGGTGCGCAACCGGGAGCAGAGGATCCCGCTGGTGGTCGTGCTGGCCGGAGGGTACGGCCACACTGCATGGCGGCTGTCGGCACGGTACTTCGGGTGGCTCGCGAGCGGCAGCGTGATCGAGCCGCCGGAGGAGGCGGAGCTGCTGCTGCGTAGGTTCCGTGACATCTCGCAGCGCTGGGAGCTGTCCGGAGGGGAGAAGCGCGCGTCGGGAGACTGGGGCCTTACCCCTGAGGACATCATGGGTCAGGTGACGCATCAGGAAGCCCGCTTCCTCGGCACCTTCCCCCGCCACGCGATGGAGCTGCAGATGGAGCAGCTGGGATTGCTCGATCGCATGAGGGTGCGGGGCTTCCGCCACCCCACCGTCACGCTCGACGCGACCGAGGGTCTGGGGCAGATCCTGCGGGTCTACTCCGACCACGAGCACAGCGAGCTTCTCATGGAGCTGAAGGCGGGCCGCAGTCGCAGCATGGTCCCCGGCTTCGACGTAATCGAGATCGAGTGGCTGCTGCTGCAGAACCCGCGCGCCGAATTCACCGAAACGCGGCCCCAGCTACCCGGCCAGAAGCACCCCGGCCTCGGCCTGCTGCGTGACATAGCGGTGTGGATGATCGTGGTGGCCGAGCGCCTCAGCATGGACGGGATCGCGTTCGCGCCGTCCCAGTTCTACATGGCCGCCGTGGGCCGCAAGCACCTCAGGTTCGTGGACCCGGAAGTACAGGCGCGGTTCGAGGTGATACGCGATACGCTGGCCGGAGTGGACCTGGCAGATGCTACCCACGCGGTGGACCGCGGCATGCTGGTGGACGAGAGCACCGGCGAGCGGATCAAGTGGCAGCCGGCGGCAATGGTGGTGCCGGTGAGCCCCAGGCTGCAGGAGCAGCTGGACAGCGAGGAGTACCGCGAAGCCGTGGAGCGGGCACGCGTGAACCTGCGCTTCGAGCTGCGCAGGCCGGGTGAGGCTCCCTAGGCAAGCGCCTCGCTCACCAGACGCTGCTGCTCGGCCTGGTGGGCGGCCGGGTAGCCCTCGGCGGGGCTGGAGCGCTCGGGCCGCGACACGTAGCGGACCGTTACGCGCTCGGGCACGAGGGCCTCGAGCTGCGGCACCACCCACTTGCGGGCCCCCATGTTCATCGGCTCTTCCTGGAGCCAGACCACCTCTTCGAGAGCGGGGAACGACTCGACCAGCTCCCGCACCTCGGCCTCGGGGAACGGGTAGAGCAGCTCGACCCTCCCGATCGCCACGTGACCGGCCTCGGCTCGGCGCTCCGCTCCCGCCACGTCGTAGTAGACCTTGCCCGAGCACAGGACGAGCCGCTTCACTGCCTCGCGCCCGGCGGGCAGCGCCGGGTCGTCGAGCACCGGGTGGAAGCGTCCCTCGGAGAGCTGCGCCACGGTCGAAGTCGCCTGCGGCAGGCGCAGCAGGCTTTTGGGGGTCATCACTATGAGGGGTCGCGGCTCGGCGTGCTTGGCCTGGCGCCGCAGCAGGTGGAAGTACTGCGCCGGGGTAGAGCAGTTGGCCACTCGGATGTTCCCCTCGGCTCCCAGCGCCAGGTAGCGCTCCAGCCGCGCGCTCGAGTGCTCGGGTCCCTGACCCTCGTAGCCGTGCGGCAGGAGCATCGTGAGGCGCGACGTCTGGCCCCACTTGGCGAGTCCCGCGATGATGAACTGGTCGATGATCACTTCGGCGGCGTTGGCGAAGTCGCCGAACTGCGCCTCCCACAGCACCAGGGCGTTGGACGCCGCGACGCTGTAACCGTACTCGAAGCCCAGCGCGCCGTACTCGGAGAGCGGCGAGTTGTGCAGCTCGAACGGCACCTTGGCGCCGGATAGGTGCTGGATCGGGGTGCGGGGCGTGCCGTCCTCCGCCTCGAACAGCGTGAGGTGCCGCTGGCTGAACGTGCCGCGGGCGGTGTCCTGGCCGGTCAGCCGCACGGGCACTCCTTCGGTCACCAGCGCCGCCAGTGCCAGGGCCTCGGCGTGCGCCCAGTCGAGCCCCTCGCCCTCCTGCATCGCCTTGCGGCGCCGCTCCAGCACGCGATTCAGCTTGCGGTTCACCTGGAATCCGTCGGGCACGGTCAGGAGCTCTTCGTTGAGTCCGGCCAGGGTTGCCGCCGCGACCGCCGTATCCGGCTCCGCCACGCTGGGCCACATGCCGGTGATGCGCTGCGGCTCCTCGCCCTCGTGCTCGGCTCCCTCCAGCTCGGCCTTCAGCCTGGCCTGCGTCTCGGCGAGCACGCCGTACGCCTGCTCCGCCAGCTGCTCGACCTCCTCCTCGGTCATGACCTTCTGCTCGACGAGGCCCTTCGCATAGATCTCCCGCACCGTCGGGTGCGCGTCGATGCGCTGGTACATGAGCGGCTGGGTGTAGCGCGGCTCGTCGCCCTCGTTGTGCCCGTGCCTGCGGTACCCCACCAGATTGATGACCACGTCGTGGCGGAACTTCTTGCGGTACATCATCGCGAGATGGACCGCGGCGAGGCACGCCTCGGGATCGTCGGCGTTCACGTGCACGATGGGAACGTCGAATCCCTTCGCGAGATCACTGGCGAAATCGGTGCTGCGCGCCTCGTTCGGGTTGGTGGTGAACCCCACCTGGTTGTTGGCGATGATGTGCAGCGTGCCGCCGGTGGAGTAGCCCTCGAGCCGCGCCAGGTTGATGGTCTCGGCCACCACACCCTGCGCCGCGAACGCCCCGTCGCCGTGAATCAGGATCGGGACCGTGCACACGGTATCGTAGCTGGGCTTGGGCCCGGAGCGGTTGGTCTGCCGCGCCCGCGCATTGCCCTCGACCACGGGATCCACGGCCTCGAGATGGCTCGGGTTGGGCATCAGGGTGACGTCGATCTCCTGACCGCGCCAGGTCTCGAAGATCCCGGTGGCGCCGTGGTGGTACTTCACGTCGCCCGTTCCGCCTCTGGGAGCCAGCGTCTCCTCCACCTCGCGCCCGCCCTCGAACTCGGCGAGCAGCGTCTCGTAGGAGACGCCGAGGATGTGCGTCAGCACGTTGAGCCGGCCGCGGTGGGCCATCCCCATCACCGCCTCGCAGGTGCCCTCTTCCGCGGTGAGCGACAGCGCGTGGTGCAGCATCGGCACCAGCATGTCCAGTCCCTCGATGCCGAAGCGCTTGTGGCCCAGATAGGCCCGATGCAGAAAGCGCTCCAGCGTGTCCACCTTGGTCAGGTCGCGCAGCAGCGCCTGCTTGCCCTCGTCCTTGAGCGGCGTGCGATGCTCGCTCGACTCGATCACGCGGCGCAGCCACACGCGCTCCTCGTGGCTCGCGATGTGCTCGATCTCGTAGGCGATGGTGCCGCAGTAGATCTCCCGCAGCCGGGGCAGCGCGTCCGCCAGCGTCTCGCCACCCACGTAGGTGCGCAGCACGTCGGCGGGTATGCGCCTCATGACGGCGGGGGTGAGGTCGAGGTTCTCGGGGTCGAGCGCCGGGTCGCCGCGCGGCGGGGTGCCGAGGGGGTCGAGCTGCGCCGCCAGGTAGCCGTGCGTGCGGTGCGCCCGCACCAGCGACATCGCGGCGGACACGTGGTACAGCATGTCCTGCGATATCGCGCCCTCTGCCTGCGCTGCTCCCGGTGCGGCAGCCGGCTTGGGTGCCACCGGCACGCCAGCCGCCACCGCCGCTTCCGCGGCCGAGAGCGCCGCGGCGTCCACGTCCATCGCCTGGGCGATCTGCTTGTAGAAGTCGTCCTCCCCCTGCAGCAGCTTGTCCACGTGTTGCAGGAACTCGCCCGACTCCGCGCCCTGGATGATGCGATGGTCGTAGGTGCTGGTGAGCGACATGATCCTGGTGCCCGCCAGATCGCGGATCGCACCGGTCGCTATGATCGAGCCCTGCCCCTTCATGAGGCGCGGCACCGACGCCACGGTCCCGATGGTGCCGGGATTGGTGAGCGTGATGGTGCCGCCCATGTACGCGTCCGGGAGCAGCTTGCCGTCGCGCGCGCCGGCCACGACGCGCTCGTACTCCTCGTGGAACTCGGCGAACGTCATCCGGTCCGCCTGCTTGACCACGGGAACCAGCAGCCTGCGCTCGCCCCGCTTGTCCACGGTGTCGACCGCGAGGCCGAGGTTCACCCCGCCCGGATCCACTCGGAAGTAGCCGTCGCCCTGCCGTGCCAGGGTATGCACCATGGCCGGCACCTGCTGGGCGGCCCGCACGATGGCCCACCCGATCAGATGGGTGAACGAGAGCTTGAGCCCCCGCTGCTTCAGCTGGCGGTTGAACGCCGCCCGGGTGGCCCAGAGGAGCGACACGTCGACGTCGCGGAACGACGTGGCCGTGGGCAGCTCCAGCGAGGCCTCCATGTTCTGGACCTGGCGCAGGGAGGGCCCGGAAATCGGCTCGCCGGGCGCGGGCGTCTCGGCGGCGGGGGAAGCCGGAGCGGCGGCGGACCGGTCGCTCTCTGGCGTGCCTGCCGCTGCGGCGGGCGGCGAGGGCTCCACGGTGGGCTTCGCTTCCGGCGCCGGCTCGTCGCCCTCGACCCCGTTGTCGAACAGCTTGCGCCACTCCTCGGGCACCGACGCGGGGTCCCGCAGATAGTCCTCGTACAGGGCCTGGGCGAAGCCGGAGTTTACCGTCTCGAAAATGTCCTCGAACACTGGTGCCGTCTCTCGCGTCTCGTTCTCGGAGAACGTGGAAGATACGGGGGACCGGAAGGGGCGTCGAGTCGACCCCGTCCAGTGGCGACCCCGTCCGGTGGCCCGCGCCCAGCAGAACGGCCCGCATCTGGCGGGAGTTCCTCGCGCCGATTAGGGTGGTTCGGACGCCCCACCAAGGAGCCGAGCGTGTTCACGACCGTGGCGGACTTCCTCGCCACCTGGGCCCATGAATCGGCCCAGACGGCCCGGGTCATGTCCGCCCTGACGGACGATTCGTTGGGTCAGCGAGTGGCCGAGGGCTACCGCAGCCTGGGCGAGCTGGCGTGGCACGTCGTTGCCTCGCAGCGGGAGATCGCGGGCAAGACCGGCCTCGAGTACGACGCCCCCACGAACCGGGATCCGGTACCGGTACGGGCCGCCGAGATCCACTCTGCCTATGTGGACGCCGCGAAGTCACTGGCCGGGGCGGTGCAGCGACAGTGGACGGACGCCTCGCTGAGGGACACCGACGAGATTTACGGCCGCCAGTGGGCGCGCGGCTTCACGCTGTCGGTGGTGCTGTCACACGAGGTCCATCACCGGGGGCAGATGACGGTGCTGATGCGGCAGGCGGGCCTGAAGGTGCCGGGAGTGTACGGGCCGTCGGCCGACGAGAAGTGACGCCGGCCCTGGCTCCCCGCTGAATCCTACCCCACGCGCCGCGTCCTGCGGCGCATGAAGTCCATCAGGATGTACTGACCCAGCGTCATCGTGTTGGTGAAGTAGGCCTTGCCGCGCGCTATCTCGCACACCTGCTTCACGAACTCCACCAGCATCCGCTCGCGGGCCAGCATGAAGGTGTTGATCATGATCCCCGCGCGCTTGCAGATGGCCACCTCGCGGTAGGTCTCCTTCAGAATCCGCGGGTCGAGACCCATGGAGTTCACGTACACGCGGCCGTCGGGCTGGGTGAGCGCCGAGGGCTTGCCGTCGGTGATCATGATGATCTGCCGCATGTCCTTCTTCTGAGCCAGCAGGATGCGGCGCGACAGCTTCAACCCCTCGGCTGTGTTGGTGTGGTACGGCCCCACCTGCGCCTGCGCCAGCTTGGCCAGCGGGATCTCCTCGGCGGTGTCGTGGAACAGGACAACGCGGATCGAGTCACCCGGGAACTGCGTGCGGATCAGGTGAGTGAGCGCCAGCGCCACCTTCTTGGCGGGAGTGAACCGGTCCTCGCCGTACAGGATCATCGAGTGTGAGCAGTCGAGCATCAGCACCGTAGCGGCGCTGGAGCGGTACTCGGACTGGTGCACCATGAGATCCGGATAGTCGAGATCCATCGGGACCGCGAGCCCGTTGCGTGCGATCGCGTTGGTGAGCGTAGCGGGCACGTCGAGGTTGAGGGTGTCGCCGAACTCGTACGGCTTGGACACCGCCTCGGCCTCGACGCCGGTGGCCAGGTGCGCGGTCTCGTGCGCGCCAAAGCTGGACTTGCCGACGCTGCCCAGCAGGTGGCGCAGCGCCCGATAGCCCAGGAAGTCGAGCGCCTTGTCGGTGAGGTTGAACTCCACGTTCTGTGCCGCCGCCTGCGCCTGCCCTCCAGGACCGAACACCTGCTCGTGCCCCGCCGGCATCTGCGGCTGCTCGGAGACGTTGAGGTAGCCCTGCTCCACCAGCCGCTGGACCACCTGATCGATGAGGTCCGCCAGCTGCTGCTGGATGTCGGCGTCGCGCTGCTCGTCGCCGGTGGACTCGCCCCGCAGCACCTGCAGCATCTCGGGGGTGAGCTCGCCCGACTCCATCAGGGCCTGGACGATCGCCTGCTTGAGGGCGTCCAGCGAGCGGTCGCCCTCATCCTCGTCGCCGAACGTGCCCCAGTAGGGATGCGAGTGCTGCCCGCCCGCGAACCCCGACTGCAGCAGGAAGTCGGAGAGCTGGTCCAGCAGGTCCTCGAGGTTTATCGCGTCGAGGAGCTGGGGCAGGTACTTGGAGTAGGTCGTATACCGCATGGAGTCGGGGGGTCTCTTATCTTGTAAACTGAAACCCGCAGGAAGTTCTCGCAAATCAGAAAGGGCGTCAGTGGAAGGAAGGGTAGGGCAGCAGCAGCCGGTCGGGGCAGCGTCGGAGCCGCAACGAGGCGACAGCCCCACCATCAAAGCCCCGCCACGCACGGTGGCGTTCGGCGCGCTGAGGCACGCCAACTTCCGGCTGTTCTTCGGCGGCATGGTGATCTCGCTGCTGGGCATGTGGATGCACCGCGTGGCGCTGTCCTGGCTGGTGCTCGAGCTCACCGACTCCCCGTTCTACGTGGGGTTGGTGGACGCGCTCACGTTTCTGCCGGTGCTGTTCTTCTCGCTCTACGCGGGAGCGCTCGCCGACCGGGTGTCCAAGCGCCGCATGGTGATGGCCACTCAGACCGGCGCAATGGTGCTTGCCTCCGCCCTGGCGGCGTTCGTGCTCACGGACACCGTCACCATCTGGCACGTGATCGTGGTCGCGGCCGGGATCGGGACCGCGATGGCGTTCGATATCCCGGCGCGGCAGTCGTTCATCGTCGAGATGGTGGGCAAGGAGGACCTTACGAACGCCATCGCGCTCAACTCCTCGGCCTTCAACGGCACGAGGGTCGTCGGCTCGGCCATCGCGGGGCTGCTCATCGCCGGCGTAGGGATCGCGATCTGCTTCGTGATAAACGGGGTGACCTACCTGCCGATGATCGCGGCGCTCGCCCTCATGCGCCTGCCGCCTCACACGACCTCGGCGGAGCGGAGCTCGGCGTGGTCCAACATCAAGGCCGGGTTCCGCTACGTGGTGTCGGAGTCCCGTGTGCGGGGCGTGATCGTCAACATCGCGCTGCTCAGCGTGTTCGGACTGCCGGTGCTGACGCTGCTGCCGGTGGTGGCGCGTGACGTGCTCGGCCTCGGAGCGGTGGCGTACGGCACGATGATGTCGGCTGTCGGGGTGGGCGCAGTGTCGGGTGCGCTGAGCATAGCGGCGTTCGGGCACCGGCTGCACCGCGGCCGGCTGCTGGCTCGGTCGTCATTCGCGTTCGGGCTGATCGTGGTGCTGTTCGCCCTGACGCGCTCTTATCCGCTGGCACTGGGATTGCTCGCCCTGATCGGCTTCGCGTTCCTCACGACCACGGTGCTCAGCAACACCCTGCTCCAGACCATCGCGCCCGACGAGCTGCGCGGGCGGGTGATCGCGTTCTACGCCTTCGCGTTCGTGGGATTCGCCCCGTTCGGTGGATTGCTCGGGGGCGCTGCGGCCGAGCGGTTTGGAACGACGCCCACGCTGCTGGTGGGCGGAGCGGTGTGCGTCGCGGGCGTGCTGCTCGGGGTGCGGCGCTCGGCGGCGCTGCGGGAGACTCGCTAGGTAGTCTCGTCGCACCAGCCGCGTGCCCGCGCGGCCTGCGCGATCAGCTCGGCGCACTGCTCGTAGCCGAAGGCGGCGGTGTTGAGCACCAGGTGGTAGGCGGCCGGATCGTCCCACCGGCGGTCGTAGTGTGCCTTCACGTAGCGGCGCCGGTTGGCGTCGGTCTTGTCCACCGCGTCCTCGGCCGCCTTGCGGTCCACGCCGAGCCGCTCCATGGCCGCGCGCACCCGCAAGTCGTGCGGGGCGACGATGTACACGTGCAGGGTGTTCTCGTGCTCCGCCAGGTGTGCCTGGGCGCCGCGCCCCACCATGATGAGGTCGTCGCCCTCCTGCACCGCCTGGTTGATCACGGCCTCGGTGGCCCGAACCAGGTCGGCCTCGCTGCCGAAGCGCGGCTCCGGAGGCTCCCCCGTTGCCACGAACACCTCCGGTGACGAGACCGCCAGCGCCCGGGCCAGGCGCTCGGCCAGTCCGGGCACCCGCTCCTCCCGCTCGGCCACCTCGCCGGGTGTGAGGCCCGCCTGCTCGGCCACGCGGTCCACGAACTCGTTGTCCACCACCTGCCAGCCGAGCCGCTCGGCCACGAGGCGCGCGATGTCGGAACCGCCCGACGCGAACTGGCGCGAGATGGTGATGATCGGCATCAGAGACCCAAATCCTTGCCGCTCATGCCCGTGCCGAACCCGGGCGGCCGGTCGGGCCGTGCCCGCTGGTAGCCGAGCTCGTCGGAGCGGGAAATGCGGCGGTGTGCCACCAGCCCCTCGAGGATCAGCTCGCAGGCGGATACGCTCGTGGCGGCGTCCTTCTTCGCTGCAAGCCCTGCCAGCTCGACCGCCTCCAGCAGGCCCGGAACGACCGAGAACCCCTTGAGGCATACGTCGGACGGCTCGCCGGGCGACACTTTCAGAGCTCCACCCTGATCGAACCACTCCACGATGTCGTCGCAGTCGAGGCCGCCGGCGCGCGCGTCGAACGTCTCACCGGCTGCGCGGCGCACCAGGTCGGCCGCGATCGTCGCGGCTCCCTGCAGCTCGCCCTCGTACTCCAGTTCGATCTTGCCGGTGATCGAGGGCAGCGCTCCGTAGACGTCCGAGATGCGCGGCACGACCTGCTTCTCCCTGCACACGATGGCGCGCTGCTCCGCCGACGAGACGACGTTTTCCAGCACGCTGATGGGCAACCGCTGGCTCACGCCCGAGCGCCCGTCGATCCGCTTGTCCTTGCGCGCCTCGAACGCGATGCGCTCGACTACCTCGCGTATGAAGTCCGGTACGTGCGTCTGCCGCCCGTTCCGGTCGATCCAAGCTTCCTGCTCGGTGATGTCCATCCCGTGCTCGACCGTGGGCGGGTAGTGCGTGAGGATCTCGCTGCCGATGCGGTCCTTGAGCGGCGTGATGATCTTGCCTCGCGCGGTGTAATCCTCCGGATTGGCCGAGAAGACCAGCAGCACGTCGAGCGCGAGCCTGATCGGATAGCCTTTGATCTGGACGTCGCCCTCCTGCATGATGTTGAACAGGCCCACCTGGATCTTTCCGGCGAGGTCGGGCAGCTCGTTGATCGCGAAGATGCCGCGGTTGCTGCGGGGCAGCAGGCCGTAGTGGATGGTCAGCTCGTCGGACAGCAGGTGGCCGCCCCTGGCGGCCTTTATCGGGTCCACGTCGCCGATGATGTCGGCGATGGTCACGTCCGGGGTCGCCAGCTTCTCGACGTAGCGGCGGTGGCGCGGGATCCACTCGATGGGAGCCAGGTCGCCGTGCTCCTCCAGGAGCTGGCGCCCGAACTTGGAGATGGGATGGAACGGGTTGTCGTTCACCTCGCTCCCGGCCAGGATCGGGATATCCTCGTCGAGCAGCTCGACCAGCGCCCGCAGGATGCGGCTCTTGGCCTGCCCGCGCAGCCCCAGCAGGATGAAGTTGTGGCGTCCGAGCACCGCGTTCACGACCTGCGGCACCACGGTATCCTCGAAGCCCACGATTCCCGGGAAGATCTCCTTGCCTGCCTCCAGCATGCACACGAGGTTGGCGCGCATCTCGTCCTTCACCGAGCGGAGATGCACTCTGGGCTCGGACCACTCGGTCTGCTTCAGGTCGCGGAGGGTTGCGGGACGGGTCATGGGGCTCCTGGGAGGGCGGTGTTTGCGAAACAAGAACGCTCAGTGACAGTCGGTGGTCACAATGCAGAAGGCCTGGACCGCGCACTCCGTTCCCAGCCTGGTGCCCACCACTGCGCGCCTGAGCGTCCTACTCCACGATATACGCCCCAAACCCGGCGGTGTTCAAGCCCTCAATCCCAGCCCGGTGAGGCGCAGCGCGGTGACTCCCCAGGGTGGCAGGTAGGAGAGGACCCCTCCCGGCACCAGCGTGGCCTCCTCGCCGGTCTCGCGCTCCAGCATGTCCACGGCCGCCGCCGCCTCGAAGGACAGCAGTCCCGATCCCAGCGACACGAACCGCCCGGAGCCCATCAGCTCCTGCAGGAAGACGATCACGCCGTCGCCGTTCCAGGCGCGTTTCACGTCGAGCACTGCCACACCGGGCTGATCCACGCTGACGAGCCCTCCGTAGCGCGGCAAGCGGCGGGATCCGCCTCCGTCCACGCGAACCGTGACGAAGGGCTCCGCGCCCCAGCCGAACCGGGTGGCCGTCGCGGCGCTCACGGGGTCACTCGATACGGCCAGCCGGTAGCGGGCGCGGCCCCGCGGCCCGTAGCTGACCAGCGTACCGTCGTCCAGCACCGAGACGAAGGGAGCGTCGTGTCCGCGGAACAGAACGCTTCCCTGCTGCGACTCCAGTGACACCCAGCGCAGGTGCGCCACGCGACGCAGCGGCGCCGTCGCTTCCTCGTGTCCGGCGGGCACCTCCCACATCAGGTGCGGCTCGGGCGCGTCGAAGCCGAACAGGTACTGCATGGGTGAGGTGCCGACCGGCGCCGACTCGTTTTCGATGTCGATCCAGGGCAGATCGTCATATACGGTGACGGTCGAGCGCACGTTGCCGCGGGCGGGCGACCAGCGAC
>Ga0209536_100007793_pt1 | contig 16192 bp, 13 predicted proteins | sample DeeMarSeWOR28_12_FD_187461 | JGI IMG/M metagenome (GOLD analysis project Ga0209536, IMG submission 187461) | Marine sediment microbial communities from White Oak River estuary, North Carolina - WOR-2-8_12 (SPAdes) (version 2) | ecosystem: Environmental > Aquatic > Marine > Intertidal zone >...
GCGCTGCCCAAGTTGTTTTGATTGGCACACCCAATTCTGGCAAAAGCACTTTATTAAATAAATTAACCGGAGCCAAAGTTGCTGTTGCTGATTATCCTTTTACCACCACCAGACCTGAAATCGGCATGATGGATATTGATGGTATTAAAATTCAGATTGTTGAAATTCCAGCCATTGTAGAAAATTTTGAAGATACTGAAATGGGGCCGACTTTTTTAGGCATTGCCCGGACCGCTGATTTAATAGTTTTGATGTTTAATAGTATTGAAGAAAGGAAATTATTGGAAAAAGAACTTAATGATGTTGATACTCCAAAAATGTATTTCAATAGAGATCAAGACCCTAAAAAACAGATCTGGCAGAATTTGAGAATTATCAAGGTCTTTACCAAAGAACCCGGTAAAAAGCCCACTTTTCCCCCTATTGCCTTAAAGAAAAAGGCTATTATCAAAGATATGGCCGGAAGAATTCACAAAGATTTTCTTAAAAGATTTAGTTATGCCAAAGTCTGGGGCAAATCAGCTAAATTTCCTGGCCAGATGTGCGGATTAAGTCATAAATTAGAAGATGGAGATATTGTTGAAATCCATTTAAAGTGAATTCAGGTAATCTTTTTTTAATTTAAATTTGTTTTTTTTGGCTAATTTTCCAATTGCCTTGTCAAAACAACTGCCGTATTGCGCTGCTTTCTTTTTTCTCCAGGCCATTTCTCCTAAACCCATTTCTTCTGCTACTTCTCTTAAAATCACTTTTTTTTCATTTTTTGTTAGTTTCCATTTAGCCGGCACTTGCATTGCTGTTTTGATCAAATCTTGGTCTAAGAAAGGAGTTCTCAATTCCACTTTCAGATTTTTAGCTAAATTAAAATCCCTGACCAAATCCCTGCCCCACATCATTTTCAATCCCCGCCAGCATTCCTCTTGAACATCTTTAACTCCAGCATGCCTTTCATAGCCAGCAAAGATCTCCTCGCTGCCCAAGCCGCCCATAAAGTGCTTGATATTTTCTTCCTTGCCCATTTCAATGGCTGCTAAAACCACTGCTCCTACCCCCACATTTACTACATCAGTTTTGCCAGTTTTCTTCAAAATTTTAACTGTTTTCTTGATAATCTTTTCAGCTTCTTTTAGATTAAAAATTTTATATCTCAAATCAAAATTAAATTTCTGGGCCACTTTCTTGGCTTCTTCAATATCAGCCGGCATCTTTGTTTCATCCTGAAAACCCACTGCTAAACAAGTAAAATCATAGCCTTGCTGCTTGCTGATCAAAGCTATGGCTGAGCTATCCACTCCTCCTGAAAACAAAATCCCAAATTGTTGTCTGGGCCATCTCTTTTCAATTGCTGCAGTTAATTTTTCTTTGATTTCTTTTTTCAACAACTCTTTATCAGAAATCACTTTAGTTCTTAAACCCTCAATTTTCTTAACCCATTTCTTTTCTTCAACTAGATTCCCATTGTCCAGCCATAATTCCATAGAGACTTAAAAAACAACAAGATTTAAAAACATTTACACTAAATTATCAATAAAATGGCAAAACCTGTGAACATAGTGAACAGGGTTTAACATTTTTCGAAGAAAAATGGCAAAAGAAAGCAAAGATGAAAAAATCGGTTTTCATAAAGGAGCTCTGGCTACCTTAGCTAAAGAACGCGAAGAAATGCTTAAAATTCTGAATATTGTTGAACAATTAATGCAGATGCACATCAAAGAATTAAAAGATTTGGGCGTTGACTTGGAAAAGATTGCTAAAGAAGCTAAAACTGGCAAGAAAAAGCCAATTGAAGACCTGATCAAGTGAAAAAACGTCACTTAAGCAACAAGGAAATTAAGCAGTTAAACCAGCAGCTCTCAGAATTCTATGGATTAGATAATTTCTTAAATAAAAAAGATAAGATTGAATGGATAGAAACTGAACAGAAGTTTATTGCTGTCAACAATGAATTTTATTTTTTTTATCTTGATCAAAAACCAATTCCCACTCTCAAATTAATTATTAAAGATAATTTTCTTCCAAAAATAATCATTGACATGCCCGCAGTCAAATTCATTGCCAATGGTGCAGATGTCATGCGACCAGGTATCAAAGAAATATCAGACTTCTCCAAAGATGATATTATTTCCATCGTTGACGAAACCCATCAAAAACCCTTAGCTATTGGTCAAGCATTATTCAGTTCAGAAGAAATGAAAACCATGAATTCAGGAAAAGTCATCAAGAACCTACATTACGTTGGAGATAAAATCTGGAATCAATAAATCAAATCAACTGTCCTGTGCTCTTTCGGCATGAAATTCAACAGTTTCCTTTCTTTATACTTAGCACAGCCAATAAAATCTTTCCGAAACTTCAAAAGAACAAACCTGTTCTCAGCACCCAAATCCATATCTAAATCCATGCCTTCAAAATACCATTTCAACTGCTGCTCATCCAAAGAAACAACATTTTTGCCAGCCAAAGGGCCAACCATCTGCGAACCTTCCAAACTCAACCTTAATTCATTTCTTCTCCACTCACCAAAATAAAGTCCGATTGTATTGATTCTTAATTTATCAAAATCAATTTTTTTAAAGTCTTTAGAAACAATAAAAATCTTGTTTTTTTCATTTTTCAAAAAAACATAATCCAAATCAGAAGCAAAATCAAACTGAGAATCCAATAATTTCCTAATCTCTTTAATTTCCCGTGTATTCAAAACTTCTAATTTGGGCTTTTTCATATTCCCCAGACCGGATTTTTATCCCGCTTAATAGAAGCAGTTTCTTTCAGCAAAGTGATTTCCCCCTTGCCCAGGTATTTCTTCAATTCTTTTAGTTTCCTAAAATCTTCTTCAGGAATATCAACATACATCACATCTCCTTCATGTATTTGCCTGCCTACAGTCACGCTATCCATCGACACTGCCACTTGCTTGCCGGCTTCAGCTACTGTTAAGCTCTCCTTCTCCTCTTGAATTGCTTTGACGGAAGTTAATTTCTTGCCCTTGGCATCCATCAGCGGATAACCTGTTTTAATTTTGCCGCCCAATATATCAACACCAACTACTGCTGGATTATTTTGTCTGAAGATATAACCCGGCAAAATCCTGAACTTGCCCGGCAGAACCAAAACTTCTAGTTCTTTGGCTTCAATTGCTTTTCTTTTTTCTTCTCTCCATTTCTCTAAATCTTGAATCAAGCGATAAATTACTTGATTGGTCAAAATAGTAACACCTTTGGTTTTGGCATATTCTTCAATCTCTGGCAGTAAACCCACATTAAAACCTAAGACTACCCCCAATAATGGATCTTTCTCTAGCATTCCTTCTGCTTCAGAAATATCTTTCTTGGAAATCTGGCCTACTGTCGCACTGGTAATTGGAATTTTTTTCTCTTTTAACAAGACAATTAGCGCCTCCAATGAACCCAGAGAATCTGCCCGAATAATTACTCCTTCTTTGTCTGTTTCAATTAAAACTGCTTCCACTTCTTTCTGGATTTCTTCTTTGACTTTTTCAACATCAGCAGATAAACAGCTTCGCAAAGGCATGCCGGCCACCACTTCACCCAAACCAGGAGCAGAAATTTTTACTCCAGTTGCTGCAAAAACCCCTTTCACTCGTTTGAATTTTCCTTTGACTCGCATCTCTGCCAAAGGTTCTGGCTCCAATAACGATCTGATCTTGGTTACAATTGCTCCGTCCATCCCGCCAATCACAATTGTATCATTAACCTTCAGATTGCCGTCATAAATTATCACATCTAAAGTTACTCCCAGGCCTTTTTCTTCTTTTACTTCCAAAACAGTGCCTTTTGCCGGACCAGAAATATCATATTCCAAACCTTTCTCCAAAAATTTCTGAGCCAAACCCCCAATCATCATTAATAACTCTGGAATGCCATCGCCAGTCATTGCTGAAGTCGGCACAATTACAATCTGTTTGGTAAAATCCTCGATCCGGTCAAATCTCTCAGAAGCAAAGCCTAGTTCATGCAGTCTGCCCACCAATTCATAAATCTTTTTTTCAAATTTTTCAATTACACTTGGTGACTGGCTGCTGATCTTCTTAACTAAAGGTCCTTCTTTTGCCTGCCAGCCGGACAATAAATCAATTTTATTGGCTGCAATAATAAAAGGTACTTTGTCAGCTTTTAAAATTTCAATTGCTTCTAAAGTTTGTGGCTTGAATCCTTCATTAACATCAACTACCACTACTGCAATATCTGCTAAAGCACCGCCTCTTTTACGCAAATTAGAAAAAGCTGCGTGTCCCGGTGTGTCAATAAACAAAATTCCTGGGATTGTAAATTTTAAATTCAGTTTTTCAAGTAAAGGGCCAGAGACCTTCTTGATAACTTCTAAAGGAATAATTGAAGCTCCAATTGCTTGGGTAATCTTGCCGGCCTCACCCGCTACCACAGAAGTCCCCCTAATTTTATCTAAAATGCTGGTTTTTCCATGGTCCACGTGCCCTTCAATAGCACAGATTGGGCTTCTTGTTGGCATAAAAGGTGTTGAATTCCTCTAATTTTTAAATTTTGCCTATAAATTAATAAATTAAGAAAAATTCATCAAAAAACATGGAAATAATCCAGGAAGGCCAGGTCAAAGTTAAAGTTCACTTAGGTAAAATCAGTAAAGCCCTGCCAGTCTTTTACAACCCAATTATGAAAAGCAACCGAGACATCTCAGTTGAAGTCCTCAAAGCCTTAAACAAAAAAAATCTTCAGATTGCTCTTCCACTTGCAGCTTCAGGCATTAGAGGTATTAGATTCATCAAAGAACTGCCAAAATCAATGGTTAAATCCATCACCATCAATGACCTCAACAAACAAGCAGTTAAATCCATTAAAGAAAATCTCAAATTAAACAAAATAAAAAGTAAAAAAATAATCATCAAAAATCAGGATGCTAATCTCTTCCTTCTTCAGTCAAAGGGTTTTGATTATATTGACATTGATCCATTTGGCTCACCCAATCCCTTTCTTAACAGTGCCATCCAGCGTCTTGCCAGAGAAGGCATCCTGGCCATAACTTCAACTGATACTTCAGCCTTAACCGGCACTTTTCCCAAAGTCACTCAAAGAAAATATTGGGCTCAATCTTATAAAAATGAATTAATGCATGAACTTGGTTTGAGAATTCTCATTAGAAAAATACAATTGATTGGAACACAATTTGACAAAGCCCTTATTCCAGTTCTCGCCTACTATAAAGAACATTATTTTAGGATTTATTTTCAAAACAAAAAATCCAAAGAAGCTTGTGACCAGCTCTTCAAACAGCACCAATATTTTCTCTACAATCTTAAAACCATGGAAAGAAAAATATCCCGGCAGAACCAAGAAAAAAACTTCATCACCATCGGCCCTCTCTGGACCGGAGATTTATTTGACAAAAAATTATTAGAAAAAATTAAGACCAAAAATAAATTCCTGAACACAATTAAAAAAGAATCAAACCAAGTTGGTTTCTATGACCTCCATAAAATTGGCAAGATCTACAAAATTTCTTTAAAACCAACAGAACAAACTATAAAAAAAATCAAAGCCACCCCCACTCATTTTTCACCTACTGGCTTCAAATCAGATTTACCAATCAAAAAAATAATCTCTCTTCTCAAAAACAAATAATTTTATAAAAAGAAAAAAATTTCTACCCTCAATGAAAGTTACTTTCATCGAGCCAAAAAACCAATACAAACATATTTACACTAAATTTGTCAAACACCTTCCTCTTCTTGGTCCTATCTATCTTGGTACTATTCTCAAACAGCGCGGCCATGAGGTTGAAATTCTCAATGAAAACATGGTTGATATTGATCCAAAAAAAATTGATTCAGATGTTGTTTGTTTTTCCACCTTAACCTCAACAGCCAAAAGAGGTTATCAACTGGCTGACCAGCTCAGAGATAAAGCCAAAATTATTTTTGGTGGCACTCATGCTTCTTTCAATACCCAGGAAGCTCTGCAGCATGCTGACCAGGTTGTTGTTGGTGAAGCTGAATCAGTCATTGCTGATATTGTTGAAGGTAAAAATAAAAATAAAATTATTCAAGGCCAGAGGATTGAAAATCTCGACAAATTACCTTTTCCTGATTTTTCCCTGGTTAGAGGATTAGATAAAAGTAAAAAGCGGCCAGCCACTACTTCTCGCGGTTGTCCTTTTGGTTGTAATTTCTGTTCAGTCACCAGAATGTTTGGCAGGAAATACCGTTTTCGTTCCCCTGAAAATATTATTCAGGAAATAAAAAATACCGGACGCCGTTCTATTTTCTTTTATGATGATAATTTTGCTGCTCTCAAATCCCGTGCCAAAGAAATACTCAGACTAATGATTAAAAAATGTGACTATCGTTGTTGGAGTACCCAGGTTAGAACTGATGTTGCTAAAGATGAAGAATTATTAAAATTAATGAACAAATCCAATTGCTCTTTTCTCTATATCGGTCTTGAATCAATTAATCCTGAAACCTTAAAAAGTTATAACAAGCAGCAGAGTGTTAAGGATATTAAATATTGTATCAAAAGACTTCATGACTATGGCATTGGTGTACATGGCATGTTTATGTTTGGCTCTGATATGGACTCTAAAAAAACCATTAAGAATACAGTTGAGTTTGCCAACCACATGGATATAGACACTGTCCAGTTTTCTGTTCAAACACCCTTGCCTGGCACTCCTCTTTATGAAAGTCTCACTCAACAAAACAGAATTTTTACTCATAACTGGTCTCTTTATGACAGCCACCATGTAGTTTACCAGCCCAGAAATATGTCTGCTTATGATTTGCAACTGCACACTTTTGAAGCCTTAAAAGATTTTTATTCTTTTACTAATTCAGCTAAATTATTCCTGAGAGGTTGGTTTGAAACATCAGCTCTCCACATCTTTGGCAGAAATTTGGTAAAAAAATGGGAAAAACAAAACGAAAATTATCTTAAATTTCTTGCTGATTTAAAAAAGAAATATTCTCAAAAACCTAGCCTATTGCCCGCCTAACATCAATCACTTCAAATGATTGGACTCCTTCAATTGCTGTAACTTTATCTTCAATTGCATCTGGACTGCCTTTGGCTTCATCCATGGCAAAAATAATTTTCAAGGCTTTTAATCCAAAAGCCACTGGTTCAATTTCTACTTTTTGGTCTGCTGGGTCATTCCGGCCAGTAAATTCTCTGATTAAAGCTTGAACTTTTTCTTGAACTTCATCCAAATTTACTTCTGGAGAACTCGGCATGATTTTAACTGTTACAACAGCTGTGGCCATTTTAATTTGGGCCCTCAAAGCCGCACTCATGGCATTTGTATGGGGCTGCTATTTCCCGGCAGTGGCCGCATCTAATCACAATTGTTTTCCCGCATTTAGGACAGGGAAACATAGTGCTGTCTGGAATAGTATCAATTCTTTTCTTGCATGAAATACATTTGTTTTCTGCCATGATTTAAGCAAAATCATAAAGTTATTTATAAAGATTGCGTACAGAAATCAAATTATCCTTAATCTCAAAAATTACATCTAAAAATTTCTCTACAGCATAGATATTACTTTCCACATGTTTGGAAACAGTTGCCACTTTAATTTGACTTCCAGGCAATAAAGCCATCAAAGGGATTAATTGGTCTGCCAAATGCTTGTCTACTGGAGCATTGGCATCAATCTCATCAATCAAATTTCTGGCTGCTTCTTTACCCACTTTTTCAGAAGGTTTGCCTTTTTCGCCAAAACTATCTGCCCCTAAACATACTGGATTCAAATGATCTTCATTGGCAAAAACTCCCCAAAGCACAATTCCAGAACCAGGATTCAATGCTTCTCCATATTCTTTGCTGATATTAATCGGCACTTCATATTTTCCCAGTAATTCCCGGGCTGCTTTGGCCTGCCTCTCAGCCACTTGTGCTTTTTCTAATGATTTCTCAGCATAACTCACTCCTTTTATCTGAACCAAATCTCCTCTTTCAACTAAATCAATAACTTTTGTTTTTTCCAAATCTTTTTTTGGATTGACACTTAATTCAACCACTCCGCCGCCTTTAGGATAATAACCTCTTTTCAAAATCTTAAAATCCATTTTCTCAGCAAACTTTTGCAAATGGGGCAGCAAAACATTCTGAAAATATTCCACTGGCGCCTGCCATTTGCCGCATGTTCCTCCAATTATTCTCAAGGTAATTTTCTTAGGGGCAAAAAAACAAGGCAGTAGCACTGCCTGCAATAATAAAGTGATTGAACCAGCTGTTCCAATATCAATTTCAAATTTTCCGCCTTTTATTTTTCCGGGATTAAACTCCAAAACATCTGAACCAATCTCAACAGCATTGGTTTTGGCACTGCAAATCTTTTCCAAGGCTTTAATGCAGGTCAAATGCTGGGCTTTCAAACCACCCTTTTCGCGGCCTGCCCTGATTTTCACTGCTCGAAAAGATTTTCCAGTAATAGCAGAAAGTGCCAAAGCAGTCCTGATTATCTGACCGCCGCCCTCACCATAAGAACCGTCTATCTCTATCATCTCCTATATTATTACCCTGTTTTATTTAATTTTTACTAAAAAAACAAAAACTTAATAAAAACACAAAAATCCCTCATAGTCAAGGGGACATAGTATAACCTGGCTAGTATAGGGGCCTCCAGTTATGGAGGGATGAGCCAATCATTGGCAATGACAAAAATCCCAAGAAGACAGCCTCGGATCTGGGTTCGAATTTGAAATCAATTTCATCGAAAGTCCCAGTGTCCCCATTTTTTTACTATGTTCAAAAAAAGAGGTCAAAAAAAAGAACACCGAGATTTCTTTAGCCGCAACAAGCTTTGGCTTGCCTCAGCCACTTTGATGGGCACAGTTATTGGCGCTGGAGTTCTCGGCATTCCCTATGTCATTGCTCAAAGCGGACTATTATTAGGTATCATTAATCTGTTAGTTATTGGTTTTGCTCTTTTAGTTCTCCATCTTTGTTTAGGAGAAATCAGTCTCAGAACCAAAGGCTTGCATCAGCTTTCTGGCTACATGGAAAAATATCTCGGTAAGTGGGGAAAACATTTCATGGCTTTTTCCATGATTGTGGGTATTTATGGTGCCATGACAGCCTATTTAATAGGAGAAGGTCAAATCTTCAAAACTATTTTAGGTATTGGTCATCCTTTATTATACTCATTAATCTTCTTTGTCCTTGTTTCTATTATCATTTTTATCGGCCTCAAAGCCACTGGCCGTGCTGAAATGATTGTCACTACCTTAATGATTTTAGTTGTTCTGGGCATTGGCCTTCTTTCTCTCAGCCAGATCAATCCAGAAAATTATTCTGGCATTCACTGGCAAAGTATTTTTCTGCCTTATGGTGTTATCTTGTTTGCTTTTGTAGGTACTGCTGCTATTCCTGAACTCAGGGAAGAATTAGAAAAAGAAAAATACAAAATGAAAAAAGCCATTTTCATCGGCAGCATTATCCCCATTGTTATTTATCTTTTTTTCACTTTGATCGTTATTGGTCTCATTGGTTTAACTAACTTCAATGCCCTGGCACCCAATGAAAGAATTGCTACTATTGCTCTCAGTCTTTATACCAGCCCTTATCTCGGTCTTGCTGCCAATATCTTTGCTGCTTTTGCCATGTTCACTTCTTTTATTGGCCTGGGCTATGCCCTCAAGGGCATGTTTGAATTTGATTATCATTTCAAAAAACTTTGGGCTTTTTTTCTCACTATTATCCCCCCTCTCCTCATTGCTTTTTCAAATCTCACTAATTTTATTGCTGTTATTGGTTTTACCGGCGCTATTGCTGGTGGTGTTGATGGCATCCTTATTATGCTGGCTTATTGGAGAGCCAAAAAATTTGGCCAAAGAAAACCAGAATACTCTCTCAAAATCGGCAAGATTCTGACTGGTCTGTTGATTCTTATGTTTGCTTTTGGCATTGTCTATCAACTCTGGCAAACTTTCTTATAGATATTCCACTCTGGAGTAGTAAATATAAGAAAAATTTATATATCTTAGGTAAAATTCTAATGTTTAAATCAAAATGACTGCTCCAAAACCAAAAAGAAAACTCTATTATCGAATCAAAACAATTGAACATGATAAAGAGATTCCTCTTCGTGCTGAACTTTTTTTGCAGCTTATGGAATCTTTTTTAGTTCATTTAGAAAGGTACAATGATTCAAAAGTTGCTCGAGAATTTAATTCTATTAGTAGAAAATATTTAGACAAGGCTGAGGAGATTGCTGAGTCCCCTGAAATTACCTCTGTTAAAAAAGATAAATTTCAAAGCGAAACATTGGTTCTAATTGACAAAATCAATCGTGAAATTGCTCAGCTTGGTTCTTACCATAGATTGTATCCCAGCGATATTTTAACTAGTAAAGAACTTGGTGAAAGAGAAGGTAGAAAGATTAGTGTGGTTCGTGCCGGATTAGGGGCTTTGCTTTTAGGTGCAACTAGCTTTTTTGTTGCCAATGTTTTAGATCTTGATTTAGGTATTAGCTGGCATCAGATCAGAGATGAAATCTGGTCCAATACAAAACAAACAAGTTATCAGGAACTATCAAAAAAAGTGCCATCAACATCAAAAACAGAAACCCTAACACCATTAAAACCAGTTCATCCAGATGAATTAAAAAGAAAGGAAATTATTGCTGGCGCTGGAGATTTAATAGATTTAATTAACAATTTGTCAGTCAAGGAAAAAGATTTTGAAGAAAAATATGGTCGGTTTGAAGATCGCTATCAGGAATTGAAAAAAGAAGCTGAAAAAACCATTGGCGGTGACGGCGATCCCAATGATGATGACAATCTTGTCAAAAGATTGCAGGAAAGATTGGCTGTTAAAAAAATACAGCGGACTGATTATATCCTGGGCCAGGAAATTGGATTAAAATCAAGAGAAGTTGAATCATTATCATTAGTGGATTTGGCTGCTGCTGAAAAAGAGTTATCCCTCTTTAGAAATTACTTGGAAAGTGTTAAAACAAAAATTAATCCTGATTCTGAAAGCGGTCAGGCTTATGTTGGAGCCCATCATGTCTTAAGTAAAAAAGAAGATTCTATTAGAAACATTCGCCTGCAAAAAGAAAAACAAAGAGAAGAAACCATTCAAACTTTAGTTAGTGAAATCAAATCTGCTATTGATAAAAGAGTTTACATTGAACCTGAATTCAACCCCGATGCCTTTAAGGAACAAGCTGAAAAATTAGGCAATCCCCAGATAGTTACAGATGCTCTTCAAGACTTAAAGAAAAAAGCAGTTATTTATGCAGAACAGAAAAAAATTGGTCAGACTATTGAAGAGCAGATTCGCGAACTTTACAAAAAAATAGAAGCTCTTAACTTGGATAATAATTATCAAGGTATTAGGGAATATCTCAAAACTTTTGGAGAATTAAGTGAAAAGGCTAAAGCTACAGATTTGTATACTGCTGATGATAAAGCTGTTCTTTGGCTTAGAGATTTGGTCAGGACAAAGATGAATGAAAGAAATGCTCATATTGCAACCCTAAATAATCAAGTTAGTATTTTAGAAAAAGATTACCAGTCCAATCAAGAAGCTTACCAAAAACTTCAGCAGGAAATTCTTGCAGCCGCTGAAAATAATTCAGCTGTTGCGCCAGAAAAATTAGAAGAATTTGAAAAATACGAAAAGCTTATTAAAGAAATAGAAAAACGACTTCAAGAAAGCAAAACCAAACTTGAATCACTCAAATAATAGTCCTACTCTAAAGTAGTAACCATACAGAAACATTTAAATATGAGTGAGTGTTTCAATAGCCAAAAGATGTGATTCTAAATATTTCCCGGGGGTAAAAAATGAGTTTACAAACTGATGTTAATAACGAATTTATCAAATATCTTAGTTCTATTACCAATGAAAAGGGCAAGAGAGCTTTTACTGGTCGTGATTTAAACAAATTAATGCGCTGGGAAGCCCAAGATCCTCGTTTTGAAGGCTTGCTTGAACACACCGCTAATAGCATTGACAATTACCAAGAGGCTGTTGAATTCAAAAAAGATTTGCAGAGTTATTTTACTAAACCAACAATTTTTACTGCTGACCAGGAAGGCAATTTAATTGTTTTGGCTAGAAATATTCCAGCAGGTCAGGAAGATTTTGCCAATAAGTCATACAATATTCATGATATTCGTTTAGCTCCAGGATTAATTCGAGAAGAATCCTTGGCAGATGTTGTCGCTGATATTTTTACTGTTAAAAATTTAACCAGAGATTTAACTCTTAGAAATTTAGGCAGAGTAGCTGGTTATGCAGCTCTTTTTACTCTTTTTGGTCTTGCTGGCTGCGCTTCAGTCCAGGCAGATGATTATAATTCTGGCGGAGCACCAGGTCAAAATCCAACTCCAGATGATTCAATTCAAAAACTGCCTCAAAAAACAGCACCTCAAATGAATAATAGTGGGATAATTTCAAGACACGCACCAAGCAAAATCAGATTCAATAATTTTATGGCATTTGATTTGGAATTTGCTCATATGAAACACACCCCTTCAGCATTATTGCATGAACTGCCAAGTGCTAATTTAACTTGGTATCAACCAATAAGATTGACAGAGGCCATGGATTTCTTGCTTAAAACAGAACTTAACGCAGCCTTCCTTGGCACCATGTATAACAATGGGGAAAGAAAAGCTCTAGGAGAATTCAAAGTTATGGATGATGGTTCACTTGATATTTCATTGGGTTATAATTTAGCTCGTCTTTCCAGCTGGAAAAATCAAACTTTAGACAATAATATCTTGCCACAAAATATGTTCACTCTCGGTCTTCATGCTCGCGGACGCCATGTTGATTTAAGTGATTCAAATGTTAAAAAAGAACAGCAATTAGAATTTGGTCTTGAATCTGTTGTTTTATACGGACCATTCCAAATGCATCTTACTACAAACCATTCCTGGGGAAATATGAGTCAAAGAGAAATGAAAAAAGGTTATACTTCCAGGGACAGAGCCAATAATTCCGGCCGAGTAGAAATTTCATATAATCTTCCTATTGGTGTTGATATCATGGCTCATCTTGCTGGTGGTAAAGTAGAAAGAGATGTTAAGGGCCCAAATAATTTCACCGCCAGGGAAATGGAAGAATTCATTGATATGGGCGGAGCTGTAATTCTGCCCAATAGAAATGGTCAATATGCTGGCTTGGTCTTTGGTTACAGACCTTGGCAAAGATTTGAAACAGATAAACCTAATCCAGGAGAAACTGGCAGAACAGAATCAAGTCATGGTTATCTTGGCCTGACCGCAGGAACTAGTCTTGGTGGTTTGCTAAGAAACTTTGGTGCTAATATTCCAAGAAATTCAATCCTTAATGATCTTTATTTGGATATGCAGGCAACCTATGGTCACCATTCAAATTTACCACACCATACACTTGATATTAATACAGGTGTGACTCTTAGGTTTTAGTTGTTAGTACTCAAAAATAGTAAAACTTAAATATCATTGTCCTCAGACAATAAAAAAACAGTGATTGAATATAACAATCAAAGAACAAACACATGGAGTGTGAAAAAAAATGAATCATATCGAACAAACTGATTATTTATTTGAAAATGGTGCTACTCTTGATACTGTTACTGAACTAGTCAATCATAGAGAATTTGGTTCAGCAGTTAGTGCTGTTGAAAATGGCAATGTTCAGGAAGTTATGCAAATACTTCGAACACAAAGAGAAGATAATTTTGATGCTACTCAACATTTTGAAGCACCAGAAGAAAAAAAGACTGGTAGAGCTAAAAAACTAGCTTTAGTTGGTCTAGCAACAATGGTTGCTGGTTGTGCCACTGTTGGTGCTGTCAAGGATAAAGCTCCAGAAGCTCCACAGCCTGTTCAGCTTGATGCTGGTGTTGTTAAAGCTTTATTGGGAGAAAATCCAGAACAGACTATTACTCAATATCTTACAGCAGGTAAAATAGCTGAAGCTTACACTGGTTTAAGCATTCTTTACCAAGCTGAAAATAGAAACAAAGAACTTGAACAAAGACTGGAAACCCAGCTGGACTTAGGTTTCTTAAAAGCAGTTGGTTTGTCATACCAAACAAAAAAAATTGGAGACAAAGAAGTTACTGTTCCGGTTCTTGAAAAGAAAACTGAATCAGACATTGTCAAAACAGTTATGCAATATTTGGGTGATTCCTCAAGCAGAATTGCTTTAACAGCTGAGCAGGTTGCTCAGATCAAAGCTGCTAAAGACCAAGCTGCTGCTTTGGAATTAGCTGCTAAATATGTTAAACAAAATGCTAGCCGAATTACTGCTTTTGCTCAAAGAGACGGCGAAAAAACAACTTTTTACATTGACTTGATGGGCACAGATGAAAAAACCGGCTATGCCATCATTGAACTTGAAAAAGGCCAAGTTACCAGCATCAAAACCGATAAAGATGAAAACATGCCAAAAGACCTTAGTGTTTTAATTGGCAATTTGTTGGAAAAGGATGCTGTTGCTTACACCAGATCAGGAGAAATGGTCACTGGCTTTGCCGGCAAAGCTTACTTAGCTGGAGACAATGCAGCTCTTGCTGAATTGGTTAAGAAAGAATTTGGCATCAATGTCAACCCAGAAGATTCTATTGCTCTTGTTGAAGGTAAAGACTCAGAAGGCAAACGAGTTAATTATGTCCAGGTTGGTTCTGCTATTGAACCAGTTGGAGACAGAGACTTATTGCAAGAAGCAACTTATGCTCAAGCAATTAAAAACAAGGATTGGAAAGCTTTGAGCACAGTTTACAGCAATGAAAAAATTGCTCACGGAGACAAAGAAAACATTGAAGTTATGGTTAGAGCTTATGTCCTGCAAAATCCAGACCAAGAAGTAGCTTTCTTTGACTGGCATGAAGGCAAAAATGCTCAGGATCAGCCAGATGTTCAGTACAGAATGACTCCAAGAACAACTACTCTCAAAGGTTTATACACTTTATTGGGAGAAGAAAAAGCAACTTCAGTTATCTTGGGTTATTTGGCTCAGGATGTTCAGGATTATACAGCAGAACAGATGACTGGAATTATTACCAGAGCAACTAACATTGAAGAACTGAAACAAAAAGGTATCAGAGGAACTCCATTGGACGAAGCTCAGGAAGCTGCTGTTAATGGAAAATACCAAATGTTCCTTGACACTGAAAAATCAGACATTGAAGTTGTCAAAACCAAATAAGGTGTCTCAAACATGAAAAACAAACTAAGATTCCTTGCAATCTTTTTTATTATTTTATTTTTGCTAAGTTCAGGTATCATCGCTCAAAGCTACTCTAGTGGTGGTTATCCAAGCGGCGACTATAGCTATGGCGGTTATCCAAGCGGTGGTTATTACAGCGGAGGCTATCCAAGCGGTGGTTACAACTATGGTGGTTATCCTGGCGGGGATTATCCAGAAACAGATTATCCATCAACTGATTATGGTTATGGCTATCCAGACTATGATTACACCACAGCCGGACCTCAAGACCCGCCCTTTTACAATTATGATCAACCTGCTCAATGGGAAAACTTAGTTGATGTTACTATTCAATATAATTCACCAGACGGCACTGTTATTTATGAAAATCTTTACAACTACTGCCATGATCCTGACAGCACCAGAATTATCAGTCTTGCTTCAGAACATGAACACTATACATTAGAATTAATTGATGGCAATTTAATTATTAAAGACCTTGAAGGAGGCTACACTGGAACAGAAACAGTTGTTCTTGACTGCAATTCAGCCCTAGGAGAATTTAATCTTATTGTCGAAAAAAATACAGCTCCATCTGCTGAATTTACTTATACACCAAATTTCCCAAGAGTTACTGATACTATTCAATTCCAGGATCTTTCCACTGATTCAGACGGAAGAATTGTTTCCTGGTCATGGAATTTTGATGATGGCACAACTTCTAATGAAGTTAATCCAACTCATCAGTATAGCCAAAGTGGCAATTATCAGATCAGTTTAACTGTTTGGGATGATGATGGCGCTTTCAGTACTGTTACCAAAGCTATTACTATTAGAACAGAAGGTGGCGACACACCAGTTACCTCATCTGACGCTCAAAGAACTATCTTTAGCAGAATCAGGTTTAATGAATATAATTACGCTGGCGATATCCTTGATTTAACTGTAGGTCTTTTCAATGACGGCACCTATAATATGGATGACGTTAAAGTGACTGCTTATCTTCTTGATTTAGGGGAAAGAAGAATGGCTGGTCCTTTTGACCTTGACG
>Ga0209536_100007794_pt1 | contig 16191 bp, 16 predicted proteins | sample DeeMarSeWOR28_12_FD_187461 | JGI IMG/M metagenome (GOLD analysis project Ga0209536, IMG submission 187461) | Marine sediment microbial communities from White Oak River estuary, North Carolina - WOR-2-8_12 (SPAdes) (version 2) | ecosystem: Environmental > Aquatic > Marine > Intertidal zone >...
ATTGATCGATCTGATTGGGTGTTCCCGGTTTGAGTACATCCTTCGCCGAATAATCCAATGTAATGGATTTCAGTGTGGGTGTGTAGGGAGGCTTCGGCAATTCAGGAGGAGTTCCGGTCCCGGTGAACTGACTGAGTGCAATGACCTGTTGCGTATAGGCAAATGGGTATGTTTTGTTTCCAAAGGCCTCAAATGGGGCGGCAGTGGGTTGATATGAGAGGTCAGCCTTTGTCGGAGAGGTCAGCTGGAGCTTAAGAAATCCCTGGTTAACCTTATTATCGAAAGAGGAGGGGAGGGAAAGGCCGGGATCCCTTAATGACCTGGTAAGCTGAGTTTCGAAGGTTATGGAAGGAACCGTCATCTCCCTGATCTGCTGCGTATCCGATATATCAAAAAGAGGCTCATTGGTAAGAAGCCTGGTATTCCAGTTTTTATCCGAAAGTAGTCTGACTTCCCCTAGAAACGATTGGGGTAAAATATCCGGATTTCCATAGGCGCTGTAATGCTCCATAAAGTCTTCGGGAGGATCTTGCCATTCCAGTTTCAGATTCAATGAAGAAAGTGATTTACTAAAAACTTCTTCACTCCCAATATAAAAATTGGATCCGATCAGGGGATTACTGCCAAAGGGTAAAATCGGCTTATCAGCCATCTGAACAGCCTGATCATTCTGCAGAATCAGGTTTTTAATTCCCTCTGCCTGAACTTCGATGGATATTTGATCCACCGTAAACATCGAAAGGGTTTCCAACAAATAACTTTCCGGTTTGACCGAAACGGTTAATACCGGCCATTGAGTTTCATAATTTGCCTGATGCACCTCTTCATCATAGGGGGTTATGGCAGGGGCGGATTCACCGTATTCTATCCAGATCACCAGTTCGAAAGGATTTTCCTGACCGGGATCCTGAAGGCCGACAGGGATTCCGGGGATCAGCTCCGCATTGACAACCTGGTCGGGATTGAGCCAGTCCTTTTCGCCAGTAATTGCTATGTCAAGCATTGATTTCAGGATGAGACCGGGAAATGTAAATCCAATGGAGGATTTAAGCATTATGCTCAATTTAACGGTACGTTTTCCTTCCGACAATTGAAAATTAGGGGAAGCAACTGCCCATCCAAAGGCAACCGGATCCATGGGCCGGGATTCGACGGGAACCGTGAGCTGACCGGCACCAAATGGCCTCCAGGCAGACGCTGTTTCGTTTAACACACGGGTGGCATCCTGCGTTTTAAAGACGATACGTTTTCCCATGTTATTGAAGTCTACATAACTCGATCGTATCGAATGGATCGCCGCATGATTAACCAGAAGGTCGTTTTCCAATGCATATTGCAGCGGAAGACCCGATTTCGTTTTACCGGCATCCAGTAAGGCCCCTTTTTTTATTAAGGTTGGATCAGCGTTTTTTGCAAGCTCGAAAGTGATATGAACCTGATCTTCACGGGCAAGACGCCGTTTTATCCGAAGCACCTCCTCGTAATAGAAGTTAAGTCTTCGGGTCGATATCCTGTTGACGTCATCCTGTAAATAGGAGTAAATTCTTAGAAAAGCGAATAATAAGGCCAGGTGCGGAGGGCAATTTTTATCGGTTTTATATAATTCTTCGATTTGCGATTCGCTCAGGACATCATTTCCGTTCACTACATTCTCCAGGAATGGACGCCAATCGCCCTGAGTATTCTTATTTTGATCGAAGTATTGGATCTGGGAACTTAGGGAGAGAAAAAATCGCAGGATATCCTGTTTAGACCGCCCATCGATTTTAAGCCCGGCCGGGTCCAGGGATAATGGACTCCGGTCCAGTTGATTGACTCCATCGGTTGATAATAAGTATTTGTTTATTAACTTATCGATCATATCGTTCACAATTCATTTAAATAGAAAGGATATACGAGGTTTCCGCGGGTGTTGGTACTTCGAACGGTATAGTCAATCAGGATTTCCACCTTACCGGATGTCTTGTCGCCCGGCAGGATCCTTACCGTATTCAGATCGATCCTGGGTTCGAAGAAAAGCAGGGCATCTTCGATTTCTTTCTGTATAGCAGTTGCCGCGGTAGTAGTGAGTGATTCAAACAGCCAGTTATCTTTCTTCCAGCCAAAAGAAGGCTGCAATACCCGTTCACCCAGTCCGGTGGAAAGAATGATCCCAATGCTGCTCCGGATATCCTCTTCCTCTTCCAGCATCACTACCTCTTTTTTAGTTTTGTCAAATGCGGGCGGGAAACTCCATCCGCGACCCAGGAACCGACTATCATCTGCCATTTAATTTCTAATTTTTTATCCAATTAAAATCGTTGGTGCACCCGCAACTATGGTTCCTCCATGTGCCGTGCTATCTCCCAATCTGGCCGCCGGCATTCCTCCAATCAGCACCGTAGAGGATCCCATGACCACCGTATCCGGAGGTCCCGTGCACGTAAGCATATCGCCGACTCTTAAGGCGGGCATACCTGCCAGCAGCACCGTGGGTTCTCCCGGAGGTAAGGCCGGCCCCCCCACATGGGGAACGGTACCTGTCAGAAGGGGGCACACATGCATATCTCCAACTCGTGCTGCCGGCTGCATTTTTAATTATTCGTTTATCAGTTTATTTGTACCAGGCTTCCTTTCACGACGGTGATCCCGCTGGAATTAATCTCCGCTCCGGCACTTCCTTCTGCTTTCCATTGGGCTCCCGCTTTCAGCTCCAGGTTGGCCTGTCCTTCTATCGTTACGTTACCTGAGGCTTTGAAAACAAGGTCGCTGGCGCTTTCCAGAGAGATACCTGAAGAAGAAAGGGTTATCGTATTGCCATTGCTATCGGTCAGATTTATTTCACCGGCGTCATCATCAAGGGTAATTACGTGTCCTCCCGGAGTATCTAACGTAAGAATGGTGCCTTCATCATCAAATCGGATACGTATTCCCGATCGGGAATAATAGCCTTTGATATGATTGTCATCAGCGGCCTCTTCAGGTGGGCTATGCGCACTGCTGTGCAGCATTCCCAACACCACCGGATACCGGGGGTCGTCGTTAAGAAAACCGACAAGCACCTCATCATCTATTTCAGGCAGGAAAAAAGAACCCCGGGAAGATCCCGCATCCAGGGTAGATATACGAGCCCAGACACCCTCCCCGTCCATGTTTATGGAGGGTACCTTTACGCGTATCCTGAACTCGCTCTGCGGATCACCCTCCAATGCAGTAACGATTCCTGTATGTAATCCAGAGACCGTAGCCAACAACCCGTTGGCGGGCAGGGTGGAGGTCTGATAACGGCCGGCGTGCCATTCTTCGGATAATCCAAACTCAATATCGGTTATCCAGTTGCCCCCGGATATCTCATGCCGGACTGCGCTGATCCAGACAGGACCGTTAAAACGGTCACCGAAGCCCTCCAGATTTAATACGGTTCCGGGTTTTGCTCCCGCGAATCCTTTTATCTGAACGCGGCCTCGAACGAATGACATCCTACTGCGAAGAACCATGGCATCCGACCAGCTTTGTAATTCTTCTCCCGTGATCGCAGCGCTGTGTCTCAGAACCTGGACACCCGCACCTACGACGGATGCCAGATCGTCAGGGGAAAAATTTCCGCTGGTTGTCCAGGTTGGATTGGCGCTTTCACTACTTGCCTGGTCCTGAGTGGCGGGATCCCAGGCTACTGAACTTACGGAACCAAACTGGCGTCGCGCATCAATGTTCCCGTCGAACTCGATCACATTTGCACCCAGGGTAACCGTAGCAACCGGCTCGGAATCCATGGAGGGATCCACCGTGTTAAATCCGGTATCATCAGGAATACAAACCAACCCATTGGCCTCCATCCTCATCACGATAAAATCCCAGTCGCAGCAATCAAATTGAACCAGATCGGTATGAATTGTATCCGTAGGTGATATTTGTCCGGCAGTGATCTCATTTTCGCTTAAAATTTCATTTACGGCATCGCTGTCGGACAATTCAATAAAATGCCGGCTTTTTTTTGTCGTCGTCAGAGCAATCGCCTTGTCCTTGCAGGTAATCTTTAATTCGAGGCGGTTATTTCTTACCCGTATGGATTGACTCACCACAATCCCGGAGAATATAGGTTCATTTTCACTATGGTATCCGGCAAAAATGGTGATCTCATTGCCGGGCACGAAATATTCTCCACTGCTCAATGCCCAATCGCCGGTCGAAGGATCACCATCCGCAAAGAGGAGGGATGCATCCGGAACTCTGTTCGTTTCGTACAGCACCTCAATCGCATATAAGGGGAATTGCTGAGGCAGAGGTTGCCCGTTCACTTCTATCTGGTAAGTGATCAGATCGGTACTTTGCTCTATGGGTAATATCCGGGAGGCTATTTATTTATTATTTTCTAAGGGTGGAAATGATAGTTTGAGCCCGGCTTTGAGATTTCGAAAGTTATATACCTTGTTTTTCCTGGCTACCTCAATGTAGTATTTTGATTGACGGTATATCCTGTGGCTCATCAAGGGCAGTTTGTCGCTTTCTACTACCGTGCGCATATGTGTGAGATCCGGAGAGCTGTTCTTTTCTTTATTTTCTCTGAGAATGTCGGTGATGGTGCCATCAAATGCAGCCTTGGCAATGGCGCGGAGAGGCGTCCCGTCGGGTTTGAACAGTTTGTAATCTATCGTCAATTGAGAAAGAACCCCATCAAATAGTAACTTACCCCAGGTAAGCCTTACTTTACGGGGCTGATGTTCCTGTCCATTATAATCAACCACTCTGGCAAACTTCTGAAGTTCATTCACGACATCGTACTCCTCATCACCGGAAAAGAGATCCGCTACCGCACCTGCTATGGGAACACCGTCCAGAGGCCCTGAGGAAACGGGTATGACACCGGTACCGTCAAACAAAAACTCAAAATTCAAGGTGGGAGGGGTAGTATTGGTGTACTTCGCCTCCCCTCCTGAATTGCCAATTGCCGGTCGGTAGTCGTAGTTTATTTTATAATTTACCGTATAGCTCTCCGGATTTACCTGGACCACATATTTATCCTCTTCCACTTCACTCAGTTCCATCTTTCCTTCGGGATCTGCAGGCTGGTATGCCTGAATAACCATCTTGGTAAGTTTACCGTTATCAAATGGATTTTCGAGCATCATCGATCTTTTTTGCGTTCAAGAGCTTCCATTACTTTTTCCACACAAAGGGATACGATTTTTTCTGTTTTCAACGATTCCATCCGGCGGGCATTCCCTTCAGAATAATCTCCCGATCGACCGCCCGTGTTTTCATCCACCCGGGCACGTATGATGAGTTCTCTGACTACGATAGGCATAATTCAGTCATTTAATATTAAATATTTATATTTATGGATCCGGCCACTCCCGCTGCCAGATCAAGCCCAATACTTACCGGATCGTAGTATTTGAAGTACTGGTACGACAAAACCAGTGTTTCCACGACGATCTCACTGTTTTGTGCGTTAAAACCGGAGACCTCCAGTTTCTTGGGGATGGCATTGATCAGGTACCAGTTATACAAGGGCAGGTGATCGGAGTTCATCAAGGAAATCATCACGTTCGATGGCTTGAAGTTAAATTCCTCGATTGCCTGTTTGCACCAATGCAATATACCGGATCCCAGGAATTTTCCCCTTTTCAGGGTAACATCTCCGAATTTCGATCTTACCGGAAGGTTATGAACAAAACGGTGTTCGCCTCCCTCGGCTTTCGTTTCCATTTCAATATCCACACTCAGGCCGGATACTTCCTGGAACCTGACGTCGTTCGGGAACTGGGGTAAGATCTCAAAAAGCACCAGAAAATGAAAACCCACCTGCGGCGTTTCAAAAGCCATATCCTTTACTCGTTTTGAATGGTCAATCCTTCGTGGGCCACCTCAATGGATTCAATGGCTGTTTCATTGCCATCCGATTTCAGGTCGGTCGATTGCACTTTGGCGGGCCATGCATTTTTCACCTTCCATACCACCACCGGTTCGTGGTTTTCATTCAGAAGACTGATGGTGATATCACGCCTTTCGATGGTGTTCAATGCCACTGTATTCCACCAGTCATAAAATTCATTATCTCCCTGAAAAGTACCTCGTTTAAGGGTGATGTTACTGAACTTCTGCATTCCGGGCATTTTTGTTTTTACATATTCGGGACTTGCCCCATCCCGGTATTCGATCACTTCGGTTTCCACATCGAGGCCCGAAACCTCGGTAAATCCAATTTTACTGCCACCCCATTCAACCTGGAAGTGGAACTTGGGAATAGGATATTCTGCCATAATCGTTTTATTTTAAATTTGAGTTAAATAATAATTGTTATGATTCCTGCATTTTATGACTAAATCGGAGAATGATGAACTCGGCAGGGCGGACAGCGGCCATGCCGATCTCGACGATCAACCTACCTTCCAGGATATCCTGGGCGGTCATTGTTTCCCCTAATCCAACCTTCACAAAAAAGGCCTCTTTCGGAGTGGAGCCGGCCAGTGCACCCTGACGCCATTGAATCGTAAGGAAATTTTCAAGCATTGCACGTATACGGATCCATGTATTCGCATCATTCGATTCAAATACAAAAGGCTCTGTCGCTTTCTTTGCCGATTCTTCCACAAATGTGAAGAACCGTCTGACGTTGACGTAGCGCCATTCGTTGTCGTTGCCGGCTAACGTTCTGGCTCCCCAGACAAGTATTCCTTTGCCTACAAAGGCCCTGATCGCATTGATCGACTTCCCGGATGTATGAATGTTGAGCGTTCCCTGTTCCTGATCCGATAACTTGCAGGCCGGGGCCACTACTCCGCGAAGACTGACATTAGCAGGTGCTTTCCAAACCCCTCTTGTACGATCAGTCGATGCATAAACCCCTGCAATGGCTCCCGAAGGAGGTAACAAACTCATATGCGTTCTGATGCGTTCATAAACTGAATTGAAAAAGGGATGTTGGGCAAATAAATTCTGCTCCTGCTGACCGGTTAAAAAGATCATATCATTTACCAGTGAGGTAAAAGCTTCCGCGATGGTGTCAAATGCGGTTTGCAGCTCGGAGGAAACGGCCGCTTCATGGGCGGTTTCCGCCACGGAATTTGTTCCGCTGTTTGTATAATCCACCCCGTTGGTAAGTATGGAAGCCAGGGTTACCCCCCCGATCCAATCCTCATTATCCAGGGAATTATAATCAGTATCCACGTTTGCTTCGGTCCGGGTTGTCGAAATCGAATTCATAACCCCACTGTTTTTTTCGAAAGCAATGAGTGCCGTCAACTGGTCCTGCAGGGCTGTATCGGCTTCATGGGAATTCAGGAGCTGGGCCAGTTCGGGAGAATTGCCTGCGTCATCTTCAAGGTCCCGAAAGGCGAGTACCAGTTCGCGAACGTAGCTTATAAAGTTTGAAAAAGCCGGACGTACGCCCGCTGCCGTTGTCTCTGCCAGTACGGCTTCCCTTAATGAATTAAGATGTACGGAAAGGGGATTGTAATTGCCTCGATTCAGTGTAACTGTGCTGACCTTCGAAAAAATCCGGCTTTCTTCACTAAGCCGGGCCCTCAGACCTGTGAGCAGGCCATCCAGTACGGGGTTGCCGGTCATAGTATCCAGGGTACCATCCGGAATCGGTACAGGTACCGGCTGATTATCGACGAAACTCAGTTGAGTAAATTTCACATCTCTTAAATAGGTGGTCCGCAACCAGGGATAATAGGCAGCGGCATAATTCAGGTTTTCCGTCCCGACCTCGTTTCGAAACCGATCGATGGGCGCCGAAGAATGATTATGGGCGAGATACCCCTCCATCAGGTCTAAGATGGTAACCCGGTCCTGCAGTTGCGCACATTGACCAATCATGTTTTTGTGAAGGTTTCCCGACTGCACGAAATCGGGAGAACCATCTCCCTGTTTCAAGGAAACGCTGTCGGGGATCACCAATATGGTAGGTTCATCTACCTTTTCGAGGGCCTTCAATCCCCCACGTAATCCCGTTGTTTCCGTACCATAAATGATATCGGCCGTATAGTCTCCTACGGCTACGATATAACACGGGCCGCCCCCATTATCAAAATAATGACGCACAGCATCGTAGAGGTAATAACGATATCCATTTCCGGGGGTAATATTTAATATAGCAAAGGTGGCCGGATCCAACTGCACCGTGTAGGCAGCCGGGTTATAGGTTCCGCCAAACATTTGATTAAATTCCAGTAAAGAAGAAATCCGGACAGGGTGGTTGATCAGCGTATTTCCGTTAGGGCCCACCGTCCGGGAGGTATGCCCCACAAAGGCCGGTATGCCGGTGGCCACCGCAGCCACTGAAGGAGGAAATAGCGAAACTTCTTCGATATAAACTCCAGGTACTTTATAGTCCATAATTATAATTTTTCGATGTTATGATTACGATTCCTGCATTTTATGGCTGAAGCGCAGGATTATAAACTCAGCAGGCCTTACTGCGGCCATTCCTATCTCAACGATCATCCTTCCTTCAAGAATATCCTGGGGCGTCATCGTTTCCCCGAGGCCTACCTTTACAAAAAAAGCATGTTCCGGTTTGGCACCTGCTAATGCCCCTGCTCTCCATTGAAGTATCAGGAAGTTCTCGATCATTGCGCGAACTTTAACCCAGGTATTGGCGTTGTTCGGTTCGAAGACAAAAGGTTCGGTAGCTTTTTTTGTCGACTCTTCCACCATGATGAAAAATCTTCTTACATTTATGTATCTCCATTCATTGTCATTTCCGGCCAGTGTACGGGCTCCCCATATAAGAATGCCCCTTCCTGTAAATGAACGGATTGCATTAACGGATTTTCCTGTGGTATGAATATTCAGATTGTCCTGCATGGGATCGTCAATGACTACTGTAGGACGGCGAATGGTGCGTAAACTGATATTAGCGGGTGCTTTCCATACCCCACGGGTTGCGTCCACTGTGGCATACACGCCGGCCATAGCGGGGCTGGGAGGCAGGATAATGGGCATCCCGGCAATCGTATTTTTTATTTCATGGTACAGACCATTTGCCCGGTGATACAGCGACCGGTCTTCATCGGAGGAATTGGCCGGGTTTAAGACCCTGAGTACCGTACTCGCGGGAACTGGAGCACCGTCCAGGTTACCCGTAATGGTTACTGCTTCTTCGTTATAATTATACAACAGGGTTGTTTCGAGCTGTGGGTAATAGGCTGCGCCGTAGAGTAAAAAGTTGTTTCCAATCAGAGAACGGAATCCCAGGGTAGCATCATCGATCACATCCTCTCCTGCAGGAAGGGAATAATCGAGGTGTCCGTTATATACATCACAGATCGTAAACCGGTCGGCCAGTTCTTCGCATTGGGCCAGGGCTGCCTGATATACCTGATAGAAGTCATTTCTTCCCAGCATAAGTGCATCCGGGAAGACAAGCAGGGTAGGTTCATCTTCTTTTGAGATTGCATTTAATCCTGCCTGGAAGTCAGCAATAGCTGCAGAGGCCGTGTCGGCACCGATGGATACGATATAGCATGGACCTCCGCCGTTGGAAAAAAACAATCTCAATGCATAATACATCCTGTATAGGGTGGATGGGGCGACAGGAGCGGTGGATACAAAATTATTGCCGGCACCATCCGTATCCACCGCTGCTGTAAAGGTTTCCAGGCGGGCTCCGAAAAGAGATTCATACTCGACCATCGATGTAATTCGTATCGGTTGGTTGATCAGTGTATCGCCATTGTGTGTTGTGTTCCGGGTATACCCTACAAAAGCGGGAATAGCCGTAGCCACTTGTGCCACGGAAGGCGGGAACGAAGGGATTTCGTTAATATAGACGCCTGGCGTCGCGATTGCATTCTCATTTATGGTTGCCATATGATAAAATGTTTAGGATAATAATTTGATTTTATAATTAACTTCTTTGCACTTTGAATCGCCATCCAGCAGTTGATAGTCGGACGGTAAAGCGACACTGTGTTTTATATCTACAACTATCAGGCTGTCCAGGTCGACCGTAGTGGATCTCGGTTGCAGGTCGGCCTGGCTCACGAAGGTCCCGCTGGGAATGCTGCTCCAGTAATCCGGATCCGTTACGGGGTGTGGATCTCCTGAATTACTGGCCTGAATGGCCCTGAAAAAATTACTGCCTGATCGTACTAAATAACCCGGCTCGTAATTATCGCTGCTGCTGTAACTGTCAATGGGGCGACTTAACAATATTTCCGTGCCCGCTACATGATTTACTTCGTTCGACAGGGATAGCATATTAGTATTAAGATCATATCCGGCGATATGTGTCCGGGATAAAAAATCCCGGTCTGGGATTTTAATATAAAAACGGAATACTTCATCCGGTTGCAAGGGAATTTCAGGCACATCCTGTGTTGTGCCCTCCGGTTCAACCAGGATCAGGATCACCTTTGTATTTTTCTGTTTCCGGCTCAATATCCGGTAGACAGGAAATAAATCACTCGTAGGCGGATCCGGAATTATTTTTATATACCGGGTTGAGTCATCCGGATATCCCACCAGGGTAACCTCCAGGCTGAAAAGGATCCTGTATCTGGTTTTGATCAATTCCATATCAGATCCGGCCGAACGATTCAAAGATCTCCTTCACAGGTAATTCTTCTTTCTGTACCTGATATTCATCAATCGAGAACATCCTCATTTTCATAACTACAGAGGGCATATAATGCCCTCCAAGGGAGGTCCACAATTGGTTTACCTGCTCTAGATTCAGGTTCACCCAGTCAAAGATTATTTTTTCGATATTTATGTTATTGACCTCGTTCACGGTCTGCAATGCAGGTGTGTTGCCCGGTGTGAATACATGTTTTATCTGAAAAAACCGGATCACCTTTTCAATGAGCAAAATAGCCTGTTCATAATCGGTGTGGGTGGCGGCAAAAAGGACGGTCAGGTTGATGGGGATGGCCGGGTTCTTATAACGGACCAACGAATTTTCCTTTACGTAATTTTCAGGAGATTTCGCTACGCGGTCTTCTTCGATATTTACGATGGAAAGAATTAATTTGTCGTTTAAGGCCACGGAGAATTCGTTCCCGTCATTGTATTTCGATATATTGGTCAGCAGCAAGGGATCATCTGTGCTGGAGGGTGATATGTAAACATTTATCAATTCGACAATTGCATTGAGTGCTTCAGCTATCATGATGGAAGAAGTTGCGTCTAAATTTCTTTTTATATGTTTAATTTATTTTTCTATCCCTATTAACGGTTGAATAAAGCTTCGCCAGATAAGTCACACGAATCGTGCGATTCAACTGGCCGTCAGCCGTAATTCGGTCTTTTGGCCCCACTTAATAGGGCCGGCTATGCAGAAAGCGATCAGATATAAACTGGGCGGTGTAAAACGATATTGTATAAAAAGAGTATCGTGTAAAATGCAATTTCAACTAAATTCAGGTAACATACAATCCCCATTTATAGGGATACTGCTGAAATTTTAAGCCGGCTTATGAGAAATCGACCTATATCAGGGAGAGACCGGGATTTACACCCCGATCCCGATATTTCGGAATTATCGGGATCGGGGTATCCCGCACCCGCTTCCAATCACTTTCCCCATCTCCGGGATCACCTCCAAACCGACTTTGAGGAATGCAATAAATTGTGCAGAAATGATTCAGAAATTAACTTATCTCCAGGTAAAGGCCGAATAATATTTTTAATAGGATGGAATTTGTGGACTGTGTGCCTGACGGATTAGGTCGTCAGGAAGACAGGCAATTGTCTGATAAGAATAATTCAGATCAGCAAAAGCTGACTGGCTTTTTTAATAAGCTCGGCAGTATTTTTCACCTTCAGCTTCTGTATCAGATTTTTCCGGTGTGTGATCACCGTACTTGTGCTGATCTGTAATTGATCTGCAATTTCTTTGGCGACCAATCCCTGGCCAATTAATTTAAGTATTTCCGTTTCCCTGACGCTGATCGATATTTTATTCACCGGGGATTCCGGGGAGGCCTTTTTCCTGGTTCTCGTTGAGGAGACGTCATTGATCACCGTTTTACCGTTGGAGTTGGCAAGAATCTGATAATTCTGATCGATGTGTTCATCCAGAATGAGCCCGATTTTATTGAAGCATTCATATTTTTCGTTCCAATAATTAACAGAGAAGAAGATGAGGTATTTCCAGAAGCCTTTCAAATGTTTGGTCCTGCATTTTATGCTCGTTAAGATATTTCCGTCAAAATGATGGTTATTATTTCTAAGGGTCGCCCTGGAAATGGTGAAAAAATCCCTGAAGCCATTTATATCGTTTGGATGAATTACATGGCTTGTGAAATTGCCATTAGATAAAAACCTTTTGTTATTGAATCCAAGAATATTATTAAATGAATCACTTAAGTGGGTAAATTTTTCTTTTTTGAAATGATAATTAAATGCAATCAGGCTTCTGGAGGAATTAAAATAAGAGGTAAAGATTTCAGGATTTTTATTACATCGCAGAAAAAGTAAATGAAGTATTTCATGGATGTAGAGATACTGCATTGGCTGGATTTTGTTGAATTTTTTTTTGATATAGAGAGTTAAGTTAATAAAGAAAATAATAAAAGACAATTTCCGCGGGGATGATTATTTAAGGTCAGGCCGGGTAGATTTTTTCCCTCGGATCGAATTCAATCATGCATTATTTTTAACTACCTGAGTATGAATGGGTGCAAAGTTCTTTTGACAAGATCCCGGACCTGGAAATTAGTTTTAACAACTTAAAAAATTAGTAATTATTTTAAAAATGATCAAAGTGCTTCTCCCAGTTCAGTTCATTTCCCATGAAAAGCATTGGTTTTAAATCAGGTCTTTTTGCGTATGAGCGTATAAGTTAGTTTTTCACCCCATTCGGCGGTGGCATCTTTACAGAGACGGATGAACTCATTGTATTCCTGAATGTTGGCCAGCACCTGGCAACCCGCCGACCATTTGTTAACCAGTGTCGACTCACCGGAAGCGGAAGCACGATGGATATTGATGCCGAAAAAACCGGTCTGTTCAACGCCTGTTCGAAAATCCAGTTTATCATCACGGTTGAAATCGCGGATGACGGTTACGGGTGCCGCCTGTACGAGGGCGGTGTATTTATTCCGGTGCAATCCCAATTTATAGGCCCCGCGATATTGTCCCTCTTTTAAGATGGCCGTACCGGCCTCGCTTAGTGGATCGAGAAGATAGGTCAGACCTGGATCGGTGGTGGCTTTAAATTTTTTCAAGGTCCACTGATTCTTATAATTCCAGAAAACACACAATTCATCGTCGAAGGCATTGGGTGTTGCATTCTCATTGCGGATACCCACTATGTTCAGGTTATAGGGTCTCTGATCACTTTTGAAAACCTGATGCCCATTTTGTTCAAGGATACCGATCAATTGTCTGATCCGGTCCGGAATGATTTCAACCGGTCCTTTTACTTTGACCGGGATGGGATTTTTGGAAGGCTTCTTAATATCCAGACTTTTGTTTCTGGCTTTGATATCCCCCATGTCAAATAATCCGAAGCGATGTGCGGCGGCCATGACCGATTCACCCGGTTTTGTCATCAAATCATTGGGATCGAAGGTCAGTTCAGGCCGTAACAGGGTGTCCAGGTTTCCGATAGGATATTTCGGGGCCTCTGCAGTCTGTGGCTTTTTGCCAATTTGATCCCGGATTGTGTTCATGTCGAGGCATGGGCACGCTTTCGAGCTGTATCCTTCAAATTCATTGTGACCCAGTACATCGTCCCGGTTGAGATCCAGTTCCCGCGTAAGAAACCGGAGCAGCTTCATCAGGGGCAACCGTTGCCGGTCTTCCAGCATTTCTGCCCGAAAATCACCAACCAGGCATATTCCAACCGCAACATCATTATTTTTACCTACATGATAACTTTTAATGTTCAGGTCATTGCACCATTTTACCGTACCGTCTTTTTCAATAACGAAGTGATATCCAATGCCCGGCCAATTATGGTGATTGATATGGTACCGGGCGAAGGATTCGGCGCTTCCGGTCCGGGTCAGACTATGATGGACGGCAATTTTGCGGATGTTGCTCAAGGGTCTTGCAGCATAGTTTTTCTCCGGATTCTTTAAGAGTTTTTCTCTGCAATCCTTAGTACCTGGAATATAAAGGATGGGTGTGATCATGCATTCATAATTTCGGAAGTTCGCGTATCTTCCGGTCCATAATCGGCCTTTATTTTTCCGTTCTCCAATCTTTTAATGGTTATCCGGATGGTTTGCGCCAAGGGTTCCCCGGCACCGCAGAAATCGAAAAGGTAACCCTCCCCGGTTCTCAGGGTTGACCGCCCCAGGATCAGTTTCATCCCTTCTTTCAAGCGCTTCCAGAAAGATTGAACGGGAAGCGGTTTGAGATGCATCTGAAAGGACACTTCGTTCAGGGATAAATACCGGCTTTCGGGAAAACCTTTAAAAATATCCTGTGGTATATGAGTACCTTTCGGGTAATGGGCACCCATCCAGGCCCAGGCTTCGGTCTGCATGACGTGCATGCTCATATCCGCTTTGATTACCTCTTCAACAAGTCCCTTAGCCAGCCCTTTAATTTTCGGTTCCATGTTGATCTGATTTTCAGTTTTTTCACTACCCGGTCAAATAACGCATTGACATTTTTCACTAAAGGTAAATGCCATACCATTCCCTTTTTAAATGATGTGACAGGTGCGTGTCCTTTAGTGACAATTACTTTGGGTCCGAAATATTTTCAGTAATGCTGTTTATTATTTTCTGTAATCCGGCCGGTATGGCAGATTCGCTCACGTGTACCTTTACATCCAGGGTGCCTCCCCGGTTGGCGGTATTTTCCCGGTTGGTCGTATGTTCGATGGAACCGGTAAGTTTGGCACTGATGAATTTAGCCAAGAGCCCGGTGGTCCCGACCTCCAGATTGGCACCGGATGTTGTTTTTTTGGTTTCCCGGTACACTTGTGAAATATTATAGTTGAAACTTACGCTAAGGGAATCGAAATTAAGGCTGGGTACCTTCACCAGCGCCAGTAAAGGCACCTTGATTTTTTTACCTGCCTCTTTCACATTTCCATTGGCATCCGTTTCCGTCACGGTGGTTTCAAACTCGACGTTCTTGGTTTTATCATTCAATTCATTGATGAACTGCAGGGTACTTTCGGCGGCCACCTTGTGCGCTTCGATCGTAGTGAGCAGAGGGGTGGCAATGATAAAATCGAGTGGAATTTTGGCGAATTCGGCCGGTGTTACCACTGAAGGGATATCTTTTGGATTGTTTCCGGGATTGTTTGCGTTGTCTGGCATAGTCAATTATCTTTTAATGGTTTAACATAATTACTCGTCTTTTTTATCGATCACCTCCATATTGCTGGTGAGATGCACCATCAGTTTTTCCAACCCAAAAGGCATTTCGGTGCTGCCCACTTTCACTTGGATCTTAATGGAGGCCTGGGAGGATTCTTCTTTTCGGGGAGCGAAACGACCGCGGAGCGATCTGGGTTCTTTAATCAGGAACCAGGGCCTTTCTTTTTCTTCCTCCGGTTCTTTATAAACCGCACCCATTTGTTTGTATTCTGTATTTTCCGAAGATACTTCGAATTCATATGAAAAATCGGCTTCACTGATGGCCAGGGGTTTGATCGGAAGCAGGGCCAGATTGGGAATGCTCAGCAGAAATTCATTTCCGGTCTGATCAATGAATTCAATATTCTGATGGTAGAGGTCTCCATATTCCGCATTGAGCGTCTTCATTTCCGCCACTTTGTCTGACGGCAAGAAGCCTTCATTCTGTTCCCTTTCTCTGAACAATTCCTTGATGCGATTCCGGGCCTCTTCTCTTTTCTTATCAAAATCTTTCCATTTTTCGCTCTTTTCGATTTCGTCAGGAGAAGGCTGATGCCGGAAACCCATTTGAAGGATGAAATTTAAAAAAGCCCGGGCCGAATGGATCTGTGCTTCGAATATCGAATTGATCGGGGCAAGCAACGCAGAAGAAAGGGAAATGGGCACAAAACTTTCATTAATATCCTTTTCGGAACCGTCCATAATGATCCTATTTTGTCAGTTTATGATACAATTTCACACTGGTTATTCATTTAGAAGATTTCAAATTAAATAATTATTTTGCGATTTCAAACAGAACGACAAAAAAGATAAAAGATATTCATCGGGCAGGGAAAAGGAGCGGGTGAAGCATTCCAGATAAATATATAAGTATCCCTGCCATGAAGATTTTATTCTTCTTCGGAACCGGATTATTGAAGGAACTGGACTGCTTTGCCTA
>Ga0209536_100007795_pt1 | contig 16190 bp, 15 predicted proteins | sample DeeMarSeWOR28_12_FD_187461 | JGI IMG/M metagenome (GOLD analysis project Ga0209536, IMG submission 187461) | Marine sediment microbial communities from White Oak River estuary, North Carolina - WOR-2-8_12 (SPAdes) (version 2) | ecosystem: Environmental > Aquatic > Marine > Intertidal zone >...
ACACACCGATCCCGATCATCATCCTGTTCCCGGAAGTGGAATTCGATCAGAAGAAGTTCCTCGCCCGTGTTGACCAGATGGTGAAGAAACACGGTTACTGTACTGTCGTCGTATCTGAGGGTGTGCATTGGCCCGACGGCCGCTTCCTGGCCGATACCGGCCTCAAGGATGCCTTCGGTCACGCACAGCTGGGTGGTGCAGCAACGGTAATTGCCGGCATGATCCAGAATGAGCTGAAACTGAAAAATCACTGGGCAGTAGCTGACTACCTGCAACGTGCTGCACGCCACATTGCCTCCAAGACAGATGTCGACATGGCCTACGCCATGGGCAAGGCCGCGGTGCAATACGCACTGAAGGGTCACAACTCGGTCATGCCGACAGTGGTGCGCACCTCCAACAAGCCATTTAAATGGAAGGTTGGCATGGCACCGCTGAACAAGGTCGCGAACGTGGAAAAGATGATGCCCGCAGATTTCATCACGCCGGACGGGTACGGCATAACCAAGAAGTGCCGCACCTACCTGGAGCCGCTGATCAAGGGTGAAGACTACCCTCCGTACAAAAACGGAATGCCACAGTACGTACGTTTGAAAAATCTGGCGGTACCGAAAAAACTGAAGAAGTTTGATTTGTAAGTAAACCGCGACCCCGGTGAGCATTTATCGGGGTCGCGCTGGTTTGGCTACGATTTACGATTATGGCCTCGCCAAACAATAAGAAATGCGGCAGATCAATGCCGAAAACAATAACGACTGGTAAATAACCAGTTAATTGACAACCACTATGGAGATAGCAGCATGTCCCAGAGCTTAATGTTTGCCCTAGGTTGCGCGGCACTGGCCATTGTTTATGGCGTCGTGTCGATCCGATGGATCGTCGCGCTACCTGCCGGCAATAAAAAAATGCAGGAAATCGCCGCCGCGATTCAGGAGGGAGCGTCGGCATACCTAAATCGTCAATACATGACCATTGGCATGGTTGGTGTGGCACTATTTGTCATCATCTGGCTCGGTCTTGATGGCAAAACCGCGATCGGATTCCTGATCGGTGCCGTCATGTCCGGTGCCGCCGGTTACATCGGCATGCACGTGTCAGTGCGCGCCAATGTGCGTACCGCCGAGGCCGCGCGCGATGGCATCAATGCCGGTCTCAAGGTCGCCTTCCGCGCTGGTTCTATTACCGGTCTGCTGGTTGTTGGCCTGGGTCTGCTGGGCGTTGCCGGTTACTACGCCTTCCTGCAATGGAACGCACCTGCCGGCACCCCGGTAAACGATATCGTTCCACCGCTTGTTGGTCTGGCTTTCGGCGGCTCGCTGATCTCCATCTTCGCCCGACTCGGTGGCGGTATCTTCACCAAGGGTGCTGACGTCGGCGCCGACCTGGTGGGTAAGGTCGAGGCCGGTATCCCGGAAGACGATCCGCGCAATCCGGCCGTGATTGCGGATAACGTCGGCGACAACGTCGGTGACTGTGCCGGCATGGCCGCGGACCTGTTCGAAACCTACGCGGTGACGATCATTGCAACCATGATCCTTGGTGGCCTGGTACTCACCGGTTTCGAGAATGCAGTGCTTTATCCGCTGGCGCTGGGTGGCGCCTCCATTATTGCGTCGATCATCGGCAGCTGGTTCGTTAGCGCCAACGAGGGTGGCAAAATCATGAACGCGCTTTATCGCGGTCTGATTGTTGCCGGTGTTCTCGCCGCTGTCGCGTTCTACTTTATTACCAAGGAACTGATGGTCGGCAACGGTAGTTATAGCGTCAACAATCTTTACTATGCAGCGCTTGTGGGACTGGCACTGACCGGCGTCATGGTAGTGATCACCGAGTATTACACTGCCACCGAATATAGCCCGGTAAGAAAAATCGCGGCAGCGTCGGAAACCGGCCACGGTACAAATGTCATTGCCGGTCTCGGTTTATCGATGAAGTCCACCGCGGCACCGGTGCTTGCTGTGTGTGTAGCCATCTGGGCCTCATACCACTTTGCCGGCCTCTATGGCATCGCCATTGCCGCCACCAGCATGCTGTCCATGACCGGTATTATCGTGGCACTCGATGCCTACGGTCCGGTTACCGATAATGCTGGCGGTATTGCGGAGATGGCAGGTCTGCCGAAGAAAGTGCGCGACGTTACCGACCCGCTCGACGCAGTCGGCAACACCACCAAGGCAGTCACCAAGGGCTACGCCATTGCCTCTGCTGGTCTTGCCGCACTGGTGCTGTTTACCGACTACACCCACGCCCTGTCAGAACACCTGAATCGCCCCGTGGAGGACCTGGTCTTTGCCCTGTCCGAACCGAACGTGATTATCGGGTTGTTCATCGGCGGCATGATCCCCTACCTCTTCGCCGCCATGGGAATGGAGGCGGTCGGTCGTGCAGCGGGCTCGGTCGTGGTGGAAGTACGTCGCCAGTTCAAGGAAATCAAGGGCATCATGACCGGCAAGGCCAAGCCTGACTATTCCAAGGCCGTTGACCTGTTAACCGTGGCCGCGATCAAGGAAATGATCATACCGTCCCTGTTGCCGGTGCTGGCGCCAATCCTGGTTGGCTTCATCCTTGGCCCTGAGGCTCTTGGTGGCATGCTGGTGGGATCCATCATTACCGGTATCTTCGTGGCAATCTCCATGACCACCGGTGGTGGCGCGTGGGATAACGCCAAGAAGTACATCGAAGACGGTAATTTCGGTGGCAAAGGTTCCGAGGCACACAAAGCCGCGGTTACCGGTGGCACCGTTGGCGATCCTTACAAGGATACTGCCGGTCCGGCGGTAAATCCGATGATCAAGATCATCAACATTGTTGCCCTGCTGATCGTGCCGTTACTGTAACGACACACTGCAGTTAAACCAGAAAGGCCGCCCCTTACGGGGCGGCCTTTTTCTTTGCCGTGCGTGTACGTTGAGCCTAGCTCAGTCCGTAAAAGGCCGGGAACAGCAATATGGAGATTACGGCGAGCACCTGGATCACAATAAATGGTGTCACCCCGCGATAAATATCAATCGTGCGAACCTCCGGCGGCGCCACCCCTTTAAGGTAGAACAGGCTGAATCCGAACGGCGGCGTCATGAACGAGGTTTGCAGGTTCATGGCAATAAGTATCGCGAACCAGAGTGGCGCAATACCGAGCGCATCAGCCACCGGCGCCAGGATCGGCACAATGATGAACGAGATTTCAACAAAGTCGATAAAAAATCCCAGTGCCATAATCACCAGCATGGAAAAAATCAGGAAACCGTATTTCTCGCCCGGAAGCTGCAGCAGCAAGTCCTCAACAATGATATCGCCACCGGTGTAGGTAAACGCCATCGAAAAGGCGGTGGCGCCAAGCAGAATGGCAAACACCATTGCGGTAACTTTTACTGCTTCCTGCGCCGACTCATACACCATTTTCCAACTGAACTGTTTGTAGATAACGGCAAGTAAGATCGCCCCGATACCGCCCAGCGCCGAGGATTCGGTTGGCGTGGCGATGCCGGCAAAAATGGAGCCCAACACCACCAGAATCAGCACCAGCGGCGGCAGTATTGCGACCAACGCGTCGAGTGTCTGCTTAAGCCTGGTATCCGTGGAAATTATCGGCATTGCCGGCGCGACATCTTTTTCCAGGTGGGCATAAATAAAGATGTAGACGAGATAGGCGCCGACCAGGATCAGGCCCGGGCCCACCGCAGCCTGAAACAGGTCGCCCACTGGCACACCCATTACGTCGCCCAGAATAATCAGCACAATCGATGGTGGAATGATCTGGCCCAGGGTGCCAGACGCGCAGATAGTGCCGCAGGCAAGCGACTTGCTATACCGGAATTTGAGCATCACCGGTAACGAGATCAGCCCCATGGCGACTACAGAGGCACCGACCACACCGGTGGAGGCGGCCAACAATCCGCCCACGAGAATAGTCGACATGGCAATACCGCCACGAACACTGCCAAACAGCCTTCCCATCGACTCCAGCAGCGCTTCAGCAAGCTTTGTCTTCTGCAGCACAATACCCATAAAAATGAACAGCGGCACGGCCATCAGCACCGAATTTTCCATAATGCTCTGGATACGATATGGCATGAAGGCAAACATCTCCGGGCCATCGGCAAACACGCCGAACAACAACGCTATGCCGCCAAAGGTGAACGCGACCGGAAACCCGAACAACAGCATGACCAGGGCAACGAAGAACATGGTGATGCCAATCATTGCATCTGCCCCCGTGTACTGCGCAGCACGGTAATCGACTTGAGCACGAGTCCGAGGCCGCTAATCGCCATCGTGAAGAAGGCGAACGGGATCATGCCCTTGATGATCCAGCGATACGGAAGCCCGCCCGGGTCGCCGGAACGCTCGCCCAGCTCAAACGACTCCATGGTAAAGCCCACCCCATACCAGGCAACCAGCAGAACGAACGGCAGCAGTAATACCAGCGAGCCCACCAGATCAATCCACGCCCGCCGATTCTGGCTAAGGCGCTCGTAAATGATATCGACCCGGACATGACCATCCTTTAGCAGGGCGTATGGCACGCCAAGCAAAAAGATACTGGCATACAGATGCCATTCGAGTTCCTGCATACCAATGGAAACGTCGTTGAAGAGATAGCGCATGATGACGTCGAAAAAGACATTCAACAAAAGCAACAGAAACAGCACGGCCGCCACCTTGCCCAGGTATTCCGAGATGCGATTGATCGCGTGCTCAAGTTTTTGAATCGACATGAATGTATTAGAAACAAGGGCCGGCAGCGGGAATGCTGCCGGCCGATCAGGGTATGGGTTTATTTAACAGAAAGACTGTCCAGATAGGCCTTGTCCGAAATCTCGGTCCAGGCACGCGCCTTTTTCATATAGCTTGCCTGCGAGGCCTGGATCTCTTTCGCCAAAGGACTGCTCTTCGCCTGCTCCGCCAACAATTCGCTGTTGGCCTTGCGCAAGGCGCGCACTACCGATTTGGGAAAAGTTCTGACCTTGATGTTGGGGTACTGGGTCTTCATCGTCGCCCAGTTTACCGCGCTGGCATGATAGGTATGAATATACATATCGTAAGCAGCGAGGCGCATGGAAACGCGCAGGATCTCCTGTAAATCCGGCGGCAATCTGTCCCACTTGCGCTTGTTAATCATGAACTGCAGCTCGGCACCGGGCTCGTGCCAGCCGGTGTAGTAATACGGGGCGATCTTGTGAAAGCCCATGCGCAAATCGAGCGACGGACCGACCCACTCCAGCGCATCGATGGTCCTGCGCTCGAGCGCGGTATATAGCTCACCCGCCGGGATATTGGTGGGCTTTGCACCGACCCGTGCAAGCACCTCGCCGGCAAAACCGGGGATACGCATCTTCAGGCCCTGAAGATCGGCGACACTCTTGATCTCCTTCTGGAACCAACCGCCCATTTGGTTACCGGTATTGCCGCCGGGGAACGAGAGCACGCCGTACTTGCTATAAAGCTTTTCCATCAGTCGCATGCCGCCGCCATGATAGAACCAGCCATATTGCTCCGGAGCGGTCATACCAAATGGCATCGTCGTGAAGTAAATCGACTCCTGGATTTTGCCCTTCCAGTAGTACGAGGCGGAGTGGCCCATGTCGTACTGACCCGACCGCACCATGTCGAAGATACCCAGCGGCGCCTTGTGCTTGTTCTTGGAATCGATCGTGATTTTGAGTCGACCGTTGGACATCTTGTCGGCCATCGTCGCCATACTCTTTACCGCTTCACCAAAAATCGGGAAATTGGGTGGCCATGTTTCAGCCAGCTTCAACCGGTAAACCTTCTGTGCAGCAAAGGCAGGATTGAGTATCGCCAGTGAGACCAACAAAGCCAGCGCCAGCTTCTTGCTGAATGTCGATAGCATTATGCGTTCCTTTATTTCTGATAGCCTGGTTACGGGGGTCGCCTGTCGCCTTCTGAATCGGCGTGAGGCGCGGCGGAATATTCGATTTATCAGACGAGTGTAGCTATCTCCGTTATAAGCAGCAACCGCGACCCCGGCGAATCATCGACCATTCCGGCCACGACCATCAGGAATTCGACCGCCACGAATGAAACCGATAGAATCGCGCAACATGAAAATTTGTATTGTTTCCGATAGCCACGATCGCCGAGCGCATCTTGCTGCGGCCGTGGAGGACGCCAAGGCCCGGGGCGCTGAAGCCGTTTTGCATTGCGGTGATCTGGTAGCACCCTCCACCTTGCATGCCGCGCAGCCTTTTGGTCTCCCGATCCACGTAATTCACGGCAACAACATGGGTGACATCGCGGCCTTGTGCAGACTCTGTAATAAACCCGATAGCAAAGTGACTTATCACGGTCAGGACGCGAGCCTCGAGTTACACGGGAAGCGGATCTTTCTGGTGCACTACCCGCACTATGCAAAAGCAATAGCGGCCACCGGTGATTACGACCTGGTATGTAATGGCCATGAACATCGTGCCCACGTTGACCGGGTAATGAACGTAAAGGGAAGCGAAACCGTCTTACTGGATCCGGGCACCGTCGGTGGCGTCAGCGCCAAGGCTACCTACATAGTCGGCGACCTGGAAACGATGGAATTTGAAATTCTGGATGTGCCGCCCTGCGCGGATTAGTCGGCGACCGGGATGGTCTTGCGGCATCGAGGTCGGGACTAAATAGGGTACCGTCCAAGGCTGCGACTCAGGCTTGCGCCACCTCGGCTTCCATCTCGGCGTGCGCAAACGGCATGACTTTCAAACCAAGCTCTTTAAATAGCCGGAGATCACGATCGGTCTCGGGATTTGCGGTGGTTAATAGCTTCTCGCCATAAAAGATTGAATTGGCGCCGGCGAGGAAACACAGCGCCTGCAAATAGTCTGGCATTTCCTGGCGGCCAGCCGACAAACGTACGATGCTTTGCGGGAGCGCAATGCGCGCGACCGCAACGGTGCGCACAAACTCCAGGGGCTCAAGTGCCGGCTGATCCTCCAGCGGCGTGCCAGGAATTTTTACCAGCAGATTGATCGGCACACTCTCCGGTTGGGGATTAAGCGCCGCCAGCTCGGCGATCAGGCCAGCGCGCTGTGTACGCGATTCGCCCATACCGACGATGCCGCCACAACACACCTTCATCCCGGCGTCACGAACCTTGCCCAGGGTATCGAGGCGATCGTCCTGGCCATGGGTGCCGATCACCTCGCCGTAGAAGTCAGACGCGGTATCGAGGTTGTGGTTGTAGTAATCGAGCCCGGCGTCAGCCAGCTGTTGTGCCTGACCTTCCTTGAGCATGCCGAGGGTGGCGCAAGTCTCCAGCCCCAGGCCGCGAACGGCCTTGACCATTTCCAGTACCGGTTGCAGATCCTTGTCCTTGGGTCCGCGCCAGGCCGCGCCCATGCAAAAGCGCGTGGCACCATTGGCCTTGGCGGCCTTTGCCGCTGCAAGGACCTCATCCACTGCCATCAGACCTTCCCGTTCAAGCCCGGTATCGTGACGCGCCGACTGGGAACAATAGCCGCAATCCTCGGAACAACCACCAGTCTTGATTGATAGGAGCGTGCTGACCTGCACTGCATTGGGGTCAAAGTGCTCGCGGTGAACGGTTTGCGCCTGAAAAATCAGGTCATTAAAGGGCGCGGCAAATAATGTTTCGATGTCGGATCGAGATAGCGGCATGAGGAGTATTCGGCAGTGTTGGGGCCCAGAAACTAGGCGAAGCCCGTCAGGTTGTCAACTCGCCGGCGGGCCCGAGGTTGACTACTAATTCTGGAATTTGTGCGAAGGCAGGTCGATGGCGCCGGTGCCGGCGATAGCGGCAAGACGCACGGAGTCGAGAATCTGGATACGGCGGCCGTCAACAGCCAGCAATCCTTCGTCCTGGAAACGAGAGAACAAGCGACTGACGGTCTCCAGCGCGAGGCCCAGGTAATCGCCCATATCCTGGCGCGACATACTCAGCTTGAAGTCGGTCCCCGAATAACCCAGCTCGAGAAAACGATGGGAAAAGCTCAGCAAACAGACCGCCAGGCGTTCTTCCGCATTCATCTTGCCCAGCATCAACAGCAGCTCGCTGTCATGGACAATCTCGCGACTCATGATCCTCAGCAGCTGGTGTTGCAGGCCCGGTACTTCGTGCGCAAGTTGCTCCAATTTATCGAACGGGATCTCGCAAACCTCTGTCGATTCAAGCGCCACTGCGTCGCAGTGATGCCGTTCATTGCTGATGCCATCGACGCCTAAAAGTTCTCCAGCGAGGTGAAAACCGGTTATCTGCACCTCGCCGGTAGCGGCTATTTCGCAAGTCTTGGCACTGCCAGAACTAATTGCGTAGAGCGATGTCAGCGGCTCACCGATCTGGTAGATGAACTCGCCCTTCTTCAGCTTGCGTGTGCGCTTGATCATGGAGTCGAGCGCAGACAGGTCGCCGGCATTGAGGCCGAGAGGCAGGCACAACTCGCGCAGGGAGCAGTCATGGCAGGCTGCCTTGACACTGTCGAGTTGTACTACTTTTCCGCCCTCGGTTTTTTTCATTTACTTTTCTTACTTTGAGTTAAGAATAAATCTAAGTCGGTCGACTATTTCACCAAGAAAGTGGCCACGCGTCCATGCCTTATTCCTCCAATTGGATAAACGGGGAGCAGCTGGGAGACATGCGAGGGCGGTGTGGGCCGAGCAACCGGAATACGCCAGTTTTCCGAATAAGCGCTATATCACCTTGGAATAGCGCTGCTGGCGCTGGTTGAGATAAGCGTCGAAAACCATACAAATATTACGTATCAGCAACATGCCCGCTGGGGCGACCTCGATTCCGCGATCGCTGACAGACAGCAGGCCATCCTCCTGCATCTGGGCCAGGGCCTCTAGCTCGCTGGGAAAATACCGGTCAAAGACGATATCAAAGCCTTGCTCGATGGCGGAAAAATCCAGCCGGAAATGGCAGATTAGCTGGGAGATCACCTCACGCCGCAGCAGGTCGTCGGCATTCAGCTCGTAGCCGCGCAGCAGCGGCAGATGTTGCCGGTCCAGCGCTGCAGAATACTCATCTTCGGTGCGCACGTTCTGGCTGAAGCTGTTACCGATACTGCCGATGGCAGTCACGCCCATGCCGATCATGTCGCAACTGGCGTGGGTAGAGTAACCCTGGAAATTACGATAGAGGCTGCCTTCGCGCTGGGCGACGGCCAGCTCATCTTCGGGTTTGGCGAAGTGGTCCATACCGATATAGACGTAACCCGCGTCAATCAGCATATCGATAGACGCCTGCAGAATGTTGAGCTTTTCTTCCGGGCTCGGCAGGTCTTCGGCATTGATCCGCCGCTGTGGCTTGAACATTTCGGGCAGGTGCGCGTAATTGAAAACCGACAGGCGATCCGGGTCAGCAGCAATCACCTGCTCCAGTGTCTCGGTAAACGTCTTCACGGACTGGTGCGGCAGGCCGTAAATAAGGTCCATGTTGATGGAACCGAACCCGAGTTCACGCGCCTCGTTCAACACCGACAAGGTCTGATCCTTTGGCTGAATACGATTGACCGCCTTTTGCACAACCGCGTTAAAGTCCTGCACACCCATGCTCAGGCGATTGAATCCAAGCTCTCGCAACAGTGGCAATGTACCCGGACCCACCTCACGCGGGTCTACCTCGATAGAGTATTCACCTGAATCATCGTCGTGGAGATTGAAATGTGATCGGGTGTGCTCCATCAACGCGCGCATTTCGTCGTGGCTGATAAAGGTTGGCGTTCCGCCGCCCCAATGCAGCTGGTCCACTGGGCGGTTGCTATCAAACAACTCGCCTTGCATGGCGATTTCCCGATGCAAACGCTCGAGGTATGGTGCGGCGCGACTGCGATCCTTGGTGACAATCTTGTTACAACCGCAGTAGTAACAAACCGTGTTGCAAAACGGTAAATGGAAGTACAGCGACAGCGGGCGCGCACTGGCGCCGGTATTGGTCTCGCTCGCGATTTCGCGATAGCGCTTTTCGTCGAACTGCTCGTGAAACTGGACTGCGGTCGGATACGATGTGTATCGCGGACCGCTCTTGTCATAGCGGCGAATCAGTTCTGCGTCAAATTTTACTGTTTGTTTCATCTCTCGAATTATCGGCTTTAACCAGATGATGTATCAACCACGATGCGATCGCGGCCGCCGCCCTTGGCGTCGTACATGGCCAGATCGGCGCGTCCGATCAACGAGGCGATGGTATCGCCTGGCTGCAAAACCGCGATGCCGGCGCTCAAGGTAACCGAGACACCGGTGCCACGGACATTGACCGGGCTATCGCCAACACGTTTACGCACACGCTCTATCACCTCGTGCGCAGTCTCAAGTGGCGTGTTTTCCAGAATAATAACAAACTCTTCGCCGCCATATCGCCCGATGGTATCGAAACTTCGCACGGCCGCTTCCATACGTGCGGCCACATCGCGAAGCACGGCGTCGCCGACCAGATGGCCATAAGAATCGTTAATTCGCTTGAAGTGATCCAGGTCCACCATGCAGACGCACAGCGGCTCACCATTGCGCTTGGCCAGTCGCATTGCCTGTTCCAGCACTGACAGGGCCTGGCTGTGGCTTGCCACCTCGGTCAGTGAATCGGTGGCAATTTTATACCGCAGCTCCTCTTCTTCCAGCTGCAAGGTGCTCAGCGTTTCCTGCAATGCATTCACTTTTTCCAGGTGATAGGTCTCGATCGCCAACGACATATCCAGCGCTGTGATGCGGAACAGGAATGACACCAGCTGGTTGTAAAGCGCGCGATCTTCCTGCAGCTCCTGCGGTATTGACTCAAGGGTTAACTGGCGCATCTTGGTATAGGCGCATTCATACAGATGCAGCGGCAACCCGATTCTGGCGTGTGCCAGGCCAACCCGAAGACGTTCCTCAAAATACTCACTGCTGGCGAAGTCCTGACCAAGACTCAGCATATAAACCGTCTGGGTTTTGCGTAGCTTGCCGACGTCATAGCCACGATTCAGGATCTGGCTGTAGGCAGGGTACTTGAACAGGTACTCGTAGAAGTGGTGCACAATGTGGTCTACCCGCGGTGCGATTACGGTCCGACTCAGTACCGATGCAATCTTCTGATCCGCGTCAGACAGGCCCAGCATCTCCAGCCGCGCTCGCCGCGCGGCCGCGTCCAGGCCAAACTGGTCGCAGTATTTATAGTCGCTCATAATGGTCGCCATATCGTCAGTCGCAATCCCTGACGCTTAGCTGTGCGGTCACCCGCCGGATCTCAGTAGTAATCCTAGCAGGTATGGCGGGCGAGGCGGGGAGCGAATCCGACATCCAGCCGGTGCGCAATTTCACGACACGCATCGAGGTTCACGTCCAGGCTGTCACTCAATGCCGTCACTACCACCTGTGGCACAAACTCCCTGGCGCGCTCGATGAATTCGAGGACAGCTTCGTAGGCATGACTTATCTTCGGCCTGCACAGTCGCTCGTAGGTTTCGCGGTCCTGGGCCTTGAGCGCGACGACGAGGGTATCGATATTGCCTTCGAGGTCCGGCGTAATGTCGCGACCGAAAAAGATGTTGGCCAGACCATCTGTCTCGAGGCGCACTCGGCCACCTCCCTCATGCACCCGACGGGATACCTCAAGCATGTCGTAAAGGCGCAAGGTTGGCTCACCGAATCCGCCAAATACAACTTCTTTCCACGCCGAGGGATTGCCAACAGCGTCAATCAGCTCACTGACCGTCGGCTCGCGAAACAATTTCAGATTGTGCTCCGCAAACCGCCAATCTCCCTGATATTTTGGGCAATGATCGCACTGCAGCGTGCAGCGATTGGTAATATTCAGATGGCGGTCGCCATCAAGGCTGTAACCGAAAACCGGTTGATGCTCCTCCCACACGTTCGTACCTCGCTCTCTCCAGATTTTATTGAGTTTATTTTTGTTATTGCAGAAATATATTGATGTCCATCGCAACCTGCTTTGACGTGGGTCAAACTACCCTTGCGATACGGTCCGCTGTGCCGCCTGCCGGAAAAACCGGGTACACTTTGCGGCGTCGGACCAACCCGTCCTGAATGCCGTTTAGTGCCACCGTGATTTTTCCTGGACCCGGACAGAAAGCCCATGCCTGACAAAGAAACTCTTCTAGGCGTCGATCATCTAAGCAAGTCTTTTGGCAAGCTGATGGCGGTCAACGATATTTCCTTCGGCATCGGGCGCGGCAGCTGCGTTGGCCTGCTCGGGCCAAACGGGGCCGGCAAGACCACCACCGTAGAGATGCTGGAGGGAATCAAGCAACCGAGCAGCGGGACCATACTATATAAAGGCAAACCGCTGGATATCGGTTTCCGCCAGGAAGCCGGCATCATGTTCCAGACTACTGCCTTGCCTGATCACATTACGGCCTATGAAACGCTGAAAATGTTTCGTGACCTGTATCCGCGGTCGACTCCTATCGAGCAATTGGTCAAGGCATGCTCGCTGCAGGAGTTCCTGGATCGGGATGCCAGGCGTCTTTCCGGCGGCCAGCGACAGCGCCTGTTGCTCGCCATTGCCCTGATCAACGATCCGGAAATCGTCTTTCTGGACGAACCGACCACCGGGCTCGACCCGCAGGCGCGGCGCAATTTCTGGAACCTGATCCGGGAGATTGGCGTGCGCGGCAAAACGGTGGTGCTAACTACCCACTACATGGAAGAGGCCTACGAACTCTGCGATGAAATCCTGATCATGGATCGCGGCAAGATTATTGCCGAGGGCACGCCCGACTCGTTGCTGGCGAAACATTTTAACGACGTTGTCGTGCAGTTGCCGGCAGCCGACTTGCCTGAAGACTTTGATAGCAAGGGGATGGATGTGTTGCGCGCAAACGGCGCGGTAGAAATCCTGACATCCGATGTGAATGCAGCAATGGAGGCGCTGATGGCCGGTCGCGTTTCACTAAAGAACCTGAAGGTGCGCCAACGCACGCTGGAAGACCTGTTTCTTGAACTCACTGGCAAGGAGTTGCGCGATGAGTCCTAAACGCCTGCTTGCTGTCTTTGTTGCGCGCAACAAGGAGTTCCTGCGCGATCGCTCGGCGCTGGCATGGAACATCCTGTTTCCGGTTCTAATCGTCGGCGGCTTCGCTATTGCCTTTTCCGGCGAGGCGATTGACGTTTACAAGGTGGCCCTGTACCAGGACAAGGGAAATGAGCAAATAGCAGGGCAAGAGTTCCTGAAGACGGACTACATAAGGTTCGTCCAGACCGACGAGCTTGACCGTGCGATTACCAATGTGGAGCGCCACCAGGTCGACATGCTGATTGATCGCAACACGCAGCGCTACTGGGTCAATACCACCTCACCAAAGGGCTACATGCTCGAGCGAGTACTCACGGGCACCATTGGCAATACCTTTAAACGGCAGGAAGTAACGGGTAGCGAAATCCGTTACGTCGACTGGTTGTTGCCGGGCGTGCTCGGCATGAACATGATGTTCAGCGCATTATTTGGCGTGGGTTATGTGCTGGTACGTTATCGAAAAAACGGCGTGCTCAAGCGCCTCAAGGCGACGCCCCTTAGTGCAGTGGAATTCCTTACGGCACAGGTGGCCTCGCGAATCCTGGTAATCATGTCGATCACCGTGGCGGTCTACTTCGGCACCGACATATTCGTCGACTTCGCCATGTTTGGCTCGTACTTCAACCTGTTCCTGGTATTTGCCCTGGGCGCGATCAGCCTTGTCAGCCTTGGGCTGCTGGTCGCCTCGCGCACTGCCAGCGAGGAATTTGCGGGCGGGATTCTCAATGTCATCAGCTGGCCAATGATGTTTCTTTCCGGTGTCTGGTTCTCGCTCGAGGGTACGGCTGCCTGGGTACAAAAATTTGCCTTGATCTTCCCGTTAACTCACGTAACCGCGGCTGCGCGTGCTGTCATGATCGATGGTGCAAGCCTGGCCCAGCTGTCCGGACACATTACTGCGCTGCTCGCGATGACGATGGCATTTCTGCTATTGGGCGCGATCAGTTTCAAGTGGGAGTAGTGCGTGACGACGGATGCTACCGATGAAAATGGCTGGTTTGTCTACATGCTTTATTGTGACGACGGCAGCCTCTATACCGGCATCACCACCGATCTACAAAGACGCGTGAGCGAACACAACGAGGCCAAATCGGGAGCACGCTACACAAAGGCACGGCGCCCGGTATCACTGGCATGGTTTGAGCAATGTGACTCACGCAGCGCGGCTTCGATTCGCGAAGCAGAAATTAAAAAACTCGATCGAAAACAGAAGGCGCTGCTGATTACAACCGCATGGAAAGCAAACAAAACAGCACTGGCGGAGGCAGGGGCGGATCAGGCTATCCTTGCCCTGTTATAGATCGCGAGAAAGCAGACTTTGTTCGATTATTGACCAGAAGTCTTCGTATAGTGTTTGCCGTTCTCTTCCGGTTGCGGTTTGAAAACGTCACCGGTCTCCGTCGATTTACGGACCAGGGTCATATACTGTTCACCCTTAACGAATTCTTTGCCGTCGTCGGTGGTTTTTCGATCGCGCGGATCTGCCACAGCGATACCGGGTGTTCCCAGATAGGGATTATCGAATCGATTGTAGAGCAACACCAACGTACGCTTGTCTTTAGTCACAATGGCATCGCAAATCAACACGTCAGTCTTTGTTTCCGGGCCCTGCCATTTGACAGTAGCCTGGTAACCGCCGCTACCAGACTTACTAACGGTAATCGTCTTTGTCCCGCCGCCATTGGTCGCCGTTGAATAAACGCCAAGCCATGAGAAATTTTCATCTGCGCTGACAGCTGAAACCAATGAAAACAACAGAATCAGAAAGAATTTTTTACTAACCATTTCAACCTTGTCCCGCTACTCAGTAGCGCCAAATTTCCACCATTTGGGCTGGTTTGGCAATTTATGTCCGCTTTCGGCCAGTAGCAGTCATTCTATAAATGTTTCCTTACCACGATCCCATGACAGTATTTTCTCGGATGTTTCACTTGGGCAACACATTGGATCTTCTGGTTTTCTTGAAAGCAATTTAAGCCGAATACGCCCATCTTCGATTATTGGCATTTGCCGCAGTCCTGGAATGCCCTGGTTAAATACCTGGCGCAACACTTCCCCATTGCACTGATAAATAACTATTATTCTCCCACTACCGCTACCTGTTAGGTGAGACTGCAGCCATGTTTCGACTCGAAAGTCTCGCGGGCCAATAGAAAATTCCTGTATATCTTCGCGCTCCAGGCTCCAGTCGCATTTTTTAATATTGTCGTAGTTGTATAAACACCCGTATTCACCTTCCCATCTTAAATTGTCTGCAGACGAATCTATGTTTTTTAGTGGGAGCCCACAGGCCCACAAATTCTCGAATGATGTAGAAATAGAAAAGAAAAACAGAAAGGTTGCGAGTGACTTTGCTCGACTCATATTCACAAATACGTCGTCCTTAACTGGGAAATAATATGGAGCATCCTTTGGTCCGCTTTGGGTCGAAAGCAGTAGAAGATAAATATTTACTCAAATTATACATATTGCGTCTGCTTAGCAAGTACCAGCAGACAGACAAAAATTGATCAGGCAACTAAACTGGTTCCATGAAGTTGGTTTCAAGCCAATCGTAATCAATTAAATTCCCTGACGAGCTAGCCAGCGGGAAAATTTCGGGAAGAATCTGGCACTTCTCCATGGTCTTCTTATATGTCGCGTAATATTTAGGAGAACCTAATAAATCAGGAAGTCCGAGTTTAATTTCAATAGCATCAATGGATGGTTTTTCACCAATCTTATAGAGATCTTCAACAATCGCCTCAATTGCACTATGCCTACCCACTGTCGAAATGATTAAATCGTCATATTTTTTCTTTTTGTGTCGTTCGAAACCTTTATATATACCACCGAGCAAGGATTTTAGAACTTTCTGGTCAATGCCTATAATCAAGCTAAGTCGTTTACGAGAGATATTGTAGATGTGTTTACGTTGTTTTAGTGCGTCAACGATTGTTCTAAGCTTGTACAAATTCTTGGCGGATCGAGTGTCTATGCTATTGCCTGCTTCATCTGGGGATTTAAGTCGAACCGGGTTTTTGTGCAGTACTTCTGAATGAAGCATTGTCACGGGCGAGATTCGGACCATTCCGCAAAACAACATCAGCATGTTCAGTCTTGGGAGGTAGCGCCCCCGTGTCCACTGGCTCAACGTTTCTTTTCGAATATTGAAAAAATTCATGTAAAAGTTTTTACCGCCTCCACCGAGGTGGCGATATTCCTGGATGATTTTCTT
>Ga0209536_100007796_pt1 | contig 16187 bp, 11 predicted proteins | sample DeeMarSeWOR28_12_FD_187461 | JGI IMG/M metagenome (GOLD analysis project Ga0209536, IMG submission 187461) | Marine sediment microbial communities from White Oak River estuary, North Carolina - WOR-2-8_12 (SPAdes) (version 2) | ecosystem: Environmental > Aquatic > Marine > Intertidal zone >...
AGTGCCACAGTTGCAGTTAACGAACTCTAGCGTCATACCGCCAGAATCCTACAACAGCCGCTCACAACCTGACTCGGAACATGCTTTGCTCAGGCTAGAATGCGCGCCCACGCTGCTGCACTACCCTCTCCGGAGCCGTTGCGTGTTTGCGGCGCCAGGAACCGAAGCAAGTACCAGTGGGCAGGGGTGCCTCACTGTGCCTGTCGACCCGATCCGAACCAGCAATTGTGGTTATTGCGCCCAGCTCGTTACGACTCTGCAACCCAAGAGCACCGATGCCGTGCAGCTCTTCAACACGGTCAACCGGATCGCACACGCAGAACCGGGCAACAGGCCGTGGTGGCAGCCGGACACCGCTCCGACAATCTTCGACAGCCTGCTGTCGATCTCGCAGTCGCTCTACTCCCAGGGTCACGCGCGAGAAGAAAAGATCCTAGCGCCGCGGTACACCCGGATCTACCCACAATATCCCAACGATCGGCTCCAGGCACTAGCCGATGCAATCACCTATGGTCTCGCGAGCAATGACGAGAAGGCCACCGCGGTCATTCGCTGGGCGCTGCAGAACTTTCCCTACGAACTCGATGAGACGAACTATGGATATGGCGAGTTTTGGGCTCGCCTACTTTCGCGCTACGATAGGGAAGGGTGACTGTGAGGATGGAGCTTTCCTGGTTCACTCTCTGCTGCTGCATGCCGGAGTTCCGTATGACAGGATCGGAACGTATGGCGGCTTGGTCGAGTCGGGCGAAGGTGCCGCCACGGGCGGTCATGCTTGGACGGCGTACCGACGCGAGTCGGACGACTAGTGGGTCATATTGGATACTTCCTACCACCCGACCGTGACACACGTTGCTGACAGGCCGTTGATGAGAGATGCCAGTCTATACGTCGACGACTTCTTCTACTTCAACAAGAACTACTGGGTCAATCTCGAAGCCGTAGACCGCATCCACGATCCTGGTGCCGTGTACGCATACGGCTCCGAAGGCATCATGCACAACATGCGGCTGACGGCAGGAACTCTGGTCGACGCTTATGCATGACGACCCCGGTCCGGAGTTGCTGCAGCAGTGCCGCTGACCTGCCGACGAACTCCTGGCCACTCCATCTCCAGCCACATACATTGGATACTCTCCCCACTCGAGGATGGTCCGGCCATGTATCGCCGTTCAATAGCATGTGTGCTCACCCTCGCCTTCGCGGTACCGTCGGCTTCTGCGCAACGCACCGCAAGCACCGGTTTCTCGTTCGAGCAGGTACGCTCGTATCCATTCCCCACCGAGCTGACGGCTGCGGCGAGCGGCGCGCGGTTGGCCTGGGCATTCAACGAGCAGGGCAGGCGGAACATCTATGTAGCCGACGGTCCTGATTTCACGGCGCGCCGGCTCACGGACTACATGGTGGACGACGGCCAGGAGCTGACGAGCGTTTCGCTCTCGAGTGACGGCCGCTGGGTGGTATACGTGCGCGGCGGTGACCACGGCTCGAACTGGGACGATCACCAGCCGGTCAACGTCTTGAGCAGTCCGAAACCGCCCCCGGTCGAGATATTCTCCATCCCGTTCGCGGGCGGTGAGCCTATTGTGTTGGGAGATGGTGAGCAGCCGACCGTCTCACCGACCGGCGACATGGTGACCTTCACCAAAAGTGGCCGAATCTGGACGGTACCGATCGACGGGTCGGAGCCGGCAAAGCCGCTCTTCGCGGCCGGAGGCAGCAGCAGCGACCCGCAGTGGTCGCCCGACGGCACACGGCTCGCGTTCGTCTCCAACCGTGGCGATCATGCATTCGTCGGCGTGTATGCAAGCGACTCCGCACCGATAGTATGGCTCGCGCCCACTTTCATGCGCGACCGGTCGCCGCGCTGGTCACCCGACGGCCAACGGATCGTGTTCGTGCGCCAGCCCGGCTCCGGCGGTGCGCCGGATTCGGTCCTCGCGCGGCGGCACAGCCCGTGGGAGATCTGGACCGCGGATGCGACCACGGGTGAAGCGCGACGGCTGTGGCACGCACCCGAGACGTTGGAGGGCTCGTTACCCCGCACCCACGGCGGTACCAACCTACACTGGGCTGCCGGCCGGATCGTGTTCCTGTCCTACCATGACGGTTGGCCCCACCTCTACTCGATTTCGGAAACAGGCGGTGAGCCACTGCTCCTTACACCCGGCGAATACATGGCTGAGCACATCAAGCTGAGCCACGACCGACGCTGGTTGGTGTTCACCGCCAACGCCGGTAGCGATCCGCTCGACATTGACCGCAGGCACGTCGTGCGCGTTCCGGTGGGTCGGGCAGAGCCCGTGGTAATGACGCAGGGCGCAGAACTCGGCTGGTATCCCGTAGTGACTGGCGACGGCTCGACTGTGGCATTCATCGGCGCAAACGCTCAACGCCCTCCCCTTCCCAGCGTGATCCCGTTCGACGGCGGGACCGCGCGGCAACTCGCCAGCGACCGCATACCCGACGATTTCCCCACTGATCGACTAGTGACCCCGAACCAAGTGATCTTCCGGGCGGCCGACGGTGTCACCATCCACGCGCAGCAATTCGAGACAACCGGCGGGCCGGCACAAAAGCCCGCGGTGATCTTCGTGCACGGCGGTCCGCCACGACAGATGCTGTTGGGTTGGCACTATTCGGACTACTACTCCAACGCATACGCGGTGAACCAGTACCTGGCGAACCGTGGCTTCCTGGTGCTCTCGGTGAACTTCCGGCTCGGCATCGGTTACGGCTACGAATTCCATCAGCCACCCGACGCCGGCTGGCGCGGCGCGGCGGAGTACCTCGACGTGCAGGCCGCCGCAGAGTACCTGGGCAACCTGCCGCAGGTGGACGGCTCGCGCATCGGGATCTACGGCGGATCGTACGGCGGCTTCCTGACCGCGCTGGCGCTGGCCCGGGATTCAGACGTGTTTGCCGCCGGAGTGGACGTCCACGGCGTGCACGACTGGACGGCGGAGCGGGCGCGGGGCCTCACGACTCGCGAACAGTACGAGCAGGCACCGGACGTGATGCGGGCGCTGGAGGTGGCCTGGGAGTCCTCGCCCGTGTCTTCCATGTCTACTTGGCAGTCGCCCGTCCTCGTAGTCCATGGTGACGACGACCGCAACGTGCGGTTCAATCAGAGCACCGATTTGGTGCGCCGGCTGGAAGCCCACGGTGTTCCACACGAGACCCTGGTGATCCCGGGCGACACGCACCACTTCATGCGGCATGCCAATGTGCTCGCGGTCTACCAAGCGGCCGCGGATTTCCTAGAGCGGAAGCTCATGCCTTAGAGCAGGTTCCCGGACGCCGGTGTGGGGTGGAGAAAGCGGACGAACCGGATCCCGGCTGCGGCCGCGGCTCACGATCGACGTGCACCGGAATCGGCTACGGAACCTGCCTGTTCGTGAAGGTCGCTATGTATGCATCGACCGGGATCGACGACGGTGTCTCGGGATAGGGGTCCAGTCGCACCAAGACCGGTTCAACTGGTCCCAGCGGCAGCAACTTGGGATCCAGATTCGTATGGAGAGTATCGGTTTTGGAATCTGCTTCCAGGGCATCCGGGAACGGTGCCGTCTCAACCAGAACCGCCGCGTCACCGGCCCAGACACACATCGCTTGCAGAGGACAGCGGGAGTCCTCGCTCACGCCGACGAACGCGACCCACAGCCCGACGTCCTCCAGCGCGGCGTTCTCGCCTACACCAAGTTGGAACTCATCGCCCAATTGAGGCCCGGTACTGATGGAGCAGCTCATGCCGAGAGCCATTAGGATGCTGATACGCAGATTTCTCATCGGTCGATTCCCACTCAGACTCACATATCATATCCTGGCTGACGTGGGACAGTCACAGACCACTAGTGCGTCGGTTCGAATTTGGCGCTCGCTCAGTCGTGCACTCGTCGGCGTCCTTCTGCCCCTGTCGCGCCTAACTGCGACTAACAGATCATCCAGCCCGGCACCCAACGCGGCGTGGAGCTGAACGGCTCGACGGCGGCCGTGTCGAGGGTGACTTCTACCCACCACACATCCGGTGCGTCCATCACTTCTAGTCGCGTGAAATTCTCGAGCACTCGGCCCGTGGTGCGCCGGACCGTCGGTTGGTCGACGATGAACTCATGTTTATCGCCGTGGAGCAGCAGAACCGGACCCGGGAACTGTTCGACCGCGCGCTCCAGGGTTTCCAGGAACGGCTCGTACGCCTGACGGTAGTCATCGTCCACCGGAGCTTCGAAATTGGGATCAGCATGCATCGCGATCACGACCGCGAGGGCGTCTGCTGAATCCGCGTCGGTAGAAAGTGGATCGCAGCCACGCCGTGGCGGCAGCCGTTCGCCTGACAGAGCGTGCGTCATTCTCAACAGTTCGGCCGCGGAAATCCTCCATTCCGTTGCGGCTGCCCACAAGATGAACGGTGGCGAAGACGATCCGGGCGTGTGACCACCGAACGCGAGTACTACTAGTGAAGTCGGTCGCAAGCTGGCCTTGGACCCACCCCGACGCTAGCCGATGAGCGCGGCCAGAGTGGCACAAGCGAGTCCACCCGCACATAATTCACCATCAGACAAGACCGAAACTCGAGGGGGAAGAACATGCGCATGGAACGATTGGTGGTCGCGGCAAGTGTGGCGCTGCTGGCAGCGGCGTGCGGCCCCAGCATTCAGGTGTCGAGCGACTGGGACCCTGCGGTTGACTTCACCCAGTACCAGACTTTCGCAGTACTGGACGAGGCGACCGGGGGCGCACATGTAGACCAGCTCACTGACCGGCGGATCAAATCCGCGATCGCTGGCGCGTTGGAGGCCAAGGGCATGCGCCAGGTCAACGACCCCACCAGCGCCGATGTTGCTGTCGGTTGGCAGCTCACCACCGACCAGAGATCGTCTTTCTCGACGGTCACTACCGGCTGGGGCAGCTACGGGTACGGCCGGGGCGGCTGGTACGGGCCCGGGATGGGGATGACCAGCAGCCAGACTACGGAAACCCGTTATGAAGTGGGTACGCTGGTCATTGCTCTGTTCGACGAAAAGACGGACGAAATGATCTTCACCAGCACCGGTTCCAAGAGGCTGGCGAGCGACAATGTGCCTCCGGATGAAGCACAGAATCGCATCAACCAGGCGGTGGAGACCATTCTGCGCGACTTCCCGCCCGGAGGTTGACGGACTCCCCGTCGCGTAAGCGCCGACTCGGCGCTTGCGCGACGGCTCCTGCAGAACTACCTCACCCGTTCTCCCTCGCGATCGATCGCAATCGGGTTCCCCAACCCGAGCGACCGTAGCCTGGCAAGCTGGGTGCGCGCGTCGCCCACCACCAACCAGACCATGTCCGACGTGTTGAGATATCGGTCCGCCAACTCTTGAATGCGCTCGATCGTCATGCCCTGCACTATCGCTTCCCGTTGGATCACGTAGTCGGGCGGGAATCCGTATGCGCTCATATCAGCTAGCATGCCCAGCTTGGCACCCAACGTCTCGAACGCGCGCGCGTTGGCCTTGATGAGGAAGCTCTTCGTGGCGGCCAGGTCCTCGTCATCGAACTCCGGCCCATGCCGCTCTACTATGTCCTTGATGAGTTCCAATGCTTCGAGAGTGATGTTAGATCTCACTCCGGAAGAGATGGTGAACGGCCCGGGGAACTCGGTGCCGCTGAATCGGGATCCGATCCCGTAAGTATAGCCCTTACCCTCCCGGAGCACCTGGGTAAGGTCGGACGCGAAACCACCACCGCCCAATCGGAAGTTCATTACTGTCGCAGGATAGAAATCGGGATCAGATTCGGCCAGAGCGAGTTTGCCGATCATCAGTCGCGATTGCGCCGAGTTCGGCACGTCGAGAAAGTAGAGCCCCGCGCGGCTGCCACTCCACTCGGGCGCCTCGGGGAAGGAGACGTCGCCACCGCGCCACCGTCTCGCAATGCCGGCAAGCGACGCGGTCACGTCCTCGAGAGTGACGGCACCGGCAGCATGGAACGCCGCGACTTCAGGCACGAGCGCGCGCTCATAGTAGGCCTGCAAATCGGCAACTGTGATCCCGTCGATCACCGCGATGTCGCCGATCGCGCTCTGAGCCAGGATGTGATCGCCGTAGACCAGCTTCTCAAACACGTCGCTCGCCAATGCGTTGGGACTCGCAGAACGCTGGCGCAGAGTGTTGCGCACGCGCTGCCGGGCCAATTCGAACCGCTCTTCGTCCCAGCGCGGCTCCAGTAGTATCTCCTCGACGAGCGCCATCGTTGCGTCGTAGTTGCGCGCCAGCGTGCTACCCCGGATCACAAAGGACTCCGATCCAGAATTCACGTTGATGCTGGCGCCCAGCAGATCGATCGCCTGCTCCAGTTCGTCGGGCGTTTTGGTTTCCGTCCCCTCGGTCATCGTTTGCGCCAGGAGGTTGGTAACACCTGGCTTGGTGGGATCATCGAGCAGGTGCCCCCCTCGCAAACGCAGCTCGAACTGAACCAGAGGGATCTCGCGGTCCTCGATCACGAGTACTTCGAGCCCGTTGGCCAGGATATCGCGGCCAACGTCCGGGACGGTCAGCGTGGGTGCGTCGCCGAACCGCGGCTCAACTGACCGGTCGAGCAATCCGATGGCCGGCGTCTTCTCCGTGCCGCGCTGCACCACGAACTCTGCCTCAGCTCCCTGCACGATCGGCTCGACGACGACTTCCGCCCGCTCGGAACCCTCGAGTGCGAGCTGGCTCATACCGCGTGGTACGAAGCTCGTCGCCACGTGAGGCCGGCCCTTGATGTACGTCTCATACACGCGCATCACGTCTGCGGCGCTCACGGCGAGCGAGCGCTCCAGATCTTCCCCGAAATAACCGGGCGTCGGCGCAAAGATGTTGTATTGTGCCAGCTGAAACGCCTTACCCAGCACGCTCGACATGCCGCTATAGAACTGTGTCTCGTACTGCGCCTTGATGCGCTCCAGTTCGTCAGGTGAAATCCCCTCCTCAAACCGGGCGAATGCCTTGTTGACACCTGCTAGTGCGGAATCGAGATCGACACCTGCATACGTCCTGATACGCAGCGAGAATTCTCCGGCCAACTCCCTATGGCTGCCGAACGCGCTCGGCGACGGCGCCAACTCGTCTTCCTCCACGATGACCGTGTAGAAGGGCGTCTTCTTCCCGTCGGTCAGGAGGTCCGCCAAAATGCTCAGCGCGTAGGAATCCTCGTCGTACATCGGCACGGTGGGCCACACCATGCGGAGCTCCGGTAGCCGGGCGAAGTTATCCTCGTGGAACAGCCGCACCGAGGAGTCGAGGGTAACCGGCTCCGGTTTCACGGTTTCCGGAGTTGGACGCGCGGGAATGTCGCCGAAGTACTTCTCGATCCACTCCTTGGTCTGTGCAACGTCGATGTCACCCGCCACGACCAGGGTGGCGTTGTTGGGACCGTACCACTTGGTGTGAAAGTCCTGCACATCGGCGAGTGAAGCCGCTTCCAGATCGGCCAGCGACCCGATGACCTGCCAGTTGTATGGGTGTGACTCGGGATACAAAGCGTTGCTGATCACGAAACCAGTGTGGCCATACGGATTGTTGTCGACGCCCTGGCGCTTTTCGTTCTTGACGACCTGTTTCTCCTTAGAGACCACCGACTCCGTCACCGTATTGATGAAAAACCCGAGTTTGTCGGACTCGGCCCACAGCGTCTTCTCGAGCGCGTCGCTGGGCACGACCTCGAAGTAATTCGTTCTGTCGTTGCTCGTCGAGCCATTGGTGGAACTGCCGATGCGCGTCATCAACCTGTCCAGGCCACCGGGCCCGAGGTTCTCCGAGTCCAGGAAGAATAGGTGCTCGAACAGATGGGCAAATCCGGTGCGGCCCTCCACTTCTCGAGCCGAGCCCACGTGAAACGTCATCGCAACGGCGACGACCGGATCGGACCGGTCCACGTGCAGCACGACGTCCATGCCGTTGTCCAGCTCGTACTTCTCGTAGTTGATATCGAGGCCCGAGCCGCTGTCCCCAGGAGCGCACGCGACGGCGAGCAACAGCGATGTCAGGGTGACGGAAGATATGGCCCACTTCATGGTCAGCTCCGCGAAAGGTTTGCCGCTTCATTGTATTGAGTAACGCCAGAGAGGCGTGGCCCTGAATCATGGCCGGTCGGCAAAACTGCGGCAAGCGGCCCTTGCGCCCGGCGGGGTTCAGCAGCAATCTCGCTCCATGCCATTGCTCCAGTTCCGGCGAGGCCAAGCCGAAGCCAGCATCGTTCCGGGATTCTAACGGAGGCGTCCGAGTGAGAGCACACTCACTCTCGGATCGGAGGAGGTAACTCATCGCCTGCGAATGCGAGAGGAGCAGAAAGGATTGAGCCGACCATGCGCGATATGGACCGCCGCCGTTTCCTTGGCAGGCTGGCTGCGGGGACGGCCTGGGCCGCAACCGATGCGATACCGAGCCCTTCGGGTGCCAGCGGGCAACCCGACCTCCCGCACATGAGCCCGCGCGACACGCTGCAAGACCGGTGGTCGGGACTGCGCGAGCCCGCTCTGCGTCCGCTGCCTCTTGGTTCCATCCGGCCGCGAGGCTGGCTGGCCCGCCAACTCCGCACCCAGGCCGACGGCCTAAGCGGGCACCTGGACGAATTCTGGCCCGATGTGGGCGAGAGCCAGTGGTTCGGCGGCCAGGCGGAGGGATGGGAACGGGCCCCCTATTGGCTGGATGGTGTAATCCCCCTGGCCTGGTCCCTCAATGACGTGCCGCTGCAGAACAAGGTCACGGGATACGTCGACACGATTGTGAGGGCTCAGCGCTCCGATGGCTGGTACGCCCCCTACCCTAGCGACGCCGGCGCCCGCCGCTACGACCTTTGGGCGATCCTGTTGGCCAACAAGATGCTGGTGCAGTACCACGACGCCACTGGAGATGACGCTGTATTCCGCGCAGTGGAAAACAGCCTTCGGGCTCTGGCCGCGGGCGTGGAGCGAACCCCGCTCTACAACTGGGGCAGTTACCGCTGGTTCGAGGGGTTGATACCGGCGTTCCATGTCTTCGAGCGGACCGGGGAAGGGTGGCTGCTGAATCTGGCCCGCCGCCTGAAGCAGCAAGGATTCGACTACCACGAGTTCTACCGGGGTGAGGATGTTACGCACCCCACCCCTCGCAGGGGCCTGTGGACGTGGGCCAAGCACGTGGTCAACACGGGGATGGCGGTGAAGGCCGGCGCGTTGGCCTGGCGCCTCGAGGGACTGGAACAGCACCGGGCAGAGCCGTCCCGCATGATCGCCCTACTAGACCGCTATCACGGTCAGGCAACCGGGATGTTCACTGGTGACGAGTGCCTGGCGGGGAAGAACCCGGTGCAGGGCTCCGAACTGTGTGCCGTGGTGGAGTTCCTCTATTCGCTGGAGACGGCGCTATCCGTTCTGGGCGATGCCGCTCTCGGCGACCGGCTGGAACGCGTCGCGTTCAACGCCCTGCCGGCCACGTTTGCCCCAGACATGTGGGCGCACCAATACGACCAGCAAACGAACCAGGCGCAATGCACCCTCAACCCGGACCATATGTGGACGTCCAACGGCCCAGAGTCGAACCTCTATGGCCTGGAGCCGAACTACGGTTGCTGCACCTCCAACATGCATCAGGGGTGGCCCAAGCTGGCCGCGCACCTCTGGATGAGAACCCCGGACGAAGGACTCGCCGCCGTTGCTTACGCCCCCAGCGAAGCGCGGTTCGCCCCGCGCGGGGTGCCTGTCACGGTCGTTCTGGACACCGACTACCCGTTCCGGGAAAGCCTTACGCTCACTGTCGTGGCCGAGACGGCTGTGTCATTCCCCCTTCTGCTGCGGGTCCCCGGATGGGCCGATGGGGCAGTCGTCCGCGTGGAAGGAGAGAGTGAGCGGTCGCTCAGAACCGCGACGTTCCATCGGCTGGACCGGGAGTGGCAAGGCACTACCCGCGTTTCGCTGCGCTTTCCCATGCATACCCTAGTGAACCTGCGCTACAACCAGGGCGCCGCGGTCGAGCGAGGGCCCTTGACCTACGCCTCGCTCATCGAGGAAAGCTGGACCCGGATCAACGCCGACAAACCGGGACGGGAGCTGCCCCACGGAGACTTCGAGGTCCGTCCCGCGTCTCCTTGGAACTACGGCCTACTCCTGCCGGACGCCGATCTGGCGGGCGCCATCCGGTTCGAGGAGCGCCCTGTGGGCGAGCGCCCGTTCTCTCCGGAGGGTGCCGGAATGGTGGCACGCGTGATGGGCCGGCTGCTTCCCGACTGGAAGCTGGCGCACGGCTGGGCGGGTGAGTTTGGCCCGGGGTTCCACGAATCCGCCGAACCCTTGGAGGAACTCGACCTCATTCCGTACGGCTGCACCAACATCCGGATCACCGAATTCCCACGCCTGGCCGGCTGATGGATCGCTTCCGCCCGCTACGGCAACACGCCCGGCAGGCTTGACATCGAGGTAGCGGACCCTGCAACAGCCAATGAACCGGTGGACTTGCACGCAGATCCGCTTGCTGGCATTGGATGGCCCCTCGCAATACGTTTGCACATCGCAGCCCTGCACCGGAAGGTTCCATGACGTTATCTCGCCGCGCAGCCCTCAAGATGGGTCTGGGAGTCGGAGCGACACCGTTGCTGGTCCGGTTGCCTCTCGCTCAGCAGCAGTCGGATCGCCGATCCGGCACCATCGAGGGGCAGGTGCTCCGGGCCCGACCGCTGCCGCTCGGCAGTGTCCGACTGCTCGGCGGACCGCTCAAGCACGCCCAGGATTTGGACGCCCGGTACCTGCTGCAACTCGAGCCCGATCGGATGTTGGCGTTCTACCGCGACCGGGCTGGGGTCGCTCCCAAGGCGGAGCCCTACGGCGGCTGGGACGGCGGCGGCAGGAACCTCACGGGACACATCGCCGGCCACTACCTGTCTGCCGTGAGCCTCATGTGGGCGGCAACCGGTGACGAGCGCTTCAAGCAGCGTGCGGACTACATCGTCAGGGAACTGAAGGAGGTGCAGGACAAACACGGCGATGGTTACCTCAGTGCTTTGGAGGGAGGCCGCGCGGCGTTCGGCGCTCTCGCGCGAGGAGAGATTCGATCGGCCGCTTTTGACTTGAACGGTGAATGGTCACCGTGGTATACGCTGCACAAGACCTACGCGGGCTTGCGGGACGCGTATCGCCACACCGGCAACCGAACCGCATTGGACGTAGAGGTCAGATTCGCGGAGTGGGCTGAGACGATCCTCGACGGATTGGACGGGGAACAGATCCAGCAGATGTTGAACACCGAGTTCGGCGGCATGAACGAGGTGTTGGTCGATCTCTACGCTGACACCGGCGACGACCGCTGGCTGGATCTCTCCCACAAATTCGAGCACATCGCTTTCATACAGCCACTTCAGCGGCACCAGGACAACCTCGCCGGCAAACACGGTAACACTCAGGTGCCCAAACTGATCGGATCGGCGGATCGCTTCGCCTACGCCGGCAACCCCGCTGACCTGATGGCCGCCAGCTTCTTCTGGGACAGGGTGGTTCAGCACCATAGCTTCGCCACTGGCGGCCACGGCAAGGACGAGTACTTCGGCCCGCCAGATCGATTGAGCGATAGGATCGACGGGCGCACGGCAGAGACATGCAACATCTACAACATGCTCAAGCTCACGCGCCGGATGTTCAGCCTCATGCCCGATGCTCACTACGCTGACTTCCACGAGCGGGCCCTGTTCAATCACATCATGGCCTCAATCGATCCCGAGGATGGCAGGACCTGCTACATGGTGCCGGTGGGCCGTGGCGTGCAACACGAATATCAGAACATGATGCGCAGCTTTACCTGCTGCGTGGGCTCCGGCATGGAGAGCCATGCACTGCACGGCGACGGCATCTACTACGAATCCGGTGATCGACTGTGGGTGAATCTCTACGTGCCTTCGTCTGCCGATTGGTCCGGGGCGGGTGTCCGCCTGGTCATGGACACGGACTTTCCTGAGGGAGAGACGGCTGAGCTGGCGCTGACCCTACAGGAACCCAGGGAGTTCACTCTGGCACTGCGCCGCCCTTACTGGGCGGGCGAAGGATTCTCGGTCACCGTAAACGGCCAGCCGCACGGCGAGACCGGTCAGCGCGATGAAACGGAATCAGACCCACGCGCACGTCGCTATTACGATTGGCCTTATGTGGCCAGCTCCTTCCTCGAGCTGAAGCGCACATGGAGGACCGGCGACACGATCGAGATCGCTCTTCCCAAATCACTCCGCCTCGAACCGCTGCCGGATAACTCCAACCGCGTGTCGATACTGTGGGGTCCGCTGGTACTCGCGGGCGACCTCGGGCCCGAGCGGCGGCGCGGCGCCGAAGGTGCGGACGATGCGGAGCCAGCCAAGGTGCCGGTGTTCGTAACGGACGACGACGCGGTGTCATCTTGGGTGAAGCCTGTGGGTGATACCCCGGTCCGGTTCCGCTCGCACGGTACCGGTCGGGAGCCCGATGCCGAAGCGCGCTCCAGGGATGTGGATCTCGTTCCGTTCTATCGACTGCATCGGCGCACGTACTCGACCCACTGGGACGTATTCAATTCAGAGGAATGGGAGCAACGGCGAGCTGCATACGCCGCCGAGGCCGAGCGCCAGCGGTTGCTCGAGACGGCAACGGTTGCCTACCTGGAGCCCGGTGAAACCGTGTTCGAGCGGGAGTTCAACTATGAGGGCGGTGACGACGCCGTCGCGGCGAGGTTGGAGGGACGCCCAGGAAGACGAGGACGGAGTTGGTTCTCGTACGACCTGCCGGTCGAACCCAACCATCCTATGACGCTGATCGTGACCTACCACAGCGGTGATCGCAGGGGGACCCCGGCCTTCTTCGACATCTTGGCCGACGCCAGATTGCTGCGGCGGGAGGAAATCCGACTCTCTGATCCGCCACGATTCTACGACGTCGAGTATCCGATTCCCTCCGAGATTGTTGCCGGGAAGCATGAGGTCACGGTGCGATTCCAGGCCACTGAAGGAAGCCAGATTGCGACCCTGTTCGGTCTGCGAATGATACGCGCCGACCAGGAGCGGTGAGCGGCGGCGACTGGGAGTCTCGCTGCGGCGACGACCACCGGGATTGACAGCGAGCTAGCGCTCTTCGCGGAGCCGGACTCCGGTCGTTCCTCGACTCAACGGGACCACATAGGCACCGCGCTCCAGCGTGAACTCCTGCGACGGTGCGAACGTGCCGACACGCTCGATCACGGCAGGCTGCACCACCCGCAACCGAGCAGTGGGTGTATGAGGTGTGGCAGGCGCCAGCGTCAGGCTCACCGACGCCCCTGAGATCTCTATTGTCTCGAACGCCCCCGCATCCAACGTGAGCCACAGGCCCAGTGGTGCTATGTAGACCCGAGAGCGGCCGGAGTCCAATGGCCTCACCAGAACCGACGCTGAATCGACCCTCAGGTTTCCGCCAAATGCCAGCCACCCGAATTCAGCATCGTGAATGACATACGTGCCAGTGTTTATAGCATGGCCGAAGAAGCCGGGCCCGTAGTCCCCCGAGTAGCCGTCGATCCGCAGCGTCGAGGGATAGGCGTGGAACCCACTCGGGCCGAATCCCTCTTGTGTCACGTTCGCGATGGCGCCCATCAAGCCGCCATAGCCGACGCGCAGCAGGTAGAGGTCGTCCGGGTGCTCGCGAAACTCGGAGAGCACAGGGATCGCGTTGAGACCCGAACCGTAGTGGTGTAGTTGGCGCTCGAGACGCCTCAGCTTTCCGGCATACATGAAATCCCAGTAGCGGCGGGCGCTCCCATTGTAGCCCCAGTGGGGCATCGTTGGCATGTAACCCAGGATCGCGTTGAGCGTGACTAAGGCCTTCTCATCGTAGCCGAAGTACTTGCACCATGCGTATACCTCCTCTTGACCGGTCGAGTCCCACGGCATCTCGCTGCCGAAGGGATAGCCCAACGCGCGCCATGCGGAGGCGCGCTGCTTCATGGTCGCCTCCAGCGCGACAGCCTGCTCCGTCCATCCTTCACGCTGGAGGTCGAGCAGGATCAGGAGAAAGACCGTCCCCTCCATCTGACCGAACTGGGAGTAATGCTCGGCATGCTGCACCATCGCTTCCCCTGTCTGATACGCCCGCTCCAGATACCAATCCCACTGATGATTGGTGACCATCCCTTCGTAGTTGCGCGCTAGGTGGTATAGCACCCAGTGTGCGGCGGCGACGTGCGGGTAGTTGTAGGATCGACCCACCGTCATGGAATGCTCCTTGTTCCAGCTCGACCACCCGCCGTAACGCACACTGTCGCTGTAGGTGTTTTGTGGCATCGAATCCGGTTCGTAGTAGAACAGGCTCTTGCGCACGCCGTACATCGACTCATCCTCGGCGTATTGCAGCCCACCCCAGAGCACGCCATCCACGAAACGCTGGATCTTATCCAGTTCCTGCGGCACCGGTTGCAGTAGCTGCTTCATGATTGCCGCCAGCCACGAGCCCGAACCGCCCTCGTCGCCCAGGCCAGCGATCCAGGCGCGGTTGTCTTCCGTCACCCGGCGCCGCTCGTCGTAGTCGTAAGTGATGATCGAGGGGCTGCGGCCGAACGGATCGTCGGGCTGCTCGAACCACTGTTCGGTCGTAAGAAAGCGCCCCACGTCGGCCACGGCCTGGACCTGAGGTTTGATGACCTTGTAGTGGATCGTCTGCACCGTACCGTCCGCATAGCCGAGGCTGAGCCGCGCGCGGCCCCACAACAGACCGCGGACGTCATAGACCTGCCAGCCGTTCTCTGTCGTTCCGGCGGCAGCGATCGCGAGGGCGCCGACCGGTTCTACATCGATCGACTGGATGCTCTGGGAGTGTCTAATGAACAGGCGACCTTCGAGATCCATCGGGAGCACATAGCCGGGCACGCCGACCGCTACGGGACGATCGTGGGCGCGCAGCGTCGCATCGATGTCGCGGATTGCGCCGGCGACGAGAAACCGTACGCCGTATGACCGTGTCTCTCCCGGCGCCAGCATTACAGCGGTAGCCGGGTTCCACGGCTCCGCGCTGCTCCACTCGCCCTCCGCGTAGGCCTTGCTTAACGCCATCCATTCGTAGAAGCCTTCGAATGTTATGCCTCGCCGTGTCGGGTCGCTTGGCAGAGGATTGTAGGCTTCGAATGATGTGCGACCGTACGGCACCACGACCAATGCCGGGCCCAGGCCGCTCAACCGCGTGACTTGGAGGTACCCGGCGTCCCGACCAATGTACGGGTCGTAGAACGAGCTGGTGGCGTGAGCTTCGTCGAGCGATCTGCCCTGGAGTATGTTGTTGAATATCATCGGGATGCCGAGCGCACCTATCTCGATCGCCCGGTCGCTCGTGTTACGTAGCTCGAACCGGAGCGCGAGGTTGTCACCGTCGAGTTCCCAGTAGCGCCGGACTCGCAAGGGAAGGCCGGGTGGCAGGGTCGCGGCCAGATCGGCTGCCGCCAGGACCGGAGGCAATACTGTCAGCACTGCAATCGGAGCGCGGGCAGCCGCCGTCGAGGCATGTTGCCACTCCCCCGATCCGTTCGCGCGCCAACGCAACGTGAGATCACCGAGATGGAAGTAGCCATCGCCGTCGCGCCGGTCGAGCCAATCGCTCGGCGTGAAGTCGAACCCGTCCGCACCTTTGGACTTCAGTGCGGCGACGGTCTGCGACGCAGCCACGAGCTCAAGATCCAGCCATGGCGTCTCGAAGCTCGAGATGCCATCGTCCAAACCAAGCGTCGGGACGGTGTCGGCTTCGGCACGGAGCGGGGGTCGATCCTCCTGCGCGAAAGACCCGCCGGGGACAATTACTGCGAGGATCACGAGAAACGAGTGCGCGGCCACCGAAACTGCGTGGCGACTTTCACGACGGGCCATGGTTGTCCTCCGAAGCGGATGGTCTGGCCGGGGCAGCGTCCGAGCCGCCGAAAAAGATGACCCAACCAGGCCACACCGTCGAGGCCTCCGACATCGTTTGCCACCCCGCAGATACGGCGTGATATTGGCGCTTGAAATCTAGGAGCATCGGCGGCCAGACCAGTCCTCGCCGCGACGCTACCCGAAATAGCCGCCGAGCCTCTCGGTCGACCTCAGAGACCGGAGCTGTCACGATGAACGTCTTAACCAGAAGAGACTTTGTCACCTCAACCATGGCAGGCGGGGTGGCCCTGACCGGTATGTCACTCGGCACGGCCGCCCGTGGGCGCACATCCACGCTTGCTGACTCGCGCATC
>Ga0209536_100007797_pt1 | contig 16185 bp, 7 predicted proteins | sample DeeMarSeWOR28_12_FD_187461 | JGI IMG/M metagenome (GOLD analysis project Ga0209536, IMG submission 187461) | Marine sediment microbial communities from White Oak River estuary, North Carolina - WOR-2-8_12 (SPAdes) (version 2) | ecosystem: Environmental > Aquatic > Marine > Intertidal zone >...
CCTCGCGCATCATCGGGACGAAGAGGACACTCCGTAAAATTTTTGCCTTAACAAATCTATGCGTCATTTCGGGCAAATCAGTTTCGGTTTCCATGTCGGGAATATGTACAACCGCTTTGCTCAAAATGCAACGCGAAGACAGGCTTGTATTCCAATCCAATGGCGCGGGGTATTCCTGTTTATTTACTTCGGTCGCTGTTTCCAGCATTTCAGGAGAAATATCCGCCCCCCCGGCGTCATAGACCATTTCTCCGTCTGTGCGATAAACCGCTGACAAGGTTGCACCGCATAATCTGCGCGCATTTTCCGCGATCACATCCATCACAGGTTGTATATCCGTTGGCGACTCAGCAATAACCCTCAGGATCTCACTGGTGGCAGTCTGCTGCTCAAGCGTTTCAGTAGTGTCGGCGAACAACTGCGCGTTCTGCACAGCAATGACCGCCTGGCGTGACAGACACTTCAGGAAATCCAATTCGGGTTGGTGGTATTCCTTACCCTTTCCATGCCGCCAGACCGCCATCAAACCCTTCAGTTCTTCGTTCGCCATCAAGGGCACGGCGATTAGATGCTCGTCTGGAGATTCTTCTGTCCCGGCGATTGTGATACTGCGCGGGTCTGCGTTCGTGTCGTTCACGATCTCGCCGACCTTCGTGCGGGCAATATTACCCAGCAAGCCTTCACCCAGTTTGATCGTATCGTTACGGAGTTCCTCCGCCTCGTCGCCGACCGCCGCGATGGCCCGAAAGATTTGACCTTCCTGTTCGGGTAGAAATAGCGCGCTCAGGTCGCCGTCGAGCAGGTCCATGGCATGGGTGGCGATGGATTCGAGCACGGTCTGGGCATCCAGGCTGGCGGAGATGTCGCGACCGACATCCACCAGCGCGGACATTTCCCTGGCACGGCGCTGCGTTTCGAGATACAGCCTCGCGCTCTCGATGGCAATGGCGGTCTGCCGCGCCACGCTGACGAGGAAGTCGAGGTCGGGTTGGGAGAAGATGGGGTCGGGATGTTCGCGCCAGACCATAATGCCGCCGATGATTTGCCCGCGTGAGATCAATGGCGCGCCCATCATAAACTCTGTTTCATCTTCTTCTTCAGGCGTGCCAGGAACATGCATGATACGCGGATCATTTTCGGGATCGTTCACAAATTCAGCCACGCCGCTTTCGAGGATATGACCTGCGAGACCCTTATTTGGGATAATTTCAACAGCTTTGATTTCTTCTGTGTATTTTCCGAGCGCTACACTGGTGCGGTATGCATTTCCATCGGTTTCGCGCAGGAAGATAGCGATGTCGCGCACGCGCAAGATGTCCATGGCGTGAGTAGCTATTTTTTCGAGAACAAGCTCAAGGTTGCGTGAAGCGGCGATGTCGTTGCCGATCTCTGCCAGGGTTGCCATCTCCTTGGCGCGGCGTTGGGTCTCGGCATGCAGTCGCGCGGTATGGATGGCGGCGCCCGCGTTGGCGGCGATGGTTGTGAGCAGGCGCAGGTCATCATCATCAAATACACCTTCTTCTGTTGTGCTTTGCACGCTTAACACACCAATGGTATCTTTGCCTGATTTGATGGGAACACCCAAATAAGAAAGAGACTCTTTTCCAACAAGCGATGTCCCTAATTGTTCACGACGCTCTTTGATATCCTTATTGATGAGCAAAGGCTCCCCTGATTGGATAATCCTGCTTGTCAAACCTTCACCAAGTTTGAGTGGAGTAAGATCCTCGCCATAATTATACGGGAATTGAATCAGATTCGTCTGCGAATCGAGCAATGCCAAATAGGCAATATCCGCGTTGAAGGTTTCGCGCGTCTGACTCCCGATGAGCTGGATCAGGTTTTCCAATTCTGATTCTGCCACCAGGGCCTGACTAATCGTACTGATGGCAGAGAGTTCTCCCGCGCGTTGCTCAGTTTCCTTGAGCAAAAGCTGGGTCTCATCGAAGAGACGCGCATTTTGAATCGCAGTCCCCATATTGGAAGCCACCGTTTCAAGCAAGCGCACCACGGACTCAGGAAAGGCATCTTCGCGTTGGAAATCCTGCACAGTAATTCCGCCGATCAATTTTTTCCCGGCCAAAATGGGTATCAGAATCACAGACTTGGGGATCTCATCGCCAAAAGTAAGGTCTGAGCCGAATCTTTTCCACATCCTTTTCGTGTTTTTGTTGATTACCAGCGACTTCCCCTGTTTAGCTACCCGCAGGCTGAACTGGCTCAATCCTCTCGGTTCAGGATATACCCTTTTGTTGCTCTTGTAAGCGTAATCAACTTGCAATAACTTAGTCGAAGGGTCGTATAAACCTATCCCAATGCTGTCAGCCTTAAGGGCTGCCCGTAATTTGTTCCCAACCAGGTTGGCAATCGACTTCAAATCGAGTTCCCGCGTCAGGATTTGCCCCACGCTGTTGATAATTTGCAATTCTGCTGCGCGCTGCTGTTCAGCCTGGAAAAGGCGCTGCGTTTCTTCAAACAGCCGGGCATTTTCAAGTGCAACACTCATACTCGCCACAATGGTCGAAAGCAGGCGAACATCGTTATCGCTAAAGGCTTCTTCAATGTCCAGATTTTGCAGGGACACGATCCCTGTCACTTCCTTGCCGACAATCATGGGCACAAAAAGGAGCGACTTTGGCTCTTCACCTTCCAAAACAGGTTCTTCCCCGATTTCGACTGTGATTTTCCGGTAATCACGATTGATCAACCAGGGTTCACGTGTTTCCACAACCCGCTGGCGGAACTTGTCTATTGGCACGGGTTTATCAAATCGCAGGCGTTCACCACGTTCTATCAAATAACGGTGATCGATCTGGCCTGATTCAGGATAATATAGCGAGACCAAAGTAGCCTGTGCATTGAAGATTTCTGTGACCTTATCTCCAATCAAATCGATGATGGATTGGAACTCAAGCTTGGAAGCTAAACCCTGCTGCACACTGTTGATGACCGCCAATTCGGCATTGCGCTCTTCTGTCTCTTTGAGCAGACGTTGGGTCTCGTCAAAGAGGCGTGCGTTCTCAAGCGCAACGCCCAGGGTATTTGTAAGCGTGGTGAGCAAGCGGGTGTCATTCTCATCGTAAGCGTGCTTCTGGTAACTTTGCACGCTTACAACACCGATTACATCGCTTCCACTAAATAAGGGTACGCCTAAAAATGATTCGTTCAAGTCTTTTTCAGATCCGGGAGATGGAATGGTATAAGCACCAACGGATACCATCTCCTCGCCTGTATGTAGCAGGAGCGGCTTCCCTGATTTGATCACAGGCTCAGCTAATCCCTTGCCATAAGGGCGGCTGACCGGACCCAATTGCTCCCCACCATCAGAATAGTATGGCGCAGTGACGATACCGTTTTCCTTGTCATACATCGCAATAAAGGTTGTATCAGCAGAAAACGTTTCGCGGATATTATCGCCGACCAGGGTATAAATTGCCTCCATATCCAGTTTAGAAGCCAATCCCTTTTGCACGCTATTGATAATGGACAGCTCGGCATTGCGCTGCTCGGTCTCTTTGAGCAGGCGCTGAGTCTCATCGAAGAGACGAGCATTCTCAAGGGTTACCCCCAGACTCGAGGCAAGAGTTTTCACCAGATTTACAGTTTCTTCCGAATACGCATGCTCGTGTTGATAATCCTGTAGGACAATCGAGCCGAGGATAATCTTGCCTGCAAGAATCGGAATGCCCAGCCAGGCTTTGGGATCAGCCTGATCCCCGGGGTAAATTGCACCCATTTCGCGACTCCGGCGGGCGGCGTCCTCATTGATCACAAACGGTTAGCCACTGTTGATCACGAATGTGGTAATTCCTTGTCCCAAAGGAAATTCCACGTTGGGGTAACGCTTGCCATTTTCAAACATATAGAGGACGCGAATTAGCTTTTGAGCGTGATCAACCAGGTTTATCCCTACACTCTGCCCGGGGAAGATTTCGCGGAATTTGTCCCCCAACACATCGACAATTCCTTGGAAATCCAATTTGGATGCCAGAGCTGCCTGGACGCTGTTGATGATCGCCAGTTCCGCGGCGCGGTCTTCGGTAATCTTGAGCAGGCGCTGGGTCTCGTCGAAAAGACGGGCACTTTCAAGGGCAACGCTCATCGAGTTGGCAAGGGTTTCAAGCAATCGAACATCCGATTCGCTAAAGGCATGTTCGCGATCTAGATTTTCCAATGCGACATGTCCCAGAACCTGATCGCCTGCGAGCAATGGAACATTGAGCGCAGATTTGGGTAAATCATATTTCGTTAAGGATTCCTTGAAACCAAGTGCCTTTACTTGTTCCACTAGGTTTTCGTTGAAAAGGATCGTTTTACGTTCATCAATCATTTTCCGGTGAAAATCGTTGAACGGAATGACCGTACTATCGAATCGATCCCCCATCTCAGCAACATAACGATAATTGACTTGCTCAATTTCGTGTTCATACGTCGCAATGATAGTGACCTGGGCGTCGAATATACTGCGAATCTTCTCACCGACCAATTCAAAGATCGCTTGCATATCCAATTTGGAGGCAAGTCCTAATTGCACACTGTTGACAATTGCCAGTTCTGCATTACGTTGCTCTGTTTCTTTAAGTAAGTGCTGGGTTTCGTCGAAGAGGCGCGCATTTTCAAGAGCAACTCCCATGCTGGATGCCACTGTGGTCAACATCCGCACATCAGAGTCACTGAAGGCATACTCACGCTCAAAGTTTTCAACAACGATCGAACCGATAACACGATTGCTGCCGATAATTGAAATGTAGGCATTTGATTTGGCCGTATCCGTACCTGGTAAGATACCGGCTGCCGCCACTTCATCTGCGGTATTGCGTACAACTGGCTCCCGCCTTGATGTGATAACTTCCCATCCCAGCCTGCTTGGGGCAGGTGGAATCGTTAAACGTTCACCATGCTCATATTCATAAAGATAGTGAACGAGTTCGTTTTCATAATCGTACCAGCGAATACCTATATCGCCATTTTGAAGGACTTCTCGCAATTGATCTCCAACCATGTCAATAATGGTCTGAAAATTCAACTCGGCTCCCACGCCACGTTGGATAGCATTGATTACTGCCAACTCGGTATTACGCTCTTCGGTCTCCTTGAGCAGGCGCTGGGTCTCGTCGAAGAGCCGGGCGCTTTCGAGAGCAACACTCATCGAGTTGGCGAGGGTGGTCAACAGGCGCAGGTCATCCTGCTTGTAAGCATTTTGCTTATAGCTTTGGACGTTGATCACGCCGATCACTTTTTGATCAGATAGGATCGGCACGCCAAGATAACTTTCGTTGAGGTCTTCCTCCTCGCCTGGGGAAGGCATTCGAACGGAACCTAATATTTCTGCTTCTTCCGTGGTTCCCAGCAGTAGATGTTTACGATTATCTACGACGATCGCGCCCAAACTCGGGCGTATGACAGGCTGGTCTGGGAACGGGATGCGCTCACCGCGGTCTACATAATAGGCGTTCGATGTCCAATCGCGTTCAGCATCGTACATGAACACGCCCGTGGTATCGGCTTTGAATATCTCGCGCACCTTATCGCCGATCAGGTCAACCATGCTTTGGAAGTCGAGCTTTTTCGCCAGCCCCTCCTGCACGCTGTTGATGATCTTCAACTCTGCCACGCGCTGCTGCTCGGCTTCGAACAGGCGCACGTTCGCCACCGCGATGGCAGCCTGGTTGGCAAAGGACTGGATGAGCGCGATCTGTTTCTCAGTCAGCAGTTCGGGGCGGGTTCGGCGGATGGAGATGGCGCCCAGAGCTTTTCCTTCGCGCATGAGCGGCACGGCGCTGGTGATGCGGTAACCATACTTCTTTGCGACTTTGTCGCCCTCGGGGAATTCCGATTTGACGCCGCGTTGGTTGTGAATTGCCTGGTGGGGGATTCCGTCGATTATTGTGCGACCAGCCACCGAGTCCCGATTTAAGCGGATTCCCTCTCCGACGGGGAAAGTGGGGATGTTGCCGTAATGGGCGGCGACAATGAGATTGTCGTCCTGCGCCAGTCCGATTTTCGCATCCTCCGACCCCGAAAGCTGGGCAGCGCTTCGAGCAATGACGTCCAACACTGGAGCGATGTCGGTGGGCGATTCGGCGATGACGCGCAGAATGTCGTTGATGGCGGTCTCGCGTTCGAGCGACTCGCTGATCTCGGCGTTCTTCTTCTGCACCTCGTCAAAGAGACGCGCGTTCTCAAGCGCGATGCTGGTGGCATTGGCGAGCGTTTCCAACAGCCGCACATCAGAATCGGTAAAGGCGTTCTTGCGGTCCACGTTCTGGATGCTGACCGCGCCCGTTAATTTCCCTTTGGTCGTCAGGGGGACGACGATGAAGCTTTGGGGCATTTCGCCCGCTGGCGGAACGAAGTCGGGATCGACCTGATTCAAATATTCGCGCCCGTCGTTGACCAGCATCGGCTTGTTCTGTTCGATAAAGTTTGCCCAGGCAGGCGCGATGGGTGTCGGGTCCACGTGCAGCCGCTTTCCTTTTTCATACGCGTAATGGCGGTGCATGGTGCCGTTTTCGTGATCGAACGAGATGAGCAGGATCGTGTTGGCATCGAATATGTCCCTGATCTTCTCTCCGACCACTTCGTTGATGGCTTGAATATCCAACTCTGCCGCCAGGGCACCCTGCACGGCGTTGATGACTGCCAGCTCGGCGTTGCGCTGTTGCGTTTCATCGAAGAGACGCGCGTTTTCGAGGGCGGTTCCCAGCGAAGCGGCGATGGTGGTCAGCAGACGCAGTTCGGAGTCTCCATAGGCGTTTTCGCGTTCGTAGTTTTCGATGGAGATGCTGCCTAGGACACGGTCACTGCTGATGATGGGGACAGAAGCCAAGGATTTACATTGGTCAGTTCTAGGTACGAGAGGCACGTTTGCTTTTTCAAATTCAGCAGCGTTGTTCAAAACAAACGGCTGGCGTGTTTTACGCATGGTTTCAATTTGCCCGCCAGCGCTTGGGGGAGCGGATGGGATTTGAAGCCGTTTGCCGTGTTCGTAGGTGTACAGATAATGCATCAAATTGGTTTTTTCATCATGCCAGAAAATGCCAAGATCGCCCGAATTGAAGATTTCACTCAACTTGTCACCGACCAGATCCACAATGGACTGGAAGTCCAACTCGGCGGCGAGTCCCTGCTGAATGGAGTTGATGATCTGCAACTCTGCCACGCGTTCCTGCTCGGCTTTGAAGAGCCGGGCGTTCTCAAGCGCAACTCCCAAACTACCTGCCAACGTTTGCAACAAGCGCACATCCGAATCAGTGTAGGCGTTTTCGTAATCCCAATTTTGAAGCGCAAATCCTCCGATATATTCCCCATTGATAATAATCGGCACACCCAACCAACACTTGGGAGCAGGCACGTCGCTGACCGAAACCGTGCCGTATTCTTTGGCGCGTTCATCGAAGTTCGAGTTGATCAATAACGGTTTAAGCGTCCTGGCAACGTATGCCCCTAAACCTTTATCATTGGCGTTGAACGGAAACTCAGTATTTTTCTTTCGTTCGCCGTTTTCAACCAGATATGGCAGCTTCATCATGCCGCTGGCCTTATCCAGTAAACCGATCATCACATTTTCGCCCGAAAAGATTTCCGTGAGTTTATTGCCGACGGTATCAACGACGCCTTGAAAGTCCAACTGGGAAGCCAGCGCAGTTTGTAAGCTGTTGATGGCTGCCAACTCGGCGACCCTTTCCTGCTCGGCTTCGAAGAGACGCGCGTTCTGGATGGCGACGCCCATGTTGGAAGCCAGCGTTTCGAGCAGTCGTATATCGTTTTCACCAAATGCGTGTTCCCGGTAGACAGATAAATTTACCGAGCCCAGTACTTCATCGCCAGCAATAATCGGAGCGCCCATCCAGGACGGTGCTAACACGCCCGATAAATTTGTCTCCATTGCAGGGGGAATATAACCGCCATTTTCAATTTGCTCCTTTAAAGTACCAAGGAGAAGCGGCTGACGCTTTTGAATGATTTTTGAAGTTAAGCCTTTGCCCAACGGGAATGGCTCAAACCAATCCACATAACCGCCTTCGCCTCGATCATATTCGTATGCGGTATGGATCAGTTGGGTTTGTAGATCAAGGAGCTTGATTGACACGTCAGCGTCAAATATGTCACGCACTTTATCACCAACGATTTTTGTCACCGTTTTGACATCCAGTGTCTTCGCCATCGCTTCACCCACGGAGTTGAGGATGGCGAGTTCGTTTGTCCGCTGGCGTTCGGCCTCCAGCGCGCGAAAACGGGTCAAGGCTGTGGCAATATGCTGGGCGACGAACTCCAGCACTTTGACATTCTCATCCGAGTACAGAACGTTCTCTTCGTAAGACTGGATGACAACCACCCCAAACGCATCTTTCTTATCTTTGAGCGGCACGCCGATCCAGTCCACCGAATTCGAGCCGATCGGGTTGATCACGCCCCGTTCTGTTAGCTCACCCATTTCCTTGCGAGGCAGGTGCATGGTTTTGCCGTTTTTCAACACCACCATCGAGGGTGTTTTTTCATACTTCGCCATCGGGCCGGGTTCAGGCAACGTATCGCCGAAGGCATCCACAAAATAGCCCCCCTCTCCGACAATGTCTCTTTCCGCATCATATAGGATGACGTAAAAACTTTTTGCATACATCAATCCCCCAACGATTTGATGCACCTTTTTGTAAAACGCTCCCATATCACGGGCTGCGCTGGCTGCATCCGCAATTTTATAGAGCGCCTTCTGCACTTTCAATGAGCGCTTGTACTCAACGTCTTGAGCTTTCAATTTTGCTTTCAACTCAGCGATTCTTGTATCTGGTGAGGGTGCTTTTTTTCTGGCCATGCCCAATCTCCACAAAATTTATCCATTTTCTCATCATACTTATAGGTATAACAAGAGTCAATAGATATTTAGGATGATTTTTATCGCCTTTATGGGTGATGCACTCCTACATCCGCTAACCGCAATTCTTCTATCGCAAAAAACAAACTCCCGCAGGGACTATATTCCCGCGGGAACCATTGTTTCCATTCTGTAAATCCGCTCAAGGGGGCGGCTAGAACATTTTTCGGATAGGTTCTATATCAAAGTTACCTCATCACCCGTCATACTGAACGACAAAGGTGGTCTTGCCGATCTTCACCAGGTTGCCCGAACGCAAGCGGGAAGATCCCCGGATGCGTTTATCATCTACATATACGCCGTTAGAACTGTTCAGGTCAAATATGTGCAAGGTATTATCCGTAATCTGGAAAAGTGCGTGGTGACGGGAGGCGCGCTTGTCGTCGGGCAGGGTGATGTCATTATCCGAATCGCGCCCGACCCGCACCTGCCCCTGCAGCGGATAGCTTTTCCCGGCTCCGGGCTCCGACGTGACCACTAATCGCCAGATTGTATCCACTATCTCCAGCGGTGGCTGCAGGCCCAACTGTGTGGCGGCTTCGCCAGGCACATATTGTGAATCAGGCTCGGGCGGGTCGTCTGGCTGCGTCATAAGCACCGGGGATGGCAAAGCGCGCAATTTAGGTGGAGACGGCACAGGAGCAGAATCCTGTGAAGAGCGGCGGGTGACTACATAAACTAGGATCAGTATGCCCAACAAGGTCACTCCCCCGCAGAGCAATATCCCAACAGTCAGCAAACCTACTGGAAAAAGCGAATCCATAACGACAACAGAATTATACCGTTCAACCAGGTTTTCTCACCAAAGAGAGTGGATAATTGTGCGGGTTCCAATTTGTTTCACCACCGAGCCCACGGAGAACACAGAGAGTTTTTTGTCTCCCTGGCACGTAAGCTAGGACGGGTTGTGAACTCGGTGCTCTCTGCCTGCACTGCCCGTGCCATCCAGCACGGATGGTATGCAGCAGGCACACGTGTGGTGAAAAAGATTTCAAGCCCATTCTTTTAGTCACCCCCTCACCAATCTACTTGCGCGGATAGGTCTCTTCCATATCCGTTCCCAATGTGCCACCTGCAAAAGAGCGTTCATCCAACAGCCGCAAGCGCGCAGCGACCGCATCCGGAAACAACGGGATGGGCTTGCGCTCGTAAAAACGTTTGTACAGCGTTTGTGTGGCTTCCTCGTCCCAGGCCCAAGTTTGACCTTTGTAACGGGATAGGTCAAATGGCCGCGTATAGCCCCGCAAGGTGCGCTGACGCTTGTTGTTGAAATACGCTTCGAAATAGGACAGCGCCAGTTCCCGCAACGAGCGGTGGATCGGTTCCCGGTAACGCAGACCGACAAAGTTCCCTTTCGCAACCGCCCCCCACAAGCCATCCACCCGAAAGAGCGCCAGCACGTGATCGTCGTCCATACCGGGAGCAGGCACTAGGTCCAGCATGAGCGGCTGAAATCCCAAACCCCAGAGCGCCAGCGCCGCAAACAGTCCCCCATCCAGGCAATGACATACGCCTTCCCGCATCACATTCAACGGCGAACGGTCGCGTTCGATTACAGCGTTATAGCGCAAACTGTCAAGGTAAACCTGCACATCATAAGGGTCATGGAAACCCAGGACAATTTCGCGCTGCTCGACCGGCAGACGGGATATGAATTCGGAGAGGATGGTCATAATATCACTTTGGCCTATAAAAATGGATGGTTTCTTGCAAGGCACTGGATGCAAGTTCCTGGTCGACGGTCAGCCACAGCACCAGCGAACCGGATTGCCAGTAATAATGCGCCTGCCCCAGGCCGTCGAGCGCGTAGATCGTGAAACCGTCCAGGTTGAAACTGCCCTGATCAACAAAAGGCGAACGGCCTTCGGCTATCCGGACTTTCATCATTTCCGTAAGAGCCGCCGCATCAGACTCGCCCCCTGTGCCTGATACCCATAAAGTGGCATTCTGCGCGCCGTAAGAGGCGACTGCGCCATTCGTCAGTGGGAAATCCTTGCCGTGCAGTTGGTGGATGGCATCAACCGCTTCCTGCCCGGTGATGACTTGAGCCAGGGCCAGGCCGGCTATCGTCCGAGGAATGCTTTCCGCCTGATCCGTGCCTGTTGTTGGCCGGATATAAAAATAATACAACACTACCCCAATGAGAAGTGAAATTCCCGTCACGAAAAATACATAAGACAATAACCTTTTTTTTGAACTCAAAATATCACCTCTATCTGGGCCTAAACTTTGGTTACACGCAGCTCGTGGAATTCATCAAGTCAAACCAGGAGATCATCACCCAACAGCGGATGTTCCCGGCAAATCACTTGCAAAGTTCGGTAACAAAATCATTTAGGGGCAGAAGTTGGGAAAATCAGCTTTCAAGTTCATACTTCCTGATAAGGCCGGTTTGCATCCTCCAGGTGATCGAGAAGTTCTTCCTTCAGGCGCGAGAAAGTGGGCAGATCAGACTGGGAAAGATCTTGAATCTCTTCTGGATCATCCTCTAAATTGTACATCTCGTATACGTTATCATAATCTGGATAGCCGAAATATGCGATCAGCTTGTATACTTCTTTGCGCATCGCGATGGTGGTTTTGTTCAATGGACGCAGGACAGGGTTTTCAGCAGCATACAGAGAAAAGACCGAGCGTGCAGCATCTTCATTGACGCCAAAGCCCGGCAAAACCTGCCCTTCCAATTCGGGAGGAATTTCTTTACCTGCAATACGCAGCAAGGTCGGCAGTAAATCTACGTTAGCGCTTGGGATATGCACTTCCTGTGAAGCTTTTTGCCCTGGCGCTGAAATCAGCAAGGGGATTTTGATGGCTGGCTCGTACATGAAGACCCCGCCATGCCCGAAGAAGCCCCGTTCAAAGATTTCGCCGTGATCGGAGGTAACCACAATGTAGCTGTGGTCCAGAACGCCTTCCGCGTCCAGGTGCTTAACCAAATTCCCGAATTCAGCATCTACATGGGCAACTTGCTGGTCATACAGGGTGCGCTTGCCAAGCAAGTCATCATCTGTAAAACTTGGCCCGAGTGGGTGCATGGGTTTCGACACTGGCTGGAAGCCGTCATCGTTGAACAGCTTCCAAAACCTCCTGCCGGGCTTATAGGGATAATGGGGTGAGAACAGGTGGAAATAAGAGAAGTAAGGTTCGTTCCTAGTTTCTAAATCCAATAATTCACGCAAAACACCCGCAAAAATATCCTCATTGATATAGGTGGTGAACCCCTCTACTTCTGGTGTACCGCGTGGATACCAGGGATGATCACGCGTATTCAAGATGGCATCCAGGGCAAGGCTCTTATAGATATATCCGAGCAGGGACGAACCTATCACATCCGTACTGAGCGTAAACAAGAACTCCTCGAAAGCGATGGATGCCAGGTAACGGTCCTTGCCAACTTTATCCGAAACCAGCTTGTTCCCCCGTAAGCTGTACGCAGTCGCGGGAAGAAAGCGGTCAACGTCCGCATAGAATTGGCTGACCAGGCGGTCTGGCCAAGGATTTTGGGAGAAGGCCAGGCGGAAGTAATCCTTGCCCAGCAGGGTAAAAGGATTGTTTTCAACATATTCGCTTTTGACCAGCCCGCCCTGGTTAAAGGCTCGATGCTTCCAAGGATACATACCCGTCAGCATGGAGGCTGTACCCGGAGTGGTGAAGTTTCCCCCGGCATAATGGTTGTGGAAGCAAATGGAGCGTTGAGCAAAGCGGCTCAAATGCGGGGTGGTTTCGCGCGGGTAGCCATATAGGGACATGTGGCTAGCTGATAAAGCGTCGAACAGAATGATGATGATGTTGGGGCGATCATCGTTGGGTTTTAAATAACTCAAGGGGCTTTGGGCCAAAGTTCCAATGGTGAACGCAGATGTGAGCTTGAGAAAGTCGCGTCGGGTAAGCCTGTCCATCTGAAAATCCTAAATAACGATCCGCACAAACACAACAATAAAAGAAATCGCTGTCAACGGCATATAGATATATAAGAGCACCGTGAGCCGCTCCGCGAGGGACGCAAGTCCCTTTTGCAGCCAGTCAACGCGGGAAACGACAACATTAAGCACGAAGGCCAGTAAAACCGTGTAGCCCCACCAAATCCATTGGCCATACAAAAACTCTTCCCATCCTTCTGGGGCGCGGTTGAGGTACAGGCGCAGCATTATCGACCCCAAAAGCACCACGATCCACACTATGCTGTTGGGAATAAATCGCGCCCTCCACCAGCGTTTGGGAAGGAGTGCGCCGATCAATAACATAAGAAACAGCAACAAAGCGCTTTCCAGAAAATCAACTAAAAACGAGTACGCATACACAGCCAGCATTTCGTTGATTTTCAGGAAAAACAACCAGGATGGAACTTTCCAGAAGGATGTCAGAACGGTCCAACTGTAAACCATAAATACAGCTGTCCCATAAACGCTGACAACGCTTCGCTTATCTGGCAAACGGGCTAATATTTTAACCATACTTTGAACAGAAATTTCGGATAGTTTCTAAATACTCTTTATTAAGCTCTTTCCGGTCATGCTGTCCGGTTTAGGTAAATCAAGCAGTTGAAGAATAGTCGGCGCAACGTCAGCAAGCTTTCCGCGTGGCCCTAACGCGACATATGCATCACTGATGACAAGAAAGTTCACGGGATTTGTCGTGTGATATGTATGCGGTTCCCCTGTAGTTAGTTCAACCATCTGCTCGGAATTCCCATGATCGGCTGTAATGAGAGCGACGCCGCCTTTTTTAAGAATTGCATCCACCACATCACCGGCGCATTGGTCAACGCATTCGACTGCCTTTTTGGCGGCGGCAATATCGCCTGTGTGCCCAACCATATCCGGATTGGCAAAATTGACCAAGACGAAATCATCGTCAACGGTGTTCAGCCTGCCAATAACTGCATTGGCTACTTCGCGCGCGCTCATTTCGGGCTGCAGGTCATACGTTGCAACCTTCGGCGAGGGGATCATCAAACGATCTTCGCCTTCAAATGGTTTTTCGCTGCCCCCATTAAAGAAATAAGTGACATGCGCATACTTTTCGGTTTCAGCAATATGGAATTGTTTCAAGCCGTTTTCGCTCAACACCTGGGCCAGTGTGTTGTTGACAACATCCGGCGGGAACAATATCTTCGTGGGGAGATCCTTTGCGTACTGCGTCATTGTAATCACAGATACATCTTCCAGGGCCTTTTTCTGTGAATATTCCGGTGTATCCAGGCCAGCAAATAGCCGCACGATCTGACGCATACGATCGGCGCGGAAATTGAAGAAGAGGATACTATCGCCTTCTTTCACGGAAGCAGCTTCATCAAAAGCAAGAGGCAGAACGAACTCGTCTGTCACGTCATTTTCGTAGGATTGTGTCAGGACATCCGAAGCAGACAAATCCGTGAACTCGCCATCCCCAGTCATGGTTTCATAGGCCTTGGCAGTACGCTCCCAGCGATTGTCGCGATCCATATAGTAGAACCGTCCGCCAATTGACCCGACCTTAGCCTGCCCGCTCTCGATCACGTTCTCAATCTCCTGATAGAAACCGATTCCGCTGCGAGGCGGCGTGTCGCGCCCATCCGTGATCAAGTGAAGCACGGGCACAACGCCATACGCGCCACAAATCTCGATAAGCGCTAACAAATGGGCTACATGACTATGGACGCCGCCCGGTCCAAGCAATCCCACCAGGTGAAAGTTCTTGTTATTCTGCTTACATTTTTCAAGCTCACCTTGCAGAAGTTCGGAATCTTTCAAATCCCCGGCCTCAATCGCTCGATTTATCCTTGAAATGCTTTGATAGACAACCCGACCGGAGCCGATGTTCAGGTGCCCGACCTCAGAGTTCCCCATTTGCCCGGCTACCAGGCCTACGGCCTCTCCAGAGGAGTCCAAGATCGAACTCTCATATTCTGCCAACCAGCGATCATAATTAGGTGTATTGGCTTGCGCTATCGCATTCCCTTTGGTGCAAAAGCGAATTCCCCAACCATCTAAAATTACTAATCCTACGAATTTTTCTCTTTCCATGTGAAATATCCATCTCCATAAAATTTCGGTAATTATAGCCCAAGTCGCTGGCTCACGTTGCGGCACTCGTAGTAAAATCAATCCATGGCCCAAAAAGAAAGCATCACACCCATCCGACAGCAGTACCTCGACATCAAACGACAATATCCGGACGCCATCCTCTTCTTCCGCCTAGGGGATTTCTACGAAACCTTCGACGAAGATGCTGAAATCACAGCCCGCGAACTCGACATTGTGCTCACTTCCCGGCCAGTCGGCGGCGGCGTGCGCGTCCCGTTGGCGGGTATTCCCTATCATGCTGTTGAAAATTACATGGCGCGCCTGATCGAGAAGGGCTATCACGTCGCCATTTGCGAGCAGGTTGGCGAAGCGCCCAAGAAAGGCCTCTTCCCGCGCGAGGTGGTGCGCGTGGTAACGCCCGGCACCATCGTCGAGCCGGGCTTGCTTCCCGGGGATGCCAACAACTATCTGGCTGCGATTTTCGCGGACGAAACGCGCGCCGGGATCGCCTATGCCGACATCACCACCGGGGAATTCGCCGCCACAGAACTCAACCCTGAGACGCTAAGAGCGGAACTGATGCGGTTGCACCCCGCCGAAATCCTGTACCCTGACAATCTCCCGTTAAACAACGGGATTCCGGGTCATTTCACGCCCTGGCCTGCGTGGCGCTTTGAACCGGGTCGCTGCGAAGACGCGATCCTGACCCATTTCCAGGCCGCAGCGCTGGACGGATTCGGCTTGAAAGGGAAGGGTTTAGCCGTCCGCGCGGCAGGCGCTATCCTGCAATACCTGAAAGAAACCCAGCCCGACGCGCTCAAACTGCTGACCGGCCTACACTCTTACAGTATTTCCGAGTTCATGACGCTGGATGCAGCCACCCGTCGCAACCTTGAAATAACCGAAACCCTGAGGGGAGATCGTAAAGGCTCCCTGCTGGGCACGCTTGACCATACTGTCACTCCGATGGGCAAACGCTTGATCCATCAATGGGTCAGCCAGCCGTTGCTGGAAGTGGAGAAAATCAACCATCGTCTGGATGGCGTGACCTTCTACTTCGAGCAAGGCATGGATCGCGCCGAACTGCGCGCCGCGCTCAAACCGCTGGCCGACATCGAGCGCCTGACCAACCGCATCATTGCCGGGCATGCCCAGCCGCGCGACCTTGTAGCGTTGCGGGAGACGTTGGGGAAATTGCCGGAGATCGTGGAGTTAGTAGAAGGTAAAAAGGGAGAAGTAAAAAGTTTGCCGGTCATCCAGGTACAGGACGAGGAGTTGCGCTTGCTGGAAAGCGCGATCGACGAT
>Ga0209536_100007798_pt1 | contig 16183 bp, 12 predicted proteins | sample DeeMarSeWOR28_12_FD_187461 | JGI IMG/M metagenome (GOLD analysis project Ga0209536, IMG submission 187461) | Marine sediment microbial communities from White Oak River estuary, North Carolina - WOR-2-8_12 (SPAdes) (version 2) | ecosystem: Environmental > Aquatic > Marine > Intertidal zone >...
CATAGAGATCAGCGGGTTGCCGCCGATCACCAAAAACGACTTTAGCTTCTGCGGAATGCTTTCGGGTACGAGGGTAACGACTCCGTAGGGTGTTTTTCGACCCCACAGATCGAAAAACAACGGGTACTGATCCGATCCGAGCGGATCGCTGCCGCCCAGACTGTACCCGGGGTTCCCGAAACGCGGCGGCGGGCTCGTCACCCAGCCGCCGGGAACGTTAATATTGCCGGTAATGGTTTGCAGCAGGGAAAAAGCACGGCTGTTCTGGGTGCCATTGGCAGTCTGGTCCTGGGTGCAGGTTCCCTGAAATATGCTGGCGCCTTTGGTGGCGGCAAACAGCCTGGCCAGTTTACGGATGTCATCTGCTGATATCCAGGTAATCTCCGCGGCCCACTCCGGCGTGTATTGCGCGACGTGCCCAACCAGTTTGTCGAACCCGAATGTGTGCTTGGTTACAAATTCGCGGTCGTAAAGGTTTTCGCCGATGATTACATTCATCATGGCCAATGCCAGAGCCCCGTCTGTACCGGGACGAATGCGCAGGTACATATCGGCCCGATCGGCCAGAGGAATCCGCTTGGGGTCGATGACCACCAGTTTGGCGCCTTTTTTAAGGTTTTTCCTGAGGAAAAACCGGAGCGGAAAATCGGACTCATCCGGGTTATGGCCCCAGAGAAGATAAAGGTTGGCCTCGGGTTCCTCGGTGGGATAGCGGCCGAAAGTCATCTGCCGCGTGCGAATGCGCATCCGATAGCAGATGCTTTCTACCGAAAAAAAATTAGGGGAACCCAAACCCGATCGCAGCAAATGGACCAGGGTGGCCATCTCCAGGTTCTCGACGCCGATGGAGCCGCAAAAAAACGCCAGGACCTGGGGGCCGTATTCCTCTTTGAGACGGGTGAGTTTTTCGGCAATTTCATCCAGGGCCTGCTCCCAGGCAATGGTCTTCAAATCCCCATTCACGCGCTTTAAAGGCTGCTTCAATCGATCTCCGCTGTAGACAACCTCCAGCGCATTGGCGCCTTTGGGACAAAGCCGGCCGGTATTCAGGGGGTGGGACTCCAGGCCTTTTATTTTAACGGCCTTTCCATTTTCGACCGTTACCCTGGTTCCGCAACTGTGGTAGCACAGCGTACAGTCGGTGAAGATTTCCTGTTTTTTTTCCATGACTTAACTCCCGGCATATCCTGCACTTATTCGTAAAAAAGGCCCTCCATGAAATACGGAAGCCCTGTGGGTGTGGAAAAAGGAAGGTTGCGCTGGTTGCCTTGCTCAACTAGCGCTTTGCATGGCAATCGGTGCACTGTTTATACGGGGCGTCCGTGCCCCCTTCCCTTGCAAGCTTTTGATGGCAGCCTTTGCAGTTTTTGTGGAAGGCGATGTTCAGTTTCCGGGCGTTGCCCTGTCTCTTCGACGGATCGTGACAGGCGAAACACTTCTTGACCGGCTGTCCTTCCTGCCAGACGTTTTGGCCGTCTTTATATTCATGGTGACAGTCTTCGCAGGCCTCGACATAACCCTCGGCATGTTCCAAGTGGGAAAACCGAACAAACCCCTTACGATCGGTTTTATAAATTTTGTTTTCGATGAAGATCTCATCGGGTACCTCCTGCGATTCAGCAGTTTTTATAGAAGCGGCCGGCGCAAATGAAAGACTCAGCCCAACGAATAACAAAGACAAGAATATTCCGATCAACGCAACGTTTTTACCCTTTTTTCCACTGAAACCCTGATTCATCGCCCTCTCCTCGCTCTGCCGGATATTTGAGGCCTGTTTAAGATAATTTTAAATTTTTATAACAATTCTAATAGCGGAAATCAATTTTTTTCGTTCAGCGCTGATGGGGTTGCGTCCCACCAGCCGATAATCGAGCCAAGTCTCTTAAACCAGAGCCCTTCTCGACGTTCGATCTCTCTGATCCAATGCCCCAAAGCTGATGCGTGATGGATAATAAGCGGGGTGCTGTGTGCAGGCAGGATATCGTTTTGCAGGCCATAGAGATAAATGGTTTGTTGAATTCGGGCTGAAGTTTCTTTGGTATCCCATGCAGTGGGGTGAATGAATCCATGATTGGCACCCTCCTTGCTGGAATATCCCATCTGGGCGGGGAATTCCTCTTTTAACTGCCTGATCAGACGAATGGCCTGTAGATTTTTTTCGACACTCAGACCCTTGTTCAGGTTGCGCAATATAGTGTCGTCAAAGGATTCAAACCCGATCGAGCTCAGCAGCACATAAATTCCCATTTCTCCGGCAAGGCGCAGTGCTTCTTTTAAATATTGAAACCCCTGAATAAACCAATCCGCTCTTAGAGTGAGATTGATCTGGGAAATTCGTATCCGTCGTGTCTTGAGTTCCTTCAACAAATCGCGGAGATCCGCAAGCGGGTTTTCGTTGATCAACTCAAAGGGTATTTTTCTGCCGTCTGGGGCTAGCGGCAGACAAAGGATCTGGCTGATGACGGTCTCCATATCCAGTTTCCCGTAAAAGCCTTTGTCCACGGCCACATCGCAGAAACTGCAGCCTTTCAGGCGGAGTTTGATGTTTTGTTTCTGCTTTGCGCTTATCGCAGCAGGATAATCGATCTGGGTTTCTGTTATGCGGGTTGCGTGAGGGCAGCCGATGTGCTGAAGGACCTGACCCGATGTGATCGTTAAAGGGGCGATCCCGTCCTTGATGCATAGGTAGATATTGTCCCAGCGCACCTTTCCAAGGTACTTTTGGTCCCAGGCTTTTGGGGGATTTTGGATGACGGCCTCCCGTTCTTTATACAAAAGACCGGGGATTTGTGACCAATCGTTTCGATCAATGCTGTTTAACAACTGGACGACCTGCTCTGCCGGCCCGTGCAAACCACAGTTGAAATTTTCCGAAAGGCCCTTAAACCGGTGCGGATGGTTTTGCCAGTCCCTTTCCCCCAAAAAATCAACATTCGCCTGTGGGCCCGCAAGCAGGGTAACGGCGCCTTCCTCCCGCAGCTCTTTGGCCAGGGAGAAAAGATCCTCGCGGCCACTCAAAGCCGAAAACCCGACGATCGGCCGCTGGGCACCGAAATAATCGGCCAGCGCCCTTTTCACCGACGCCCGGTCATCTTTTCTGGCGACGGCAATGACGATACACGCATGAGAAGTGTTGTCCTGAATAATGGTGGCGGCCATTTGTGGACCCAGAAGACCATAGGTCTCACCTTTGAAAAAGCTGGTGATGATGGCCATTTTCTTCCCGGTGCTCCAGTACGCCAATACTCCATCACTCCAAATGAATTTGATATGAAAACCATCCGAAAAAAATGACGGAGGTTCCCGAGTGGAACAGGAACCTCCCTAAACCAACGAATAAAACGACACGCTTTAAGGCTGTCAGCTAGATTTGCGACTCCAGAGCAGCAGCCTCTTTACCGGCCGCAGATACGCGTTCGGCCGCATTTCTGCGCTTATGGGTGGCCACCTCATCGGTTTCGATAAAATCCACGGCCTTTTCTTCACAGAACCTGACGCACTGCGGGTCGCCGTCACAGAGGTCGCACTTGAAGACCTGTTTGTCGATGGCATTAAAACTCATGGCACCAAAGGGGCATACCCCGACGCATGAACGGCAGCCGATGCAGACATCGTAATCTACCGATACCCGCCCCAGTTGCTCATCTCGGGAGATGGCTTTGACCGGGCAGACATTCATGCAAGGCGCATCCTGACATTGTTGACACGACATCGGAATATAAAGACCTTCGGCCTCCCATTTCATGACCCGGATCCGGCTTCGTGCGGGATTGGAAATTCCATCATGCGAAACAGCACACACAAGCTCACACAGCCTGCAGCCTGTGCATTTCTGGTAATCGATATATAGCGCTTTAGCCATTAATTTCCTCCTATCCGATTGAATTACAGCAAATGGGACGGCTCTTTATCCAAGCCGAGGCTTTTCAGAGTCTCTGGTTTGGGCATGCCATCTTGATCAAGACCTTTGTGCTCGTATAATTCATCGATCATCTTTATAAATTTTTCCTTATCGATCACTCGACCGACGACATCGATGGCACCTCTTCTGCAGGGCTCTTCGAAATAGCGATGATTCAACATATCGCCTTTTTCAAGATCTTCTCTTGTCAGCCCTTCCCTTAAATTGAAGAGCCTTTCAACCATGTTGCCGCGCCTGGCCACCTGCCAGATCTCTTCAGGCGTCATTTCGAGACCGGTATTATAATACAGAACCTTTGACCAATCCTCGAAATTCGGCAGCGTCGCTCCCAGGAAAGTGGTGTGATACTTGCAGATACCGAGACAGTCGACTCCCATATAACAGTTCTCGTGCCAGAAGACCTGCCAGGGTTTGCCGATATATTCGGTGTGCTCGGAGCTCAATGGCCCGTCGTAGGGGACCGGACTACCGTAGATCTTTCGTAAGACATCCTGCGGCAGGTGATAAAGGTCGATGGCCGGTCTGCTCCTCAAATGGTCCGAGCCTCTTGAAGCCGTGGCGATATTGAGCGCCAGCCCGGGGGTTGCCCGCTCATCTGAATGGAGATTGCTCATCCCTTTTACCTGAATGAGATAATCGAAGGATTTTTTGCCGATCTTCTTTGAAGCCGGGATGCCGCCGTCGGCAAGTGTGTCACCCAACCAGCCTTTGCGGTAACAGATCCGTTTGATCATTTCGATGACCGCTTCATCATTGCCGAATCTCAGATCCAGTCCATCGGTCTGTTTGCTGGTGATAATGCCCAGTTCGTAAAGCTCCATGGCCCAGGAAATAAGGCTGCCGGTTTCGAGATTGTCCATGCCGTATTGATCGACCAGGTGATTGCCTACCAGAACCGTCAGCGCCCGGGGCGTATCGGTTTCCCCCCCAAATGCGCCCTGGGACGTGTACTCCGGTCCTTCATCATATTTTCCGGCATAAGGGCCTTCCGGAATTTTATACTGGGCCCTGCAATGGACCTGACAGCCGTAGCAGCCGGTCATATGGTAAGGACCCATGGTATCGGTACAAATTTCATCGATACGCTCGGGTTCAATATCATCCGCGTATTCGCACTGGTTATATTGGAAATTCCGACAGCGGATGCCTCCCCAGGAATTAGTGGCTCCCCAGATAAAAGGTGTCCCCAGGGCTCCCTGGGTTTGATTCACTTTGGCGCTGATGATTTGGTCAATGAAACGTTTATTGTACTCCAGGGCTTCATCCGGGCGAGCGATCTTTATATCCATGGTTCCGCGGGCCGCAACGGCTTTAAGATTCTTCGAGCCCATGACACATCCCATCCCCGTGCGACCGCCTGAATTTTTAATGCCCGTCATCACATTGGCATACCTGACCAGGTTCTCCCCGGCAGGCCCGCACACAAGACTTTTAACCTCCTCGTCCCCCAGATCTTCTCTGATGGCCCACTGTGCGTCCGGAACCATTTTTCCCCAGATGTCGCGGGCATCTCTTATCTGGATTTCACCGTTGTGAATATAGATATAAACGGGATGTTCGGCCTTGCCCGTGATGACGAGGTGATGGAAGCCGGCCCAGGCCAGTTCAGGTGCAAAAAAACCGCCCATGTTCGCACTGCCGAGCAGTCCGGTCAGCGGTGACTTTGCCATGACATGGGTTCTGGCAGTTGCCGACGCACATGTGGCTGCCAGGATACCACCACTGATCATAAGAGCGTTTTCAGGACCCAGAGGGTCACATCCTTTTTTCGTGTGGTTATAAAGCAAATAGGCATCTAATCCCCTGCCGCCCAGAAACTTTTTTCTAACCTCAAGTGGAATCGGTTTTGTCTGGATATCACCTGTGGTGAGATCGATATATGCTATCTTCCTGTTTAACGGCATATTATTTTACCCCCTTCTCTTTTAATTTTGCCTCTGCCAACTTCCGGTTTACATCCCAGACCGGTCCGCGAATACGGGGCAAATTGGGATTGACCCAATGGACCCGGTATTCCATTCCGCACGTCGCGCATTTAGCGGTCTTTTTCCCTCTCTCCGGTTGAATCCTTTCCATACAGGTCGGATTGTGGCATCTGAACTTTCCGTAAGTCCTGGTCTTCCGAAGACTCTCCGCCGTTGATAGGCCTTCGTTTTCTGTTGCCATGATATTCTCCTTTGCGATTGTAAGGAAATTTATCGGTATTGAGGCAAGCCCGCAGGCTTGGCGCTCGGTGAGTTTGTTTGCGCTAAATGTCGCTCTTCGCCCGCAGCCAACCGGCTTAAAGCGTGGGCATTATTGTCGGAGCATCGAAATAAGTTCATTATCGTGAACTACAATGCAATTAAAATATCAATACCACAGCGATCTTTTTTGTCAAGCGAAATTTAGTTTTCGAATATATTTTTCAGGTATTATTTCGCGATATCGATTATCAAGCCGGACGACCTTCGAACTGCATGCCGAGCGGCTGCAAGTGAAAATCATTTCATTTCTGTTCATAATAGTGAACATATGAACCGACCGCTCCTCTCTGTACCGCACGGCCTTGGGCGTATTCGGCATCTGCTGACCGCTGCAGGCCGAAGATTACCCTTCAGCAACCCGGCCCGGCAGGGTCTTTTCCCCGCCCGGGGAGGTGCTGCGACAAAATCGTTTGCCAGCGCTTTGCGAATGAATTAACGGCGAGCTGTTTTGAGTTTTTCGTCTGATTCTTTGGGGCTTCTGTGCCACGGCGACATTTGATGCAATCGCTCCCCCATTTTGGTCTTGCGGCAGTTCGGACAACATTTTATGCATTCACTGTCAAAGATCAAACCGATTTTTTCCATCTGGGGTTCGGGTGCAAAATAGGCGCCGCATCGCTGGCAGGCTTCGAGTTCGACCGAACGGATCTGCCGCTTTGAAAATACTTCAAACAGCCGTTTGGCATTTATTTCATGCCGCAATTCCGCTGCACCTTCCGGGCAGACACTTACACACGACCCGCAGCATATGCATTGGAAGTGAGCGTATTTAAAAATCCGCAAATTTCCATGATCATGGGACTCGAGGGTTTCCGTGGGACAATTCTGGACACATGAAGCACATCCCGTGCATAATTCAATATTGAAACGTGCTTTATAGAAAAGGAAAAGGACCATCAAAATCATTAACTGTCCGCACAGGATATGAATGATCACCATGTTGTCCCCCAAAAAGGCTACAGAATCCAATGTGTCGTGAGTTAATAAGTATCCGGTCAAAAATGGCAAAGCCGCAATGAGAATCAACACAAAATCGGTGATTGAGGAATCCTGCCGGACGCGAGTTGATATTAATCGTCGCAGCAGAAAATATGCAGCAACGGCTAAAAAAATCAGTGTCATCCAATCCGCCCAGGCATCCGGCAGGGCCACCCATTCCCATTCGAATCGGGATTCCGACCACAAAACGATATGCCCGCTTAACCAGACGGGGACAACAAAAAGACAAACATGGAAAATATAGCGAATTGCGGTATAGAAAGGTTTTTTCACACAGGCTTTATGCAAAGGCAGAAAAAATCGGGCAAGGATCGTGAGGATGGAAATCCGTTTTTTTTCTTCAGATCCGCTGTTGCTTTTTATTAATACCCATAAAAAAAACAGAAATCTAATCAAGAGACCCGCAAAAAATACAAGAAAGATAATCCACAGTAAAGGACCTTCCAGAATCGAGTAAAAATCCATCTTGCATTATCTCCCTACAATTTAGATGGTCATCTTTGAGAAGTGCCTCATCATCAGGATGTTCATTATTCTGAACTATTTACCGGAGGGAGCATAACATATTGGCGCGGATTGTCAAGGAGAATGTCCCTGCCTTTCAATGCAGCGTTATTTGGCGATACGCCATTTGCCGGCCTAAAGCGAAATGGATGTTGACAAACACCGTCATCAAATTATACCCTTATAGGAAAGTTTATTATGGCGAACAATGATGAAACGATACGGCGCCCCTTCAGTAAAAAAGGCCTTTGCAATCCTCACTGCCATTTCTTCATCCAAAGACGGCCTGGGAGTGAGTGAATTGGCCAGAGGCCTCAAAATGGCCAAGAGCACGGTCCATGGCATGACCGCTGCGCTGGAAGAGGTAGGCGCTGTTATGCGAGACCCGCACACCAAAAGGTTTAAACTGGGTTTCACCCTTTTTGAAGTCGGCCGATCGGCTTATTCCCAGATTGATCTCAAAACCTCGGCAAGACCGGTCATGGAAGAGTTGATGGAAAATACCCAGACATCGGTTTTTCTGGGCATCCTGAATTGGGACCATGTGACCGTCCTGGATATTGTTGAATCCAGGCAGGGTTTTAAAATTACGGCGCCGGTAGGTACAACAATACCCCTGCTGGCCGGGGCCGTCGGCAAGGCCTTTCTGTCATCCATGGATGAGGCGCAAGCCGCAAAAATCGTTAAATCAAAAGGATTGCCCCGGTTTACGAAAAATTCAATTGTCGATCCGGAGTCCTATTTTCAGGAGTTAGAGAAGGTCAGGCAGAAGGGGTACGCCGTTGATGATGAGGAATATATCCTGGGTGTCAGGGCGGTTGCATCGCCGCTGATGGGATTGGGACAATTGAAATCCGCCGTCTGGGTCGTAGGATTCAAGGCTGGTCTGGATGAAAAAAAAATGAAGACGATTACCAGGGCCACCCAGAAGGCAGCGCAAACGATAAGCCGCCGGATTCAGGATCAACTGCATACCAAGCAATCACCCTAAAACCTATCTCAAAAATGCATCTAACGCTCAATAGCGACGTTACCGACCTCCTTAAAATGCTCACATACTCAAACGTATGCTGCGCTTTTTCGTCGGCCGGTGCCTTGTTCTTGAGCGTGATCTAGTATTTTTGAAATAGGTTTTGCCGGCAATGATTAATTGCTGTAGAAAACGAGCGATTTCACGGTAACCGGAAATACCTGACCCGCGATCAAGGGTTCACCAATATCGATCCAATCCCCCTCTTTCAGCGTCAGTTCATCGAGTGACAATAAATTGGTTTTCAAATCCGTTTCTCGACGCATGACGCTTCCCACACTGCAGGCGATATCGGTTTCAAAAATCAAAATAATGGGCAATTTATTATGAATTGAACGGGGCAGCGCTGACTCAATCGATTTGGCAAATAATTCCAGTTGCGAATAAGAGGCCCTGACCGGATCCTTGAAGTATAATGCAACAATATCATCACCTTCGTCTAAATCAAACCTTTGAAAGGAGGCATTTATCTGCGATATGATGTACTCAGGGCTTAATTTGGAGCTATCGATATCCACTCTGATTACCGGAACATTTCTTATCGGAAATGAAATCTTTTGATCCATAAAGCCCGAGGAACCGGAAATGGATAAGGAGTAAGCGCCGGCACCAATGACAGTGGCCCGAATCTTGCTATTTGGCTCTATAACCGGCAAAGTTAAGGCAGGTATCAAGGAATTTATTTTAGCGGCCAAAATGTGCCCGATATCATCAAAATTACCCGTCTGCCCGTACATCAACTCGGCAACACCCCCCGAAAATGAATATTCATCAATTCGACCGGCAAAATCCAGATCATCGGTTAACATGAGCTGCTTGGCCAGAGAAGATTTTGCAGGACCCGTAATGACTTCTAATAGTACTTCAGCAAAAGAATCTGCTATTTTTTCTAAATCCGCTTTTGAGATTTGATCTCCAATTCGATAATCCAACCCTAAATGCTGCATCACTTTCATTGCCGGTTGGTCAATTCGCCAAATTTTCCCTTCAGTATTTACGCCCAGCAGTCTCCCGCCCACGGATATACAGCTGGTCGATATCGTCTCCCCATTTCTGGATATGGCCATATTGGAGGTTCCGCCGCCGATGTCACAGGATAATATGGTATTGCGCTCAAGCTTGGAACGGGCGGTGGCACCGGAACCCATTGCCGCGATTAAGCTTTCAAAATTGGGTCCGGCGGTCGCCGCTACAAATTTTCCGGCATCATTAGACAGCGACTCTGCGATTTGCCTTGCGTTTTGTTTTTTAGCGGATTCCCCGGTCAGGATAACTGCACCTGTTTGGATATCTGCAGGATCGATTCCTGCCCGGTTATACTCCTCTTTAAAAAAATCGGTTAATTTATCGATATCAAGTGTATTATCATCCAATAAAGGCGTGTTGATTATTCTTCCCTCATAGACGATATTTCTTTGCTCAATGTTGAACCGACGAGAAACTGAGCGCTCATCTCTTTTCAGCAGTATATTGGAAAAGACCAGATGGCTGGTTGAACTTCCGACATCCACACCCACTGAAAGGATTTCAATTTCGTTTATTTCCATTTAATTTTCCAAAGGTTCCCCAGTTGGATTCGCTCCGCTGTTTTCTTCGAAAAATTCAACGGGGCAAGCAGCATTCCGGGTTCGGGGTTCAAAGGATAGTTAACACCAGACAGCGGTCGGATGTCCGAGGACATAGGAAAACAGTCAGAGACCTTGATCTCGAACCTTTGACCCTGAACCCTAAACCCCCGGTGATCGTATATTGAAATTTAATTGGAGACAAAGCAATAGTAGCCCTTGCCTTAACTTGATTTAGACCCCTCACCCAGACCGGTACGCGCCCGCTTTCGCGGACCGGTTGCCCCTCCCGGCCGCCAATTTTTAACCGTACGAATTTCCTCATAAGATTCGAGTTTGTTCATTTTCTTGAGCCGGGCCACGATCTGCGTCCAGGCGCAGGGAATGTCCTTGCCGACTTCGCAGTAGCCCCCTTTCGAACCGCCGCAAGGACCGTTAAAAAGGCTCTTGGCGCAACGCGCCACCGGGCAGATCCCTCCGGTATGAATCAGAATGCAATCTCCGCAGCCTTTGCATTTTTCAGTCCAAATTCCAGCTTGATCCGATGCACCCAGAAAAGTCGTATTCAGCGCGGGGATCACCGTCAGGGGCTCGAATGCGTCAGCCAGGGTTTGAACACCGGCGCCGCAGGCAAGCGACAGAACGGCATCGGTTCCGGCGGGGATATTCTGATATTCGAGCACCAGATCCCGTTCGCACTGCCTTAGAATGCAGCCAACCTCAAATTTAGGCGGAGGACCCTGATAATGCCGTGCCTGAGCAAGTTCGCTGCTGAGCTGTTGCGCCTCCCTTTCACCGCCTGACAGACAAACCGTGACGCAGCTGCCGCAGCCCAGGACAAGCACCTGCTTATATTCTCTAACCGCCGAAACAATTTCTTCCAGCGGTTTTATATCGCCAACGATCATTTTTCCTCCAACTTTGGCCTTGCATTTTCCGGCACGCCATGTGGCCACTTCGCCGCAGCATAACTTTGCCGATGTTTCGCACAGAGCGCTTCTTGAGTCGAATGCAGCTTGCTTTCCACTTTTTGGCGGTATGCCGGCGAATAAAGCGGTTCCCCGCACACACGACAGCGAATCAGATCAAGCGTAATCACCTCGTCCCATTGCCCGACCAAAAGGTGCTGAAACTCAATGGCTTTTTGCGGACAGATTCGCCAGCATTGTCCGCATCGGGCGCATTTAGTCATATTATGTTTAAGCGTCCGGCAACCGTCGCGATCAGCAAAACTCAATGCAGATGCAGGGCAGTTTTCCACGCAGGCCAAACACCCGTTACAGTTCTCGTTAACTATAAAATATGCCATTTTTTTTATCGTTCTTTAACCTGCTTAAAAATATCCCAAAGGGCTAAGCGCATAGCGTCGAAATTGGTTTCCCTTCTTTTAATCAAAACGCTTAGCCCTACGCGCTATGCCCCATGCCCTATTTTCCGCGGGAATCCGCCTGAGGCGAACCCATCAGGACAAGGCGCAAGAGGGGCCATTTAGGAATCAAAAACCTAGCCGCCGCCGACCAGCAGCATAAACTTCACCGAATCACCGTCTTTTAAAAAACGCTTTGAAAACTCTTCTCGCGGCAAAAAGCCCTCATCATTGAGCATGACCTGAATCGCCAGATCCAGTTCACCGGTTTGATCCAGCAGTATTTTATGCATCTTCCGGCCATGTTGGCTCACAATGTCTTTGACCAGATCCGCCACTGTCCCATCTGCCATTTCCCATTGCGTCTTTCTTCCAATGACCTTGGATAAAGTCGGCAGTCCGAGGGATTCGACTTGGACTTTCAATGAACACCTCCAATATTACAAAAAGTGACTAAAGTGAATTAAAGTTCGAAGTGACTAAAGTTATGGTAAACAGTACTAGCGTGCATAGCGACGTGTTAGATCGGCGTAATTTTCCGCGGCCTCCCGCATGCGATCACAGCAAAGTTTGCTGGTTTCCACATAGTCGACGGCTTTCGTGTCGCAGAAGCGCACACATTGCGGATCTCCATGACACAAATCGCATTTATAAACACGGCCGCGCTTCGGATTCCATCCCATGGCACCAAAGGGACAGGCGGCGACACACATTTTACAGCCGATGCACAGATCATGATCGATGCTGACGCTGTCCAGTTCCTCGTTACGGTAAATGGCATCTTTCGGGCAGACGGCCATGCAGGGGGCATCCTCACATTGCTGGCAGCGCATCGGGATATAAATGCCCGGGTTGTCCCATTTGACGACATGAATACGGGCCAGAGAAGGGTTGCTTACCCCATTGTGCCTGACCGAACAGACGAGTTCACAGTTGCGGCACCCCGTGCATTTTTCCGGATCAACAATCATTATTTTTTTGGCCATCGTTTATTCCTTATTTCGACAAGGACGACCCTAAATCACTAATACCGAGTCGTTTCAAAAGTTCCGGCGTCGGAAATCCTTCTTGATCCCATTCATGCAATTGGTAATACTCATCCACCAGGGCTTTAAATTTATCACGGTCAATGTGCTTGCCCCGCACCCCCGGCAGGCCCAGCGGGGTGGCTTCATCAAAGTAACGATCCGGCAGCCAATCATCTGCGCGGGTCATTCCTTCGCGCAGATTAAAAAGCCGCTCAATCGTGTAACAACGATTGGCGCAATTCCAAAGATCCATCTCGCTGAATTCCAAACCGGTATTCAATTGAATCAACCTGCAAAACTCTGTAAAAGCCGGGTGGTTGGGACTCAAAAACACCGTGTGGTACTTGCAGATGCCCAGGCTTTCCACAGCCATATAACACAGTTCCTGCCACATGACCATGCGGGGTTTGCCCTCGTATTCGGTAAAGTTGTTGGTCAGGGGGCCGTCATAGCCGTCCGGGCTCCGGTAAATCCGCTCCAGCACTTCGATCGGCAAATTATATAAATCAATGGCCGGCATTCCCCGCAAATGGTCCGCACCCCGGGAGGAGACGGCGACGCTCAGGGCCAGGGCCGGGGCCGCACGCTCATCGGTGTGCAAATTGCTCATGCCCTTGACCTGAATCAAGTATTTCAGGCTTTCAGGACCCAATTTCGCGGCAGCCCGCAGGGGACCCTCGGCCAGAATATCGCCGAGTTCTTTACGAAAGGCAATCTGTTTGATCATTTCGATAACCGCTTCGTCGTTGCCCCATTCCAGTTTCAGGCCATGGGTGTCCTTATCGGTGATGATCCCTTTCTCATATAGCTCCATGGCCCAGCCGATCATACTGCCGATCTCCAGCGTATCTATTCCATAATCGTTTACGAGGTGGTTACCGACAAGAACCGTATCCATACTGCGGCATCCGACCTCGGCGCCGAATGCACCCAGAGTCGTAAAATCCGGTCCCATTGCATAGGTCCCGGCGTACTCGCCTTCCTTGATCACATAGCGATGCCGACAATGAACCTGACAGCCAAAACAGGCGTCCATTCCGATCGAATATTGATCGAGGTTTTCAGCTTCGAGATTTTCGCTGTTCGGCAGCTGGTTGTACTGAAAATTGCGGGTGCGCACCAGGCCGGTGGTGTTGGTGATGCCGAACATAAAGTTTGTCCCCCAGCGCTGCATACTCTGAGATGCTTTGGAGGAGATAACCTGGTCGATGGCCTGCTGGTTGTACTCCAGGGCTTCCTCCGGCCGGTTGATCTCAATTTCCATGGTTCCGCGGCAGGCAATGGCTTTTAAATTTTTTGAACCCAGCACAGCCCCCATGCCGGTGCGGGCTGCCGCATCTTTGCGGCCGCTCATCACGCTGGCAAAGCGAACCCGGTTTTCTCCGGCCTGTCCGATGCACAGAATCTGCGTTTCCTGGTCCCCCAGTTCCTTGCAGATCATTGCCTGGGTATCATAGACCCCGCAACCCCATAAGTGATTGGCATCTCTGATTTCAATCTCGCCGTCATGCGCATAGATGTAAACCGGACGATTGGCCTTGCCCCGGATGACAAAATGGTCGATACCCGCCCAGCGCATCTCGGGGGCGAAAAATCCGCCCATGCTTGCTGAACCCAATAGATTCGTCAGCGGTGACTTGGCCGCAATATGGGTCCTTGACCCGGACGATGCCAGGGTACCGACCAAAAGCCCGGCACTGACGATGACCACATTGTCGGGGCCAAGCGGGTCGCATCCTCCGGGAGTGTGGTGATAAAGCAGATAGGCATCCAGCCCGCGCCCGCCCATAAATTTCCGCCGCCATTCCATTGGAATCGGTTCTAATTTTATGTTTTCCCGATCAAGATCGATGTAAGCTATTTTGCGGCTTAACGCCATAATTTTTCCTTTTCAAACTCAACTGCAGGATGCCACACGAATAAATCCAAAATTTAGTCCAGGAGAAATTGAAGTATGCGCGCACCTTATGCGGAATGCTGGCTGGATTGTAGACAGGGAAACGACTTGAATCATCATGTGTGGGCATCTCGGAACATCGGCCTGTATAGTAAAACGCAGCGCATATACCAGCGGGGTGTCCTGTCACATTTCATTTGTTTGCCATCTGATTCTGATGTTTAATTTGACGGATTTTATTCAACTCTCGGGCCATTTAGCTGTTCCAGACACCCAGAAATGTTTTTTCATCAGCAGGCGCGGGATATGACTCCCATACGGGTCCTCTGATTTTTGCAGTTTTGGGATACGGCCAGGAAAGTCGCCATTCTATGCCGCAATCCGGACATTTTGCGCGCCCGGCACCCGGCTTCGGCCTAAACCGGGCAAAACACGCCTGGCAGCGAATCTCACCGTCTCGGGGGCCTTTCATCACTTTATTGATTTTCATTTTTTGAGTTCCTTCGATAATTCCAGGGCATTAAGTTATATATCGGTTGATTGCCTTGCTCAAAGTGTTCACTAAGATGAACTTATTTTTGTAACAATTTAAACATTAAAGAACTGTTTGTCAAGCATTTTTTTAAAAATGTATTGATTAGATAGTGTTAACACGAATTGTCTTGAATTTAACATAATTATAATCGTTCATTATAATGAACGATAAAGCTGATTTTTCCGATCCAATGTGAAAGCAAATAAAAAGCTCTAGCAAATTGAACTAAACTTGCGGTGTTTCTGCCAAATAATAAAGCATAAATGAGCGATTTCCACATCCGGATGATTCATTTGATGTTTTTAGAAGTGGTTTCAAAGCCGCAGATCAGGTTCAAGGGCAAGACGCAGGCCGATCGAGAGAGTCGTTGTTCTCAGCATACCTATGGGTATGTGGGCATTTATCGGAGGCCTGTGATGCACCATAGTGTAATAGGAATGGCGCGAATCCCGCTTCGCGGGGCAACGCAGCCATTGGGCCTCAGATGGGGTTTTGAAACCACTTCTGGAGAAGGTACCTTAAACGCCGTATGTCTATTTCCAAAATAAATTTCTTTCAGCCCGGTATATGGGGAAAAGGGGCGCTTTTAAAGGAGATCGAAGGCAACCTGGCTGCAGTCGATGATCCCTATGGCTCCGGCTGCTGGAAACCGGCAATGGCACCGAATGTTTTTGAGCGATACAAAGATACCCTGGGGGGCCGGCCGACAGAAAGTTTCGATCCAAACGGCTATCTGGCCGAGCTGGGTCTTGCCAGATCGATGACGGCCGGAAGATCCAACATCGAAATGCTGCGGGCCTTTGAGCTGGTCGGCACGTATCGCCCGGATCCGCGCTACTTCCCGCTTCCAAAAAAAATTGCCGCTTTGGTTCAGAAGGTTTTTTTATCGATCAGCCGAATTTCCCCCTATCTGGTCAATGCCGTCGACCGGCTGGTCGACCCGCTGGCGGTCAAAAAAATCGAAGACAGTTTCAGCGCCGATCGACATCGATCGACGCCCTGCGGTCGGATCGAAGAAATCATCCGGGGCAAACGCTCAGAAATTCCCAAGGAGGCCCGCTATTTTGGTATGATACGCAAAAAAATTCACC
>Ga0209536_100007799_pt1 | contig 16182 bp, 12 predicted proteins | sample DeeMarSeWOR28_12_FD_187461 | JGI IMG/M metagenome (GOLD analysis project Ga0209536, IMG submission 187461) | Marine sediment microbial communities from White Oak River estuary, North Carolina - WOR-2-8_12 (SPAdes) (version 2) | ecosystem: Environmental > Aquatic > Marine > Intertidal zone >...
AAGAGGGTCTGCGGTTTGCCATCCGCGAGGGTGGGCGGACCGTCGGGGCCGGTGTCGTGACAAAGATTCTGGAGTAGGAGGGGAGAGAAGTAAGTAGTGATCGGTCATTCTGATCGCCGATTGCCACCTGCTAATCACTTTCTGAACCATGGCTGCAAACAGAGTAAAGATCACGCTCGCGTGCACGACATGCGAGTCGCGTAACTATCAGGCGACGAAGAATCGGCAGAAGCACCCGGAGCGGGTCGAGTACCGCAAGTACTGCCGGCGCTGCGGTAAGCACGTGCCGCACAAGGAGACGAAGTAGCACGTGACTATCCTCGAACGCATTAGCCGAACGCGAGAGTTCGTGGCGGAAGTCTCGGTCGAGATGAAGAAGGTGACTTGGCCGGATTGGGAGCAGCTCCGTAACGCCACGGGCGTCATCATCGTCTTCGTGCTTGTGGTAGCGGGAATCATAGGCCTGATGGATCTCGTCTTTCGCCAGGTCGTCAACCTTATCATAGGCGGGCTTGGTGCCTGAGGTTGAATGAGCGATCAGACGACTGAGCAACAGGCGCGATGGTACGCGGTCCAGACCTACGCAGGCCACGAGAATAAGGTCAGGACCTTGGTTCTCAATAGGATCGAGGAAGAGGAAGGCGACTCGATCGAGGAGAAAGAGATCCAAGAGGTCCTTGTCCCGACTCACGAGGTCGTCGAGATCAAGGGGGGCAAGAAGGTCTCGAAGAGCAAGCGGCTCTATCCGGGTTACGTGTTGGTCAAGATGGTCATGAACGAGCGGACCCTGCACGAGATCAACAACATCCAGGGTGTGATCAAGTTCGTTGGCGGTGGCGCTCTCCCGCAAGCTCTGCGCGAGGATGAGGTCAACAAGATCCTCGGCGTTGAAACTGCCGCGGCCGTTGAAGGTGGTGACGAAGAGCAGCGGATCCCGTTCTACGTGGGCCAGTCGGTGGAAGTGGCTGAAGGTCCGTTCGGCGACTTCGCAGGCACGATCGAGCATATCGACCACGAGAAAGGGAAGGTTAAGGTACAGGTATCATTGTTCGGCCGTTCGACGACGATCGAGCTGGACTACACTCAGCTTAAGGGATACTGATCGGTGGGGAGTAGGCGGCACGACAGTGGAAGGTTAAGTGGCGCTGCCTACGGCCACACCGGCTATCGACGCACTGAGAATTATGGCTAAGCCGAAGAAAAGGGTCATCGGTTTCATCAAGCTGCAGGTCCCCGCGGGTCAAGCGACCCCGGCACCTCCGGTTGGTCCGGCGCTGGGCCAGCACGGGGTGAACATCATGGACTTTTGCAAGCAGTTCAACGCCAAGACGCAGGGTCAGCCGGGGCTAATTATCCCGGTAGAGATTTCTGTATACGCCGATCGGTCGTTCAGCTTCATTACGAAGACGCCGCCTGCGGCGATCCTCCTAAAGAAGGAGGCCGGAATCGACAAGGCGTCGGGCGAGCCGAATCGGACCAAGGTGGCGACAGTGACCCGCGATCAGGTCAAGAAGATCGCGGAAATCAAGAAAGAAGATCTAAACGCCGCGTCGGTCGAGGCCGCCATGCGAATGATTGAAGGCACGGCCCGGTCGATGGGAATAGTGGTGGCTGACTGATGCCTAAGCACGGAAGGCGCTTTAGCGCAGCTGCTGAGAAGCGAGACAGTACGAAGTTGTACGGGCTGCGAGAAGCCCTGAACATCGTCAAAGATACGGCGTCGGCCAAGTTCGACGAGAGTGTCGACGTAGTCGTTCGCTTGAACGTCGATCCGCGGCATGCCGATCAGATCGTACGTGGTACGGTCAACCTGCCTCACGGGACCGGTAAAGCGATTAGGGTCCTTGCCATCGCTCAGGGCGATAAGGCGCGAGAGGCGGAGGAGGCCGGCGCGGACTTCGTCGGGACGGACTTCATCGAGAAGATCCAGCAAGGCTGGCTGGAGTTCGATGCCGTCGTGGCGACGCCCGATACTATGCGCGACGTTGGCAAGCTGGGACGCGTCTTGGGTCCGCGAGGACTGATGCCGACTCCAAAGGCCGGCACGGTGACGATGGACATCGGCAAGGCGGTGCGCGAATTGAAGGCCGGCCGCATCGAGTTCCGTGTGGATCGGACCGGCAACGTGCACGCACCCATCGGCAAGGCTTCGTTCGACCTAGACAAGCTCGAGGAGAACTTCCAGGGTTTCATGGATGCGGTGATGCGGGCGCGTCCGTCAGCGGCGAAAGGCGGCTACGTGCGGGGGATTGCGGTCTCCAGCACTATGGGACCCGGTGTAAAGATCGAGCCAACGGCCTTCAAGAAGTCGGCCTGAGAAGCTAGATAAAGCAGAGAGAGCTAAGCGGTCATGGCGCAGCGTACGAAGCAGGAAAAAATCGAGGTAACGGAGCAGCTCGTAAGAGACCTCGGCGATTCCGACATCCTCTATCTCGCCGATTTCACCGGGCTCAGCGTCAAGAACATGACTGAGCTCAGACGGCGATTCCGTGAGGCGGGCAGTCAGTTCGTGGTGGTCAAGAACCGATTGGCTCTGAGAGCGCTGGAGCAGCTCGATCTGCCTGATATCACGGAGCATTTGCGGGGCCCGACGGGGTTCATCATGGGTCGCGACGATCCGGTGCTCCCGGCGAAGACGCTCCGTGAGTTCGCCAAGGAGTACGAAGACCGTCCGACGCTCAAGGCAGGCATTGTAGAGAGGAAGCTGGTTTCGGCCGAGGATATCATCCAGCTGGCCAGCCTGCCCTCGAGAGACGTATTGCTTGCGGGCATCGCCGGCTCGTTGACTGCTTCTGTAGCAGGTATCGTCGGAGTACTGGAAGGCTTGCTCAGGGATATCGCCTTCATGGTGGAAGAGGTGGCCCGTAAGAGCGAGGCTGGTGAGCCCCCTGGGCCCGGCAGCGAGGAGTGAGCGAGAAACCTGGACCCTTGCAGGTTTACCAGAGTAGAACAGCCTATTAAGGAACGGGACGAGGAGAAATGAGTAAGGTCGAGAAGATTCTTGATGAGATCGGCTCCCTCACGGTGCTCGAGGCGGCGGAGCTGAAGAAAGCGATGGAAGACAAGTTCGGTGTCAGCGCTGCGGCCCCGGTTGCGGTGGCGGCCGCTGTGCCGGGCGCTGCTGAAGGTGCGGCCGAAGAGAAGTTCGAGTTCGACGTCGTGCTCACCAACGTTGGTGCCAAGAAGATCCAGGTCATCAAGGCGCTCCGCGAAGTCACCAGCCTCGGACTGAAAGAGGCGAAGGACGTGGTGGATGGGGCTCCCAGTACGATCAAGGAAGCAGCGACCAAGGATGAGGCCGAGCAGATCAAGGCCAAGCTTGAAGAGCAGGGTGCTACTGTCGAGCTCAAGTAGGATCTGAGGAGCTCCAGGTCTGGCGGCGTTGGCCGCCATCGTGTTGGTCCTGAAGATGAGGTGATAGCTCCTCTGCCTATGCCGCTCGCGTGGCGAGAAGACAAATTGTACGTGAAATCGCAGACCCCCGCGACCCAACGGGACGACGGGGATTTCTGTGCTAAGTTTGGGATCCGACCGTCCCTTTTGGGCAAAAGTGCAACGCTGGCGCGGCGACAGACGGCTGCCGCCGGTACCAGCGGTGTCTCACCGTGCACCTTTCTTGGAGTGGAGGTATAGACGTTGGCTAAGACCGTGACCCGTGAAGGACAACGAGCTGCTGTACGATCAGATGCGACTTCTGGGAATGGGACGAACGGCAAGATGCTGCCGGTCATCTCTTTCGCGCATCTCGACACGGCTATGGGCATGCCGAATCTCCTCGATGTCCAGCGCGAGGCATTCGCCGCGCTGTTGGAGACCGGCGTTGAAGAAGGCGCAGGTCGCGACTTCGGGCTTGAGCGGGTCTTCAACGAGATATTCCCGAGCTCCGATAGCAAGCAGAATTTCACGCTCGAGTTCGTCGGCTATGCGCTAGGCGAGCCGAAGTACAGCGTCGAGGAGTGCATGGAGCGCGATATGACGTACGGCGCTCCCCTGAAGGCGACGCTACGCTTGGTGATCAACGAGGACGTCGGCGGCGAGAAGCGCCCACGGGACATCCTCGAGAAAGAGGTCTATTTGGGCGAACTGCCGCTGCTCACAGAACAGGGTACGTTCGTGATCAACGGGGCCGAACGCGTCATCGTCAGCCAGTTGCATCGCTCGCCAGGTGTGGTCTTCGAGGAGACGATCCATCCGAATGGCACGCGCCTCTATTCGGCCCGGATCATTCCGTTCCGCGGTTCGTGGGTGGAATTCTCAATCGACATTCACGACGTCATCCACGTCCATATCGACAAGAAGAAGAAGTTCCCGGCGACGGCCTTGCTCAGGGCTTTCGGGCATGGCAACGATCCGGACATCCTCGATCTGTTCTACGGGGTGCGTGAGCTCGACATGGAGGACGTTACGTCCGACAAGGCGTTCATCCGGGAGATCTTGGGGACTCTGTTCGCACACGGTGTTCCGGACCCGGCGTTTGAAGGTCAACCGGAAACGGTCGTGCTCACGGGATTCGACTTCGAGAACGAAGAAGGCTGGCTTGCGGCGGATGTTCGCCATCCCGAGACCGGCAGGCTCCTGGGTGGCACGGGCGACCGGGTCACCGCGGACACGATCAACCGTCTGATCGAAGTCGGAATCGAGGAGACTGCCATCTATCGTGACGCCGGCGCCTTTTTGGCTCGGCGCGCAGATGAGGTGACGACCGAGAGTCTCAAGCAGCTCTCGCGTGCGGGTGTTAAGACGGTGTTCGTCTACTCCAGCCCGGCTAGGATTCCGTTGCGGGGACGTTACGAGGATCTCGCTAATCGACGTGATTGGAGCCAGGACCCGAGGCTGGCGGCAGATGTCGTGGATCCGGACACCGGCGAGATACTCGCCGAGACGGGTCGAGCCTTCGATGCGCGGCTGTTCGAAAAGCTGTCGAAGGACGGCATCCGATATGTCCAGGTCTTCGCGGGTGGGGCGCGCGGTGAATCGCCGCTCATCAAGAACACGCTGTCGAAGGACCCAACACACTCGGAGCCCGAGGCACTCTACGCCATATACTCGTTGTTGAGGCCGGGCGAGGCGCCCAACCTCAAGACTGCGCGTACGGCGATCGAGAGGCTTTTCTTTAATCCGAAGCGATACGATTTGGGACGTGTAGGTCGTTATAAGATCAACCAACGGCTAAGAGACACGTACCGACTGCTGAGCATGGAGCCGCCCCCCAACGATGTGACGATTCTCACGGTCGCGGACTTCATCGCCATCGTCCGCTACTTGATCGAATTGAACGAGGGTCGCGGTTACGTCGATGACATCGACCACCTGGGCAATCGGCGTGTGCGATCGGTGGGTGAGCTCATAGCCAACCAGTTCTCCGTGGGATTGTCGCGTATGGCGCGTCTGGTTCGGGAGCGCATGTCGATCGCCAGTGACCCGGAACAGATCAATATCGATGACCTGGTGAACGCGCGAACCGTGAGCGCGGTGATTCAGTCGTTCTTCGGCTCGTCGCAGCTGAGCCAGTTCATGGATCAGACAAACCCGTTGGCCGAACTGACCCACAAGCGTCGGCTTTCGGCGCTCGGTCCGGGTGGCCTTACGCGTGAGCGTGCCGGCTTTGAGGTGCGTGACGTGCACTATTCGCACTACGGGCGGATGTGCCCGATCGAGACACCGGAGGGTCCGAACATCGGACTGATAACCAGTCTCTCGACGTTTGCCAGGATCAACGATCTTGGATTCATCGAGACTCCGTATCGCAAAGTGGAAAAGGGGAAGGTGACGGGTGAGCTAGTTTGGCTGACGGCGAACGAGGAGGAGGAGTTCGCGGTTGCGCAGGCAAACGCCGAGCTCAACCCGGACGGTACGTTCGTCAATCCGGTGGTACTCTGCCGTCAGGCCGACGACTATCCCCTGCTGCCGCCGGGCCATATCGACTACATGGACGTCTCGCCGGACCAGCTGGTGGCGGTGTCTCCCGCGCTGATTCCGTTCCTCGAGCACGACGACGCCAACCGCGCGCTGATGGGATCGAACATGCAGCGCCAGGCAGTGCCGCTGCTCTTTCCGGAGCGCCCGCTCGTTGGCACCGGTCTCGAGGCGAAGGTGGCCAGGGATTCCGGCGCCGTGGTCGTCGCCAGGCGCGGCGGACGCGTGACGCAGGTCAGGGCCGACGAAATCATGATCGACACCGGAATGGTGAAGCCCGGTGGCGACGAGCCTCTGGCCAAGCTGAGTCAGTTCGATCGCTATCGCCTGAAGAAATTCTGGCGTACCAACCAGGATACGGCGATCAATCAACGACCGCTGGTGATGGTGGGCCAACGGGTAGAGGCCGGGGACATCATTGCCGATGGCGCGTCTACCGACCGCGGCGAGCTGGCTCTGGGCCGCAACGTCACGGTCGCGTTCATGCCGTGGTACGGACACAACTTCGAGGACGCGATCGTTATTAGCGAGCGGCTGGTGAAGGACGACACTTATACTTCGATCCACATTCAGGAGCTCGAGCTCCACGTTCGCGATACGAAACGGGGCATGGAGGAGATAACACGCGAAATCCCCAACGTGTCCGAGGAAGCTCTGAAAGACCTGGATGAGCGTGGAATAGTCCGTATCGGTGCCTCGGTCACGCCGAGCGATATCCTGGTGGGCAAGATCACTCCGAAGGGTGAGACTGAGCTGTCACCCGAGGAGAAGCTCCTGACGGCGATCTTCGGAGAGAAAGCCAAAGATGTGAAGGACAGCTCGTTGCGCGTGCCTCCGGGAATGGCCGGTACGGTGATCGACGTGAAGATCTTCTCGCGCCGGATCGACGACGCGCTTCTCGAGAAAGAGCACGGCGAGCGAATCGGTCTGCTTAGAGAACGGGAGCGAGACGAGATCGGCCGGATCACCGAGGTCCGCAACGAGGAGTTGCGAGAGCTGCTCAAAGGTCAGACGGTCCAGCTCTTCCTGAAGCGTGGCACGATCGAGCCGTACTACAAGGAAGGGAAGAAACTGGTTGATAAGGTGGTCGAGGAGCTGGAATTCTCGAAACTCGACCTCACAGCCCTAAAGGTGAAGAACCCGTCCGCTAATGAGAAAGTCCGGCGGGTGATCGAGGAATCGCGGCAGCGAATCGAGCGGGTTCGCGAGAAGACCGAAGAGTCGATCGATAAGGTGTTGCAGCCGGATGAACTGTCCCCGGGTGTGGTGCAGCTCGTGAAGGTCTACATCGCCGAACGTCGCAAAGTGGCCGTAGGTGACAAGGTCGCGGGTCGCCACGGCAACAAGGGTGTCATCGCGCGGATCGTCCCCGAAGAGGACATGCCATTCCAGCCGGACGGGACACCCGTCGACATCGTCCTGAATCCTCTCGGCGTGCCCAGTCGAATGAATGTGGGTCAGATTCTTGAGACTCACCTTGGCTGGTGCGGCAAGATTCTGGGATTCGAATCGAAGACCCCTGTATTCCACGGCGCTTCTGAGGACGAGATCGGCGTGCTGCTGAAGCTGGCCGGCGTTCGTTGGTCTCACGACAGCTTGAACATCCGGAGTGCTCCGCCGCCGGTGATGAGCGATGATCTGGTGCGCGAGTTCGTCCAGGTGCTTCGCCGTGGCGTGACGAAGGGACGGGCGCGCCACGGGGACGGAACGCGGCCATCGGGCTCGCCGTTGGGTCTGGGGCGGACACTGGACTCGCTGGTGGGTAGCTCGGGCTCGAAAGCCGTGGACGCCCATCTGGCATCCGTTGGTGACTACTTGGTGGAGGCCTCGACCGAGTTGGTGGCCCGCAGGGGGGAATCAGACTTGAAGAAGGCCGGTTTCAGCGGCGCGGCCAAACTGGCGGGCAAGAGAGCCAAGCCTGAAGGTCTCGACGAGGCTTTGGGGCAGTTCGTCACAAGTGCGGGGCTTACTCCGGCCGGTAAGCTGCGTCTGCGCGACGGTCGCACCGGGGAATTCTTCACCATGGAGGTCACGGTCGGCGGTATCTACATGATGAAGTTGGCTCACCTGGTGGACGACAAGATCCATGCTCGGTCCATCGGTCCTTACTCGCTGGTCACGCAGCAGCCACTGGCTGGGAAGGCTCAGTTTGGCGGACAGCGATTCGGGGAGATGGAAGTGTGGGCGCTGGAGGCCTATGGCGCGGCGCACACTCTGCAGGAGATGCTGACTGTGAAGTCAGACGACGTGGCCGGTCGTTCACGGGCCTACGAGGCCATCGTGAAGGGTGAGAACATGCCGGATCCTGGAATACCCGAGAGCTTCAACGTTCTCGTTAAGGAGCTACAGTCTCTGGGCCTCAGTGTGGAACTGGGGCAGAGTGACGAGGGAGTTTAAGGGAGACTCGCTCTCCATTTAGAGGGTAAAAAAGCGCAATGATCGATTTTCCAAGGCACCGCGAGACTCGTCCTCAGCAGTTCGACTTCATCCAGCTGAAGATCGCTTCGCCGGAACAGATCCGGTCGTTGAGCTTCGGTGAAGTGACGAAGCCGGAGACCATCAACTATCGGTCCTTCAAGCCTGAACGCGACGGCCTGTTCTGCGAGCGCATTTTTGGGCCTGTGAAGGACTGGGAGTGTCACTGCGGGAAGTTCAAACGGATTCGCTATCGCGGCCACATCTGTGACAAGTGCGGAGTGGAGGTCACGCTTTCGAAGGTCCGACGCGAGCGGATGGGTCACATCGAGTTGGCTGTCCCGGTGGCTCATATCTGGTTGTTCAAGACGTTGCCCTCGCAGATGGGGTACCTGCTTGGCATGACGCTCCGCGACCTGGAAAAGATCATCTACTACGCGAACTACGTGGTAGTGGAGCCGGGCAAGCAGGACGTCAAGAGCCAGCAGTTGCTCGATGAAGAGGAGTATTTCGAGCTCAAGGCCAAGGCCAAGGAAGATAGCGACTCCGAATTCAAGGCGGAGATCGGCGCGGAGGCTGTGCGTTCGCTGCTCAGGCAGGTTGAGGTGGACGAGTTGGCGAAGGATTTGCGACGCCGAGTCGCCACGGAGACCAGCCAGCACCGTAAGAAGCAGCACCTCAAGCGGCTGAAGGTCGTGGACGCGTTCCGAAACAGCGACGCGGAAGACGAGCGGCGCAATCGCCCGGAGTGGATGGTGATGGACGTGATACCGGTGTTACCGCCGGATCTGCGTCCGCTGGTGCCTCTTGACGGCGGTCGTTTCGCCACCTCCGACCTTAACGACCTCTATCGGCGTGTGATCAACCGAAACAATCGGTTGAAGAAGCTGATGGAGATGAGGGCGCCTGAAGTGATCCTGCGCAACGAGAAACGGATGTTGCAGGAGGCTGTGGACGCGCTGTTCGACAACGGACGTCGCGGTAAGGCGATCCGCGGCCGCGGCAAGCGTCCGCTCAAGGCCCTCTCTGACATGCTGAAGGGTAAACAGGGACGTTTTCGCCAGAATCTGCTTGGTAAGCGCGTTGACTACTCGGGGCGGTCCGTCATCGTGGTGGGCCCCGAATTGAGGTTGCATCAGTGCGGGCTGCCCAAGGTGATGGCCGTGGAGCTGTTCAGGCCTTTCATCATCCACGAGCTAGAGAGACGTGGCGAAGCGGAAACGGTGAAGCGGGCGAAGAAGATCGTCGAGAAGGGCGATGACCCGCGGGTCTACGAAGTGTTGGAAGACATCATCAAGGACCATCCCGTACTGCTCAACCGGGCACCAACGCTTCATCGGTTAGGCATTCAGGCGTTCGAGCCGGTACTCGTGGAAGGTAAGGCGATCCGTATCCACCCGCTGGTCTGCGCGGCTTTCAACGCGGACTTCGACGGCGACCAGATGGCGGTGCACGTGCCGCTGTCGTTCGAGGCTCAGCTCGAGTGCCGCGTCTTGATGCTCTCGTCGAACAACGTCCTCAAGCCGTCGGATGGAAAGCCGATCGCGACGCCCAGTCAGGACATGGTTCTTGGTCTCCACTATCTTACGAAGCTCCCGGCAGACTTCGCGGAGCGGATCGGGACGGCTCAGCGCTTCTCCTCGGTTCACGAGGTGGAGCTAGCGCTTGCCAACAACCATTTCGTCAGACCCGATGGCGCGACAGACCATCACGCGCCTGTGCATTTCCGCCGTGATGGGAAATGGGTCCCGACTACCGTGGGACGAGTGCTGTTCAACCACATCATTCCGGACGAGCTAGGCTTCCTCAACGAGACGGTGGGTAAGGGCGCAGCTTCGGAGTTGGTCTTCCAGTGCTTCCGTCATGCCGGCTTGAAACGAACGACGGATTTTCTTGACCAGCTCAAAGATTTCGGGTTCCGCTACGCCACGATGGGTGGGACATCCATCGGCATCGAGGATCTCGAGATCCCGCCGGAGAAGGCGGACATCATCGGCAGCGCGCGAACCGACACCGACCGCTTCACCAAGGCCTACGAGAAAGGTGTGATCTCCAACGGTGAGCGGTACAACCGGGTGATCGACGCTTGGACTCACGCCAACAATGATGTGGCCGAGGCCATGGTGGGTGGCTTGGCGAAGTCGCGTGGTGGCTTCAACCCGGTCTATATGATGTTCGACTCGGGCTCGCGAGGCTCGCGTGACCAGATCCGGCAGCTTGCGGGTATGCGCGGGCTAATGGCGAAGCCGCAGAAGAAGCTAACAGGCGGGATCGGCGAGATCATCGAAAGTCCGATCCTCTCGAATTTCCGAGAAGGCCTCACTGTGTTGGAGTACTTCATCTCAACGCACGGTGCCCGGAAAGGTCTGGCGGACACAGCCCTCAAGACGGCTGACGCTGGCTACCTGACGCGACGTCTCGTGGACGTCGCTCAGGACGTCACGATCTCGGAGGAAGACTGTGGTACAGTCCTCGGTCTCGAGGTAACGGCCTTGAAGGAGGGTGAGGACATCATAGAGCCGCTCCGCGACCGTATCGTGGGAACAGTGGCACTCGAGGAGGTTGTGGATCCCATTGATGGCCAGCGACTGTTGAAGGCCGGTGAGATGATCGATGAGGACTCCTCCGAGGCTGTCGAGGAGGCCGGTATCCAGTCGGTGCGGATTCGTTCGGTTCTGACCTGCGAGTCGAGACGCGGGATCTGCCGCCAGTGTTACGGGCGAAACCCAGCCACTATGAACATTGTGGATCTTGGGGAGGCCGTGGGCATTATCGCCGCGCAGTCGATCGGAGAGCCCGGAACGCAGCTCACACTTCGTACCTTCCACATTGGTGGGACCGCCGCTCGCATCGCAGCGCAGACCCAGAGGAAATCGAAGGTCGACGGGACGATCAAGTTCGACCGCGTGACTTTTGTCGAAGGAGCTGATGGCGAGGCGACGAAGATCGTGACCAGTCGTGAAGGTGAGATTCAGATGCTCACCGCCGATGGTCAGATTCGTTCGCGCTTGACTGTTCCCTACGGCGCGACGTTGCGTGTGGAAGACGGGCAAGAGGCTAAGATCGGCGAGTTGCTCTTCAGTTGGGATCCGTACTCGGAGCCGATCGTGGCTGACCTGGGCGGGTCCATTCAGTTCCAGGACATCGTGGAAGAGGAAACGGTCCGCGAGGAGCTGGACGAGTCCACGGGACGTCGCCAGTTGACGATCATCGAGGACCGCGACAAGAAGCTGCACCCGCAGATTAACATCATGAGCGACGGCAAGAAGGTGCGTGAGTTCATCGTGCCGGTCGGAGCTCAGCTTATCGTGCGTGACGGGAAAAAGGTGCAGCCGGGCGACACACTGGCGAAGATCAGTCGTGAGGTCTACAAGACCCGCGATATCACGGGCGGTCTGCCCCGTGTGGCGGAGCTGTTCGAGGCCCGCAGGCCGAAGGATCCGGCGACTATCGCCGAAGTCGACGGGAGCGTGTCGTTCCGGGCCATCAAGCGCGGCAAGCGCGAGGTCGTCGTCACTTCCGATAGCGGCGAGGAACAGATATACGAGATCCCTGTGGGTAAGCACTTGAGAGTCCACGAGGGTGATCGTGTGCGCGCCGGTGACCGTCTGTCGGAAGGCCCGGTGAATCCGCACGACATCCTGCGGGTCAAGGGGCCGCGCGCCGTGCAGGAATACTTGCTCAACGAGATCCAGGAGGTCTACCGCCTTCAGGGCGTGCGGATCAGCGACATGCATATCGGTGTCATCGTCCGTCAGATGCTCCAGAAGGTGCGGATAGTGGACCCGGGCAACACCGAGTTGCTGGAGGGTGAGCACGTGGACCGGGTCGAGTTCCTCGACACCAACGCCAAGATGCGGCAGAGCGGCAAGAAGCCTGCGCGTGCCGAGCCCCTGTTGCTCGGGATCACGAAGGCTAGTCTGACGACTCAGTCCTTCATCAGCGCCGCCTCCTTCCAGGAGACCACCCGCGTCCTCACCGACGCCGCTGTACGGGGGGCGAAGGACAATCTGGAGGGCTTGAAGGAGAACATCATCATCGGGCATCTGGTGCCCGCCGGTACCGGCATCCACAGGTATCACGATACCGAGTTCCTGGTGGAAGGTGCAGCGATCGAGCAGGAGATGAGTGAGCTGGCCAGAGCCCCGGTCGAGGTCGAAGAGGAGGCGGAGGTGAGCCTCGCAGATCTGGTCAAGGGTGTAAGCGACTCCGCCAGCGGCCCCGCTCCCGGCGCGGGCGACTAGCCGACCCGAAAGAGCAGCCTGAGCCAGGGCCCCGGGGGTGCCGTAGGGCGACCGGGGCCCTTTTCTTGTGCGGCAGCAGCATGGGCACGCATGGCCGCGTGTCGACAGCCTGAACAGCCTCGGCGGCGGCAGCAGCAGCGGGCCTAGTTTCGGCACCTATTCGGGTCCCGGGTGAGCCGGAGGATCAGGGTGGTGCGGCAGCGCCTCGAGGGCGGAGTTCGATGAGGCCTGAGGCCGTTGACATCCGCTGGCCTGTGGATAGCTTTCGAACGCCCCAAAAAGCCGCGAAGATACAGTGGTGGTGCGGTTGGATGGGCTTGACGCATGGGCCCAGAAGCCCTAGTTTTTTTGGTCTGCCGACGAACCGGTCTGCAAACCTTTAGAAGCGTCGGGGGCGAGTCTTCGTCTCCGGCCTTTCTTTCGTGGGATTGGTGTGTCCGTAGTGAACGGGGACCGCAAGAGACACGTATGCCGACGATCAGCCAGTTGGTCCGGATGGGCCGCAAGAAGCACGCGGCGAAAGACAAAGCTCCCGCTCTCGAGAAGAACCCTCAGAAGCGCGGAGTGTGCACGCGTGTGTATACGACGACGCCAAAGAAGCCGAATTCGGCCCTCCGTAAGGTGGCTCGCGTTCGCCTGACAAACGGGTACGAGGTTACGGCCTACATCCCTGGTGAAGGCCACAACCTGCAGGAACACTCGATCGTACTGATTCGCGGTGGTCGAGTGAAGGATCTTCCGGGCGTGCGCTATCACATAATCCGCGGCAAGCTGGATGCCGCCGGGGTGGCGGACCGCAAGCGAAGTCGGAGCAAGTACGGAGCAAAGAGGCCCAGGGCCTAGTCCGCTTCAAGGCGTAACAGCACGAGCAAATGGCGAGAAGACAGAGAGCAGTTCCGAGAAAGGTGCCGACCGACCCGAAGTTTGGGAGCGAGTCGGTCAGCAAGTTCGTCAACGCGTTGATGCGCGATGGCAAGAAGTCCACTGCCGAGCGGACCTTCTACGATGCCATGGTCATCGTAGAGGAGCGGATGGGCCAGCCGGGAATGAACGTATACCGCCAGGCTTTCAGCAACACGAAACCGGTACTCGAGGTGAAGAGTCGGCGCGTTGGCGGCGCTACGTATCAGGTGCCCGTCGAGGTCAGGCCCAGGCGCCGTGAGGCGCTGGCGCGGCGTTGGCTGGTGGGCGCGGCTCGAGAGCGTAGTGAGAAGACGATGGCCGAGCGTTTGGCCGGCGAGTTGATGGCCGCGGCGAAAGGCGAGGGCGCAGCGGTCAAGAAGAAGCAGGATGTGCATCGGATGGCTGAGGCGAACAAGGCGTTCGCTCATTATCGCTGGTAATCGCCAGCCAAGAGATCTAGGACACACGAGAAGTACAGTAGCTATATGCCCAGGCAGGTTCCTCTAGAGAGAATTCGGAATATCGGCATCATGGCGCACATCGATGCCGGTAAGACGACGACCACCGAGCGCGTCCTCTACTACACGGGGAGGTTGCATCGGATGGGCGAGGTGCATCACGGCGATGCCGTGATGGACTGGATGGAGCAGGAAAAGGAACGCGGGATCACGATCACGTCCGCCGCGACTACCGCGTTTTGGAAGCGCAACGATGTCGAGTACCGCATCAACATCATCGACACGCCTGGGCACGTGGACTTTACGGCGGAAGTTGAGCGGAGTCTGCGCGTTCTCGATGGTAGCATCGCGCTCTTCTGCGCCGTCGGTGGTGTGGAGCCCCAGTCGGAGACGGTTTGGCGGCAGGCGGATCGCTATGGCGTTCCGCGTATCGCCTTCGTCAACAAGATGGACCGGATCGGCGCGGACTTCGACCACGTCATCGAGATGATGCGCGAGCGACTCGGCGCCGACGCCCACCCGCTCCAGTATCCGCTTGGTGAGGGTGAGCTGTTCACAGGCGTGATCGACTTGATCCGCCAGGTGTCGATCGTCTACGACGAGGCTTCGCTGGGTGTGCGGTGGACAGAAGAGCCGATCCCCGAGAGCCTCAGTGAGAAGGTCAAGGAGTTGCGGCATAGTCTTGTCGAGGCGGCGGTCGAGCACCACGAAGGGCTTTTGGAGAAGTACCTCGAGGACGAGGCGCTGCTGACTGAAGATGAGGTCCGTGAGGCCGTGAGGCACGCGACAGTCAACAACTACATCACGCCTGTACTATGCGGTGCGTCTTTCCGCAACAAGGGAGTGCAGCAACTACTCGATGCCGTCGTAGACATCTTGCCATCTCCGATGGACGTTCCGGCGATTCACGGTCACTTGCCCTACCACGACGAGGAGATCGTCACGCGCGACACGAGCGACGACGCTCCGTTCAGCGCGCTCGCCTTCAAGATAGCGACGGACCCGTTCGTGGGTCGGCTGACCTATCTGCGTGTGTACAGCGGGTCGGTGAAGGCAGGCTCGTACGTATACAACGCGTCACGGGGCAGGAAGGAGCGAATCGGCCGCTTGTTGCAGATGCACGCCAACCGGCGCGAGGAGCGGGACGAGATCTATGCGGGCGACATCTGCGCGGCGATCGGTTTGAAGGATACGAGAACGGGCGAGACGCTGTGCGACCAGGACCACCCGATTATCCTCGAGGCGATGAAATTCCTCGAGCCTGTGATCTCGGTAGCGATCGAGCCGAAGACCAAGGTGGACGAAGACAAGCTAGCCAAGGCATTGGCCAAGCTTGCTGAGGAAGACCCGACCTTCAAGGTGTACACGGACCCGGAGACGGGACAGACGATCATTTCGGGCATGGGTGAGTTGCACTTGGAGATCATCGTGGATCGCCTGCGTCGTGAGTTCAAGGTGGACGCGAACGTCGGCCGGCCCCAGGTCTCGTATAGGGAGACGATCAGGGTGCCGGCTCACAAGGTGGACGGCAAGTATATCCGGCAGACCGGCGGCCGCGGCCAGTACGGACACGTGGTCATCGACCTCGATCCCGCCGATGCGGGCAGCGGGATGGTCTTCGAAGATCATATTGTGGGCGGGTCGATTCCTAAGGAGTATATCGGGTCCGTGGAGCAAGGCGTCCGCGAGGCGATGGATGCGGGCGTGCTGGCCGGGTACCCGATGGTGGATCTCAAGGTGACGCTGATCGACGGTTCCTATCACGAAGTGGATTCCTCCGAGATGGCGTTCAAGATCGCGGGGTCCATGGCGCTCCGTGAAGCGGTCAGGCGCGCGAGTCCTGTACTGCTGGAGCCGATCATGGATGTGGAGGTCGTAACGCCTGAGGAATACCTCGGCACGGTGGTGGGTGAGTTGTCCAGCCGGCGCGGCAAGGTCGGCGGCATCACGCAGCGTGGCGAGGCGCGGGTCGTGGGAGCGAGCGTGCCGCTGGCGGAAATGTTCGGCTACTCCACGGCTCTGCGTTCGATGAGCCAGGGGCGGGCGGTCTACACTATGCAGTTCTCCCATTACGATGAAGTGCCGAAGCAGAAGGCCGACGAGATTCTCAATCGAGGCCAGGCTACGGTGGCGGTAGGTACGTAGCAACGGTCCAGAGGGAGCGAGAGGAGAATGGCGAAGGCAAAGTTTGAGCGGACGAAGCCGCACGTGAACGTGGGTACGATTGGGCACGTTGACCACGGGAA
>Ga0209536_100007800_pt1 | contig 16182 bp, 11 predicted proteins | sample DeeMarSeWOR28_12_FD_187461 | JGI IMG/M metagenome (GOLD analysis project Ga0209536, IMG submission 187461) | Marine sediment microbial communities from White Oak River estuary, North Carolina - WOR-2-8_12 (SPAdes) (version 2) | ecosystem: Environmental > Aquatic > Marine > Intertidal zone >...
GTTTTTATAATAGTGACTACTTTGCTTGCAGTTTTTTACAGTTTCAGCAGCATAAAACGTAATTGGACGAACCAGTTTGGCTTTATGCTGAAAAATAAGAAAGAGAAAGCTTGATGGGCATTTTTGACTTCTTAAAGGAAAAAACGCCCAAACCCGGATCGCATTTGGGGAATCTTGTTGAGATATTGCAAGACGGCGTTTGTATTGCAAATCTAAATGGAGAGCTGATTTACTTAAACAACGCCGGATATAACCTACTAAAAATTGCTGCGGATTTGGATATAAGCAAATTAAACTTTTTTAATGATATAATTAAAGAACAAAAGTCTATCAGTCAAATAAAGGAGATTGTGAATCGGGACGGATTGGTCAATAACTTGGAATTGAGACTTTATACCTTGAAGAATAATGATATAGACTCGATTCTCACCGTGAATTTCTTGAACGATTTTCGCCAGCAGACAATTGGATTTATTTTTGTTTTTAAAGATATAACAGAGATTAAAGAGATACAGCATCAATTACTTCAAAGTCAAAAACTCGAAAGTATTGGTTTAATGGCATCAGGGATTGCTCACGATTTTAACAATATATTGGCAGCTATTATCCCAAATTCCGAACTTATCAAAATGACATCTTCTGCAAACTCAGAAAATTATAATCGGGCTGAGATTATTGAAAAATCAGCGCTAAGAGCATCTGAGATTGCCCAAAAGCTGCTTACTTTTACGCGCAATCAAGAACAGCAAAAACTGCCGATTAATTTGAATAAAATTATCAATGAAAGCGTTGATCTGGTAAGTAATAGTCTACCTGATTTTATTGAGATAAGGTTGAATCTGCATCACAATCTCTATTATATTATAGCAGATTCCACTCAAATGCAGCAAGTATTGATGAATATGATTCTCAATGCACGGGATGCCATGCCTAAAGGCGGGCTTATCAGCATAGCGACGCAGAACCATCATATCAGACAGAGTTTTCAGCAGGGAACCCTCCCTCCCGGGTACTATGTCAGGGTGACTATTAGTGATACCGGAACCGGCATACCCATTGAGATCTTGCCAAAAATTTTTGATCCTTTTTTTACGACCAAAGAAGTTGGTAAAGGAACGGGGCTGGGGCTATCGATGGTATATGGAATTGTAAAAAGTTATAATGGCACCGTACACGTAAATTCCGAAACGAATAAGGGTACCCAATTCGAAATACTTTTCCCTGCAGATGAAAAATCCATCCCAAAAGAAAAAGAAGAAGAAATCAGTTATGGAATTCCGCAAGGATTAAGAGTATTAATCATTGACGACGAACAATATGTCAGAGACATTTTGGCGGATATTTTGAAATACTTGGGGTGTGAAGTCATAAAAGCAAGCGGGGGCAAGAAAGGTCTGGAGATATATTCCACAGAAAAATCGAACATAGATTATGTTGTAATTGATATGCGTATGCCTAAGATGGACGGGCTGTCAACAATTTCGGCGTTTAAAAAATTAAATCCCGATTTGCGAATAATAACTACCAGCGGATTTGATGATCGCATGATTGGACAAGAAAATTTGGAAAATATAATCGGCTTTCTGCCTAAGCCATATAGTTTGAAGAATGTTTCAAAGGCTTTTGAGTCTTTTCTACAAAAAGAAGTTACCTAATTTTTGGTCCGTGTTTTTCCTCCTTTGGAAGGGAAAACAACTTTAAATACTTTGAATCAAACTCGTCCCAAAATCAGTGCTTAAATGACTTCGACTTTTCGCAAATATACAATCAAACAAAAATTATTAATCCTCTCTTCTATTATCATTGTTATCCTGGTAGGCTACTTTTATTTCTATTTCACTTATATAACTGAGCAACAATTCCGAGAAGGACTTCTAAAAAAGGGAACTGGTCTCGTTCAAACATTATCATTTAACTTGGGACCCGGTCTTTATTTCCATCAAGCAGATTACATACACCGTGTTTTACAAGGAATTCAAAACGATCCCGATTTGTCATTCTTATATGTAACGGATAAATCCAACCATCGGATTTATGGATTCAGGGATGAAAAGTATGATGACCTGCTAAAACGCGTAAAAAGTTCCAATGAGGTTCATGACTTCATTGAAGACTACTTGGTAATCAAACAAAGTATTTTTTACAATGATGAGTATCAGGGATCGTTGATTGCCGGTTTTAATTTGAATTGGGTCTATGCTAAGATTTCCGATCAACGGAAAAGAATCCTTCTGATCACTCTTATTCTGATTGTTATTCTTGTCTTTCTGACAACTTTTGTCTCTAACGCAATCGCTAGACCAATTAATGAAGTAATCACCCGAATTAATCAGTTTACCCTTGAAAAATTCAATCCCGAAGTCCGATTGCCTGAAAAAGGCGATGATGAGATCAAACACTTATCCGTTGCATTCAATTATCTTTCGGATTCGTTAGCTAAAAACCTCGAGGAATTAAAACAATCCCATAAATATATCGAGGCTTTATTTCGGTTGAGTCCGCTTCCCATTTTGATTTCCGATTCACTTGGAAATATTGAAAACGCCAATGAAAGCGCCGCCAGATATTTTGAGATGGAATTGAATGAATTAATCAATCAAAATCTGGAAGTGTTTTTTAATCCTCTCGATTTTAGTGCCATGATCAGCAAGCTCGACCAAAAAAAGAATGAGGTTAATGGATACATCACAACAATTAAATCCGCTGAGGAAATTAATCGAGTAGTAGAAATCAACTTGTCGGTGCTCTCCGATCGACAAAACGACGAAAAAAGATTTATCATCGCGATAATTGATATTACTGAGAAAATTGGTACACAGCGGGAGATTTTAGAAAATCAAACCAAGCTTCACAGAGTTAATTGGGAGCTGGTTCAGAAAACTTATGAACTAGAATCTGCGATGAGCAAGAACAAAAAGAATGCTCGCAAATTGGCAAATTTGATTGAAATTAGCGGGACCCTTATTCGCCTTAAAACCCCCGCAGAGGTGTTTAACATTCTAGTTAGCGCCGGTAAAGATCTATTAGAAGCTGATGAGTGCGTCATCTTCTTGTGGAATTCGAATAAAAAGTACTTTGCGCCTTCAAAGGCAAATCCGGAAAAATTGATATCTAAGCTGGGACAAATTAAGAAGGGGCGAGGCATTGTATCGCGGACATTTGCAGAGAATCAGTCATATTTTCTCGATAATGAGTCTTTGCAAAAAGTGGATTTCGAAGAACTAAAAATTCCTTCGAATCAAAAGGTGAGTTTGATCTCCGTTCCCTTAAGTGAGAAAGACTATAAATTTGGTGTTGCAGTATATTTAAAATATAAGAAAAGCGCCTTTTATTTGGAGGATTTACACCTCATTACAACTCTATCCCATCAGGCTGCCATTACCTTGGACAAGATATATCTCTTGCAAGCTTTAAAAGAAAAGGCCGCGCACCTGCAAACTGCCTATTCTGATCTGACCAAATCTCAGGAACAGGTTCTTCAGCTACAGAAGATGGAAAGCTTAGGGACACTTGTCGGAGGAATCGCACACGATTTTAACAATATCCTGGGTATTATTACTCCGAATTTGGACCTATTAAGGATGTCTGCCCAAAATGATCCGGAGGTCCTTAAGCGAGTTTCGATTGTTGATGAGGCAGCCGGAAGAGCGGCGGGCCTGACGCGTCAACTGTTGATGTTTTCAAGAAATCAGGATATGAAACTGGAACCAATTTCCCTCAAAATGGTAATTTTGCGTTTGGTTAGTATGCTCAAAGCCAGCTTGGGCAGAGACATTGAAATCAAGACGGAACTAAATCAAGAGGTCCCAGTAATCAATGCCGACGAAACAAGAATTAGCCAGGTTATAGTGAATCTTGCCTTGAACTCCCGAGACGCAATGCCCGATGGGGGCACTTTAACTATTGGACTTTCTTCAAGAGTTGACATGCCTGAGAACACAGAAAAAGCAGATGCCGATTACATATGTCTCTACTTGAAGGACAATGGACATGGAATTCCCAAAGAGAATATTTCCAAAATATTCGACCCATTCTTTACAACAAAAGGTGTTGGTAATGGAACGGGCCTGGGTTTATCAATCGTTTATGGAATCGTCAAGAGCCACAACGGTTTTATTCGTGTTGAAAGCGAAGTCGGGAAAGGTACGTCCTTTTACATTTATTTTGAAATCTCGGACAAACCTCTCCAAGTTAATGAGCAAATCGAGATTGATTACCAGCCGACCGGTAATGAAAGTATTCTTGTTGTTGATGACGAAGAAATGATCCGGGAATCTATTAAGGACATCCTATCAGCCTTAGGATACAATATTATTACCGCCCCAAGCGGCAAAGAGGCTATTGCGATTCTTCGAAAGCATCGGCGAATCCATTTGGCTATCGTGGATTATGTAATGCCCAAGATGAATGGCATTGAAACCATCAAAAGACTAAAAGGAATTAATCCAAATATTAAGATATTATTATCTAGCGGTCATACGGGTCGTGAGCAGCTGAAGATGAAAGATTCCAGCATTGATGGTTTCTTGCTCAAACCGTATCACATATCCGATCTTGCGAAAAAGATAAAGAACATATTAGGAAAAGAGATCGAAGAAAGAATAGTGTAAACTTTAGACAACCATCTATCCGAAATGCCGTATTTCACTTCAATAATTTTATGATTCCAAGTTTGCCTTTCGCCAAAAATCATTTTAATTTAATGCTTGTGAAAGATGAGCGGGAATTTATCCCTAATGAATTAGTTTAGGGGAGGGTCCGGCAGACGGGGGCAGAAAGAGAAAGAATCTTAGTCCAATGCCGGAATAACATCCCTTGAAGAGTTACATTTTCAGAAGTTACTTTTACTTAAACATAATTCTATATGCGGCGATAAGAATAGACGTCAAATCAATAAATACTGCTGCCAGTCAACGTTAAGCTGAGATATTCATCATGTCCAAAGAAGATGCATTTTACACGGTAATAATCGGGGATGTAAGCGGTTCCAAGCAGCTTAGCGGTAAACACAGATTTCAAACGCAACTCTTTATTAAATCCGCAATCCTACAGATCAATGAGGAATTTGCCTCAATCGTAGAAGCGCCGCTTACAATAACAAAAGGGGATGAATTCCAGGGATTATTTTTAGATTTATCCAGCGCTTTTAAGATTGCGCTTGCTCTTGAGAGACTCATTTTTCCCGTACAAGTAAAATTTGGATTCGGTGTCGGTCAGGTTTATAAAATGGGTGGACGTCTACCAATAGAAATGGATGGACCCGCTTTTCACAATTCTAATGCCGCCCTGCAATACGCTAAGAAAAGAAAAATATGTTCTGCCCTAAATTCGAATCATTCTGAAATTGACATTTTGGTAAACACGATTTTTAAACTGATTACGGCCATCAAACATCGCTGGAACGAGAGGCATTATAAATTATACTGGAAATATAATGATCTGGGTACTTACCGAAAGGTCGCCGAATTAGAAAATATTACCCCACAGGCGATCTGCGATGTTTTAAAAAATATTCGTGCTATGGACGTGAAATCGGCCGAAGAAAGTCTGTTTGAATTTTTCGATTCAATTTATCCCAAATTGAATTACTCCGAACCGTTATCAGTGGGAGAAGAGTATTCCTTAAAATAATATCTGTCCAGGAATTGAATTCCCTTAACTAATATTATAATAGATGGAATGAGAATGAGCGGCGAAACATGCTCCTTCCACTCGTAAATTGAATAAAACGCACCTCCTTCCATGACATCCTTGGTATTATTAAAAAGTAACGCCATCCCATTGTTAATTGCGTGGCAAATTGCCGAAGGGATAATACTCTTTGTTCGCCATGCCAGATATCCCAAAATGACTCCTATCAAAAATATCTGAACCGCCCAATACAAAATCCCATGGATAAGTGCCCAAAATACACTTGAATAAATAACTGCTTTGGTGACATTTTGGTATTTTTCGAGAGTAACCTGAAGAAATCCGCGAAAAACACTTTCCTCAACCAGGGAAGCAATAACAACAGTTCCGATAAGGAGTAAAATAAAATCCAATGTTGAATTTATTTTGAGCGATACTTCGAGTTGCTTTAAGAAATCCGGGGGAGTGAACAGAATATTAATCAGACGATCCAATTCGTCACCCACGATGGTCATTGCCAATCCAATTATAATAGCGATAAGGACAATATTCTTATCGACAGGATTCCAGCGAAAAATTTCTTTAATCGGGAAGCCTTTCCTCTTCAGAAAAAACAGTGGAAGGATTATTAAACCCAATTCACCCACCACAAACATAAGTTTAACCAGGGATGAGTTTTCCAGATCAGCGGGGTCATCCGGCATAAAAGGAAATAATAGCAGCTCCGCAAAAATAAACGCAAAGAAAAACGATGCTATAATTACTAAGGTTGCTTGAAGTGGGGTTGGTACCTGGGCTTGATCGTCCATAGTCGGCTTAAGGTTTCGTGTATAGTTTATTTATCTCGTCAGAGAATTTATTTGCAACGTAATGTAAGGCAATTGCCCCTGCCTGAGCAACGTTCAATGATTCAGCTTTGCCAAATTTTCGGATCTTTACCACTGCATCCGCCTCCTTTTGTAAATCTGAAGAAATCCCCTGAACTTCGCCTCCTAAAATCAATGCTGCCGGTTTTTTGAACTGACATTTCTCCAAATCCATTTCAGCAGAAACTGATGTCGCTATGATAAAAAAGCTCTTTTCTTTTAATTTTTTAATGAATTGTTTCAGCTTTTTCACCTCAAAAACCGGTAAATGAAAAACGGAGCCCATGGTACTTCTAATTACTTTTGGATTATACAGCTCTACACAATCTCCGGATAGGGCTACTGCACCGGCACCAAACCAATCTGCCGATCGAATAATGGTGCCTAAATTACCCGGATCACGGATTCCTTCTAAAATGATCAGAAAGTTAATTCGGTTTAGCTCCAGGTCCTCGGTTTCAAAATCGGGGGGGGCAATTACGAGTGCAAAGCCCTGGGGATGTTCGGTATCTGATAATTTCTTGAAATTGGCATTTTTCAAAATTGTGAAAGGGATGTTCTTCTTCTCCAAATGTCCATGCAATTCTGTCCAATCCTGGCTTGATTGAAAATCTTCACTGATGAAAGCCGTCTCAATCTTCCAATCAGATAACAAAACCTCGCGACAGAGTCTCACCCCCTCGACAATAAACTTTCTGTCTTTCGATCTTCCTCTTTTGGTTAAAAGATGGGTGTAATTTTTCCAGCCAGTCACCAGTTCTCAGACTTGTTTTAATTTTGTATGGCTTTTTTATAAACTACTAACGCTCTTTGCCGTGCAGATTTATAGTCAATCATCGGGTTAACATAATCATTTGATTCATATTCCGGTACCCATTTTTTCACATATTTCAGCTCCGGATCGAATTTTTTGATTTGCGTATCGGGATTGAAAATGCGGAAATATGGCGCCGCATCGCATCCGCAGCCGGCTGCCCACTGCCAGTTGCCGTTATTGGACGACAGCTCATAATCCAATAATTTCTCTGCGAAATAACGCTCGCCCCATCGCCAATCGATCAACAGCAATTTGGTCAGAAAATTGGCTGTGATCATTCGCACCCGGTTGTGCATGTAGCCGGTTGCATTCAATTCCCGCATTCCGGTATCAACGATGGGGAAGCCGGTTTTGCCCTCGCACCATTTCCTGAACTCCTCTTCATTATTCCGCCACTTGATCTTTTGGTATTTCTCCCGGAAAGGCCTATCCACAACATGAGGAAAATGGTACAAAATCATCATGAAGAATTCCCGCCAGATTAATTCCTCCAACCATTTCTCATTGAGATTCATCGCTGCTCGTAGTACTTCCCTGATGCTGGCCGTACCAAATCGCAGATGGACGCTCAGCCGGGAGGTGCCGTTGATGCCGGGATAATTACGGGTTTTGTGATAATCTCTTATTAACGCTTCATCTATTTTTTTGGAAGGAAATGCCTCCCCGGTTCCACGGAAACCCAATTCTTCCAACGAAGGGATTTTTTGCCGACGGCAATGATAAAAGTTGGAAAAATATTTTTCGCAGGGGAAATGCTCAATATTGAAATCGTCGATCTCCGATTTCCATTTCTTCATGTAGGGCGTGTAAACGGTGTATGGAGACCCGTCGCTTTTGACGATCTCGTCTTTTTCAAAAATGACCTGATCTTTGAAAGAGTGAACTGAAATACCCTGGGAAGAAAGAAATTTGCCGACCTCATTATCACGATTGATCGCCGACGGTTCATAATCGTGATTCAGATAAACCGCTGCTATGTCGAAGTCGCCCGACATTTGTTTCCAGACTTCGAGCGGTCGACCGTGTATTACCAGAAGGGAGCTTCCCCGTTTCTCCAATTTGGTTTGCAGTACAGCCAGCGCATTGTGAATAAATTCCACTCGGCGATCTTTCTTATCCGCAAGATTGGTGAGGATATCCGTATCGAAGATGAACAGGGGTAAGACCGGGTACTGGCCATTCAGGGCGTGATATAAGCCGGCGTTGTCATTTAACCGTAAATCCCGCCGGAACCAGAAAATGGATACTTGGGAGGCGCTGTTGTCTTTTCCTATCAAATCCCAACCAACTACTTTTTCTTCGGCTTTATCAAATCCAATATCTTCTTCTCCGCCTCTTTCTTCACATCCTCTTTCTTTTGATCGATTTTCTTCTCCACCGCGCTCTTTACAACATCCTTAACCGAAGTGGTTATTTTGGGATTTGAAATCGTGCCGCCCACACCTACATTGAGTTTGACCGTCTCCGCTTCGTTCAAATTGGATTCACCCCCAAACAATTGGTTGACAAAGGAGGCCGGCTCACTCTTGAATCTCGATGCTGGCAAGTCAATTCCAAGGGTATAATCTATCGATTTGTCAATACCGTTAGAGCCCTGCACGTTGATTTTGGCATCCTCCACCTGCATGTCAAAGGGATCCAAAATAAATCGCCCTGCATCAATTTTGAAATTAGGGTTGATGTTGTTCAGCGCCGGATTTTTGAGTGCATCAAATTTTACCGCATCGGCGACTTTGTTCAGCGGTTCAAATCCGTTGATGGTCGCCTTCTTCACGTCAATGTTCCCGAGACCCTTCACCGAATTCCATTCCGGCATCAGCTTATTGTCCAGTTTGGAATTCAAATTAAACTGCGCGTTAAAATCCCCCTGAATGAATTGAGCCATTGGGGCAAACTTTTGCACTGTCACAAATTTTTCAAATGCCTGCGCGAAATTTAATTGGGTTATTTTTAGATTAAAATCTATTTGCGGATTCTGCACGTTGTGAGAGTCATAACTTCCATCTGCAGTCATCGAACCATTTAGCAGGTTCATGTTCAGATTGTCAAGTTTCAGGATCTGATCTTTCAACGTGAGTTTCCCGGTGACATTTTCCAGATCGAGGTTATCATACAACACTTTTTTGAAATCAGCGGTCATGTAAAATTCAACATTCGCCGGCAGTTCAACCGCCTCCAGTTGGCTCGATTCATCGCTAATCCACGGATTCAGATTGAAATAATTCGAGTTCAATGTGAGCCATCCCTTTAACACCTGATTGTCCTCCAATACAAAGGGAAGCAGATTATCCAGGAGTCCTTTGGCCTTAATATCGCCATCGCCAATTGTTGCATCGAATTGCTCCAAATTAATCTGCTGCGGAGTGAACGAAATCTTTCCGCTGCTAACGGCAATTTTCTCCGGAAGCGCCTTGGCCTGATAGACTATATTCTCAAATGCAATCTCACCCAGCGCTTTAAAGGCTTTGGCATTTTCCTTTTTGATGTCGGATATCTTTCCGTCCACTTTCAGGTTTGTGCGAACAATACCGCTGACGCTGGTACCTTCTTCCAGATTCAGAAAATTCTTGATGTTTCCCAGATTCAACCTGCCTTCGAAAGCAGCCTTCAGCGACGGATCGGAAATCGGATTCTTCAGCAGCATATCCGCCGTGAACGGTTCCTTGGCTATCTCAAAATGCAATTTCTTGAGCTGGATGACCGACTGATCAGCATCGCCGCCGGGGTTGGTGGCGATGAAGTCAATATTTACGTTCTTAACGCTGGTGGGGATATCCGGCGTTTCCAACATCCCGTTTTGCACATTTAACCGGATATCAAAACCGGGGATCGTTTTAGCTGAATAAACCCCCTGGATCTTTCCATTCAGCGCCAGCTTGCCGGCAGTTTTGACATTTTCAAAATCCTTTAGATAAACCGCCGGAATCAACTCCATAATATCTTTGAAATCGGTTTGTTTGGCATCGAAGGTCAAATCGACCATGATGTCTTCACTTCCCTCCGGCATTTGAACAAACCCATCGAACGCTAATGAAATGTTTTTCAAGCGCAGTTCATTTTCGCGCATGGTAAATTTCATATTCTTCAAATCCATTTCGATCTCGGCGTCAAGCGCTGCATTGACATTCTTAAAATAACTGACACCGCCTGTCTGCATGGTCAGGTTCAATTCAGTACTGGTTTTGAGATTAAAAATATCTTTGGTAAAGTCGCCGCTCCCCTCGTGGTTCAATTCGCTGACGTCAATCGTTGAATTAGTGGAGTCATTTTGAAACACCACGTGCCCATTGTTGATCTGGTAATTTTGCAGGGCAAAGTTAAACCCGCCTTCTGCGGTGTCCGGCGCGGCAGCCGCTCCCTCTGTTTCTTTGACAATATTCCAATTGCCTTCTCCGGTCGGCAGGACGTGCAGAAAAATGTTCGGCTGATCCAGCTTGATAGAAACGATCCTGTACGCATCCCCTTTTATCAGACTCATCAAATCCACAATGATCTGGAATGAATGTACATCCACCAGCGTATCGCCCTCGAAAGGCGCTTTGTTGACAATGGTTAACTTTTCCAGGTTGAGGGTGAAGTCGGGGAAATTCCTGAAGAAGGTTAGCCCGATGTCCTCAAAATTAAAAGTGGCGTTCAGGTTTTCGTTGGCGGCCTGCTTAATGCCCTCAACTATTTTCCCCTTAAAAAGAAAGGGAATGAGCACCAGGGCAAGTATCAATACCACTAAAATTGATCCGGTTATGATGAGAAACTTTTTCATTTGAAAATCCTTTCCATATAATGGAAATAAGTTGATGCTTTAAAATTAATCAGTTTTGGATGATAAAGAAATTGTTAATTGAGGACGATTGGGAAAGAGAACAGATGTCTTCCCTGGGAAAAAGATCCACCAATGACCTCATTTATGACTTATCCCTTTTGCCATGTATTCTTTCCAGTGCCATAGGACCCTTTTTTGGAATTATCAGAATTTGATAAATCAGCCAAAAAATGTTCAATTTAATTTCATTTGCATTGAGCATGGTAACCGTTTTGTTGTATATTTAGGTGAGTTTAAAATTCGGAGTACCAAGAATAAGTAGCCATGAAACGGTCAGTTTCAGGCAGGCTGTTTTTAGCTGTCTCAGCGATGTTTATTCTTGCCCTGCTATTCACTGCACAGAAACCGGAGATCAAAAGGGAATTCTCATTCCTTTACCGCAACAAACCATTCCATATATCAGCAAATATCAACGATATTATTTTCGGACACTGCTGTAATTGGCAATCCGTTAGAAATTTATCTTTACCGCACAAGAGCAGGAAGCTTTGTGAAAACAGCAAATTGCAGAATAAGTAAAATGTAGCTAATAATTAAGGAGGGAAATTATGAAGCGAATCATATTTATTGGAGCAGCAATCTGCTTAGTGGCGCTTCTATCTTATGCTGCCGGATTTGGGAATAAGCAAATTCAATCCCGCTCACCTCGAGTGATCGTGGAAATTACCCGAATGGACATTAATAACATCGACCTCCCTCTGGAGAATAATGGCAGCACCGGGAATTATGGTCAGGCCTACTATCCCAACGGGCAGACCACCTTATCCTTTTTATTTATTGGAGGGTTTGCCATTACCGGATATATAAGTGATAGCCTTCGCGCTTCATGGATGGCTCCCTCCGCGCTTCTTGAGGAATGGCAACCCGGTAAATGGGGAATGGACCCCAACAACCCACTCGCGCGCTTTTATGTGGTCAGTAGCAGTGATGGACCGGGGAGTCAGGCCTACATTGAGTGGGCGGACGCAGTTTCGCTGGGCGCTCAATTTATCGACCTGAACGGGGATGGGCAGTACGATCCTTATGTGGACAAACCGCCGGTGATTGGGGATGAGATTATATGGACGGTTTTTAATGACAGTACATTTACCCCCTATCCTGGCGGCTTTGGCACAGCACCAATGGGCCTGGAAATTCACCAAACGGTGTGGGCTCTTGCCCGGACTGACCTGATGGGTGATGTTATCTTTTTCTGGCAGCGTCTTATTAATACCGGGGGCAATCAGATTGATAGCTTAGTCTATTCAGTGTGGGAGGATGCCGACATCGGGGACTATACTGATGACATGGTGGGCTGCGATACCACGCTGAATTTAGGTTACTGTTATAATGATGGCTATGATAATAATTATGGGAATGATCCCCCGGCTTTCGGGATTAAGATGCTACAGGGTCCGGTTATGAATTCACCGGGCGATACCGCGTTTGTCTATCGGGGACCTTCGGCTGGTATTGATACTTTATACAATAAAAAGAGTCTGCCTATGACCTCATTCATGTATCATGGCCTGGGTGGCACTCCACCTAGTCCACAGACTGCTCAAGTAGCTCGCTATTATCAAGAGGGCGGTAAGGATGCGCAGGGAAATCCTATTGATCCCACACTTTGGGGCGTAGGTGGTACCTCAACCACGGATCCCAAATTCGTTTACAGTGGTGATCCGGTATTGGGTAGTGGCTGGCTGGATGATTATCCCGATGACAAAGTGTTCCTCGTGAATAGCGGTCCTTTTGATATGGCAGCAGGGGATACACAGGATATCGTGTTTGCTTACATAGTGCGACAAGGATCGAATTCCCTTAACAGTGTCTATATTGTGCGTGAGGCAGCCGGATTTTTAAATGATTTCTTCCCCGATTCCACTATTATTGTATCCATTGACGAGAAATCCCTAATAAGCGGAATTCCGCGGTCATTTAAACTGCTTCAAAACTATCCCAACCCCTTTAATCCCGTAACTACCATTGCATTCTATTTACCACACAGCGCTGACGTTCAATTAGAAATTTATGATTTGTTGGGTCAAAAAATCCGCACGCTTCTTAAAGGTAGGAAAATTGCAGGGCGGCACGAGGTGAAGTGGGATGGAAAGGATGGTGGTGGGAGAGAGGTGGCAAGTGGGGTGTATGTCTATCAATTAAAAACAGAAGGGATTATTCAAAACCGGAAAATGGTCTTATTAAGATAAATAAATCAAATCATTTAATAAGGCGTATAATAGAGTAAAAAGGAGTGAATTAAAAAAGGAGTTTCGTTCAATAAGTATTAAATAAAGAAGGAGGAATTTACAATGTTTCGGCAGAGTACTCCCTACGGGGAGTTTGAGTTTTTTTACCTCGCCAAACTGACACGACAGCGAATCAAGCCCTTGAGCCGCTGGGAGAAACCACTGAATGAATCGCTACAGCGCTGGTTGCGGCAACAAGGCTTGAAAGTAGATACCATTCCGCGAAAGACGCTCATTGGAAAAGAGATTAACGAAACCATATTCAGTACTTCAATCAACTATCTCAATCTCTACCGCCGTAAGTTTTACAATTCTTTACTGGATAGATCACCTCATGTGCAACGTCTGGAAGGGTTTCTATTCGGATACCCCGCCTGCTGTGTTGGGCAATTCATCCGGCAGCCCTATATTAAAAACAATTTTTCCAGAAAGGATCAGCAGAAGCTGTTCCACTGGGCTTGCCCTGACTGCCGCTCCACGCAAGAGCTTCTTTCTTATTACCGCCCGATTTACACGGAAGTCTGGGAATGGTACAACACCGAGTTTGGCGTTAATCACAGACCGGTTCGGCAATTAACCAAAAAATTGTCATTGGCAGCCGCAGTTGCCTTGTGGCTGACTACTATTCCATTATTGGGTCAAACATCACGGGACAGCACCCATTTCATTCCCGAGCCAAATGACCAAGATCAGGATGGACTTTCCTATGAGGAGGAATTTTATCTCGGCAGCAATTTTACAACCCCAAATACCATTCCCGGAATTAATGATAATGAACATTGGACCCAATATTTTAAAGCGATTATTGACTCACTTCCCACGACCCCACAGCCCAATTCTCCATACAAAATAGAATACAATGCTTATGGGCTCGAATACTGCCAGAAATGCGGCGCTTCGGTAAACATGGGGTTTGTTCGTTTGATTAATCCTCTGCGCAATTTGCAGGTGGATATCCCATTCATCGGTTTACATTTCATGGAGAATGGTTGCTTCTCATACCAGGGAGACATCCATGTCGGCAGATGTAACATTGACACCTTGAAGCAAATACTCTTTCCTTTCCATCCAGCCCATATGCTACCTGTGGTTGGAGATAGCGATAACGACGGACTGACCGATGCCGAAGAAGATAGCCTTTACTTCAATCCGAATGATCCCGACACAGACAGTGATGGTGTGCCGGATGGGGCGCAGGTGGCGGAGCAGTTAATCAGATTATTTCCCAAATTAAAGGAGCAAGCAGATAGTATCCATAGCAACATTTCTTTTGTTTGGACCTATGGCATTGAAAATTGTGTGATTTGCGGGGCTGAATTTAATATGGGCGGAGTTGGATTCGTGAACCCGGAAAATGGTCGCCAATTTTTTATTCACTTCAACGGAATACATGCACTGGCGCACGGAAGTTTTGCTTATAGCGGGACGACAAATCCCAATCAGCGAGCCGATGCCGTGGAGCTTTACAGAACTATGAAAACCCATATGTTACACATCTCAAACGATGCGGATGATGATGGCTTGAATGATTCGGAAGAAACTCATTTTGGGTACAATCCAAACGTGGCTGATACCGATGGCGATGGCATTTGCGATGGAATGGATTTGTCGCTCAACCTTGTATCAGTTTTTGATAGTCTTCCTACGACTCCCATTCCCAATGGGCCTTATGTGATTCACCATCCCACTTTTGGGCATTGGAACTGCCTGCTTTGCGGTGAGCCGGTGAATATGGGATTTATGGAATTATTTAATCCCAACATCGGAAGTGATCCCGTAATCATTAGCTATTATGGATACCATTTTCTGAAAATGGGAAGCTTCTCACATGAAGGTCGCATTGATGCTGGGCAGTGGATGGAGGGAAGGATCGACCCTGTACAGTTGGCAAATTATCTGGAATATGTGGTTCTGATTGAACCACAACCTGGTGATCAAACTCTGAATTCATTTAGACTTTTCCAAAATTACCCCAATCCCTTTAACCCCGAAACGACCATCGAATACTATTTGCCCCACATCTCTCAAGTCAGTTTGGAGATTTTTGACGTAGTGGGTCAAAGAACTCGCAGCCTTTCCAAAGGTGAGAAAATTGCCGGATTGCATCAGGTTAAATGGGATGGGAGGGATGAGGCTGGAAATGATGTAGCAAGTGGAATTTATGTTTGCCGCCTAAAAGCAGGGAATGAAATCATTTCTAGAAAGATGCTTTTATTGCGTTAGGTAAAATGATTTAAGATTTGGAGGAAGTATGAAATTTATCATTACAATTTCGTTTCTTCTTTTATTTTCTATTTCAATTTTTGCCCAACCCGGCACCATATTAAAAACACTTCCATCTCCTACCACCCAGCTGGCTGACCTCACCTGGGATGGCGACTATCTTTATCTGTTGGGTCTGTCTGACCACAATATTTACCAGATTGACACGACCAACGGCAGTGTTTTAAACACCATTAGCACCGGATTGGCCGGGGCGCTGGGTCTAACTTATAAGGACGGCTACTTCTGGCTGTCGGTTATAACGGATCATACGCTCAAGAAAATTAATGCCAGTGGGAGTGCGATCAAATCCGTGCCCATTCCCGCGGTGCAAAATATTGGCATCGAATGGGACGGTACAGCCTTCCGGGTTGCGGACAGCGGATCGCCCGATGAGAAAATTCTTGAGGTGGACAGTCTGGGTAATTTACTTAGTTCCTTTTTATTTCCCGGGGATAGCCCTTTCGGCCTGACCTGGGACGGAAATACCGTTTGGTGTGCGGATAATAACATGAGCGGTGTGGCTATTATTTACCAGTTTGATCCATCTTCTGGCAG